>Ga0307486_1000128_pt1 | contig 85371 bp, 70 predicted proteins | sample CBIW02metaG_FD_203663 | JGI IMG/M metagenome (GOLD analysis project Ga0307486, IMG submission 203663) | Sea-ice brine microbial communities from Beaufort Sea near Barrow, Alaska, United States - CBIW 0.2 | ecosystem: Environmental > Aquatic > Marine > Coastal | place: USA: Alaska | collected... | reverse complement strand
GATTGATATTGAGAGTGTTACGCAGAATATAATCGCGAAAATTGAAAAATATCAACTGCTCCTGAGTTCTCATGACTTTAAGTATCAGTCCGATAACTAAAATGAATTAGGTGCGAAACTTGAGTTATTAAATAATAACACCTTAGCTAGTCATATTACTTGTTACAATGATTTTATATTAGTTATGAATAGTTCCAATAACAATCAGTATTACTACCTTAACATTTCTTATGTTAATAATAGTAGTGGTGCTCATTCTTTATTAGAAATTACTAACTTTAGTATAATTGAACCGACAGAAATTTATAGCCTTGAATATTTTAATTTAAAAGATACAAATTATATTATATTATCATTTTCTAATCATAGTAGTGCAAGTACTTTATTTCTTCATGATTTAGATAATAACACTAGAATAAATATTGATAATGTAAATGGATCAACTTCAAATACAATTAAACATTTTAAATATATTGATAATATTTTATATTATTCAGAAGATCAATCAATTTATAAAGTAGATGCATTTACTCCTCATCAATCTAATATAAATGTTAAACATATTAATTCAACTGAAGTATATAAAATCACTGATCAAAATATTACAATAAACAATTTCGATTTATATGGTAATACAGTGTCTAAATATATGTATGTAGCAACAAATAATGGAGTTTATAGTAATAATCTAGATTCAACAGTTTTAAATACAACAGAAGAAAATATATTAGATAATGTTATTCTTTATCCTAATCCTAATACTGGAAGTTTCACTGTTTCGAATTTAGATAAAAATACACAACTCCAAATTTTAGACATTAATGGAAAAGTGATCTTGGAAGACTATTCTTATAATTCCAATGAAGTCATCCATTGCGATATTAAAAACGGAGTTTATTTTGTTCATATCAAGCAAGAAGATTCATTAAAGGTTTTGAAGTTCATCAAGCAGTAGCCTTTGGATTTTTAGAATCGATAAAGCCCAGTTCATGAAACAAATAAACATCGATATTTCCGATAATATTCAAGGAATTGAATGTGATTCTTGCGATACTAAGTTTATAGTTTCAAAAAAGACAATAGATTCAGGCAAGACCATTACCTGTCCATTTTGTAGTAAAAAAGAGAATAAATTGCTTAACCAAAGCAGAGCAAATAAATAAGAAATACCTCTACCAAGTCTAAAGATGACGGAATAGAAATAGTTTCATTTAAGTACATTAAATAAGCTTTTTTTAATCCGTTATCTTTCCTTTTGTTTTGATAGACAATACTCGCAACAGATAACTAGAAGTACTAAAAATTTGATTAATTTCATTTTTTTAAGCGAAAAAGCTACTTTATTCCGTGAAACACAATTATATTGTCAAAATGAAAAATCTTACAACAACGTTTCTTATTCTCTTTGTCGCTGTATTCTTATTCAGTAGCTGTTCTAACGATTATAATTCGGCTGAAGAAAGCACAAATGAAAGAACAGCGAATATTAGCAATTCTGTTAGAGAAGATGCGCAAAAACTCGTTGATCTTCAATGTAAAGTAATGAATCTGATTGGTGATGCGAAAAATGGTGATGCAACTGCTTTAATGAAAAGTGAAGAATATAATAAAGAAGCAGAAAAAGTTTCAAGAGAATTAAAAGAAAAATACCCAACTAAAGAAGATCAAGAAACATTTGCTAAAGCTTATGAAGAAGCTTTGGGAGAGTGTAAATAGATCTATATTAATTTGACTAAACCTTCTTGAGAACTGGAAATCAAGTAAATATCACGAAATTCACATTCGTTTATTATTCAATATTTTGTAACTTTACCCTAAATCATCTGATAACTATCAGATTAAAACCAAAATCTTATGAAAACTATCCTAACAATTTCAATTTTCTTCTTTTCCTTTTTATCAGTCAGTCAATCTATTGCCTATAAACAAATATCAGTTGTTGAGGTAGATGAAAATACAAAAGAAGTTCTCAAAGAATACAACACTGGTCACTACATGGAATTCATTGTCGGTGACAGTTTGGTTGAATACCAATTGTTGGATCATGTGGGAGGAGTTGTTGAAAAAATCGACTATGAAATCATTAATAAAGAGACAATAGATGAAATTTATGTTATCATCATGAAGTTCGAGGATGAAATTTATGAATTACTTATCCCGTTTGATAAAAAAGAGAAAATTTCATTGAACTCAAATGGAGTAACTAAAATTATATACGGTAAGTCACAGAAAATCAAAGATTAGGTAACACTTTTGATGCTAGTCAAGTTATAAAATTAATAACTTTATATTTACACTTATGAAAAATATAAATCTTCTTATCACTTTATTAGCAGTTAGTTATTCTGTTTTTTCACAGCAATTGGTAAGCATTACACCAATGGCTAGTCATTCGTTAGCGAATGTGCAAGCTTACACGAATAGTTGGAATCCGAATGCTTCTGAGCTCAATCCTGTGGAGAGTTATAAGGTGACTTATAATACAACTGATGCGCATGGAAACCCTACGATTGCTTCAGGAGCCGTTTATATTCCAACGCTCACAAACTGTGAATATGTTCCGATTTTAGCTTATAATCATGGAACTGAGTTTCTAAAAACTAACGTGCCTTCTAATAATCAATATAAAGCAAGAGCAATCTATTTTTCTACAACAGGATACATTACAGTTTTACCAGATTATTTAGGATTGGGTAATAATCCTGGGATTCACTTATATCAACATTCTCAAACTGAAGCCACGGCAACACTAGATTTAGTAAGAGCAGTTAGACAATATTTAGACACCGCTACGAATCAGTTGAAAGACAACGGTCAGTTCTTCATTACAGGATATTCTCATGGCGGACACGCTGCTATGGCTACCAATAAATACATTGAAGACAACGTATTATCAAATGAATTTAACATGGTTGCTTGTGCACCACTTTCAGGAGCATTTGACCAAACAGGAGCACAATTTGATTTAATTTTTGATGGAGACTCTAATTATTATGCTTCACCATTTCTTCCTTATATTCTGGCTTCATATCAAGAAGCTTACGGAAACTTATATCAAAGTTATGATGAAATTTATGATGCTACTCATGCTTCTCAAATTGAAACTTACATAAATGCTGGAACTTATTCTTTTAATCAATGGATTTCTCTTCTTGGAACAAATTACTATGATTTCATGCAGGATTCAGTCCTTCAAAATATAATGACAGATGTGAACCGTAACACTCACCCAATAAATAAAGCATTAAGAGCAAATAACTTGTATGATTGGACACCTCAGAATCCGATTACAATGTTGTATTGTGGAAATGACTCAATGGTTGCTCCAAGTAATTCAATAAATACGTTAGATACAATGTTACTTCTTGGTGCTACTGATGTTGAGGCGATTAATGTTTTCGCTACTGGAGATCATAATTCATGTTTTATTCCTGCAACTAAAGATGCTTTAACATGGTTCAATACTTTGGCTTTAAAATGCACAAATACCAATTCTCTTGAAAATTCAACTTTTGAAAACGTGAACTTATTTCCTAATCCGACATCCAAAAATTTGATGATTGGAGGAATTAATTTATCTAATTATGAAATTAAAGTTCACTCTTCTATTGGTCAATTATTTGAGGTGAAGCCTGCCATTAATAATCAAATAGATGTGAGTCAGCTTCCAAATGGAATATACTTTATTTCAATAATGAGTAAGGATGAAAGTACTGTAAAGCGTTTTAAATTTGTTAAGGAGTAGAAGGGATTAATGACATAACTCATCTTTTTAACTTGCTTATATCATTTTCAAATAACCATACACTTCTTACATTTGTGATTCATATTTTAAGAATAGTAAAGAATGAAAAATCAGATATTGTTAATTACCCTTTCACTTTTAGTTTTGATCACTTTTTCGAATTGTTCTAACGAAAGTTCAATAAACAGTGAAAAGACTGTTATAAAAAGCTCTATTATCAACATCAATTTAAAAAGCGAAGTTGAAAACCTTGTCGACCTACATTGTAAGGCAATAAATGTTTTGAGAAAAGTAGATAAAGGCGACAGAACCGCTTTGAGTCGAAGTAACGCCTATAGAAAGGAAGCCGATAAAATAGCCCGAGATTTGCAAAATAAATATTCATCACCCGATGAGCAAGAAGAATACACAAAAGCTTATCAGAATGCATTGGTGAATTGCCCTTCTGTTAAATAATCTCTTCCCTCTCCCTCTGACTTCCGCTCTCATTCTCTTTCTCACTCTTTTCTCCTCATTATCTTCCCTCTCCCTCTGACTTCCGCTCTCATTCTCTTTCTCACTCTTTTCCCCTCATTATCTTCCCTCTCCCTCTGACTTCCGCTCTCATTCTCTTTCTCACTCTTTTCCCCTCATTATCTTCCCTCTCCCTCTGACTTCCGCTCTCTTTCTCTTTCTCACTCCTTTCCCCTCATTATCTTCCCTCTCCCTCTGACTTCCGCTCTCATTCTCTTTCTCACTCCTTTCCCCTCATTATCTTCCCTCTCCCTCTGACTTCCGCTCTCATTCTCTTTCTCACTCTTTTCCCCTCATTATCTTCCCTCTCCCTCTGACTTCCGCTCTCATTCTCTTTCTCACTCTTTTCTCCTCATTATCCTCCCTCTCCCTGCGGCAACCAAGCGTAGCCGAAGTCCCACTCTCTCAAAACTCCAACCGTTCATAACTTTTTATTTATTCTCCTTTAAAAACTGGCAAACCTTTCTCGACTTAGTATTTTTGTAGAAATCAAAAATAGCGTATGTTTTTAGAGCAATTTCCTGAGGATGGTAAGTTTCACGGCTGGGTAGAAGTGATCTGCGGATCAATGTTTTCCGGTAAAACAGAAGAATTAATTCGTAGGTTGAGACGTATAAATTTCGCAGGACAAGAGTTGCTATTGTTTAAGCCGAAAATTGACAAACGCTACAGTGAAGAAAATGTCGTGAGTCATAACGGAGCTAGTTTCCAAGCTATTCAAGTTGAATCTGCAAAGGAAATTCTTGAACATTGGAAAAAGGAACGTATTGTTGCCATTGACGAAGCACAGTTTTTTGATGATGGAATAGTTGAAGTCGTAAATCACTTGGCGGCAAATGGTGTAAGGGTTATTTGTGCCGGATTAGACATGGATTTCCAAGCAAAACCTTTTGGACCCATGCCGTTTTTAATGGCTTCTGCTGAATATGTTACAAAAGTTCATGCAATTTGTATGTCTTGTGGTAACTTAGCACAGTTTTCTCACCGTAAAACACAAGAGAAAGAACAAGTACTCGTTGGCGCAGTTGATGAATATGAACCGCTGTGCAGATCGTGTTATAATAAAATCAAACATTGAATTTAAATCTTACGCATAAAAAGCTAGTCGATATTGTTTCAGGAAATGCCGAAACGCTGCCTGAACACAAAATTGATATCCTCTATTACGATACCCGACTCATTAATACCAGTAGAAATGGTGTTTTTTTCGCTTTAAGCGGAAGAAGAAACGGACACGATTTTCTTCAGAAAGCTTACGATAAAGGTATTCGTAGTTTTGTAGTGAGCCAGCCAGTAGATCTACCAAAGGACGCTACAATAATTACTGTAAAAGACACTTTACGTGCTTTACAAGCAGTTGCAAGAAATCACAGAAACCAGTTTTCTTATCCAGTTTTAGCCATTACAGGAAGTTTAGGAAAGACCACGATTAAGGAATGGCTTTACTTTTTACTTTCTGATGAATTCAATATCATTCGCAGTCCGAAGAGTTTTAATTCTCAAATCGGAGTAGCGATTTCTTTGCTTGAAATGACGGATGAACACAATTTCGCCATAATTGAAGCAGATATTTCTCATCCGAATGAAATGGAATTTATCGAAGACATGGTCTCTCCTACTTTAGGTATATACACAGGAGTTGGTCATTTCTACGCAGATAATTTTGAATCTCAAAAAGTGCATGCTGCAGAACATTTAAAATTGTTTAAATATGCAAATATCACTTTTGTATTAAGCGAACATAAAAATGAATTACGTAAGAGTAAAATCAACGCTGACATTGTAGATTTCGATGCATGGAAAAATGTAGATTTCTCTCAACTTTCTTATTCAAATAATCGTGTTATTGCATTGCATGTCGCGGAATTCTTAGGAATTGAAAAAGCGGTTTTAATTAAAAAAGCCGCTCAACTTCCTGTACTTTCAAACAGAATGGAGGTTTTTGAAGGACAAGACAACAACCTTATCATTAATGATTCTTACAACATTGATGTTGACGCTTTGGAACAAGCACTTTCCTACCAATTTTCTTCTGATGAACGCAAGGATAAAATAGTGGTGCTTGATCTTTCTTTTGTAGAAGAAAATAGAAAACAAGTCATTTTAGATGTCGTAAACAGCTATGATCCTACGCAATTATTTATCATTGAAAACAATAAAATCCCTAAGGAATTACTGGAAGTGAAAAACTCAAGTATCCTTTTTAAAGGTTCATATCGTTCTCGTTTAAAAGATACTGTTCAGCTTTTTAAGAACAGGAAACATGAAACTTGGGTTGAATTTGATTTGAAATCTGTAGAACATAATATTTCAGTATTTCAAAATAAACTTCCCCAAGGAACAAAGACTTTGGTGATGGTGAAAGCTTCCTCTTACGGAACGGGAGACGTCAATATTCCACATTTTTTACAGCAGTTGGGCATTGATTATTTAGGTGTTGCCTATACGGATGAAGGAACAACGCTAAGAGAAAACGGAATTACATTGCCAATTCTGATAATGAATACAGAAATTGATGCTTTTGAGGACATTATTCGTTTCCGATTAGAGCCTTCACTATTTTCTATTCCGCAATTAGAAGCCTTTTGTGAGCGATTGAGACAAGATAATATTAAAGATTTTCCAATTCACATAACAGTTGAAACTGGAATGAATCGTTTGGGTTTCTATCCTGAAGATATTTCAGAATTGATTGAGAAACTGAATTCGCACAAGGAAATAAAGGTAAAAACAATCTATTCTCATCTTGCTGATGCTGATAATCCGGATCCGGCTTATAGTTTACAACAGATTGAGAAATTCAAATTGATGAAAACTGAGTTTGAAAATGGATTAAGTGATGCATCTGTTCAGTTTCATATTTTAAACAGTGAAGGAGCGAGTAAATTCGGAGAAATCGCTGCTTTTGACATGGTTCGACTTGGAATTGGAGTTTTTGGTTATACTTCCACCGCGGAAGAAGATGAACTTTTACCTTCTATAAGATGGAAAACAACAATTTCTCAAATTAAAACTATTGAAGCGGGAGAAACGGTTGGTTATAGCAGAACATTTACCGCCGAAAAACCAATGGAAATTGCAACGCTCAGAATTGGTTATGCCGATGGATTTCGACGTAGCTTAGGCAATGGAGTTGGAGCTGTTTTTATCAATGGGAAAAGCTGTCCAGTTGTTGGAAATGTGTGCATGGACATGACGATGGTTGATGTGAGTAATGTTGATTGCCAAGCAGGTGATGAAGTTGAAATTATCGGTGAAAATATAACAATTAAAACGTTTTCTAATCGATTAAATACGATTCCATACGAAGTGATGACAAGTATAAATAAAAGAGTATCACGTGTTTATCTTAAGTAATGGTTAGTGGTTAATGTTTAACGGAGGTTCTACACTTTTTTTGGCTTTGATTTGATAGGGTTTTGGATTCAATTTTCTTTTTATTTCTATTGACTAATCTTTCTAAGATAAAACCTAATTATTTTAATGTTAGATCTAATCCCTTTAGAATGCTTTTTCGTGAGCTTTCGGCAGGCTAAATCACCGAAAAAGTAGAATCATAATAAATGGAGAAAACAGTTGACTGTGCTTTTCGAAAGCTGGGCACTCCAAAACACCAAATAATTAATTAACATTTTTTAACATTATTTATTTGACTATTGTTGTCGTTGAGTTTTGAACTAACTTTGCCTCAACTTTCAGAAAATAAACATAACGAATTTTTAACTTTTATTAGTTTATTCAAAAAATGTGTTTTAGCTTTATGGAACATTAAATACTAAAACACTATGATAAATCTTAACAATTTTATTCCAAGTTTTTTAAACACAAGTACTACTGTTTCGCATGCTTTAGAAACAGCATCTAGTTCCCATGTCATTAGGAACACACACACACACACACACACAGCGTTTTAAGAAACGAGGTAATTGGATTTCACCATTAATCTTCTTACTTATGTTTACTCCAATTCTAGTTTTCGGACAAGATCAAGTTTACTTTTCTGAAACTTGGACTCAAGATGGAGGAGAATCTGCTTTGTTTTATAAAAACTCCAGCACAACGGATGATGCAGGGAATGTTTATATGGCTGGTTCTGCAATCAACATAAATAACAATCACGATATAATTATTCAGAAATTTGATCCAGATGGAGGCTTGCTTTGGGAGGAAATATTTAATGGAGCAGCAAACATGGATGATTTTGCAGCAGATGTTTTTGTAGATGATAATTATGATGTTTTCATCACAGGATCTTCTGTGAAACTAGCCGCAAATGATCAAGATTTGGTTGTTTTAAAATATAATAGCTCGGGAGTTTTTCAATGGTATTCTTATTATGATAATGGAGGTGGCCCAACTCCAAAAGATTTTGGAACTTCAATTACAGGTGATAATAATGGAAGTGTCTATGTTACCGGAGGGAGTTTTGGAGCGACAAGTAACTCAGATTTTATAACGCTCGGCATTGCTTCAAATAATGGAGCTCAGTTGTGGGAAAAAAGATATGATTATGCAGCATTGCAAGATGTAGCAGCGAAAATAAAGTATGATGGAAATAACTTGTTTGTGTCTGGTGGAAGCCAAATTAATTTCAATAGATGGGAATTAGCCACCTTAACCTACAATCCTTTAAATGGAGATCAACTCTATGAAAGAAGAAGCCAAGGAAATGCAACCCAAGGAATAGATGAAGTATATGATTTAACTGTGGATGATCTAGGAAATGTTTACATTGCTGGAGCGGTTAGAAATTTAAATTCAGGTTACGATATGAGTGTTTACAAACTAGATCCACAACTAAACATAATCTGGGAAAAGCACCACGATGGCTATGGAGATGATGATAAAGGAAAAGGAGTTAAAGTTGACGATTTAGGTAATGTTTATTTAGCAGGATTTGTTTCTAACCCAAATGAAGGAAAAAACTATTCTCTTTTAAAATATAACTCTTCAGGAGTTTTGCAATGGGCTAGAGAATTTAATGGACAAGCTAATCTTGATGACGAAGCTGTTCAATTAGTGATAGCTAACAATCAAGATGTTTTTGTTACTGGAACAGCTAGAAATAACGCTAATGCAGATTTTCAAACTTTAGGGTATAAACCGAATGGAGAGTTGTTTACCCAGGCAATATTTGAAGGTATAAATGGTCTTGATGATATGCCAACTGGAATCGCTATGGATTTAACAGGGAATATTATTGTAGCAGGGAAAATGGGTGAAGCAAATGGAAATTATAGAGATGTTACTGTTAAGTATAGTCTGTTAAATAGACATTGGTCAACTATAATTCCTTTAAATGGGGAAGGAGCATACTTGAATAATAATCTTATTCTTAGATTTGATAAATCAAAATTAAATTTATCAAATATTGATAGAAAATCTTTTGTTGCAGGTCAGTTAGATGAATTTGTGAATCTTGGACTTATTAGTCAAATGAATAAAATATTAGGTTTTAATTGTAATAGACTTAAAACATATAAGGTTCATCGTAACGCTACTTCTGCCGATTCGCTCTCTTACACTCGGCTTGGTGATACTATTCTATTACCTGATTTTTGGGCATCATTAATTATTGAAATTCCTGAAGGATATAATGAGTTATTAATTGCTGATACATTAGAAACTATTTTTGGTATTCATAATGCACAATTGGAGTATGTTTATAAAACCAATAGCGTACCAAATGATATGTTTTATCTTGATGGTTATCAATTAGGACTACATTCAAATTTAGCCTATCCAAATGCTGATATTGATGTTGAAGGAGCGTGGGGAATAATTGAAAATGAAGGTGGTGCATATGGGGCTAGTGATTTGAGGGTAGGGGTGTATGATTTTTTAATTGATTACTCTCATTTTGAATTTGGTAGTTCCGGAACTCTAATGAATTCTAAAATTAATGGGGGAAGAAACTATCATACAGGATTAACAGATATTAGCAATGCTAATACACTAACCAATAGCCACGGAACTCAGGCTGCAGGTATTATTGGTGCTCATAGAAATGACGGAGCAGGTATTGCTGGAATCGCAGGTGGTGATTTAACAGCAGATCCAATTAACGGGGGAGGCGTTCAATTGTATTCTCTGGGAGTCTTTTATAATAATTTCGTTGCAACTAGTTCAATAATAGCAGAGTCATTAATAGAGGGTTCAACTTTAACTAATAATAATTATGGTTTTGGTTTACATATTGCTAATCATAGTTATGGCAGGATTGGTAATTATTCTAATGAGGAAGCTGAAGCTCTTGAAATTAGTTGGAGAAATCAAACTATTAATGTTTTTGCTAGGGGTAATGAAGGACATGCAGGTAATCCACTTGAATTTCCAGCATGTTATATAAATGAAAAATGGCTAATAAATGTAATTGCAAGTGGTGATGATGGTGAGAGAAAAATAGGAACTACAAATGGCGCAGGTATTTGGTCCTCTTCATTCGGTAGGGATGCGAATATAAACTACCCTCCTTCAGCTGCATGTTTTGTAGATGTAATGGCTCCTGGTGTTAATTCGCTTGTTTCAACAACTTCAAATCAATTTGATAATACTAGTAATCCATCGAATTGCAACGTTCCTAATATTCAAAATAACAGCAATTATTCTTGTTTTAATGGTACTTCTGCAGCTGTACCTCATGTGTCTGGAGTTGCTGCGTTGATGTATAGTTCTCATGACCCTAATTTTCATTGGGAATATAAAAATAGACTAACAACTGAAGATATTGAGAATGTTTTAGAAAAAACAACTCAAAAAACTTTAAACCAATATGATCATTCTGACGGTTATGGTTTAATAGATGCAAGAGAGGCGGTGAAGCAAGTAACTAAACCATATTCTGTAAGACACCTTAATTTTAAAAAATGGCACGCCACAAGCATTCAACATATTGGAACTACAACACCAACAAATGGCATACGTCTCTATGCTGCTGAAGAAGCTTTAGGTATTCCAGATGGAACATATTTTGACAGGGCAGAAAAATATAAAGCAAGCTGGGATGTTGGTTATACACCAAGTGGCAATAGGCAAATTATCGATTGGTGGAAAGTGGAATCTAGAATTTTTGGTGGACAATCAGCAGGGGGAAGTTTAAATTCTCAAAATTATTTCTATCAAAACGAGCCACTCTTTATTGAGAATTTTACAGTTGACCTTATCAATAATTCAGTTTCAGGAACGGTGGACGGCTATTATTGGAAGTTTATAAGAAGTAACGGAACATTTATTTGGTTACCAGAAAATCCAAATCAAAATCTTCAGTACACTTTTGCTTTACACTTATTGGATGAGACATTAAATATTGAAGACGAAATTATAGACGAAAAAATTTATGTCTATCCTAACCCTTCAAATATCGAAATTAATGTAGAGAATATCCCTTTATCAGCAGTGATAAATAGTTTTAGTATTTATGATCCAACTGGAAGGCTTGTTAAAACAGTACCTATAAGTAGTAGTTCAAAAGAGTATGTAATTAATATTGAGAGTTTAAGTGATGGTTTATACTATTTACATATTAATGGTGTGAATTATAAAAGTTCCACGAAGTTCTTAAAGAATTAGATGTGAGGAATCTTGTTATATTGTTTTTATTCCCATTCGTATTCCATGCGCAAAATACAGAAACTTTTAAAATAGGATTAGGAACTGATTTTAGAAAATTCAAAATGGAAGAGCTAAATAGCCAACTTAATGATGAAAATTATATTCAGTCAGATATTGTTGAAGATGTTTTAATATCTGATGGAGTTAATCATAAATTAACTATTTCTTATCAGCCCTGCCGATTCTTTAATTTAGGAATTTATGCAGCGTATCAATTTGGCTCAGCTAAACGAAAGATAGTGATTTCGGAGGACTCACAAGGATACCCAATAGTTCCTATAATTGGAACTACTTATTATGATGTTAAAGCAATTAGTGTAGGCATATATACAGAGTTGCTATTAAATAATTTGTCTATTTGGCCCAATTATTCTTTTTTATCCAAAATTGAAGCCAATTTTACTTTACAAACAGGTTTTGTTAAGAATTTATTTTTTGTTTACTCAAAATATAACAACACTCTTACTAATCCTTATAAAGCAAGGTTTACATCAGAAGGAATTCAATTAATTTCCTTATTAAAATTGGGGTATATACTGACTGATAATAATTATTTTTCTAGTATAGGGGGGGCTTTTGGATACCAATTTTTTAGAGTTTCGGATTTAAAAAATCATAGTGATGGCTCTTATCCTCAAGATAAAGACACAAAGCTTGATTTTTCGGGATTAAGTTTAGGGGTTTATATAACTATAGGACGATGATAAAATTTATTTTGATATTAATATTTTTGATTAATGTTTCTGAGATTACGGCTCAAGAAAAGGGCGCTTTGGGTTTTGGAGTTCATGCTAACTATAATGTTTATAAAATGACTGAACTTAATCAAAGTTTAGATGGTAACTTTTCCTCGTTACCTAGTTATTTAATTGTTACAAATAGGGTCTCAATATCTAAAGGTGTTGAGTATGGATTAGAAATTAATATACAAACCAGTAAATTATTTAACTTTGGAGGATATACTAACTACTTGAACGGTAATTCAGAAAATGAATTTATTGATATCAGTGGAGTAGATGAATGGTGGTCGCCCGCTGATACATCCTTTGGTAAGTATAATCAAAATGTGAATAGTTTAATTATTGGTGTCAATTCGAGCTTTTTTATAAGTAGATTAGCTTTTTTGAAAAGAACGAGTTGGTTGTCGAGAATAGAGGTTATAATGGTTTTGGGATAGGGTATAGCTTTTCTCAATTTTCAAATTACACTTTAATAGAAGGACAAACAAATATTTCTAGTAGGGCAATAAATAATGTTTCTGGAATACATTTCACTGGAAAAGTAAGAATGGGCTATAAGTTAACAAATGAGAAATTGTTTTCAGTTATTGGCTTTCAAATTGGTTATCAGCATTTGGTTACATCAAAGCTTAAAGGTGGTTACAATTTCACTTTTGAGGAATCTAAGTCACCTAAATTAGACTTTTCAGGTCTGACAGCTGGAATATTTTTAACATTTGGTAAATAAATTACAATTATGAAAAATTTGTTTTGTTATCTAGGAAAAATTAAATTTATAAGTATTGTCATTCTTTTTACTGTCAATAGCTATTTTAGTATTGGTCAGTCAATTGTGTCATTGGAAATAATTCCAAACAATCCAACTTCATCGGATGAAATATTCTTAGCTTCTCATATCGTTATGAGTAAAATGTATAACTACCCTAGTACCATGGTAAGCAAAAATGGAAGTGACGTAGTAGTCGATGTTTGTTTCTTTACAGGTGGCTTTGCCCCCACCCACCCAACTCATTACTATGATACAATTAGTCTAGGTTTTTTTGCTACAGGAACTTACAATTTAGAATTTAATTTATACAGTAATTTTAGTGAAACTGAATGCGATGAAAGTGATATTATAGATAATTTTGACACTACATATTATATAGATAGGTCTCTTTCCACCAAAGAATTAGATTTTTTGGATACAGAGTTTTATCCAAATCCCGCAACAAATCAACTCAACTTCACTTTAAATGACAATTCAAATTCTCTAAAGTTAGAAGTTTTCGATATATCTGGAAAAAGGATGAAGTTCAAAGAATACATAAATCATTCAAATGACGAGTTTGAAGGTTCACTTGATATTTCAGATTTAAAAAGTGGCCTATACTTTTGTAAGTTCACAATAGGAAGTAAGCAGGTCACAAACAAATTCATCAAAGAATAAATATGGACTAAGTTTAATGTTGCTAAAAGAATATTACCAAACTTATTGGCTTTAAGACAGTGCATATTATTGATTTGCTAAAGGCTCTTTTTATACCCCTACTTCTTATCAAGTTACAAAGAAAATCCGTGACCCTGCGATGTCCAGAGCTTATCCGAAGTCAGCTTGTCGATGGGGCTGCAATTTAAAACACCTGCACTGAGCTTTTCGAAGGCAACTGATTTCAAAGAGTAAACTAGTAATTGAGACTTTACAACTCTATTTGCATATAATATTTTAGCTTTCCTCTCCCTTGATCCCTCTCCAAAAGAGGGAGGCCAGAACTCAATCATCTAATCTTTATAAAAATCCGTTAAATCCTAAACATTCATTTCCTATTGGACAAATATTAAAACCAAATAATTGGCAGATTGAATTAATCCCAATAGATAACCATTATGCCTAATTATTGTCAATTCAACCTCCGCTCTCTTCACTCACTCTCCTCTCTGGAATCCCACATGTTAAACATAATAATCAACCACAATTGATTGTATAAATAGACTTTTCCGTCTAAATATTCTTCTTTCAATTTCATTATTTCATCGACTTTGTAGAAGGGATATTTTTCTAACTCTTGAGGATTAACATATTGGTCTAAAAGTGGCTTTAGTTCCTTACTTAGCCATAAATTTAATGGAATTCCGAATCCCCATTTTGGTCGGTCAAATAATTCCTTTGGGACATACTCGTAAAGGACTTGTTTCAACAAATATTTGCTGTCTCCGTTTTTACGTTTGAGTTTCTCATCCAAATTAAGTGAGAACTCAACTAATCTGTGGTCTAAAAGTGGAACTCTCGCTTCAAGACTGTTTTGCATTGATGCTCTATCCACTTTTGTCAACAAATCTCCTGGCAAATAATATTTTAAATCATGGAAAGATTGAATTTCACTCACCAACAATCTTCTGTTCGTTTTCCCTAATAATAAAGGAGAATAATCCTCTGTAAATGTGAAATGTTTTTTTAAGTTTCTAGCAGAATATAAACCTTGATCGACAGAGAAAATATGAGACGGCAAATGTTCATCATCTTTAAAATCAAAATACTGACTTGCTCTTTTATTATTTACCTTTTTAGTTAATGATAGCCCGGTTTTTAAAAACCAACGCAAAGTTTTCAATGTATAAAGTCTGTCTGCCCAAGTGTACATTCCGTACCCCATAAATTGTTCATCACCGCCATCTCCTGTGAGAACCATTGTTACTTTCTCACTGGCCATTTTGGAAACCAAATAAGTCGGTAACGCAGACGCATCGGCAAATGGCTCGTCGTACCATTTTGGAATTTCAGGAATTAAATCTTGAATATCTTTGTGAGACAAAACAAACTCGTGGTGTTTAGTTCCTAAATGATCAGCTACTTTTCTAGCATATTCACTTTCATTAAAAGAAGCTTCTTCAAAACCAATAGAAAAAGTAGAAATCGGCTGATCAGAAATGGATTGCGCTACTGCAGCGACAGTGGACGAATCTATTCCTCCACTCAAAAAAACACCGAAAGGAACATCCGATTGTAAACGGTATTCAACACTTGATTTTAATAAATCATGATATTGCGTTTTCGCTTCATTTTCATCAGAAAGCGTTACTTTTTGAACCTTTTCTTCTAATTTCCAATAGTTTTTGATCAAAAAGTCAGATTTATTCAATTGAATATAGGAGCCTTCCTCTAATTTTCTGACAGCTTTATAAATAGAATGTGGAGCAGGAATGTATCCTAATCTAAAATAATGCTGAATTGCGGCTTCGTCCCAATCTTTTTGGTCAATAAACGGAGCAATTGCTTTTAGTTCTGAAGAAAAATAAAGCGTTTCTTCATCCCATGAATAATAAAGTGGTTTAATTCCTAATCGATCACGGAAAATAAATAGCTCTTCCTCCTTTTCATTCCAAACTGCAAAAGCGAACATTCCATTGAAACGGTCAACACATTTTGATCCCCAAGCAATAAATGATTCTAAAATTACTTCTGTATCGGAGGAAGTAGAAAATTCAACTCCTTCGCTTTTAAGTATTTCTCTAATTTCTTTAAAATTGTAAAGTTCACCATTGTAAACAAGAGAATAATTTCCGCATTTTGAATGCATTGGTTGATTTGCCGCATCTGATAAATCCAGAATACTTAATCTTCTGTGTCCTAATCCACAAGTCTTATTTTGATTTACAAAAATCCCTTCTGCATCTGGACCACGATGAGCAATTTTATCCGTCATTTTGGAGAGTTGACTGATCTCAACTTTCGCTCTTCTATTTATTATTCCGGTGATTCCGCACATAAGGGCAGTTTTGAGTATTGATTTTTGAGCACTGGGTACTTAGAACTCAATACTGATTATTATTGTGTTTGACCTGCTTTTATGTTCAATTGAAAAGTTCGGTTAAAAGCATGTTCTAAAATTGCGAACCTAAAAGTTCCTCTGTCGTGATAAACTTTTATCCAACCTACTGTATTGGAAGCGAGTTTAACCCCTAAATATTTATTCCCTGTTTCAAGAATCACATCTTCTGAAATTGATGCGTCATCAAGGAAAATAGTTGCATTAACAGCTATTGAACTAGAGATTTTAATTTCATCATCAACGGCAAAAACCCTCACGTTTTCAGCATTATCTTCATCAACAATGACTCTGTTTTCAGAACCTATTGCTTCTACTACAATTTGTGAATTATGATTTTCACAAGAATCTATTGAACTAACGAAATTATAACTTGCAGAATAAGTGAATTTGAAGTCATTGAAACCATCCTTATCTACATCAATGAGAACGAACTGAGTTGAGTCTGTTGGAAAAGGAATAGATTCTGAACAAGTTGGCGAATAAATAGTAGCTACACTATCAGCAGGGCTCAGAACTAATTGTGGAATATATTTACGGGAAGAGATATCATCTTTCAGTTTCTTAACTTTATGACAAGAGAAAGTAATCATACCGATGATGCCAAGAATAAATAAATATCGTTTCATAAAATTGATTTAAAGCATTTAAACGACTAAAGCACATAGTAAAATTCCACATTCAAAGCTTTAGAATAACTTCAAAATTAATCATTTCTAGTTGTTAATTCAAAAAGTATTTTGCTGTTGTTAAACTTAGATGTAATTTTGCAACGCTATGGTAAAAATTCGTGATATAGAATTAGGAGATTTTCCTTTGTTGCTTGCTCCAATGGAAGATGTAAGTGATCCACCTTTTCGTGCATTGTGCAAGGAAAACGGTGCTGATTTAATGTACACAGAATTTATTTCCTCAGAAGGTTTAATTCGCGATGCAGTAAAAAGTGTTGAAAAGCTCGATATTTTCGAATATGAACGTCCCGTTGGAATTCAAATTTTCGGAAATGATATCGAAAGCATGAAATTAGCTACTGAAATTACAGCTAAAACCAATCCTGATATAATAGATATCAACTATGGTTGTCCAGTAAAAAAAGTCGCTTGTAAAGGCTCTGGCGCCGGAATTCTTCAGGACATTCCAAAAATGGTTCGCATGACAGCTGAGATAGTGAAAAGTACATCATTACCAGTTACTGTAAAAACCAGACTAGGTTGGGATGAAGACACAAAATACATAGTTGAAGTTGCAGAACGTTTGCAAGATGTCGGAATTGAAGGGATTTCGATTCACGGTAGAACCCGTAAACAAATGTATAAAGGTGAAGCCGATTGGGATTTGATTGCTGCGGTGAAAAACAATCCACGTATGCATATTCCTGTTTTTGGAAATGGTGATATTGACACGCCAGAAAAAGCAGTTTTATACAAAGAAAAATACGGCGTAGATGGAATCATGATTGGACGTGCTTCAATTGGTTATCCATGGATTTTCAATGAAATAAAGCATTTCAGAAATACGGGTGAACATTTACCTGGACCTACTTTGGAACAACGAGTTGATGTTGCCCGTCGACATTTAGAAATGAGTGTGAAATGGAAGGGTGAAAAACTGGCTATTGTTGAAATGAAGCGTCATTATTCGAATTATTTCAGAGGTGTTCCTCACTTTAAAGCTTTCCGAACTAAGTTGGTTACCACTTTCGATTTGAATGAGGTGTATGACACTTTGGATGAAGTAGCTGAGAAGTTTAGAGGAGTTGAGTTGTTGGTTTAAATGGCTTTAGGCTGTATGCTTTAAGCTTTAGGCGGTTGGTTCACGCTGAAGTCGTGGTTTAAATAGCTCTTAGCTTTAGGTCGTTTATTTTCATGTAATTATACTATCATTAATCGAAGCAATATTCTTTGCAAATCGAAAGATAAAAGAGCGGTGCAATATGACATAAGTCATCTTTGGCTGTTAAGATAAGCTAAATTTAAATTCGGACATCTTTAATGGTTATCTTGTTATAAATGAGGTTTTTATTTAGTTTAGACTTTACGCATTGTCTCAATTTTATAAGTTCTCAAATTACTAACAAGTTAAAATATATACCATGAAAAGTAAATTGATTGAGTTGAAGAGTGTTGTAGCTGAAAATTGCATTACTATAATTCTTAACACGCACAGAACTGCGCCGGATAACCAAAAGGATATAATTGTAATTAAAAATTTGATTACAGAAGCTGAAAATCGTTTAATTGAAAGTACGGATAAAAGAGTTGCAGCTAATCTTATTGAGCGTATCAAGGAATTAGCAGATTCAATTGACCATTCGCAAAATTTAGAGAGTTTAATTCTTTTTGTAAATGAAGATATTTCAGAAATTGTTCGTCTACCAATGAAAGTTGAGGACCGTGTAATTATCGGAGATACTTTTGCAACACGTGATTTAATGCGTGCTATGCATACCAATTCACAATACTACGTTTTGGTGTTGAGCCAAGAAAAGGCAAGATTAATTCAAGCTTTTAATGACGAGGTAGTTAAAGAAGTAAAAGGTGAATTTCCTTTCAAAAACAATCAATTTAACACCTCTAATTGGGTTGATAAATCAAATGCCACTAGAAAAGACAACCTTATTGCAGAATATTTCAATCAAGTGGACAAAGCGGTTAACGAGGTAAGAAAGTCAACGGGTTTACCTGTTTTAATCTGTAGTGAAGAGAGTAATTACAATGATTATTTAAAGATTGCAGATGAGAAAAACACAATTTTCCAAACATTCCTTAGCGGAAATCGTTTAGAAAATAAAGACCATGAAATCGTAAAAGAAGCTTGGGCTATCATGAAAGAGTATTTAGTCAATAGAAATGATAACCGGATTACAGAGCTAGAGAAGGCTGTTGGAACGGGGAATTATTTAAGTGACTTAAACGAGATTTGGAAAGCCATTAAGAACGGAAAAGTTCAAACAGTATTTGTTGAACAAGGCTTATTTAAACCTGCACTTCTAAAGGATGATGAAATCGAAATAGTGTCAGAAGATAAAAGTGAAGACAGTAATTATATAGATGACATTCTGGATGAATTATTAGAATTGAATATGAGTTTTGGAGGTGAGAATGTTTTCTTACCAAAAGGTAAACTTGAAAAATTCAATGGTTATGGAGCGATAACGCGTTACTAATCTATATTTCAGTATAAATTACTGGAATTTTGAACAATAAAATTGCAGAAATGCAAACAATAAATTAAATTGTGGAGGTTTTGATTGTGTAAGAGCAATTGATAGCCTCCACAATTTGTTTATATTAACTGTTTAATAAAAGCTCATAATATGTCAGGAAATAATCGCAACAATGTTCATGTAGGTGCAGAAGTTAGAATAGTATTGAAAAAAGACCAAAGAACAGGAACGTTAACCGAAGGTACTGTCGAAAAAATATTGACCAGTTCACCAATTCATCCACATGGAATAAAAGTAAGATTGAGTTCTGGAGAAGTGGGGAGAGTTAAAGAAATATTATAAAAAATGGAGCTGCGAATAATTCAGCTCCATTTTTTATATTATCGTTTATTAAAAGACGTTATTTTCAATTACTTAAAATTAAAATTCAATCCAATTGTAAGATGTGAATTGTCTTGACGGAAAGAACTTTGAGTTACATTAATACTATAGCCATACTGAACTTGTAATTTAAATCTTTCAAAACCACCTCTGATTGTAAGTGCTGGTTCGATCATAAAGTTAGATGAATTAGCATTTAAATAATCTTCTTGGTCCATATTTTCAAATATCAGACTACCATCTACCTTGTTATAACTCACATTTACGAATCGAGAGGAAACTGCCGCGCTGAAGTATTCAGATTTATAACCAAAACTCGGTTGTATACCAAATCGGTATAAATTTGCTGAAATCTTTCCTGTTGTGCCAGGATTATTTTCCATTGTAGAAGGGAGGTGATTCTCAAGTTTTCCAAATCCAGCTAAAGCATAAGTCTCAAAGATCCAGTTTTCCGTAATAGGTCTAAAATATCCCAAACCTATTTCGCCAAATTCTGCTGATCCACCATCACCATTGTCTAAATCTGATGGAATAAACAGACCTCCGTTGGCCTGAATTGCAAATCCATCAGTAACGGCATAAGCTCCTTGAAATTCTACTTGATTGCCATTTCCCGAAACATTTAAATTAATTTCTCCTTGCTCGGAAAGTAGTGGGACATTATGTGTGTTAGGTGAATAATATTTTGGACTACATGAACCCAAAATTAATGCTACTGAAGCAAAAAATAATACATCTTTTTTCATAATGAGTGTTTTAAAATGAATTAATCAGATTTGTAATTTATAAAACTAATCTAAACATTAATTTAAGGAAACTGAAAATTATTTAAGAAATATTATGAATTAAATATCAGACAAGTAAAGGGAACTTATAAGCTGTAATCTAGCTTTCCATTTATAACTTTAGCAGGCTTTGTGTATGGATGTTCAGTACTTTTGTCTATTCCCATAATGTGTAAAACTTTCCATCCATCACATTTTAAATAATCTGAAATGAGTGAACGGTGACAACTCCACCAAACAGCTTCTGCGCACATTATTGCAACTTTTTTACTTTTTGCTAATGTCTTTAATTTATCGATTGCAATTTTGAATTCTTCTGTTTCCAAATAATCTGCATATCCTTGAAAACTTTCAAGTCGCCAGGCAGTATTTTGTGAACCCGGTTGCACTTTTCTTCTACCACCTAAAGATTCTCAAATTCATCTTTATTGAAATATGGATAACGTTTAGAACCAGGGTGTCTGCGTACATCAACGAGTACATCAATATTGAATGATTTTAGCATTGAGAAAAACTTCTCTAAGGTATGAGTGGAGTGTCCGATTGTCCAAATTTCTTGATTCATCATTTACTTTTTCTTTCAAAATACAGACAAATGGTTAAAAAACGTCTATTTCCGACCAGCCAATACATAGCAAAACGTTCAATTTTAATTCATTGTAAATAAATAATTCTTTCGATGCAAGCAAGTAGGGATCTCAGAAAGCTCACCCTCATCAGTAATGAAAAGTTTTTTATAACCCAAATTATATAAAAATTCATGGACTTTTTCTTGGGCTTCTTCTGTTTCTAAATCATCTAAAATTTCTATTAGGATTTTTGGTTGATGTTTTTTCAGAGTATTCTCTAAGCCTAGAAGTGTAGCATATTCAAAACCTTCAATGTCAATTTTAATAAAGTTAATAGTTTCTTGTGAATGTGTTTCTAAATACCCATCAATGGAAACGATTTCTACTTTTTCAACCACAGCATTTTCAACATAATTTGCAGTAACCATTCCTAAATTATCTTCACTTTCATCAAGATATAAAGTTATCGAACCCGGCTCGCTTCCTACGGCTAGTTTTTCAATTTTTACATTCAGTAGATTGTTGATTCTTATGTGTTCTACTAATGCATTGTGATTTATTGAAAAAGGCTCAAAACTGATCACTTTTCCTGATTTTCCAACAATTTTTGATGCGTGAAGGGTGAAAACACCTAAATTTGCTCCTAAATCGAGAAATACTTCTCCAGGTTTAAGATGATTGGCCAGTACTTTTAATTCCGCTTTTTCATATTCTCCCAAAAAGAAAATGTTCTCTTGAATCCAATCGTCTAACTTCAATTGAAGTATAAATCCATTGTAATTTACCGAACAAACAACTCCTTTAAATAAATTATAGGGTTTGAAAATACGTTGATGAATTCCATAAAATCTTATTCTAAAGAATTGTAATTTAAAAAGTTGTCTAAAAATTTTAGCTAAAATAATTCTCATTTATTTTGCTGGCAATGTAAATAAAGGAATACTCAATCGCTGAACGATTTGCTTAGAAACGCTTCTTTTGAAAAGTTGAGTGAAGAAATTACGTTTTCTTGGCTGAATTGCCAAAATATCAATGTTTTGTTTCATATATAATTCGCAAATTGCTTCGTCAAAATTGTTTCCAGTCACCACGTAAGATTTCAATTTTTCATAATCAACACCCAACTTCTTTTTCCAGTTTTCCATATTCTCTTTGGAAATATCAGTAACCTCTTTTTGGTAATGGATACTGCATACATCAGCATCAAAGTATTCTGCGAACTTATTGACAGTATTAAAAGAAACAACCTCTTCGTCTTTATAATTGGTGAGGTAAGCAATTTTGTCAATTGAGTTTGTCGGGCTAACTTCTTCTGGAATGCTTAACACATTACACGGGGAGTTGTCGATTACACCTGCAGCAACAGACCCTAGAAAAACCTCCTTCAATCCAGTTGCGCCAGTTGTTCCCATTACAATGTAATTTGCTTCTTCTTTTCTTGCTAAATCAACAATTCTAGAAACAATTTGTCCTTCCGCCATTATGTGCTTAAATTCAATGTCACCATATCCATTATTTTCTGCTTTCCTACGTAATGTTTCAACAGATTTTTTGAAGTTTTCAAGGGTTTCCATTTCCATAATTTCAAATACCTCCTTTGATGTATTGTGCAAGGCTCTACCTAGTTCCGGAAGGTTGTAAACATGTGCTAAAACTAATTCAGCGTTGAGTTTACGTGTTAATTGTAGTGCGTAGAAAAAAGCATTTTCTGCAGCGTTTGAAAAATCGGTAGGAAAAAGTATTTTAATCATCGTAGTTTATTTTACAGTAATTTCTGGACACAATTAATTCACTAAGTTAAGAGCAAAATGTATTTAAAAGCGCATAAAAACCTAAAAACTTATTCAGATATGATTTAAATCTTATTTGCGAGGTGTTTTAAATCGAATTATTCAATATTTACTGGATATATGCCAATTAAAAATAAAAGTTTACTTGGCAATAGAATCATCGTATGATTAATAAACTTCTTGAATCTCCGTTATGTGTAAATTCTAAATAAATTTCAATAGCCTTTTTTAGTCTAAAATTAGATTTATGACCCTTCCAAACACGCCTTTCATCTCATTAATTTCACAAACAATTTCGACAATCATACAATACGTTTATATTTGTAAGACTTTTGTAGTTTATATATTGAATAAGACTTTTTTATGAAACATATATTATTGGTTTTTTGCAGCTTCTTTATTTTTACCTCTTGGAGTCAAATGAATGATTCTTTTGATGACGGAGATTTTACAAATAATCCAACTTGGGTAGGAGATGTAACTGATTTTAAAATTAATTCAAATAACGAATTACAACTCGATGCAACAGGAACGGCTGAGAGTTATTTATCTACTCCGCACAACTTAGCGCAACTTGACGATAGAGAATGGCGATTTAAAATAAATTATGGATTTAGCCCTTCAATTAACAACAGAGGAGATACTTATTTAACATCAACTAGTGCCGATTTATCAACTAGTCCAGATGGAATTTTAATGCGTATTGGCGAAAATGGTAGTGCTGATCCAATTTATTTGATTGAAAGAAATGGAGGAGTAGAGACAACAATTTTAACGAGTACACCGGCTAATGTTGCAGCAAGTTTTGATATTGCGGTTAAAGTTATTTACAATGCGAACGGAGATTGGGAGTTATACACCGATTTAACGGGTGGGGTTGGTTATCAATTGGATGCTTCAGCAAATTATCCTACAACTGTTTTAGGACAGCATTTAGGGGTTTGGTTAAAATATACTTCAAGCAATGCAACAAAATTCCAATATGATAATTTTTATGCTGGACCAATTCAAGTAGATAATATTCCTCCAACTATAACAAGTGTCTCCGCAATTTCTTCAACGGAATTAGAAGTTATATTTGATGAAGGAATGGATCAAACAACAGGTGAGAATGTTGTGAATTACGCTGTAGATAATGGAGTAGGAAATCCAACTTCAGTTCAACAAGATGCTACTAATTTAGGGCTTTTCACGTTGACATTTACGGCGCCTTTTAATGTTGGAGATCTTTACACTTTAACAGTAAGTAACGCCGAAGATGTTTCAGGAAACGCAATGTCGACACAAAGCGAAACCTTCCAATATGTTATAGCACAAACGCCTGTTTTCGGAGATATTATTATCAATGAATTTCTTCCTGATGAATCTCCAGTGGTTGGTTTGCCAGAAGTTGAATTTGTTGAATTGTATAACCGAAGTAATAAATATTTTAATTTGAATGGTTGGAAATTAAGTGACAATAGCTCTTCAGGAACGATTCAAGATGTTTGGTTATTGCCTGGAGAATATTTGATTTTAGTTACAACAAACGGTTTAGCAGATTATCCACAAGCAACAACTGTTACAAGTTGGGCTTCACTAAATAATGCTGGAGATGATATTGAATTAAGTACCGACGCAGGAATTGTAGTTGATAAATTGTCTTACACAGATAAATGGTACAAAGACGAAAGTAAGGACGACGGAGGGTGGAGTATAGAGCGAATTAATCCGGATTTAGCTTGTTCATCGGCTGATAATTGGAGAGCAAGTAATGATCCTACAGGCGGAACTCCGGGAATACAAAACAGTGTTTTCAGTAATACGCCAGATACACAAGCACCAACAGTAATTGGTTTCGAAACTGAACTTCCAAACCGTTTAAAACTCAAATTCTCTGAAGGAATGGATTCTTTGAGTTTGGAAAATGCCGGATTCTCCTCAACTCCTACTTTAACAATTTCAGCTCGAATTTTAGAAGGTAAATATCCATCTGAAATTACTTTTGAGTTTATTGAATCTTTAATTCCAGGAAAACTTTACGCTTACGAATTGAATAATTTTTCTGATTGTTCAGGAAATTCAAATAACTACAATGGTTCTTTTGTTCTGCCACAAACTCCAGAAAAAGGAGATTTAATCATCAATGAAATATTGTTTAATCCATTAACTGGAGGAGCTGACTTTGTTGAGATTTATAACAATTCAGATAAATACATTGATTTAAAAGAATGGGAGCTAGGAAACCATAAAGAAGGTGCAGTTGCTAATTTAAAGGAAGTAACGCAGACTTATGTTTTAATCCCAGATGATTACGTGGTGCTCACTGCCGACAGTAATTTCCAATTGATTAATTATCCTTTTGCAATTCCTGGTAAATTCTTGCAGATGTCAAGTTTGCCAAGCTACAATAATGACTCGTCAACTGTTTATTTGGTTTTCAATGACACCGTAATGGATAAAGTTTCCTATTCTGAAGACTGGCATTTTTCTTTGCTTAATGATAAGAAAGGAGTGAGTTTAGAACGTTTTTCAGCGGAACAACCATCAAATACAGCTTCGAATTGGCACAGTGCAAGTGAAACTATTGGATTCGCAACACCGGGAAAAGTAAACTCTCAAGACATGAAACCAGGTAAAGAGGGAGGAACCTTAACTTTATCTTCTAAATCATTCTCACCAGATGGAGATGGATTCCAAGATGTGTTGTTATTAACGTACGAAGTTTCATCTCCAGATTTATTGGGAGATTTGGTTATTTACGACGACAAAGGAAGAATCATTAAAACTTTGTTTAAAAGACATTTGTTAGGTGGAACAGGAATTGTAAAATGGGAAGGAACCAGAGAAGACGGTACAAAAGCCGCGATTGGTCCGTATATTATAATGTTTGATGTGTTTAATCTGGATTCAAGTAAAACGCAAACGGTAAGGAAGGTGGTTACTTTGGCGGGGAGGTTGTAGGGGAGGATTGAGGTTTTTTTTCCCGCAGATTTCCGCAGATTCCGCAGATTTTTTTTGGTTGGGTGATGATTGGTTAGTGGTATGGTTTTTCTCCGCTCTCATTCTCTTTCTCACTCTATTTTTTCTTCCGCAGATTCCGCAGATTTTTTTTGGTTTTGTGATGTTTGGTTTGTAGGATGGTTTTTCTCCACTCTCGCACTCTTTCTCACTCTATTTTTTCTCCCGCAGATTTCGCAGATTTTTTTTGGTTGGGTGATGATTAGTTGGTAGAATGGTTTTTCTCCTCTCTCATTCTCTTTCTCATTCTATTTTTCTCCCGCAGATTTCCGCAGATTTTTTTTGGTTGGGTGATGATTGGTTAGTAGGTTGGGTGGTAGGATATTTTGGGGGTAGTTGGTGGAATGGTTTTTCTCCACTCTCGCACTCTTTCTCCTTGATCCGCATCTTTAGCATCGGGAACTCTATTTTTTGTTCCGCAGATTCCGCAGCTATTTTTTTGTTGAGGGTGATTGGTTGGTAGGATGATTTTTCTCTTCTCCCTCTTTCTTCTTTCTCCCTTTTTTTACGTTAACAATTAATCATTTACAATTAACAATTAAAAAAACATTACTCTTTAACCAATCCAATTTCCAGTAAATTCGGCCAATTCTTTCCTGTAACAAACAACTGTCTCGTTGATTTCTTGTATGCAATTCCATTTAAAACCTCACCTGTTTTGCGGTAATCCAATGCCATAATACTTGCGTCAATTCTTCCTGTAACCACACCCGTTTTTGGATCGATGATGACCATTTGATTTCTTGTGTAAACGTTCGCATAAATTTTTCCTTCGATGTATTCCAATTCATTTAATCCCTTTACTGGACCTTCATTGGTATATACTTCGATAGATCTTTTTAATCCAAATGTGTTTGGGTCTCTGAAATATAAACGTTCTGAACCGTCAGACATAATTAATTGTTCACCGTCATTACATAATCCCCAGCCTTCACCAGTGTAAGTGAATTTATTCAATTCCTCAAGCGTGTTTTTATCATAAACGAAACACGTATGTTCTTGCCAAGTTAATTGGTAAAGCTTATCTCCCATAATGGTAATTCCTTCTCCAAAATACTTTTCATCAAGCATTTTTTTCTCTTGGATTCTTCCAGATTTTAAATCAACTTTGGCTACCATACTTTTTCCAGTTGCCCCAGTTCCGCCCGTACCTTCATACAATTGATCTCCGTCAAATTCTAAACCTTGCGTGTAAGATGTAGTGGCATGTGGAAATACTTTTAGCACTTCTGCTGAATATTCTTTCGGAAAAACATCAGGAAGAATCTTTAGAATTCTATTGTCACGACGGGTTTTACCATCGTTCAATGTTGTTTCTAAAGTCAATTGATTTGTTCCATAACTCCAAGAAGAAGTATTGACAGCAAAAGATTTTTTATTCTTCTTTATCGGGCCTTCATAAATTACGCTGTCTTTCGTGAAAACTTTAATTGATTTCACTTCTGAAGGCGTAACAATACTAATATCAACTTGTATCGATTGTCCTTTTTGAACTGTTGTATTATTAAAAGGCAATTCGAATCTAGCAGGAACTAAGCTTCCACTTTTGATTTCATCCTTATCACCATTACAAGACATTAATAATGTAAGCAATAATGATAAAATTGCTAAATAGGAAACTGTTTTATGAACCATTTTAAATCGAATTTTTTATTTCACTTGATGAAATACCATTGTGAGATGCATTGAAAATTTCTCTTCTGTTTTTAACTACAATTACTTGCGGAGACTGATGATCAACATCCGTTAATTCGCTAATTGCATTTGAAACATCACGGTGCGCTATTAAATCGATAAAATACAATTCGCATTTATCGTCTTGTTCCCAACTGGATTCAAAACGGCTCAAGGCCATCGAGGAAATATTGCATCTTGTGGAATGTTTGAAAAATAATCCCGTCACATTATCCGTTTCAGCGATGGCTTGTTTTAACTCTTCAACCGTTGTAATGTGAATCCAATTCAACTTACTCTGTTGTGATTTTTTGCTAAATGAAAAAAGTCCCATAATTAAAATGCTGATTTAAATTGTTTTAAAAAGCGTACATCATTCTCAGAATATAAACGCAAGTCATTCACTCTGTATTTTAGTTGGGCAATTCTTTCGATTCCCATACCAAATGCAAAGCCGCTGTATTCTTTAGGGTCGATATTCGCAGCTTCCAAAACACTTGGGTCTACCATTCCACAACCTAAAATTTCTAACCAGCCAGTATATTTACAAACATTACATCCTTTTCCACTGCAAATTGTGCAGCTCACATCTACTTCAGCACTTGGCTCTGTAAATGGGAAGTAAGAAGGACGTAATCGAATTTGAGTTTTCTTTCCGAACATCTCTTGCGCGAAAAACAAAATTGTTTGTTTCAAGTCTGCGAATGAAACATCTTTATCGATGAATAATCCTTCAACTTGGTGGAAGAAACAGTGCGCACGAGCAGAAATAGATTCATTTCTAAAAACACGTCCTGGAGAAATTGTACGAATTGGAGGCTTACTGTTTTCCATTACACGCACCTGTACAGATGAGGTGTGGGTACGCAATGCCATTTCTTTTCCTTCTGTTTCCACAAAGAAAGTGTCTTGCATATCTCTTGCAGGATGTTCTTCAGGGAAATTTAATGCAGAGAAGTTGTGCCAATCATCTTCTACTTCTGGACCTTCGGAAACACCATAGCCAATGCGTTCAAAAATTGAAATGATTTCTTTTCTCACGACACTAATAGGATGTCTTGCTCCAATGTTATTTGGTTCGCCCGGACGAGAAAAATCTACTTTTTCTTCAGTTCCTGCATTGTTAGAAAGTTGCTCGCTAAATTGGTCAAAAACAGATTGTGCTGCATTTTTCAATTCATTGATTTTTTGTCCCACTAATTTTTTGTCCTCATTTGGAACATTTTTCAATTCCGAGAATAATGGTTTCAAGCAATTTTTAGTCCCTAGAAATCGAATTCTAAATTCTTCCAAATTAGCTGAATCTGCTATTGAAGCAGTGTTTACTTCGTTTAAAAGCTCCTCGAGTTTATGTTGAATATCTGACATCTTAAAATGATCTTTACGCTTTATTTTACTTTACAATCAAAGTTGTATAGTGCAAATTTAGCAGTTATTTTTCATAAATGGCTCTACACGATTAAAAGTTGCCTATAAGTCGTCTTTGCAAGAAAGCTCCAAATACTGCGTTATGCTCACCACGGCAAGCTCTGCGTAGGTATTTTTAATTGCAGTCCCTCCAGCAGGCTAGTTACTGAAGAGTAATCCGTTGGCTTGCGAAGGTGGTTTAGGCAAATGGAAAAACGTTTTGAAAAGAATGAAAATAACATTAAAATAATTAGTGTATCGCTTAGCATCTTCAGGGTGCCTCATTTATAGAAATAAACGCTGGATGAATAAAAGCTTGACAAACCTTGTCTTTGAAGTTATCTTATCAAAGACATTGAATACTTTTAGTTTACTTGCGGACGTTATATATAGGTCTTTTAAATATAGCTTCTTTAAAGTTGCTAAAATATAACCAATGCTAGCCTCATAATAAAGCCCAACAACCACATATCGAATAGTGCATTATATCACTATTTTTCACGAAAATTATAATTGTATTAGAGATAATAATAATTATTACATAACTTAGCCACTCTAAAAAACATATTATTATGAAATTCAAATTCACAATTTTCTCCTTAATAGTTGGTATGAGTGTCCTTTTTATGTCAGGATGTGCTGAGAAAGACCCTTCTATATTAAAGATCTTTGTACGTTCAAATGCAAATATCCTTACTCCGGATGCTTATGTTAGAATTGTTGGGGATGTTAATAAAGACACTCCAGAATTTTTAGCCGAAGGAAAGACGAACGAATCTGGTGTTGCTACTTTCAAATTAGATGAACTTTTTGATGAATACGGTAAAAAAGATGATAAAATAGCTTACTTTACAGTATATGCGAAGGACACTGCTGAATTCTACACATTAGGAAGTGCTCGTGCAAAGCAATATTTAACTTCAACAGAAACAATTAATATAGACGAATAGCAACTTTTTTGTAACAGTTCTCGTTAACTATAGAACAACACGTTTACTTAAAATTGAAAATTTATAAAAACATGAAAAATTATATCATTTTTACAAGCATTCTTCTGATGATAGGAGGTATGAGTTTAGGATTGGGGTCTTGTAACAAGAAAGCAGACACAATTGCTAAAGTCAAAGTGAGAGACACATCAAATGCACTTGTTTCTGGTGCTAGGGTTATTCTTTATGGAAAATCAACGTTATCTCCAAAGAAACCTGTTATAAGAAGAGATACTGCTTATACTAATTCATCAGGTGTAGCCGTCTTTAACTATAACGATGTTTACCAAACTGGTCAGGCTGGAGTAGCAGTATTAGATATTTCTGCTAGAAAAGGTGACTTAACAGCAGAAGGAATAATTAAAATTGAAGAAGAACTTGAAAATACGACTACAGTATTTCTTCAACCATAAGTCAAATTAGACAACATTTTTTAAATGAGAAACCTTAATCTTTATTGATTAAGGTTTTTTATTTTTGTTGTTAATCTGTTGAAAAGACAAGGGAAAGTTCGATTTTTTGATAATTATCCAATGAATTGTCAAGAAGAAGCGCTGTTTCCTTTTAGAATAAATAATTTTTTGTACTTTAGCCCGTCGAAAAGGTATAAGTTATATTGGAGAGGTGCAGGAGTGGCTTAACTGGCTCGCCTGGAAAGCGAGTGTTCCTTCACCGGAACCGAGGGTTCGAATCCCTCCTTCTCCGCCAGTTTAACTTGTAAATTTTTGAACAAATTAGGAATATTAATAATTTTACAGAAACGATTAATTTTTAATCTTTGGAACATGAAAAAAATAGTTAGTTCTTTAGCGATCATCGGAATGTTTACTTTCGGTTTTAGCACAGTATCATTTGCAGACCAACAAGATCCTGCAAATCAAAATGGAGTAGAGCTTCAAGATGATTCATCATCTATAGAAGCTATTTCTGCAGAGCCAATGCCCGTTGAGGAAGCGCCTGCTGAAATAGAGGAAGCTGAAGTTGAGAAAGAAGTAGGTTTTACTTCAACTCTTAAAAAGAAGTTTATCGAAGGAGATCCATTCTGGATGGGTATCGTATTGATTGCTTTGATTATCGGTATTGCACTTTGTATTGAGCGTATCGTTTATCTTAACCTTTCTTCTATTAACACTAAGAAATTCTTAGCAGACGTAGAAGCAGCTCTTGCTAAAGGAGACGTTGAAGGAGCTAAAGAAATCTGTCGTAACACAAGAGGACCAATTGCGTCTATCTTCTATCAGGGTCTTGCCCGAGTTAATGAAGGAGTTGATGCTGTTGAGAAAACGGTTGTAGCTTACGGTGGAGTTCAAATGGGACTTTTAGAAAAAGGTATCTCTTGGATTTCTTTATTTATTGCACTTGCACCAATGCTTGGGTTTATGGGTACGGTAATCGGGATGATTCAAGCCTTTGAGAAAATTGTTGAGGATGGTCAAGTATCTCCAATTACAGTTGCTGGTGGTATTCAAGTAGCACTTTTAACAACGGTATTCGGTTTGATTTCAGCTATTATTCTACAAATCTTTTATAATTACATCGTTGCTAAGGTGGATGGAATTGTTAACGAAATGGAGAACTCATCAATTTCATTGGTGGACATGATGATTAAGTATAAAGTTGGTCAAAACTAATTTTATCATCATCTATTTATTCACTTATAAAAAAACCATATATTATGGATAATGAAAAGAAATTGAACATATTGGGATTGATCATTAAGATTGTGATTGCTGTTCCTGCTTTGATATTCGGTTTTATAGTTATGACTTCAGGAGTAAATGCTGAAAGTGATGAGCTGGTAAAACAATCATTCATGGATAGCTTTGCGTTTAGTGGAGTAGCTAATATTAGCTTTTATGCAATCATTCTTGCAGTGATTCTAGTTCTTGTGTTCTTCGTAGTTTTACTTGTTACACGTCCAGTTCAAGCAATAAAATCCATTCTTGGAATTATTGTGGCTGCTGTTTTGTTCTTTATTCTGTATTCTATTGGAACTACAGACACTGTTGAATCATTAAACGTAACAGGAGATATTACAGCAAGCGCGGCAACATTGGACTTTACCCATGCTGGAATTTATACTGCTATAATTGGTATAGCAGTGTGTTCTGTATTGGCTATGTTCATGGGGCTAATTGTTAAATTAATTAGAAACTAATAGGAATGTCAAAGCGAGAAGTACCGGAAATTAATGCAGGTTCGATGGCGGATATCGCCTTCCTATTGCTTATCTTTTTCCTTGTTACTACAACAATGGACAAAGATACGGCTTACTTGCGCAAAATCCCTAAGAAAATAGAAACTGAGCAACCACAGGTTCCAGTTGAAGAGAAAAATATCTACAAGATTGCTATTAACAGTAAGCAGGTTATCCAAGCGCGAGATTCAATTATCAAGCCTGAAGATATCTCAACGTTGAACAGTAGAATCAAGCATTTTTACACTGTGAATAGAGGTAAAAAAGCTGATCGTGCACTGAACTATCCTTATTATGCTTATGGTTCTAAAGAATTATATTCTACCAATTTGCAGAATCAACAGAATAGATTAGACGCATTAGAAAATCAAGAGCAAACTGATGAGAACACAGAAAAATTCATCGAGCAGGCGCTGTCAGCTATTGCTAAATGGCAAGAAAAGTTAGACATGATGAATCTTTACACGCAATACAGTGGAAAGAAGGAAATGCCAGAAATTGCTTTCGAGGCACACGTTCGTCTAGAGTCGTTTGTTGATACAGATTATTCGGCTTATGTTGCTGTTCAGTCAGAAGTTCAGCGTGCAGTTACAGAATTACGTGATGAAGAGTCAGAATCTCTTTTTGGAATTACATGGACGGCGATGAACCGTTACATTATCCAGAATGAGCTTGAAGATACTCCTGAGTTACGTCAGTTCAAGAAGCACACTGAATTGATAGAAACTTTGTATCCTCTAAGATTAATTGAGGTTAAACCAAAACGTTAATTATGTCAAAATTTAGAAATAATGAAGGGAAGCCAGCTCCGGCGATTAACACGTCTTCTCTTCCCGATATTGTTTTCATGCTTTTGTTCTTCTTCATGGTAGCTACAACTACAAAGGAGATTGATCCATTGGTGAGGGTTATCCCAGCGCAAGGTGTTGGTTTAACTGATTTAACACCATTTAAGCAGCGTTCTACGGTAGACTTCGTTTATCTTGGTGAACCAATGAAAGGTGATGCAGATAAATTCCCAAGTAAAGTAGCTGTTCAATATGACGGTTTGTTGCACCCAGATGGAATAAACTACATCGGAAAATGGAAATTGGCGAAGTTTAATGATAAGCCAGCCGAAATGACTGATCCAAAAGAAAACATCATTACTTGTTTTAAAGCAGATGAGAAAGTACCTATGGGTGTGATTTTTACAGCGCGTGAGATCTTAAGAGATTTAGATTTTAACTCAATCGCTTATTCTGCTGCGGAAATGGGGAATAAAAATGATTACAGTATTAGAGAACAGTAAGTAGAACTAACTTTTTTTAAAATATTAATCCCATCAGCAGAAATGTTGATGGGATTTTTGCTTTTTGGGATACTGAATGGAGTAAAGTGGGTAAGTAAATAATGCTAAATTGTATTAATCAAATATTAATTTTACTATACTAATACTTAAAAGAGCAAGTTCAAAACCTAGAGATTACAATAGATATTCTTTTTTAAAACGCATATTTAAAATAGTATTAAATACTACAATAAAGGTGCTTGTGAATAAAAGTTCCCAAGGTTTTGTGATGATTTACTCCGTTTATCCGATGACTGGAGGCCAGCCTTATTAAGATACCGTACATCTAGAGCTGAAGGTTTTAATCATGTTAATACAAGTTTTTAATCAAAAAGGATGTTTTGAGAGTTATAATTAGGTAGTTAAATTAAGAGTTGTGCTTTTATTCTTGAAAGAATAAAGTTAGTCACCCAGACAAAACCAGCTAGAGCCCATTTTAAAATTGAAAAATTGTTCTATGAAATTTTTACTTTTTATTTAAAATTCAGACACTTTAGGAAAGGACAGTATCTGTCATTATTTTAACAAAAATTAAATTTCAATTATAAAATAATTTGCTTTTACCTTAATTAAATTTAGTTTTAGACAAATTAAACACTTTACTTATGAAAAAATTAATGACTATTTTGGCAATTGCCTCAGTTTCAACTGCGGTTCATGCCCAATTTAACACGCCTTGGACAGAGAACACCAGTAATGCATTACAAAGTGGGTATATTGGTATCGGTACAAATCCTTCTACTAGCACAACTGTGCTGCCCAATTTCAATTTACAAGTACATGGAGTGGCCGATTATTTTACCACACTAACAGGGCAAGGGCCTGGAGGCCCGCCAGCAAGCTCAATAAATACGAACAATGGTAATGATAAAGAGTTAGGTAATAATAACGTTCTCAAATCTACTACTAATCATGGTCCTACCTCACGTATTGGACTAACAAATTCATTCACAGGTTCAGGAGAGTTCGACGGTGCAATAATTAGAATGTCAAAGAATGATTTAAGTATAACCAACTGGGAATCTGGGAATTTATCAATTGCTAATAGCGGTCTGTTTATGAGATTCTCAAATGTTTCTGATAGAATTTCAATTAACGGTAACGCTAATAGCACCAGTAATAAATTGGGTAAATTCAATATTCAGGCTCATATGGACAATGGATTAAGTGTAGAATCTAGGGGGACTGATAAGTTCGGAATACGGGTTAAAGTGAAAAATGATGACAGTAACATCTTTGAAGGTTTTGGCTCTAATGATAATGTTGCCAACTTTCAAGTTACAGGAGCTGGTGAAATTTACGCCAGAAGATATATTACAACTTTAGCCCCTTTTCCAGACTATGTATTTCAATCTGATTACAAACTCAGAACTTTTTCAGAATTAAGATCTTTCATTAATACCAATAAACATCTTCCAAATATGCCAACGGCATTAGAGGTAGAGGAAAATGGTGCAGACATAGGGGAGATCAACAGACTTTTGGTTGAAAAGGTGGAAGAGTTGACTCTTTACATTCTTGAATTAGAAGAGCGAGTTGTGGAAGTGGAATCAACAAAGGATGAAGAATCTGAAATACAAAAACGCATTTCTCGCCTTGAAGAAATAATTGTAGAATTATCCAAATAATATGTAACTTAAATTTTATAATCTGAAAGTGATCGAATTCATAATTGATATTCCGATAGCTATCGGAAAGTAATTCATTATTAACTAAAAGCTATGAAAACTTTAATAAAAATACTACTGCTTACTTCTGTATTTTTAATTGTTTTGTTTTCTTGTAAGAAAGAACAGTTAGAAATTAAAAAGACTGCGGATCCTTGTGAATGTGCTAGTGAGGTGAGTGCGGATTTTGAAATTTTGGAACATTTGCGAAATGGAGTTATCGATGAATTAAATGTATTCACACCAACTGATCATATATTAGGAAATAAAAGAGTGTCATTTCGAGCAAAAATAGATGATGCAGAGTATAAATGGTATATCGGCGTTGAAGAGCTTGATCAGAGGGAAGTAAACCGATACTTCCCCGAGCAATTAGCTGGCCAAAGCATTCCAATTACTCTGGTGGTGAAAAAAGACCCTAACAAAATATGCTTTCCAAATGATGATGGATATGATTCAATTGTAAAGTTTATGAATGTTTATGACAGGTGCGATACAAATCATTTAGAGGGAAATTTCAGAATTGCAGAGATTGGAACAAAAGATTCTTTTGATATTAAATTAGATATAAGAGGTAGATTTGATAATAATATCTTCGAACCTACAGTTTGCTCTGGTTTGGACATTTATAATTATGATAGCCAGGGAAGCGAATGTGTAATGGATAAGAACTTTGAAATTATCCGTAACTATAGATATTTTAAGATTTCAAGTGGTCCCGCCTTTAACTCCAACTGCACTTCTATTTTTATTAACAGTTGCACTTTGGATTTTAATAATAAATTTTCTTTCCACTATCAATATAAAGATCAAAACTCTAATAATATTACTTTGATTACAAAAGGCAGAAAACTTTAAACTTTAGAAATTATGAGAAAAATACTGGTTACATTATTAATATTTTTGGTGCATCAAACTTCTTTAATCGCTCAATGTGATAATGATGTAAGCACGGATTACACAAATACACCAAGCAATGATGCTTTACCATCTAATTCTAACGCTCAAGATTACTTGAATACTTTTAATTGGGTGCCAAGAGAATTAAATGGCAATTTGAAGAAGTATATGACGCAAGGTTTAAACCAGGGTTTACTTTTGCCAAATGATGAAATTAATAATATATACTCTGATCAGGCCGGTGGTTGGTATTCATATATTTTTAATGATATCGAGCCATCTTCTGAAAACGGGTGGGAATTAGTTGGATTTAATTTGGGTTTTTATCCTAACGGTACTGAACAATCGTCTGAATTTAATGATTTCCCTTATATTCTTTTGTATAATAAATATAGTGGTGTATTACGAGTGTTTGGATTGTTAGGGCCAGGATTTGGAGCGTTTGGTACTTCAATTGATGCAGTAGTTATTTCTTTAAAGTTTGACGAGTCTTTCAATCAAAATGGGATGTTCCGATTAAGTGAAGGTAATGATAAGTCACTCGATGAAGAAACAGCAATTACTCGAATGGCATCAATAGCTAAACACCCTAACGCTAATGGGCGATGGTTTAGTTCAGATTTCCACATGGCCTATGATCCTTGCGTCTGCTTTTTTGAGTCTAAAATTGAGTTTAATTTCGAATTTATAGAAAAGCAAAATGTTACTGCTCAAATCAATGGTATTTCAACAGAACAAAATTTAGTAGAAGGGAATTTCTTTAATAATGAGATAGACTTTTTAAATAATTTTGCTTATTCTATAACGGGGGTTGATGGAGTATCAGAATCAAGCAATGGTTATATAATTTATAAAGCTATGGAGTTTATGGTAGCAGATTATATTCGTCAATTAGAGGAGTATGAAGCAAAATTAGACGAGGTAAGCGCACAAAGTAGTGAAATTAAGAAGAATAAATGGATTCTCAAGGCTTTTGAATATGTGCTAAAGACTGGCCTGTCTTATTGGACAGGTCCTGCAATATTGATTAAGGATGCTCTTACACAATTTGCGCCAAGTTTATTAAAACCAGATGGTTCCGTTGATCCCGACGAACTTTCAAAAAAGGCTATGAAGATTCTTTCAAAAGAAATAACAACCTATGTCGGAGATAACTTTTTTGATTTAGAAGAAAAGTCACTGCCAGAAAAGCCTACCATGCCAATGGCAACATATACTCAAATGAAAATGCAAGGAGAAATTACAAGATCTACTGACATACCCGGCCCCCGAATATTTACTCCTGGCTCTTACGGAGGAGTTTATGAAAATAGTTCACCTGAATTAAATGGTCCACACTCTTACCCTGTGTATAATGAAGCTTTAGGTCATTTTGCCTTGTTAGAAAATCCAAAAATCATCCTATATCAAGATAGAGTGAACTTAGATTGCGTTTACAATCCAATTCCTGAAACTGATTTTGGTGAAGTTACCCTTATGTTTGATTTTTTACAACAGTTTAAATTAGAAGAATCACTGAAATATGTCATTAATCCAGTCTTAGATATTAAAGATTATTCTATTGATGTTTCAATTGGTGTAAATACCAAAACAACGAGAGGTGATTTTGAACATTTTAATCTACCACTTCAAGATTACGCTTTAAATAATACTGAACTATCTGCTAATATTGAAAGTCTCATATACGATTTCTATGAAGAAGACAAATTAGCAGTATATAAAGATGTTTGGAATTCGGTTACAGGTCTTACAACGACTAAAGGTTCTTTGGATAATTTAGTTATTCAGACACCTTTTCTGCCTATTGATGTAATTAACAATATTACGGGTAGTTTAGGTACACATCACGAGTTCTTAGTTGACCCATTTGTGGGAGATGAAACTGTTGGCGCCTATAAATGCGGTATTTATACAGATCCTGAAGCAGAATACTACGATTTGAAATCTTACAATCATATATTTTTAGATAATAAGGATTTTTTCCTAAAAATACAGTTGAACATTGAATATGAGGATGAATTGAATAATGGTCTAATTTACATTCCTAATAAAAAATCATATCTCTTTACATATAAAATTGATCCTGATAATGTAACGATTTTAAATAATCCTATTGATATTGCCATCGTAAACTCTAACTATAATATTGGTCAATATTCTGAAAACTTGTCATTAAATGGGGTGAACTTTGATGGGTCTAATGTTGATGGCTGTGAATTAAATGGATTTACTTATACTTGCAAAGCATGGAATGACATTACTTTATCAGGTGATTTTATGGTTAGTAACGGTTATAATGTTTTCGTAGAAGCAGGTAATGAAATTATAACCGTTCCAGAATCAATTATACCCACAGAAATGGTAAGGCAAATAGTTCCTGTTTTAGATTATAGTAATCCTATGCCGCCTGTTGATGAGAATTTTGTTAATAATTTTTGTAAAGAGAGTGGAGCTTACAAAGCCAGAACTTCCAATATGCCTCTCTTCAACAACGATTCAACAATCGTTTACGAAGAAGACGCTAGAGACATTTTCGCTTTCAACATCTTCCCCAACCCAACAAGTGGAAGTTCGACTGTAAGCATTACGCTAAATGAATCTGCGAAAGGGGAGTTGTTTATTACTGATATGAACGGGAGAACATTAGCAACAGCTTTTAGTAATCAAACTTTACGAGTTGGTCAAACAGAACGTCAATTACCAACAGCATCATTAGCGAGTGGTATATATTTAGTTCACTTGTTTGTTGATGGAGAGCGTCATGTTAAAAGATTGGTGAAACAGTAAGTTAAAATGAAGAATGAAAAGTGAAAAATTAAAAATGATGTTGAAAGATTATTTTTAATTTTTCTCTTTTCATATAAAAAAAATAATCATGAAAAAAGCAACAATTTTACTTTTCGCATTAGCATTCATCTTAGTAGCCTGCGACAAAAACAAGCGTGCTTCAAAGAAGCTGATGAAAGCAGGAACATGGGAAGTTGTAGAACTTTCCGTTGATGGTCAAAATACATCTCCATTGCCAACTTGGGACGTAAACGATTGTGATATTTACGAAACTTTATGCACCGCTTCATGGAAACTTGAAGGTAAACAAAGTCAATTTTACTGGCAATTCAACAAAAAGGCGGAATTGTTTACCATTTCTAGAATAGTCGCTCCAGAGGATTGTGAGGACTTCTATACCGAAGAAGTAGAGCAACAAACCTTTAAGTTTAGCGGAGATTATGAAGTGGTGGAAAGAAAACGTAAAACTATGACTTTTGAGAGTGCTAAAACTTTAGGGTTTGAAGGGAACACGGTTGTGATAAGGATAGAGAGAAGGGAATGAAAAATTAAAAATGAAGAATGAAAAATGAAGAATGAAGAATGAAGAATGAAAAATGGGGTTTTAATGTGTTTTTACGTTTCCTGATGATATTAAAAATCATTAATTGAGTTCTACGAATTGTTCACTTTTCATTTTCTCTTTTCAAATCTTAATAAGGTAGATAAAAAAGAATGAAAAATTAAAAATGAAGAAGAAAAATGGGGTTTTAATGTGTTTTTTTGTTTTCTGATGATATTAAATGTGATTCCACTTATAGTTACCACTAATCTTAATCTAATACCTATGTCACAGCCTTGGAGGTTAGTTTTAATATGATTTATTGAAGATTTCTCCGACCAACAAAAGAGAGATTCCTCAATACTCTGTATTTTCGGAATGACAATCGATTAGTTGTTTAGGTGGGGAAAGTTGCTGAAGCGAAGCTTCAGCAACTTTCCCCAATCAATAATAAATAACACCTGTCATTCCGAATGGAGTGAAACGACTGAGGAATCTCTTTTTGATTGTCGCCAAATATTAACTTGGCTTCAAGGATATGTTTTTCAGCTAGTTATTATCATTATAAAGAACTGGTATGATTGCAGGTAATCACAATTTTAAAAGTCAAAAATTGAGTTCTACAAAATTTTTCACTTTTAACTTTTAACTTTTCATTTTCCTAAGTCGAAAAATAATCAACCCCAAAAGCAAAACCGTAGCCGGAATAGTTGCTACCAAATCCAACTCATTCATCCATGAAGGGAAATTATCATTTGCTAGCCAATACACATTTAAAATATTGTTTAAAGCATGCATTATTATTCCCGGAATTATGCTTCCTGAAACGTAATACATCATTGCTAAGACAAGTCCGAAGGAGAAGAGTGGTAATATTTGAATGTAATTGAAATGAAGCAATGCAAATATGACAGCGCTAGAGATTAAACTCAAAGCTAGCTTTTTTGTGTTTTGTAACATGTGATGAAACAAAAATCTACGGAAAGCAAATTCTTCTGAGATTCCCGTAATCAAACCAATGATTAACAATGCAGAATAGAAGCTTATTGAACCACTTTCACCTACTAATCCAGACAATTGTTCGTCTGCAATTTCCTTTGCTTTAATCAATCCTTCGTATGCACCTAAGAATTTTGTGATGTCTAAATTTATTTCACTAATGAAAGGCAATAGAAAGAAGACGGATGCAAACAATAGAAAGGACCAGATTACTGTTGAAAGCTTCGTTTTGCTTAGAATATTTTCTGAATCTTTTGTTAATTGAGAATATATTATTCCCGGCGTGAGAAGAAATCCTAGCTGAAAAGGCATGAAATTGATAAACATATATTGAACTGGAAATGCTTTCAATTGCCTACTTAAATTGTCAATGGGCATTTCTGGGTAGCTGATTGTCATTACCAAAGTAACGATGATAGAAATCAAGATAAACGAAACGGCGCCTATCGTAAAGAGTAGAACCGCTTGAAGAAAAGGCGTAAATGAATCAAATTTTTCTTTCATTATGCAAGGACATCTTTACGTTGACTATCTAATTTCAATAAAATAAGAATCATAATGAGGAAGGACATCATGGATGAACCACCGTAACTAAAAAAGGGCAATGGAATTCCAATAACTGGAATAATTCCAATGTTCATACCTACATTAATTGCAAAGTGATAGAAAATTATCATGGCGACAGAATTGGCGTACACCCTGGCAAATCGGCTTTTCTGCCGTTCTGCAATAACTATTATTCTGACCAGTAAAACGGTAAAAAGAACCACCAAAGTTGCTGAGCCAACAAAGCCCCATTCTTCGGAATATACAGAAAATATAAAATCTGTTTCACTTTCCGGAACGTGTTTACTTCTTGGACTAGATAAAATTGCTTCATGATATCCAACACCAGAAAAACCACCAGATCCAACGGCAGCCAAAGCTCTATTTCTGTTGTAATCTTTTCCGTCTTGATCTTGAATTTTACCTAACCATAAATCAATTCTGTCTTTTTGGTGAACCTGCAAAACATTCAAATAAGTATAAGAGATCAGTCCAACTAGTCCGACAGTTACGATATACACAATAAGAATTGCGGCTCTCATTTTCTTTTTATTTCTCTGCGCTGCAAGTTTCTGATTGATGAAGAAAGAAATAATAAATAGAACTGAGATAATTATCAATAGTAGCATCCAACCGGGTAAATCATAACCAGGCAGAAATGAAAAAGTATGTTTTGACTCCGTAAAATACAAGGTGATTATACTGAGGAAAATGATGATAAATAGAACAGGGATAAAGTGAATTCCAACGAAAGTGTGTTTAAACCTTAATCCCAAAACACGGTTGGAAAAGAATAAAATAATTGGATCAAAAGTAATTCCTTCGCGATACATCACAAAAAAGAATGCCGTAAAAACCAAGAATGTTCCAGTGTCATTTTGAATTAAGACCAATAACATTGTTCCTATAACAACAGATAAAGCTAAAAACAATGACTTTTTTGAGATCAATTTCCCTCTATTTTCTGAAATGATATAGGCCAGCATTAACGCTGTGGTTAACTTTGAAAACTCGGAAGGCTGCACACCGAATGGACCAACACCAAGCCAAGACCTAGCTCCATTTATGGGTTCAGTAAATAGAACCAGAACAAGCAATATCAGAACGGTAACAAAGGCGAGCGGTGTAAGTTTTCGTATGAATTCAGCATCAATCAAAGAGATTACAATACCAAGAAAAAGACCGATACCAATCCACATTATTTGTTTTCCATAAAGGGTTTTAATATCAAATAAAAATGGTCTTTCAGGATTGTATGCCGCTGAGTAAATGTTGACAATTCCCATCAATACTAGCGTGGCAACTACCACGATAGTCAACCAATCCCATCCCACTGTTTTTTCTCTGAAACTATTCATTGATATTTGTAAAACGCTTTTCTAAAATTCTTTTTTCTTTTAATGAATCAGCAATTGTGCCTGTGAGGTATTTCTCCATCATTAAACTTGCTATTGGTGCAGCCCAAGTTCCACCAAATCCAGCATTTTCAACAAAAACTGCAATGGCAATTTTAGGATTATCAAATGGTGCAAATGCCATAAAAACAGAGTGGTCTTCACCATGTGGATTTTGTGCAGTTCCTGTTTTTCCAGCTACAACTATATCTTTTATTCTTGCTCTTCTTGCTGTTCCATGCGCTTCATTAACAGCACCACGCATTCCTTCTTTTACAGCTCCAAAATGTTTGGATTCCACCATGGTGTATTTTTTAACTTTAAACTTTTCTTGTGGACCCTCATTACCTATGCTTTTCACTAAATGGGGTTCATAATAAAATCCTTCATTTGCTACGATAGCAGCTAAATTCGCCATCTGAAGCGGAGTTAATTTAACTTCTCCTTGACCAATACTATTCGATCGAATAGTCGAAAAAGCCCAACGGTATTCTCCATACCAGTGATTATAAAACTCCACATTTGGAATAACTCCGTTTCTTAAACCAAAAATATCTGTCTCTGGTCTAATTCCAAAACCGAAACTGTGCATATACTTTTCCCAAATAGCGAGGCCTTCTGCTGCATCTTTAAAATTATTGGAATATTTACCTTGTTGAATAATCTTTTTTACTTCGTAATAGAAATAGGGATTACAAGAATATTGAATTGCTTTTGAAACGCTATTTGCTGGCGGATGATTGTGACAACCAACCCAAGATCTTGTACAAGGAAATGATGCGTCCTCGTTAATTACTCCTTCTTGTAATCCGATTAAAGCATTTACGACTTTAAAAATCGATCCTGGAGGATATTCTGCTGCAAGAGGGCGAGGATAAAATGGTTTTAATGTATCTTTATATAGTTTTTGATAATTGGTGCGAATATTCCTTGTTCCAACCATTAAATTAGGGTTGTAACTTGGAGCACTCACCATTGCTAAGATTTCACCAGTTGAAGGTTCAATTGCCACAATTGATCCGAGCTTGTTTTTCATGAGCTCCTCGCCATAAGCTTGAAGAATGATATCAATTCCTAAATGGAGTGGAGGGCCTTGTTGCGCATTTGTATCTAATTTTCCACCTGCGAAATTATCAACCAATTTTCCTCTTGAAGAAGTAAGGATAACTTTCGTTCCTTTCTTTCCTCGCAATTCATATTCATAATATTTCTCTAAACCTGATCTTCCAATGAAATCTCCAACTCTATAAAATCTTCTGTCTGCGTTGAGTTCTGGACCACTGATTTCATTCAGATAACCATAAATATTTGCACCATAAGGATAAGGATAATCGCGCATGCTCATTGGTTCTTCATAAAAACCTTTGAACTCTGAAAGATCCATTGCAATTTCGGAAATTTCATCGGCGGATAATTCTTTTAAAAATGCATGAGGTAAATAGCTTCGGTAATCGTTAACAACTGTATCGTTTCCTGTTGTTTTACTGCGTGTTCTTCTATCAAGTTCTTTGCGTATTTCAGCAAATCTTAGGTGGATAGAATCAACAGAATAACCAATAAGTTTTGAGAAAGCGAGCGTATCCAAATGCTCAATATCATCTTCTATAAACATGAGATTATAGTAGGTTTTATTGGCTACTATTTTCTCTCCGTTTCTATCATACAAGATTCCTCGTGGAGGTTTAATCGTGATTTTTTTCTTGGCAACTTCTCCAGCACGTTCGATCCATTTGTCATCAACCACTTGCATATAAAAAAGCCTAGCGGTGAATACAATACCCACAAAAACGAAAAGGAGGATAAAAACGAGACGTCTATTTTCTAAATTCATACATTTTTAGACTTTTTAAAGAAAAGTACTTGGATGAGTATAAATATAGTTAAAGTTATAATGGAACTTAAGAATGTGCTGGTAAGAATTTCTTGCCATGCTGACCATTTGAAATATTCAAGACCGAAAAACCAAAAATGGTGAAGCAAAATTGTAAGTGCTGAAACTTTAATGAACCAAGGATATCCCCAATCTTTAGCAATTGGTTCTTTAAGAATATCATATCCATCTCTTGGAGCAAATTGTCTAAAAATTCCAGGTCTAATGTAAGCTATAAACACTGAAGCACTGGCATGCAAACCAAAGGTATTCATAAAAAAGTCGACGCCTACTCCTGCAATGAAAGCCAATAACATTAGAACAACAGGTCGGGTGTCGAAAGGAAGCATAAGAATAAACAAAGGATAAATCATCGGATGAATTCCGTATCCAAAAGGCAGTTGTCCAAAAATCAATCCTTGTGCAAGCACAAAAATCAATAAACGAAGTATGTTTTTTACGAGATAATTCATTGTAATTCAGGAATCTTTTTTTCTAGTGTTTCAAGTTCCAATTTATGGATGTTTTTAATTACATAAACATACCTCAATTTTCTCATGTCTTGGTTCAGTCTAACGATAATATTCCATCTTGGCTGACCTTCTACAGGCTCAATTTTTTCAACTATTCCAATGGGTTCTCCAGGCGGAAAATATCCACCGCTTCCTCGTGCTAAAACTTTTGATCCTATTTCTACTTCAATATCATTAGAAAATCCTGTGAGGTTTACTCTTCTTGGATTTGTTCCTTCATATTTTATCAAACCATGTGCGTTCGACTTGTTTATGAAAGCGCTGATATTTATATCTGTAGTTAAAACAGATTTTACAATTGCGAAATTTTCTGAAACATCGTAAACAATTCCTACAATTCCATTCGAAGAAACAACTCCCATTTTTCTTTCAATCCCTTTATCACTTCCCGCATTAATAGTGAAATAATTATTGGCGTGGGTATGAGAGGAGTTAATTACTGTTGCTGGAGTTCTTTCAAAACTTAACCTTCTTAAGGTGTCATTAATTAAGGCAGTATTGGTATCTATAGAAATAAAATTATCAGCAATTCTTTTTTCAAGAAGCACGTTTTCGGCTTGTAATTTTTCGTTGGCTTCGTCTAGATAAAGGTATTTCACAATATCTCTTTCCCACGACAATAAAGTCCCTGTTACTGCTGTAGATGAGTTAAAGAACGCTGTTCTTGGGAAACTCATAACCGTAAAGTATGAACTTAGTGCGGCAATTTGTAAAATCAGAAAGACAAGAAATACCCTGAACCTTCGAAAGAATGCTATAAACTTTAGCATGAAATATTATTGCTTTTAATCTCTTATCAAGAATTGGAAACGGTTTATATTTTTTAAAGCGATACTTGTACCTCTGGCAACTGCTCTTAATGGATCTTCTGCGATGTGAACCGGTAGTTTTGTCTTTAATGACATACGTTTATCTAGTCCACGTAACATTGAACCACCTCCAGCTAAATAGATTCCTGTTTTGTAAATATCTGCAGAAAGTTCTGGCGGTGTCATTTCTAAAGCACTCAAAATTGCTTCTTCGATTTTAGAAATTGATTTATCTAAAGCGTGAGCAATTTCTACATAGCTTACGATAATTTCTTTTGGAATACCTGTCATTAAATCTCGTCCACGCACAGCAAAATCTTCTGGTGGATTATCTAATTCTGGCAATGCAGATCCTACTTCAATTTTAATTTGTTCTGCGGTACGTTCTCCAACCAAAATGTTGTGTTGACGGCGCATATATTCTTCAATATCTTTTGTGAAGTCATTTCCAGCTACACGAATTGATTTATCACTAACGATACCACCAAGAGCGATTACTGCGATTTCAGAGGTTCCTCCTCCGATATCAATAATCATATTTCCCATTGGTTCTTCAACGTCAATTCCAATCCCTATTGCGGCAGCCATTGGTTCATGAATCAAATACACTTCTTTTGCTCCTGCGTGTTCTGCAGAATCACGAACGGCTCTTTTTTCAACTTCTGTAATTCCAGATGGAATACAAATTACCATTCTTAACGAAGGATTGAATAAACTCTTGCGCTTCTTGATCATTTTGATCATTCCACGAATCATTTGCTCAGCACACTGGAAATCAGCAATTACACCATCTTGAAGCGGGCGAACCGTTTCAATTAGCTTATGGGTTTTACCATGCATTTGCTGGGCTTTTTTACCAATAGCAACAATTTTACCTGTTTGAATATCTCTAGCAACAATTGAAGGTTCATCAACAACCACTTTATCATCCATTATGATGAGTGTGTTTGCTGTCCCTAAATCTATTGCAATATCTTGTGTTAAAAAGCCAAATAATCCCATATCGTTTCTGCCGCGCTAAAATTGTCTATATAGTGTAGTAAATATAATCCCAAATTTAGGGAAATTTACGAACTAATTTTTATTTATTTTATATTAATGTTTAAAGTGACGATTTCCAGTGAAAACCATCGCCATTTGGTGTTCGTCACAATATTTAATTGATAACTCATCTTTAATTGAACCTCCTGGTTGAATCACCGTTTTTATACCTTCATTATCAGCAATTTCTACACAATCTGGGAATGGGAAAAATGCATCAGATGCCATTACCGCTCCGTTTAAATCAAAGTTAAATGATTTTGCTTTGTGAATGGCTTGATTCAATGCATCAACTCTAGATGTTTGACCTGTTCCACTTGCTAATAATTGACCGTCTTTTGCTAAAACGATCGTATTTGATTTTGTGTGTTTCACCAATTTATTGGCAAATGCTAAATCTTTATTTTGTTGGTCTGTTGTTCCAACCTTAGTTACCGTTTCGAAATCTTCAATTTGATCTGTAATTAAATCTCTGTCTTGTTCTAAAACACCATTCAAAATAGTTCTGAATTGTTTCTTAGGAAATTCGAAAGGTTTTTGAACCAGAATCACTCTGTTTTTCTTCGATTTTAAAATCTCAATAGCTTCTTCGTCGTAAGTTGGAGCAATTACCACTTCACAGAATAAATCATTGATTAAAGTCGCAGTTTTGGCGTCAATTTTTGTGTTTGCAATCAATATTCCACCAAAAGCAGAAACAGGATCACCCGCTAAAGCAGCCGCATAAGCTTCTTCAATTGTTGAGCGCGTAGCTAAACCACAAGCATTGTTGTGTTTTAAAATAGCAAATGTTGGATTTTCATTTTTGAAATCTTCCATTAGGTTAACTGCTGCATCAACATCTAAAAGGTTGTTGTACGAAAGTTCTTTACCGTGTAATTTATCAAATATGCTGTCTAATCCTCCGTAGAAAATTCCTTTTTGGTGTGGGTTTTCACCGTATCTTAAAACTTGTGATTCCGTAATACTTTGTTTGAATACTGCTTCGTCGTCTTGATTGAAGTAATTGAAAATATGTGTGTCGTAATGTGAGCTTACGTTAAAAGCATCTTTTGCGTAGGCTTTTCTTTGCTCAACAGTAATTTCTCCTTTTTGATCAGTTAAAATTGACAAAAAGTCTGCGTATTGTTTTGTTGTAGAAACCAACATTACGTCTTTGTAATTTTTTGCAGCTGCACGAATTAAAGAAATTCCTCCGATATCAATCTTCTCAATGATTTCTTCGTGTGTTCCTCCAGCGGCAACTGTTTCTTCAAATGGATAAAGGTCAACCATTACCAAATCAAAAGAGGGGATATCAAATTCTTTTAATTGTTCTTGATCTTTAGCGTTGTCTTTTCTGTTCAAGATACCGCCAAAAACTTTAGGGTGAAGTGTTTTTACTCGACCACCTAAAATTGAAGGATAAGAAGTTAAATCTTCTACACGTAGAACTTTTATTCCCAGCTCTTCAATAAATGATTGTGTTCCGCCTGTGCTGTAAATCGTAACGCCTTGATTAGAAAGTTCTTTTACGATTGGTCCAAGTCCGTCTTTATTAAACACAGAAATGATTGCACTCTTGATTTTTGTATTGCTCATAACCCATTTGATATTAAGCTTACAAAAATAAGTAGTTTAACTGAATTATGTCACTTTTTACGATCAATTTACATAATGTTTTAGGTTGTCGGCTTTCGGCTTTGAGCATTAGGCTGTATGCACGTTACAGTATTTAAAAAGTTATTGGACTACCAAGATAGATTGTTAATAACTAGTTTTTATATGGAGTTTAACTTTATCAAAAAGGAAGAAGGGATTCCTCAGTTGCTAAAATATAAGATTTTCCCAATTACGGAATGACAGTTCATAGGGGAGTTTTTAGAGTATAATTTACTCAAACCAACTAAAACCTGTCATTCCGATACATCGGCAAGCTCAGCACAAGTGGAGTGAAACGACGAGGAATCTCTTTTTTAAATAATTACGACTTATCTGGGTAACCCAAAAAAGTTAAATTGATTTTTCAATTGAAATGGTTGGTAATAAGGGAATCAATTCATAATTAAAGGCTAATCAAGCCTAGAGCTTAAAGCCTACTGCTAAAAGATTAACTATTCACCATGTGTTGCGCTAATTGTGGAAATTTGTTGTATAATTCGTCTGCTATTTCCTCAGAAAGTGCCAAAGTTGAAATCGCTTCTTTCATGCAAGACAGCCAAGCAATCATAGCATTTTGATCGATTCTGTGTGGTAAATGACGCTGACGCATTCTTGGCGGTCCATATTTTTCAATGTAACGTGGTGGGCCACCTAAAAATTGAGTTAAAAAACGAAACTGCTTTTCTTTAATTTCATCAATTGAATTGGTATCAAATATTGGTATTAAGACAGGATGTTTGTAAACTCTTTCATAAAAAGCATTCACAAGATCCTTAATTTTATCTTCTCCTAATCGAATATAAAGTGTATTGTCAAATTCTTGTACCATAATCTCAAATTTAGTTATATTTAAGTATTATAACAGCTGTTTGAATCTGAATATTTGTTTAAATATTAGATTTTGCCTCTATATGAAATACTGTGGGTGATTAATTTTAATCCTTCGAAAAATTAATAGTTCTACTACGAATTTAACGGTAATCTAAGCAAGTTGTATTTTAAAGTATTGGGCTACCAATATAGGTCGTTAATCCCTAATTTTAACGATGTGTTTTTTCAATAATACAGCCAATAATCGCATTAATTAATTTTATCTAAAGTTAAACTTTAGTAAAAAGGAAGAAGGGATTCCTCAGTTGTTAAAATCTAATATTTTTTCAACTATCTGAATGACAGTTCGTAGAGAAGTCTTTGGGGTAAAATTTGCTCAAGCGAAGCTTGAGCAAATTTTACCCCACCCAAGCCAACGAAAACCTGTCATTCCGATGGAGTGAAACGACGAGGAATCTCTTTTTAAATAATTACGACTTAGCTTGGTAACCCAATTAAAGTATTTATCAAAATTATCATTTAATTTTCACAATCAAGTATATTGTGGTCTGTATTTCAAGTGGTTAGTCTCGTCGGGAGGGCATATTGATAGCCAAGGACGTAAGTCCTTGGTTTTAAAAAAAATAGATATAATACAAAACCCAACAAAATCGACCTAATTGCATGCAATTAGGTCGATTTTGTTGGGTTTTGTTTCGGTTTGTATCGTTAATAGGATGGACTTGCGTCCATCCCTATTAACATGCTGTCCCTATGGGACTTCGAGTAATAAACACTTAAATAACAGGAGCTTATAAGATTAAGCGAATTATATTTTAACAGAAAGTTTCCATTTAAATAAAAGTAGAACCAAATTAACAATCGTTTAGCTTCAATTAAAACCATAGATTTTAAAACTACCCACACAAAATCATTTAGAACCTGAATTTTTTAGTTGGTTGAGCATTTTAATATTAATTTTCATCAAATTTTTCTAAACTCAATCTCTAAATTCTGACTGATTGCGTTTAAATTGTTTATTTTTAGATTTCATATAATAGGTTTATTTCAACTACTAAATGATACACAGATTCATAGTTTACATATTTTTATTTCCAGCGCTGCTATTTGGTCAAGAAAAATCCAAATACACTTCTGACCCTGGAGTTGCAAATAATATTGGAGATTGTTTTGGGGCAATAAAAATTGAGCCAAACGTTTCTTCAAATCTTCAATTAACTGGAAATGGAGGTGAGTTTGATGATTTTAATGCTATTCAAAATACTTTTAAAAGTGATGAATTGAATAGTTTGTGGTTTAGTTGTGAAACAAATATGCCCGGTTATTTATCAATTACCCTTGAAAAAGTTGATTTCTTCTTCGATTACGCTGCTTTTTTGCTTGACTATGGAGAAAGTTGCGAATCTATCCATGATGGCTCCGTAGCTCCAATTCAAAAAGGAGAAATCAATAGAAAGAATATTTTGACTTTTTTATTGGACTCTATAAAGATTGAAGCAAACCAGAGCTTAATTATCTGTATTAATTCAAAGTTAGCTACGCAATCAGATTTTGTTTTAATTTCTTCTTTTGGTGATCAAATCACTGCAAAAGATATTGAAGCGATGAAAAAGATTTATGATTTTAGAGACGATATTTTTGATGGAGCATTTGAAATTAAGATTAGAGATGCCAGAACAAATTTACCTGTAGTTGCAAAAGTTATTGTTTCTGGAACGAAAAAGAACAACGCTTTATACATGGTTTCAGATTTTGTTTTTCCTAAAGCGGAACTAATGAAATTTAATTTAAAGATTGATGCATCAGGTTATTTTTTTGAGGATCGTGAAATAAATCTACGTCAAATAGAAGGAACTGAAATAATAATCCCTTTGGAACCAATTCAATTAAATCAATCTATTGAGCTGGAAGGTTTGGAATTTGTTTCACAGTCAGATGTTTTGCTTCCTACAGCCTATACTAAATTGAAAAGGTTGAAAGACTTTATGGCCATTAATTCAGAAGTAGAAATTGAAATTCAAGGTCATGTGCACCGTTTAGGTAAAAATACTTGGCGCGCGAAGAGTTTATCTACAAGGAGAGCTAAAAAAGTGAGAGAATACCTTGTAGATACCGGAATTAGAAAATCTCGAATTAAGATTGCTGGCTTGGGAAATACAAAAATGAAATATCCCGAAGCGAAATCGGATTTTGAGATTCAGGCGAATAGGAGAGTGGAGATACGGATTAGGTAATGATGAACGATGAATGTTGAATATTTGTGGTTGAAGGTAGAGTGAGAAAGAGAGTGAGAGCGAAGCAAAAAGAATGAGAGACGGTAAAGTTATCCTATCGATTTTTACTTATATAATCGCTGATCTCATCTGGAAATACTATTTCTAGTTCATGCTGTGTTAATTTTGTGATAATAGCATTTCTTTTTACACCATGAGAGATGAATTCTAGTGTAGAATTAGTCAATTTCCATTCTCTAGAATTTCATAAGAATTAGATTTACAATAGCATTTTATCTAAGCATTTCCTTCTGTCAAATGAGACTCGATGTTTTCTTAAATTACAGTTGTTTTGACAAGCTTTCATGGATTTTAAATATTGTCATTAGATCCTGAATTAATAGAACTGGGTGAGAAAGGACTAATCAATATTCCTAAAAACAATAATAGGATTATGTATGAACGTCATGTTCGAGATCGTTTTACTTTTTGGATAAGGCTAAAAACATATACAAATGAAATACTTCTTGGTGAAATGCCAATAGTAAAATTTGAATACCTGCCCCTAAAAAGTTCTGTGTTCCATTTCATCGATATAATGAATAGCTTTTTCCACCTTTTCAATAACGACTAAATACTTTTTCTTTAGTTGTTCTTCGGTTACCTTTTCTAATTCATTGTTTAAAAGCTCTAAACTACTTTTTAAGGCATCAATTGTTGGATCTAAATTCATGTTTTTGTGTTTTTAAAGTTTGGTAATTTTGAAATAAATATAGAGGCTAAGGTAAATCAAGCATAAAGCTTACAGCCTATAGCTTTAAGCTTTATTTTACTTTTCTCTGCTCGTCGTATATTCCACCAACATGATCATAGATTGTTTACTTGGAGAATCTGGAATAGGATCCAGTAATTTTAATGCTTCATCCTTAATTTTAATCATGTAATCGTAAGCGTAATCAATTCCACCATTGTTAATCACCAATTCAATGGCACGGCGAACTTTCTTTGGGTTTTCGTTGTGGCGTTTAACGATATTGATCAATTCCTTTTTCGTTTTTCGGTCTACTTTATTTAACGTGTAGATTAAAGGAAGCGTCATTTTTTGCTCACGGATGTCGTTTCCTGTTGGTTTACCAATTTTACCTGGTGTTCCGTAATCAAAAATATCATCTTTTATTTGGAAGGCCAAACCAACTTTTTCACCAAAAAGACGCATGCGTTCTGCTTCGTCTTCTCTTTCTACTGAAACAGCTCCTGCTTCACAACAAGTGGCAATTAAGGAAGCTGTTTTTTGTCTAATTACTTCGAAATAAGTTTCTTCATCAATATCTAGTCGACGTGATTTTTCAATTTGAAGTAATTCACCTTCACTCATTTCGCGAACTGTTCTGGCTACGATTTCTAAAGAGCGGTATTTCTTGTGCTCTATGCTCATTAAAAGCACTTTAGAAAGTAGAAAGTCACCCACTAAAACAGCGATTTTATTTTTCCATAAAGCATTGATTGAGAAGAAACCTCTTCTTTCATTGGCGTCATCAACTACATCATCATGCACTAATGTTGCGGTGTGTAAAAGTTCTATTAATGAAGCTGAGTTGTAAGTGTCTTGGCTGACTTCCCCCAGCATCTTTGCAGAAAGAAACACGAACATTGGTCGCATTTGTTTCCCTTTTCTTTTAATGATATAATGCGTGATTTTATCTAAAAGTGGAACTTTAGAATTCATACTTTCCCTAAAGTGCAGCTCAAACTTCTCTAGTTCTTCCGCAATTGGACTTTTAATATCACTGACTTTTATCATCGGTTACAAATATAAAAAATAAAGCATGATTAAATTGAAAAAGCAATCCTATAAGAAACAATTGAAAGATTGATAAAGTTGTATTATAGGATTAAAAGATTTAAGAATTCAAATATTCAGGGGTTTATGGATTAAAAGATTATTTAAAATTCCATAATCGGAGACACAATGTAGGAACGTTTTCAAAACGTCCATTCCATTGTAGATTCAAATTAAGGATTCAAAAATTGAAAGATTGAAAGATTCAATTTGTTATATACTTCGTTGATTCAAGGATTGAAATTATTGCTGATTGTTTTTAATCTCCAAATCATTAGATACACGGTTACCCTACTCTATTGATTTCAAAAACTCAACAAGATTAACTTCTTTCTCTAAGCCCAGTTTTTTACGGATACGGTAACGTGACATTCGAATGGCTTTATAGCTCACATTCCGCATTGTTGCAATTTCTTTGTTAGACAATCCCAATCGAATCAAACCACAGACATTTTTGTCTAATTCCGTTAATTCTGGATATCTTTTTTGTAATTGATCTAAGAATTTGTAGTTAACTTCTTCAATGTTTTCCTGAAACTCTTTTAATTGTTCATCCACCAACATGTTATTATTGGTGTAATTGATCAATGTCTTAATCTCTTTTTTGGTATCGTCTAGATCTGATTTACTATTTAAAATTTCATTCAGTTTAGATTTTACATCAATCAATACATCTTGTTTACGAGAAATATCAATTGCAAAATCAGTTAAATCTTTGTTCTTGTAGGTCAATTCTAATTTTGTCTTTTCTTTTTCAAGTTTTTCAACTTCAAATTTATTTTCTGCAAGTTCTTTATTTATTCGCATCAACGAAATTCGTTTTCTACTGTAAAGCAGAATCAGAATTGCTAGTGTAATAAAGGATACAATACCAATTATTAAGCGATAGAAAAAGTGGTTGTTCTTCTCTTGGAGTACCTCGTTTTCCTTGTTTTTTAATTGAATCTGTTGATCTTGATAATCCAATTGAACATTAAGAATATTCTCGAGTAAACTTTTCTCTATTATAAATCGACGTTCTTCTCGTGCTTCATCTCTGTTCGTTTTTAAGGAATCATATTCTTTGAAGTAGAACAACGCTTTCTGATTTTCCTGTTGTTCTAAATGCACTTTAAAAAGCCAATAATATACAGGAACTAAATTCCCTGTAAACGTTTTACTCTTCTTAGGTTCTTCTAATCTATCAAGACAGTTTTGAAGTGTTTCCTCGGCTTGCTTGAACTGCTTGTTTGCATAATAATACTTTGTTAATTCTACCGCTGCGTTAATGGCTAAATCGTGCCCGTTATTCTCTAAATTGTAATTTATATCTTCGTTTAGAAAGCGTATTCCCAGCTCTACTTTTTCTTTGTTTTTAATATAATTTCCTCCTAAATTCCCTTTTAAAAGTGCCAATTGGGCTTTGTAATACTGAGAAGGATTTTCTGGACCTTCAATCATTTCAATTCCTTTCAGATAATATTTTTCTGCTTCGGGATAATTTGGGATTTGAGAATAGAAAAAACCGAGATTGTTGTAAGACAGCAATGTGTAAAATGTGTTTTCATTCTGTTGGGCAGATGCTAAAGATTTTAGATAATGTTTTTCTGAATTCTCTAAGTCACCATTTCTAAAATAATTTGTGGCGATGGTAGAGTATTCCAACGAAACTGCTTCTTGGTTTTTCTCTGTAATTAAAACATCTAAATTCGCTTTATGCAGATTGATAGCTTTTTCATATTGCTCAATAAATGCATAAATATCCGCAAATTCTCGTCGGATATCGAAACATGAAACTCCTTCTTTCTGACATAAAGAATCAAGCGCAAATTGGTACCATTTTATTCGTTCACCATATTCTCCTTGATCTTTATAATAATTTCCAATTTGAATAATGGCTACCGCTAGGATAGTGTCTTGTTTGTTTCTGATTGACAGTTTTGCAAATTCATCAAAAGAGGCTTTTACCTCGTTAAGCTGGTCATTTTCAATATTGTTTTTGACTTCAATCCATTTTTGCTCAATAAAATCGTAATTTTCTTGAGCAGTGCTTTCTGATAGGACAAATAAAAAGCCCAACAGAAAAATGATATGTAAAGAGCTTCTCTTCATTTTTCTATTGGGCTAAAATAATGGATTTCTTAATCCATCAACAATTTAATTCTTAATAAACTTCTGAACTGTTGATTTTTCATTCGTATTGAAGTGAATAAAATACACCGCAGTATCCCAATTTCTAATTGAAATCGTAGGATTATCTCTCAATTCATTAATCGTTCCAGATTTCATAGACTGACCTTGTGCATTGAAAATTGCATAAGTTCCTTCTTGGTTTCCTTTCGTTTCAATGTTAATAACATCGTTTGATGGAATAGGAGAAACAGTGAAAGATGGTGCGTACATTGTTTGATTCGTTACAGAAACTTCTCCTGTTACACTAAACTCATAAATGTAGCTTCCTCCAAAATCACCTTCAAATCTTTTAATTTGAGAACCATCTAATGTTTTGATTTTCATCAATCCTGCTCCTTCATTGTTTGCCCAAAAGTCAATACCATTTTCTCCTGAATCTTCAATCACAAAACGGTAACAACCTGGAATTAAACTTAAAGTATCATTATAAGTTGTGTTATTTGACAAACTCGTTCTTTCCATAATGATGTTTCCAGCAATGTCTTCAATTCTATAGTTGTTTTGAGTTGCTTTCGTATTTGTTTTAATCTCCAAAACAAACTCAGGCACTACAATGTCTGTAGAAGTGAATGTTGATTTGTATTTGTTATTCAAAGCATATTCGTCTGCACCTCCATTAACAGAAATAATCTTAGCTTCAAATTTATTGTTAGCACTTTGTGAAAGTGAACTCCAAAGCGCAGTTGTTGAAGGTAGAACGATGTCTTCTTCCTCCATAAATGCTAAGGAGCCTGTCCAGTCAAAAGTTTCAGTTGATCCTCCGTTGATAGAATATTCTATGCTTAGAGAAGTAATGTTACCACTTCCAGAATTTTGAACTGTAACCAATGGATCGCTGCACATAGGATTTGTTCTACCAAAAGAAATTTGATCATTTGGCGCTTGAACTGTTAAAATTCTTGCGTCCGTAGCAAAATTTGTTGGACCATAAGATATAACTTGATGATTTACAATATACCTAGAATCTCCCGTAGCAGAGGCAACACCATAATCAACATCAATTTGATTGTTGTTGATGTAATTTGTTACATCCCACTCTTCCATTTGTGTTGGCATTCCAGGGCACCAACCAGCACGGTCATAAATCCATGTTCCTCCTTGCGGATAAATCGGGTTTTCAGCACATTTCATCCAAACTTGCCATTGGAGATTTTGCTGACCATTGTTAATGTTTAATGAATGTTGACGTGGAGTAAATTCACCTTGCTGACCATGACCCGTGATTGCTGATCTAATTTTTGCAGTTGTTGTGTTCGGCAATAAATCAACGGTACGTGGTTCATAATATTTATTTGCATTCAAATCAGAATAGTTTACATGATCAACTCTCCAAATTTGACGCATATCCATAACTTCTCTTGCTGGAGTTCCATGAACAAATAAGAATTGAATATCAATGTCTTCTTGCCATTGTCCACCTCTCGTCATTTTTAATCCACGATTTCCTTGAAGAATAGGATAGAAATCTGTTACATCAAAATACCATGCAACACCTTCCATTCCTAAATCAAGATTTACGCCATAAGGAGTTACTAATGATAAAAGCTCTAGAGAACTCGGAGAACGGAAATAATAGTTAACCACTGTATTTGTTAAAAGCATAGCGTTTGAGCTCAAGTTTTCGTTGATGAACAGACCGTTAATGTCATATAAGCTGTGTGATTTTGGATAATAATTTAAATATGTAGTTGTAATATCAGAAGAATAACTTCCGTTTACAGGGTCTAAAATGTTTTGGGCTACGATGTAGCTTTCTTTCATAATTGAATCATTTTCTTGCGTATTTACTATAGTTAAAGTATAATCCGCTTGGTGAAAAGTAATGTCTGGAATAACTGAACTTTTAGTAAAATCAAAATTATGTTGACTCGTTGAGCGTTTACCGAAGGCTGCTCCTCCAATCATTTCACCATCATTATTGTTTGGCGATAAATCATCAATTATATTAGTTGCTACATCAAAAGCATAATTCAATTGTAAATTTGAATAGTTTGGGTGATTGGCATCTATTCTTGAATGCATATAATTTTGAATTGTTGTTGCTGATAAATCAGTGTCCCAAATTCTAATATCATCCATTTCACCAACAAAGTAGTTGTTCCAGTCACCTCTTGAGATTTCAACTTCATTGAATGCGCTAGTATTTACAATTATATTATTTAGATCGATTGAGTTTACTAATGTCCCATCAATATAAATTTTTGTTCCTGAAAGACTAATTCCACTCATTGAAACAGCAAAGTGATGCCATTCTCCATCATTCACTACTTGGTTTCCTGTAACAGAACCATCGTGAACTTCTAATTTTATTCTTCCATCGTTGTTTACCTTAATAGTAAATCTTTTTCCTGGTAATGATTCTCCCCATGAAACAACATCTACTTCCGTACCTTCTGTTTTGATCCAACCTTCAATTGTTCTGTTTGTGGTTCCAGATACTCCTAAATAGCCAGGTGCTAAAATGTAATTTCCTGGGAAAAAACGAGCGTATTGGTTTTCAATATTTGTTAATGATTGCGCTGCTCCAATGTCTGTTGCTGATAAAGCAATTGGTGCAGATCCATTATTTGAAGAAGAAACTATTTCAACTAATATATTTCCTCCTGTCCAATTGAATGGTTGGTAAAATGGAATTTTGTTTTGACCATTTGTAAGTGTTAAATCTCCGTGATAAACTTCCGTTCCATTTATTAAGTCAGAGTATGGAGCATCATCTAAATTTGAAGCAGTAATTTCTTTCATGCGAATTGCCAAATGGTTCAATGTGTTTGTGCTACCATTACTAAACAGACTCAAAGCATCAATATCACCGATAGTTAATCCTGCGGCGTTTAATTGAGCAGTTGTTAATAGTACAAATGATTTCCCACCTTGTTTAGTATGTGCTAAAGCGGACGATAATTGTGTTCCACCACTAGTTGCAGCAGCATTCATCTCGTTTGCTGTAGCTGTAATTTGAACATCATAATGCTCTGCTGCATAAATGTTATACGTTGGAATTGTGCTGTAGTTATTGTCACTTGAAGCAGATGGATAAACGATGTATTTGTTTATTTCTGCTTTAATAGAATCAAGTCTTGTTGAGTCAGTGATGTAAGTATTACAAGAATAATCCCATTCTCCACAACCTTTATTTGTTTGACCTGAAATTCCCGGAGAAACTAAACCATCTTTACAACGCATTGTGTATTTCATCCAAATACGTTCTACTTCATTTCCATTGAATGTAGGAAACATGATTTGCGTGTCTCTCACCGTACTGTTGAAATTAAACCCTTGAACAACTGTAGTATCACCTGGGTTTTGTCCAAAAGAAAATTGGCTTGTTATAAGTAATGCTAAAACTGTAATAAGTTTCAATAATCTATTTTTCATAATGTTCTAATATTTATGGCTAAAATAAGTAGAATATCATAGGCAGCAATTCATTTTAAGTCTACATTAGGACTACAACGTAGTTTTTTGGTGATAAAATGATTGATAATCAGGTGTATTGTTGAAAGTTGGATAAACATCAAATGAAAAATGTCCTGTAATAGAGACATTTTTTAGGCCTGATGATTTTTAATATAAATCCTTTTTCTGGATAAAAGCAATGGAATTCGATTTCAATTTTTCTATCATTAAATAGTTTAATTTTAAAATGCCTGTCGGGATCTTTACCAGTAAATTCATTATTTTAGTATTATTTCCAATAAAATGGTTATACGCTGTAATGGCACGCGGATGACACTGATGCAAGCAACGCGGATACTCACGGATTTTTCACTTATGGTGAATTCGGATAAACGCGGATTGCTTTGGTCCGTAATAGTAACTATTTCCTTACCATTGAATTAAATAAAATCATATCTAATTTCTTAAGAGAACTTAGTGGCTGTTAAAGAATTAAAATATAATTCTAGACTTACTGGTAAAGTATCCGATAAGCATTAATTTTAAAATATTTTTAGCGTATTTTCGTCTCATGAAACATCCCATTATTTCCATTTTTGAAGAAGCAGCGAATCCGAAAATTGCAAATGAGCAGGGAGCATATATGAAAGAAATGCATCCGTATTTTGGAATAAAAACTCCTTATCGAAGAGATCTTCAAAAGCCGTTTTTATTGAAAAGTAATCTTCCAGAAAAGTCAGAAGCTTTTGAAATAGTGAAAGATTTATGGAATGAACCGCAAAGAGAACTCCATTATTTTGCACAAGAGTTTTTTGGGAAATACATGAAAACTCTAGAAAAACAAGAACTTGAATTAATAGAATGGATGATTATTCGTAATTCTTGGTGGGATACCATAGATTTTATAGCAACAAAACCATTGGCAGAATACTTTAAGAAATTTCCTGAAGAAAGAAAAAGTACCGTTAATCGTTGGCTAGAAACAGATAATATTTGGTTGAAAAGAAGTGCACTTTTGTTTCAATTGAAATATAAAAAAGATACAGATTCTGAATTACTCAGTTATATTATCCTAGAATTGGCGGACTCCAAAGAGTTTTTTATCAAAAAAGCAATTGGTTGGATTTTGAGAGAATACGCCAAGACGAATGAGAAATGGGTGATTCGTTTTGTGGCAGAGAATGAATTGCAGCCTTTGTCTAAGCGGGAAGCGGTTAAATTAATTATGAATTATGAGTGATGAATTATGAATGCGTGAGACTTGAAAAATATGGGATTTAATGGTTGATTGTAACGTGTGACTTCGATACCTTCGACAGGCGATCATTCGCCATAGGCGTCACAGTTAAGGGAAAAGAGTGGCAAGTAAACTTAATATCATTAATATAAAATCCGTGAAAATCCGCGTTGCTTGCAGTTCTGCGGAGCCTGTGGATGCATCCGCGTCATCCCGATTAAAATACGGGACTAAAGTCCGCGTTTCATCACCCTAAAACAATTATCAATTGTCCATTATCAATTGCCATTATTCAAATGCAATAATCAATTCTCCTTTTTCAACAACGGTTTCTTTATCTTTAACTATAGCTTTTACTTTTCCTTCTCCTTCGGCTTTGATCACGTTTTCCATTTTCATTGCTTCTAATGTAAGGAGAGGAGTTCCTATTGATACTTCATCACCTACTTCAACTGAGAATTTTAAAATACGACCTGGCATTGGTGATTTTAATTGGTGAAGCTTTCTTACTTTCTTCTTGTCTAATCCCATTTTGTGAATCAATTCATCAATCGGACGATCTTTTTTGACTTCGAAAGTTCTTTGATTGACTTTAATTGTCATTTTTTGATCCTCAGTTGGAGCTTCAACGATTTCTCCATGAAATTTCTTCCCCATGAAATGTATCGTGAAATAAGTATCATCAATCCATTCTACTGAGCTGAATCCTTTTTCACCTTTTACTTCATTTCCGTCAACAATGTATTTCGTTTCTGCCATTTTCTGATTTTTAATAGTCAATCTTTACAAATATAATTTTTCTAGTTGAAATCGAAGAGCATAATCTTACCATCTGTGGAATAATTTTCAATCTTTATCTATAAAGGGAGCCATACTTACAAGTTTTAGTCTGCAAATCGATTAAAATTGCGATTTTTGACTTTTAGCTTAATAATTTACACAAAGAATCAATTTTTATGAAAAGAATATTCACAGTTATTGTATCCATAGGGTTAATGTACTCTTGTGGAACGAGTAAAGGGAAATCTTCGGAGGAAATCGTCAAAGAGCGATCTGGAAATGTTTCTGAAAATGATGGAGAAATTATCAAGAACGCTTCTTCTGCTATTTCTACGGAAGAAATTATCGAAAGACCGCATTATAATCCTTCAGCAACTATTCTAACTGGATTGAAGCACACAAAATTGGAGGTGAATTTTATGTGGGAAAAATCTCAAATGAATGGAATTGCAACATTAACTTGCTCTCCTCATTTTTATTCAACAGATAGTTTGATTCTCGACGCAAAAGCAATGGAAATTCATTCTGTAAAATTGAATGGAAAAGAGTTGAAATATAAATACAATGACGCTAATTTTTTGAGAATAAAACTCGATAAAGAGTATGCTAGAGATGAAGAATATACTGTTGTGATACATTATATCGCTAAACCAGAAGAGAAATTAGAAGGCGGTTCTAGTGCAATTAGCAGCGATAAGGGATTGTATTTTATTAATCCAAAAGGAGAAAATAAAGATCAAATGCCACAAATTTGGACACAAGGAGAAACAGAAGCGAGTTCAGTTTGGTTTCCTACAATTGACCGTCCAAATCAGAATACAACACAAGAGATTTACATAACGGTTGAAGATAAATACAAGACCTTGTCCAATGGTAAATTCATGTCTTCAACAAAAAATGCTGATGGCACAAGAACAGATTATTGGAAGCAAGATTTACCGCACGTACCCTATTTATTCATGATGGCGGTTGGTGAGTTTTCTGTTGTTATAGATGCTTACACAAAACCAGACGGAACAGTAATTCCACTGCATTATTATGTTGAACCTGAATGGGAAGAACACGCACAAGCAATTTTTGGTGAAACACCTGCGATGATTGAATTTTTCTCGGAATTATTGGGTGTAGATTACAAATGGGATAAATACCATCAAGTTGTTGTTAGAGAATATGTTTCTGGAGCAATGGAAAATACTGGAGCTGTAGTTTTTGGTGATTTTGTTTATCAAACGAAAAGAGAATTAATCGACGGAAACAATCATTCAATTATTGCACATGAGTTGTTTCACCACTGGTTTGGAAATTTAGTGACTTGTGAAAGTTGGTCAAATCTTCCGTTAAATGAAGCTTTTGCAAACTATTCTCAATATTTATGGGACGAGGAATTTAGTGGAAGAGATCACGCAGATTATGTTGCAGAAAAAGAAGCAGATGGTTATTTCCAATCTTCAAAACAAATGGGTTATCACGACATGATTTGGTTTGATTATGAAGACAAGGAAGATATGTTTGATGCACATTCTTACAACAAAGGAGGTAGAATCTTGCACATGTTACGCTATTATCTTGGAGACGATGCATTTTTTGCAGGACTAAATAAATACCTTACTGACAATGCTTTTCAACCAGTAGAAATCCATCATTTGCGTTTGGCTTTTGAAGAAGTCGCTGGAGAAGATTTGAATTGGTTTTTTGAACAATGGTTTTTATCCGCTTATCATCCAAAACTAGACATTTCTCAGGATATTTCTGAAGGGAAGGTAACAGTGAATATCAATCAAACACAAGATTTAGAATTAGCACCTTTGTATAAATTACCGATGAAAATTGGTGTTTATGCTAACGGAAAAAAAGAATCTTATGAAGTAGTTGTAGATAAAAACATCAACACATTCACTTTTGATTTCGAGGGAGAATTAGAAAACATCATTGTTGACGAAGACAGAACATTGTTGGGCGTTTTTACTCACAAAAAGCCTCGTGAATGGTATGTGCACCAATATTACAATGCACCACGTTATAAGGACAGAGAAAAAGCAATTACTTATGGAACGCGTTTGCAAGCTCCAGAAGGTAAACAATTGATTTTAGATGCATTGGAAGATGATTTTTGGTATATCCGTCAATTGGCGATTTCAAAATTGGATAAATTAGGAGCGGACAAAAAGCCGGCTGTTTTTGAATACTTAAAAACCATGGCAACATCTGATGAGAATTCGCAAGTTAGATCAGCAGCAATCAATGCTCTTTCAAGTGATTTTTTCAAAGCGGAATTTGAAGGAAAAACACGTGTGATTCTAATTGAGACTATTGAAAAAGACAGTTCATATTTAGTTGTTTCAAGTGCTTTGAACGGATTAACCAAAGGAACCAAAAATGATGTTGACAAAGTTTTGAAATTGGCAAAAGACTTAGAGAAAGAACGTTCTTCTGCTTTGAAAGGTCAATTAATCGGCATTTATAAGAATTACGGTGATGAAACCAATTTGGAATTTATGTCTCATGCCATAACTAGCGGAGCAGTTACTGGATACGATGCTATTGGAGGTGTTTTAAATTATACCGCTTTCTATAAAGAACAAGATGTGAAAACGAGAATGAAATATTTCTATGTTTTAGAACAACTTTCCGACAATGGAGGGGCTTATGTAAATGCCGTCTTGCCAATGGCGCTAACGAATCTGGTAAGAGGAGAAGATGTAGTGATGAGTGATTTAGAAAAGGAATCAGCAGCGTTAGAAAAAGCCGGTAAAACTGGAGAAGCAACTGTTATTCAAGGAAGGATTGATCAAGAAAAGAAATATATGAAAAAACTTATGGAATTGATTGACCTTTTAGCGGAGTAGCGCATTAATCAAATGAGTTTTTCTTTTTAAAGGAAATAAAAAACCGTCTTGACTTTTAAATCTTGACGGTTTTTTTATGTCTTGTTTTTTTGATTTTTTCACAGCAATTCTTCGTTTTAGTTGCACTTTCATTAAGAATTCTACCCAATCTTTCTTTCAAAAATAACCGTCGTTTTTGATTTCATCAATAAGAAAAGAATGCACTTTAGTGTATCCCGCTTTAGCTTCTAAAGTCCTTTATATTGAACAATAGATTTTAGATGTTAGACATTTTGTCTTTTTTTGTCTAACGTCTAACGTCTAACGTCTAAAATCTAATGTCTAACATCTCATTCCATAGTGATTCAGTTTTATAGACTCAAAATGAAAACAATTAGATTTGAATGTTAGTTATGGTCAGATAAATGACATATCTAATCATATCTTACGTAGATCCTCTATTAGTCGTATATTTATAAAAAACTATAATTATGAAAAGAGTTACAAGAAAAGTACAAACAGTTTTGATGACAACTTTGTTTTTTAGTTTAACTGCAGGTTTAACGGCTTGTGGAGCAACTACGGATGTTGATACTGAAGAAGTGAAAACGGAAACAGAGCATCCAACATCAGAAAGTGAAGAGCATCCAGCAGCGGAAAGCGAAGAGCACCCAGCAGCGGAAAGCGAAGAGCACCCAGCAGCTACTAAGGAAGAACATCCAGCAGCTAAAAAAGAAGAGCATCCTTCAAAATAAGATTTAAAACTCAAATAAAAAAAACCGTCTCGACTTTTACGTCAAGACGGTTTTTTTATACCATGTAATTTAAAGTCGAATATAGCTGCGCTTTAGTTGCAATACTGCACAGCGCTTCAATTAAGAATTCTTCTCCTTCTTTCTTTCAAAAGTAAAAGTCGTTTTTGGTCTCACAATAAATTCATCTATTTCCATTACAGGATAAGCCAAAAAGTTTATTTCTCCTGAAGCTGGACCAGGATTAAACTTGATATCTCTTCCTCTAGAAAGTTCAATTCTATTTGCTCCGTGATGTCCGAAATAATAAGTGGACAATGCAGTATATTTATTTGCTTCACTAATGTCAACTGGCCACCATTTTCCTTCCGCATAAAACTCAGCCCAACAATGATAACCATTAATTCCTCCTTCGTCTCTGTCAGATGGAATAGAAGCTCCAATGGCAAAACGTGCAGGAATATCTACAGATCTTGCCAATGCGATAAAGTAGGAATGGAATTCACTGCAGTTTCCACTTTGTGCATCACACGCGTAAACTGCATCTCCAGTTCCGTAAGTTCCTTCTTCATTTTTAATGTATTTCATACTGTCGATAACGTAATCATACAAAGCTCTGGCTTTAATTAATGGATCATTCTTTGTTTTATTTCCGATCGCAAATAATGCGATTTCCTTGAATTGATCTCCAACAGGAATTAATGTATTTGCTTTTAAATATTGATTTAAATCTTCTCCTTTTTTGGCTTTATATGGACTTTTTTCTAGTCGTTTAACGCTGTAAGAAATCGCAATTTCTTTGTGACTGTGGCGCTCATCCAGCTTTAAGTAAAGAACTTTATTCCCAAATTGATCATCTGTTAAGTATTTTTCTTTCGTTGGAATATTTACAGAAAGCATTTTGACATCTTGAAATTGATCTGACTCAGCAATTGGAATCCAAATTTCTCCTTTTCCATCAATTTTCGGTAGCGTTACTTTGTAGTAAAATTCAAATTCATCTTCCCCTTCAACAACGCCTAACAAATCTCCTCCAGCATTTTTAATTGGAACAATCGACCATGTTTTGTCATTTTTATCTTGTCTCCATGAATAAAATGGCTTTCCATTTAACTTGTGAATATCTGTTCTCACAACATTCATGTTATCTTCTGTTCCCTCAAGGAAAAAATCAACATCATAAATATCTCCTTTATCGTCTGCTAAATCCACACAAGCGAAATAACTTCCAGGACCAAGGTGAGATAAGTATTCCGTGTGAACCCTCACCAAACGTAAATCCAAATCAAGTGAATCATTTTTTATATTAAATGTACCTCCAGATTTTTCAGTAGTTTCTAGAATGTACTTTTTAATTCCCTCTTCAATTTTTTCAATCGAAACTTTTTTCTCTACTGGTTTGGTCTCTTCTTGAGCAACAATTTCAGTCTCTTCCTTTGTTTCAGAATTACAACTGAATAATAAAGAACTCCCGATAAAAATGGAAATGATGTAAAATTTTATGTTCATATAAGTTTTTTATGTGTAGTAAAAGTAAAGAAATCTTATTGGCAGAACGTTAATTATTGTGATTCTTTAATATAATCAGTTGGTTTTGTCTTGTTTTGGTAGATTTACACCTCTCGAATCGCTCCTATGTGAACATGACGGAAATCCCGCCAAGTTGACTTTTTGGAAATGTATGGTCTCGGAAATTCCCTATACAAGATTCTTAAACATATATTTTGTTTTTTCTAAGATGTGTAAAGCAGATTGAAAGACTCCAATACGTATTTAATGGATTCTATTTACCCTACATGAAAAAAAATCCGTGAAAATCCGCGGTCGAAGATCAGCGTCATCCGCGTTCCAATACAGCGCAAACCGAAATCTCAATTAATTAGCATGCTATCTTAAAAACTTCCCGGATAATTCTCGCATTTTTATCTAAGCTAATCCACTTTTTTCAAATAACTATCCAACATCTTTTTACTACCTTTGCGGCATGATTAATATCGATAATTTAAGCTTTCACTTACCACAAGGGTATTTATTTAAAGAAGTTAGTTTGCAAATTAATGCAGGCGACAAGATTGGACTTGTTGGGAAAAACGGTGCTGGGAAGTCTACTTTACTGCGTTTACTTTCAGGTAGAGAAACTCCAACGGATGGGAGAATACACAAAGTGAAGGATGCTACAATTGGTTATTTAACGCAGGATATCGTTATTGATACCAACCAAAGTGTGTTTGATTACTTAGATTTTTCGAATGAGGATTTGAATAGAATTAGAACTCAAATCGACGATATTAATCACCAGTTAACAACAAGAACAGATTACGAAACAGATTCTTTTCTCCAGTTATTGGATGATTTGAATTTTGCCAACGAACAATTTAATTTGTTTGAAGGATACCAATGGGAAGAAAAAATAAACTCTACGTTATTAGGTTTAGGTTTCCAAGAAAGTGTTTTTACTAAGCCATTGAATCAATTTTCTGGAGGTTGGAAAATGCGTGCTGAATTGGCACGAATTCTAATCAATAATCCTTCGGTTTTATTACTGGATGAGCCAACAAATCACTTGGATATTATTTCAATTGGTTGGTTAGAAACGTATTTAAAACGTTTTGAAGGAGCATTAATTACTATTTCTCACGACCGTTATTTCTTAGATAACGTAACCAAGAAAACATTAGAGATTACAAAAGGTAAAATCTTGAACTTCCCTTATCCTTATTCTATTTATAAAGAAAGAAGAGCGGAGGAAATTGAAGTTTTAATCAACGCACAAAAACAACAAGAAAAAGAAATCAAACGTACTGAAGAGCTTATTGATAAGTTCCGTGCAAAAGCAAGTAAAGCTTCATTTGCTCAGTCATTGATGAAGAAATTAGATAAAACAGAGCTTATTGAAGTGGAAACGGATGAGGTCTCTTCAATGAGAATTAACTTTCCGTTAAGTGTTCAGCCTGGAAAAGCTGTTCTAGATATGGAACACTTGGGGAAATCTTACGGAGATTTAAATCTTTTCAAAGAAATCAACTTATCTGTAGGTAGAGGAGAGAAAATCGCATTACTTGGACCAAACGGTGTGGGTAAATCGACTTTGTTGAAGCGTATAATGAAAACCGAAGACGGGGAAGGAACAGTAACTTACGGACACAATGTTGAAGTAACTTATTTCGCCCAAGATCAAGCGGATAAGTTGAATCCAAAATTGACTGTTTATGAAACTGTTGATTTAGTTGCCAAAGGAGAAATTCGTAAACAGTTGCGTTCTATCTTAGGAGCATTCTTGTTCAGCGGAGAAGATGTTGACAAGCCAGTTGGAGTTTTGTCAGGAGGGGAAAGAACGAGATTGGCACTGTGTCAATTGTTGTTGAGTCCGTCGAATGTCTTAATTCTCGATGAGCCAACCAACCACTTGGACATCCAAAGTAAAGCTGTTTTGAAACAAGCTTTAATTCAATACGAAGGAACATTTATCATCGTTTCTCACGACCGTGAATTCTTGGAAGGATTAACGAATAGAATTTGGGATATTGAGAACAGAAGTTTGAAAATTCACCATTATACTGTTCAAGAATATCTTGCTAAGAAATCTGAAGCATTTGAGCAAGCGCAGCAATTAGGGAAAAGCAACAAAACTAAGGCGAAAGAAGACGCAGCTGCTAAAGTGAAAGCTGAAGAGGCAAAAGCAGCAGCAAAACCAGTACTTTCCTACGAAGAAGAAAAAGAGCAAAAGAAAGAAATCAGCCGGTTAAAAAATGCAATTCGCAAAGCCGAACAACGCATCGAAAAACTAGAAGTTGAAATCAAGGAAATGGATAAAGTTGTTGCTGATTTAGATTATACTGATGAAGAAAAAGCAGCGGAGACATTGAAAGAATATGATGCACTGAAAACTGAATTGGATGAGGTGATGGAAGCTTGGGAGGAGAATACGGAGGCGTTGGATGAGATTTAACAGGGTTTAACCACAAAGATTCTGTGTTAGAAAACAAAGTTCACAGAGACTTCAGAAAGGAAAGAAAATGGCAATTGATCTCGGCCCGATACTAAAAACTTATTTACGATATTTTTTTAATAATCTTTCAGCGTATTTATTGTCTTTCTTATGAGGGCTTATTTTGAGAGCACGAATGATTGTGGTTCTTAAAGACTCATTTTTAATATGCTTTTTTACAATTGATTTGAGAAACATTTTTTGATAGTGCATGGCTTGAAGAAGCCATTTTTTATCCTCATCTTGCCATATTTCAAGTAAGTGGTGGTGAACCGAACTGGGCAATTGGAGTTGCTGGGATGGCAATGTTAATAATTGATATTCCTATTAAAAGATCATCTAGATATAACTTCAAAAAATCTACGAAAATTTATAACCGAGATTTAAATAATGACACCTCCTTTTGGAAAAGTAGTGAAATAAATTTATGTATATTTGATAATAGAAACGGTATTAACTTTAAATTTTAGAAAGTGAAACAACTACTCACAATAATTTTTTTGAGTTTTTCTATCATAACTCAAGCCCAACAAATAGATGAAAAGGAATATGAGTTTTACCACAAAAATCCCTCATACATTGGTTTTGGTTTTGGAATGGATTTTGGCGGGATCGGGGGTAAACTAGAATATAATTTTGTAGACTATACAGGAATTTTTATTGGATTAGGCTATAATTTTAATTGGCTCGGAGTAAATGGAGGAGTATTGATTAAACCTTTGCCAAAGAGACAAGTAACACCTTATTTCTTGGGTATGTACGGATATACGGCCACTGTTAAAATAGAAGGTGCAAGTCAATTCAACAGAACAGATTACGGTTTTTCTCTCGGAGCTGGAATAGAAATAAAAACTAAAAATTTAAACGCATGGCAAATTGGAGCTATTCTACCGTTTCGAAGCAAAGGATTTAATGCGTATTATCAAGAATTATTAGATAACCCTTACGTTTCACTATCCAGTGAATTACCTCCAGTTGGTTTTTCAATTGGTTTTAAAATCTTAATAAAATAAAGCTACGAAAACAAAAATCTTCACATCATTGCTGCTTTTAAGCAGAATTACATTCGCCCAAAACAAAGTGACCTATACCCACCGCTATGCCGGCAACCGCATTAAAAAAGAAAGTACGGGCAGCGATAAACTCTTGAGAAGAGAATTCGATGGAACTAGATTCAATAGAGTGGGAAAGATCGTGAGAGCCAAGGTTTGACTCGGAAAAAAACTTTTTTCTCGATGATTTTAATTGCGAATTGGGATTCTAAATTTAATGATTGGCGGTGTTCAGATTTAACCGCAAAGTACACAAAGAAGGCACAAAGTTCGCTGAGTTATAAAGAGAAACCCAAAACCCTCAATTGATCTCGCCTGATATTCACACTTAAGACTCAAAACTGTAAATTCCAAAGTTCCTAAACGTGGAGAGAAGTGCAATATTTCCGCTTCACCATTTTCTATCGCGTAATCCTTTTGATGGTCTTTTTCACCCGCTAAAATACTCATCGAAAATGAATTGTTTGCTTCATCAGAAGGATCCTACACCAAGATATTCTGCAAATATTGATTTAGTTCAAATTAATTCAGGACCTATACAGCCCATACTGAAAAGAATTAAAGAAGTTGTAACCTTCTTTGAAGAACTTAGATAAACGTAAATATGAGGACACGGAGCAAAGGCGGTGCACCGATATAATCCGGATTATGAAGGAATTAGATTACGGTTAAAATTAGAAACCAATTGTAAAGAACATTTTAATGTTTTGGATTGGGTTGAATTTCCTTTTATCCTACAATTGAGAATAGTGGCATAGAGAATTTTAGGGTAAATAAAACGATAGGTTATCGAAGTAATGAAAATAAATAATAACAATTTCAAATTAAATTTTACATTTGCTGAGATTAGATCAGGCTGGTAATTAATAATTGCTAGGAACAACTTGAATATCAGAGCAAAAACTGGGGGTTTTATAAATCTACTTATTAAAAGATATAAAATAAAATCACCGTATTACATATTAAATTTTTATATTTTGAGGAGGAAAACACGCTTAAACACCCCCTGAGAAAAAGTTGGAGCAAAATTTTATGAAAATTTAACATCATGAAAAATTTAGTTAAAAGCAGTGCGTTTCTCGTTTTTATGGGTACATTTTTATTTTCTTGTGAAAAAGAAAAATTAGTATTTAATGACTCAGATCAAAATGAAAACATAATATCAGAAAGTCAAGAACTTGAAAAAAGTCAATTATCTGATGATTATATTTACATACAGGACAATATAGTCATAGAAGAAAGTCAAATAGATTTAGAAAATGACAACACTACCTTGGTATATGATGAGAATTCCCATAATGTTTATGTTTTCGATAATGATGAGAAAGTATTAGAATGGGCTATTTCTCAAAATACAGAGTTCTCAAATAGTGTTCTTGAATCATTAAATAAACTTGTGTTATTGCAAAAATACATTGCTGAAAATAATATTGAAGATTATTATGATCAAACAGGATCTACGCCGGAAGAATATGATTTATTTTTTGAAAACCTTTTTGGAATTGGAGGAAAGTCCTCAATTAATATTTTACACGACCAACCAAACGCCTCTATTTCTGGAAGTATATGGGCTCCTGTAAGTTACCCAAAATTAAGCACGGTCAACTTCAATAACAAGACTTCAGCAGTAAGTATCGCTGTGTCAGCACTGTGGTTATGTAAAAATAATTGGTACGGTGGTTCTAAAGCTTTTTTTGGTGCATTGGCAAAAACTTACCAAAATATAGCTTTCAATAACGTTGCTTCGTCAATAATAAAACTTTGATTTTTTTTCAGAATAAGCACATCCAAAGTATTACTTTGGATGTGCTTTTAATCTATAAATACTCATGAAAAATATATTAATATTATTGATGGTTCTTAGCTGTATAATTCCATCAATTCTCTCCCAAACAGATAAACCAGATACATTATCTCGATTTGGACTTCACTTAGGAGTTAATTTCGGGTCAGGTCTTGCTGGTGGCGCTTATGGTGGAGGAGGTATATTGTTTTCACCACGAGTTGGTGTGCATTATCACAAAAGATTTATTCTTGGTCTTGAATCAAATGTAGATTATCAAATCATATATTTAAAAGACTCGCTTGCAGATCAAAGTATTCTATTGTCGAAATGGATAGGTCCTTTTTTTCGATTCTATGCATTCCAAGACTCGAAAAATTTTAATATTGTAAGCTCCATTAACTATGTATTCGGAAGTATATTTGTTTGGAGTAACGATGTCAAATTTCGCGAAATTTATCACACGGCAATTATTGGATTAGGAGGGACTTATAAAATAAAAAGTGTAAAAATAGAGTTTGGTTTTAGACACACATTTCTTTTGAATACAACTCCAATACAAGCAAGATGGGCAAACACTATGTTTTTAGGTTTAACGAAAAATTTTTAACAGCAATTTTATTCCATTGTTTTCTTTTTTTTTCTTCACGATATGTCAATTGTCAAGTTAGACTTTCTGCTGCCATATCTAGTGGTATTAATCTAAATATTAAAGAAAAACCAATTGAAAATGAAAATAAATTTTATGTATCGCCAATTATAGGAATTGAATTGGGCTTACTTCTAAGATCAAGAATTGGATTCAGTTTAGGATATTTTCACGCTCAATATAACCATCGCTTCAACATACCTAATGTTGAGAACGACATAAAATTATTGTACTCTGTCCGAAACTTTCCTATGGCGTTGGAACTGGTTGTTTGGAAGTATTCAAAAAATAAATACAATTTAGTAAGGGTTGTACCAGATAAGTATCTTTCCTTAAAAATTGGGTCAATGAATATTCTAAAACAGGTTGCGTTTGGAAAGGACGATTTATTATCGAATAAAACAGATATTGACGAGTATATAAATTTATTTAATCACCAAAATTTTAATAAACTCAACATAGAAAAAAATGACTCTGAGAAAAAAATTGAATTTTTCAAATCACCATTTGTAGGAATTAAATTAAAACTAAAAGAAAGAAACCCATTTTCAATATCATTCGAAGCGTTATATAGTTTTGATTTAGTTTCGTACGACGATGTGACAATACGCTCTATATCGGATAATACTATAATACCAACTAAATTTTCTTCTCATATTTTACAAATTAAGGCGAATATCGCTCTGATATATGATAATTAAAAATAGCTTATAGTTTAGTAGCTCATGATAAATTTCACGACCTATTCGTAAGTTTAAAATTTAACCACAAAGAACACAAAATAGGCGCAAAGTTCGCTGAGTTTTAAAGAGAAAAACCCAAAATCCTCAATTGATCTCGCCTCAATACCCACACTCAATACTCAAAACTGTAAATTCTAAAGTTGACTAAGCGCAGCAAAAAGTCAACTTTAGAATTTACATCGCTGTCATGACAGCACTCTCAAAGTTCATCTTAATCATTCCTTCACCTTTTTGTTTTGAGCCGTCTTTTTTCAGGAAATCACCTTTGATTTTTACCTCCAAAGTTCCTAAACGTGGAGAGAAATGCAATATTTCAGCTTCACCATTTTCTATCGTGTATTCCTTTTGATGGTCTTTTTCACCCGCTAAAATACTCATCGAAAATGAATTGTTCGCTTTTTCAGATGGATCTGCTTTGTACTTTCCTTTGTGATTAATTACGATATCTTTTTTCTTAAACTTTAGTGTGATATCTTCATCGAAAGCACTTTTGATAAATGCAGTAATGCTTTCATTGGTAAAAACAAGTGCGTTTTTCTTGCGTTCAAAGATTGAAAAATCAACAAGATTTTCTCCGATTTTCATATCCACTCTTCCCATGCTATAAAAATCAGAACCTTGGCTTTGACGAGTAACTTTAGGTTCGGTTTCGTCTTTGATTTTCATGTATTCACCGTTCCATTCTGCATCGGGTAAACTATCAGATTTAAGATCTTGAACTTCTTCTTTTTCTGTCGTGTTCTCTTGAGTTTCCTCGTTTGAACATGAATACATTAAAAATACACTAACAATTATCAAAGTAACACTTCTCATTTTATTATGCTTTATTCTGTTTGTCTTTATTATGATTTTCCTTATTTGGCTTATCCTTATTGTGACTGTCGTTGTTTGACGTATTCGAATGATTAGAACTTGGCTTTTTCTTCGTCCATTTCTTCTTGCCTTTGTTATTGCTATTCGGCTTTGATTTCGATTTCTCTTTCCATTCTGGTGCCTCTCCTAATTCTTCAGGAAGTGGTGAAACTGGAATTGTAGACCCAATCAAATTCTGAATTTTAGACAACTTCGGCATGTCCTTCGGGTTAATTAACGAAACCGCTTCTCCTTTAGTATTTGCACGAGCAGTTCTTCCCACACGGTGAACATAATCTTCGGCATCTCTTGGCACATCATAGTTTATCACCATGTTGATTTCCTTGATGTCAATTCCTCTACTCATTACGTCTGTTGCAACCAATAAGGCAATTCTACCAGATTTAAATCCACGTAAAACTTCTTCTCTTTCGTTTTGCTCTAAGTTTGAAGAAATTCCGCTGGCTTTTAGATTGTTCTTTTTAAGGTATTTTACAATCGTTCCCACTTTCTCTTTCGTAGAAGAAAAAATAATGATTCTTTTATAGTCTTTTCGTTCCTCTAAAATCGTTTTCAATAATGCATTTTTCTGCTCATCAAAACATAAATAAACAGATTGTTTAACACCTTCGGCAGGTTTCGACAATGCAAGATTAATTTCGATTGGATCTTTTAAAAGTGTTCTTGCAAATTTTCTGATTTCACTTGCCATTGTTGCACTAAACATCAAGTTTTGGCGTTTTGCTGGCAAACTTTTGAAAATTGTTGATAAATCTTCAATGAATCCCATGTCAAGCATGCGGTCAGCTTCATCTAAAATTAAGTGTTTTAATGATGAAAAATCTGCGTATCCCATTTTTAAATGCGACAATAATTTTCCTGGCGTTGCAACAATAATATTTGTTCCAGTCACCAAAGCTTCTTTTTGTTCTATCCAGTCTTTTCCGTCTCCACCTCCGTAAATTGCTTTCGAACTTACAGAAACAAAGTAAGAAAGACCTTGTATTTGTTGTTCAATCTGCACCGCCAATTCGCGTGTAGGAACGATGATTAAAGTATTTATTTTATCAGTAGGGTTTTGTGCTATTTTATGTAGAATAGGTAACACAAAAGCTCCTGTTTTTCCAGTTCCTGTTTGTGCACAACCAATAATGTCGCGCCCCTTTATAATTTCTGGTATGGCTTGTTCTTGAATTGGAGTTGCGTTTTCAAAACCCATGTATCCAATTGCCTCTAATAGTTGTTCGTCTAATCCGAGCTCAGTAAATTTCATGGTCTAAAGTTAGTAAATACAATTAGAATAATTTTCACTTTTGTTTAGGCATTGTGAATAGTTGTTCTATTGGTGGTTAGGAAGAATTCAAAAAAATCAAAGATTCGTTAATCAATGAATCGGACGATTTGCAAATCGTTCCTACATTGTACCTTCGTTTTAAGTTTATCCGTTAACGCGCACAAAACGAATTAACAAACTAACAAAATCTCGAATCTTTCAATTTTTGTATCCAAGAATCAATAAATTCACAAAGTATGAACCCTTACATTTAAACCCAAATATCACCAACATCCTCCATTTTTCATTCTTTGAACCCTTACAATTAATCCCAAATATCAAATAAACATTCATTTCAACCCAAAATATCACCGACATCCTCCATTTTTATTCTTCACTTTTCATTTTTCATTCTTTTAACCCTTACATTTAAACCCAATTTCAAATAAACATTCATTTTTAGCCTAATATCACCAACATCCTCCATTTTTCATTCTTCACTTTTCATTTTTCATTCTTTGATTCCTTATATTTAAACCCAAAATTCAAATAAACATTCATTTTTAGCGTTAAATGTTCAGCATGAGAAAAATTGGAACACTATTAATAGCATTGAGCTTTTCATTGGCTGGATTTACCCAAGTTGGAATGGGGCAATGGAGAATGCATATTTCACCTAATTCGGCAATTGATGTAGTCGAAGGAAATGGGGTCGTTTATACCATTATGAACAACGGAATGTTAGAATTCGACCTTAATGAGGGCGAAAAAACGGTTTGGACAGTAGCCAATTATTTGTCTGATGTTTCACCTTCTGCGTTGGCTTATGACAAGGGTTCGGCCAATTTATTAATTGGATACGAAAATGGAAATCTTGATATTATCAATAAAAACACCGTTTATAATTTACCCGCTATTGTTCAATCTTCTGTAAACGGACAAAAGAAAATTAATAGAATTATCGTAAAAGATGGTTTAGCTTATTTAGCAACGGGTGTTGGAATTGTTGTGGTAAATCTAAGTAAAAGAGAAATTCGTGATACTTATAATCCGACAACTTCTGGTGCGAATTTCCTTGATTTAGCTTTCTTTCAAGACAGTATTTATGCGTTAACAGAAGCAGGAGTTTATGTTGGAGAGGCGAATAATTCTTTTCTTGCCGATCCTGGACAATGGAAATTGATGCCAAATATTCTAGATTATACCGCTAATGGATCTTACACTCAATTAGAGGCGTTTGATGATAAATTATTTTTAGCCTACAATCACGAATTTTATAGTGGCGATACCGTGTTTCAAATAGTAAATAGTTCAGCAATAATTTTCTTAGATGAAATAGAAATTTATGGACTCAACGGTTCTAAATCAAATCTTTTGGTTTCTACTTCTGGTTCAGTTTATAATTATGATCAGTCATTAATACTAATAGATAACGTATATCAATATGAAAATGCTGGTTTTCCAGATCCTCAAAATGTATGTATCGTTGGGAGTGACTATTTTATAGCGGATAGTAAATGGGGATTAATAAAAGCTAAAAATGCATTTCAATCAAGTAGTATTAGCTTTGGAGGTCCACGTTATAATTCTGCATACCGAGCGAAATGGATCGATGGAACATTGGCTGTTGCGAATGGAGGTTTAAATGGAACGGCGCCTTTATTTAGTAGAAAAGGCGGTGCAACAATGGTCGACGATGAATGGACTTCAACTGTGATTAATGAGCAACCAATGTTGCAAGGAACCGACGCTTGGGACTTTATTTCAACAGCTATTAATCCTAAAAACACCAAAGAAGTAGCTTATGGTAGTTATTCTGCAGTTCCTTTAGTAATGGCAAACGAAGGTGTGGTAACGGATACTTTTGTGTTTTCAAATAGTTTAATTGAAGAAACTGGAAATGTGGGTTGGGGTTACATTTCAGATATTGAATATGATTCCAAAGGGAATTTATGGGTAGCCAATGCAAATGCTGTAAAACCATTAAAAGTTAGAACGGAAGATGGGTTATGGTTTGACTTTAATGTTGGAAGTGCTGTAAATAGTAAAATTACTGGACGACTTTTAATCGATAACAACAATACGAAATGGATGTCGGTAATTGGAACAGGTTTATTGGCTTTTAACGAAGGAGACAATATTGATGACGCAAGTGACGATAATTTTCGTTTGTTGACTACAACAACCAATAATGGTGCACTTCCATCGGCATCTGTAGAAGCCATAGCAGAAGATTTTGATGGAAATATTTGGATTGGAACACCAGAAGGAATGCGTGTTCTGTATAATGCTACAAATGTTTTTGACGCTTCTCCTGGTCAGTTTGAATTTCAAAAATTATTGATAGAGTTTGGTGAGAATGTTGAAATTGTTTTGGGAACAACTCATATTACTGCAATAGAAATTGATGGAGCCAATAGGAAATGGATTGGAACAGCAAGCTCTGGTGTATTTTTACTTTCTCCAGATGGTTTAGCAGTAGAACGAAATTTCACTGCTGAAAACAGTTCTTTATTGAGTAATTCAATTCTTGATATTACTATTAATCAAAAGAATGGAGAAGTCTTTTTTATTACTGAAGACGGAATGATTTCTTACAGATCTGATGCTTCACAAGGCGATTCAGAATATGAAAGTGTTAATGTATTTCCAAATCCTGTTCATCCAGAATATTCAGGACCAATCACCATCCAAGGAATAGCTTATAATTCTGATGTGAAAATTACCGATGTCTCTGGAAAGCTGATTTATAAAACCATTTCTAATGGTGGAACAGCAACTTGGTCAGGTAAGACTTTAGATGGCAAACGTGCAGCAACAGGTGTTTATTTAATTTGGACAAGCATCGACGATCCTGAATTTAAAGGAAGACAAGTTGGAAAAGTCGTGTTGATCAATTAAGCATCATGAAAGGAATTCAGCATGGAATTTTATTGAGGAAACTCAATTATAGTGAAACAAGCCTCATTTTAAATTTCTTCACCTTAGAAGACGGTTTTCAAGCCTATATTTTTCAAGGAGGAAAGAAAAAGAAAGGAAATATTCTTCAGGCTTTAAGCTTGATTGAAATAACCGCATACCGCAGAGAAGATAGTGAATTGGGGAAAATTACCGAAATCAATTCCACTTTTATTCCACAAAGTATTCCATATCATCCGTTAAAAAGTGGATTGGCTTTTTTCATAACTGAAGTGTTAGCCCAAGTGTTAAAAAGCAGTGATAAAGATGCCGAAATGTTTGCCTTTTTAGAACACGAAGTAAAATGGATTGACAATTCAGAAGAGTTCACAAATTACCCAATTTGGTTTCTATTGAAATTAGCAGATCAAATAGGAATTGGAATAAATGTGAGCGATCCAAATGGATTAATTTTCGATCTTCAAGATGGAGTTATTGCCAATCAAACCCCTAGCAGTCACCTTTTTGTAAATGATGAGGTAGTTCCAATTCTCATTGAACTCTTAAAAAGTGAAAAGAATGATTTACTGGCAATGCACATTCATAAAACACACAGAAAACAAATCACAGAACATTTGATAAACTATTTCCGATTACACATTAACGGATTTAAAACTCCAAAATCGTTAAGTGTGATGCAAACTATTTTTGAATAATTAATTTAATGATGAGTTATGAATGTTGAATGATGAAATTTCGAATTGGTTATCCAATGGAACGGACGGTTTGCAAACCGTCCCTACATTGTATCTTCGAATTGAATTTTTCAATATAAAAGCCCTCCCTAAAAGAAACTCCAATTCCCCCTCTGTGAACCTCTGCTTCTTTGAATCTCCGCGTAATTCTTCTTTCTCTGTGAATCTCTGTGAAAAACCTCCCTTTTATCTCTGTGTAAATACCAAGTGCCACAGGCGCTCTCTGTGAAACTCTGCCTCCGCGTAACCTCTGCGTCACTTTGCGGTAAAACTTTTTAATTAAACCACACATCCAAACCCCGTTAATAATTAAACATTTATAATTAACCATTAAAAAAAGAGTTTAGTCAGCTTTTCAAAGGAAAACAATAGAACCTATTGAGTGTTAAACAAAGAATAGTTAATTTTGTAGGTCAATACGATTTACGATATAGAATAGAAAATATGATTAAAACGGATATAATTATAATAGGTGCAGGACCAGTAGGTTTATTTACAATTTTTGAAGCTGGTTTATTAAAGTTGAAATGTCATTTAATTGATTCTTTGCCACAGCCAGGTGGACAATGTTCGGAGATTTATCCGAAGAAACCTATTTATGATATTCCAGGATTTCCTTCAATTCTAGCAGGAGATTTAGTAGATAATTTGATGGAACAAGCAGCTCCGTTTAAGCCAGGATTCACCCTGGGTGAAGCAGCAAACACTATTGAAAAAGTAGCAGATGATAAATTCATCGTTACTACAGATAAAGGAACACAACATGAAGCGCCAATCGTAATGATCGCTGGAGGATTAGGAGTTTTTGAACCACGTAAACCACCTGTTGAAAATTTAGAGATGTACGAAGATAAAGGGGTGGAATACATCATTAAAGATCCTGAGTTTTACAGAGGAAAAGATTGTGTTATCGCCGGTGGAGGCGACTCTGCTTTGGATTGGGCTATCTTTTTAACAGACAAGAAAATTGCTTCGAAAGTTACTTTGGTACATAGAAGAAGTTCTTTCCGTGGACATTTAGATTCGGTTCAGAAAGTAATGGACCTTGCTGATGCAGGAAAAATCAATTTGCTAACAGACAGAGAAGTTATTGGAATTGGAGGAGACGGAAAAGTTGAAAATGTAACCATCAAACACAAAACTGAAGGCGAACAAATTATTCCAACGGATCACTTTATTCCATTGTTCGGATTAAAACCAGCATTGGGACCAATCGCAAACTGGGGATTAGAAATTGAGAAAAATGCAATCATAGTAGATACCACAGATTATTCAACAAATATCCCAGGCATATATGCTATTGGTGATGTGAATACTTACACAGGTAAATTGAAATTGATTTTGTGTGGTTTCCATGAAGGAACGATTGCGGTTCAGAGTGCTTTTGCGAGGATTCATCCTGATAAGAAGAATATCTTAAAGTATACCACCGTAAACGGAGTCACCGGCTTCTAATTGATTTTGGCTATAAAACCGACTATCTGCGTTGCCAATAATTTTGAATTCGGTCATTGACACTTGTCAACTCCCTATAATTCAAAATCATTGGCGCCACATTCGGCAGGCTCAGTGCAACGCTTGCTATTCGATTTTCTAGCTCAAAATCAAAGGAATGACTTTTCTAAATCAGAAATAGCAATTAGGACTATTCGATTTTCTGGTTCAAAATCATGGGGAATGATCTTTCGAATTAGGAAATGTTGATATGCTAAGATAAAAATAGTTCGAAGCCTCTCCCCCTTTGGAGAGCCTGTCCCGAAAAAAATCGGGAGGGATAAAGGGGGAGGATATTGGAATGTTAGATTTGAGAAAAATCCTTTCTTTCTCAAAGTAATACTTTCGGATTTTAGCTATTGCTTTTATCGGAAGTTTTAAGAATCCTGAAGGGATGGAATACATTAACCAAGGATGCAAATCCTTGGTTAAATGAAACATAAATCTTACAAACCCTGAAGGGGTGATGTAAAAGAGATAAAAAAATAGAATTATGACAAAATTGATTTCTTTTAATGTGAATGGTATACGTGCAATAATGCAAAAGGATTTTGAGGCGGACATGAGGGCTTTGAATCCAGATTTTTTGTGTTTGCAGGAAACGAAAGCGCAAGATGATCAAGTGCAAGAGGCTTTGAAATCATTTGAAGATTATCATATTGTTTCTAATTCTGCAGTGAAAAAAGGATATTCTGGAACAGCTATTTTGAGTAAGGAAAAACCTTTGGATGTTATTTATGGCATCGGAATAGAGGAGCATGACCAAGAAGGTCGTGTCATTGCTGCCGAATTCAAAGATTTTTATGTTGTTGTGGTTTATGTTCCAAATGCTAAAAATGATTTATCGCGATTAGATGACCGCACAACTTGGGATCATGAATTCTTAGGTTTTTTAAAGAACTTAGAAAAGAAAAAACCAGTTATAGTTTGTGGAGATTTCAACGTTGCCCACAGAGAAATCGACCTCGCAAGACCTAAAGCGAATTACAATAAAAGCGCAGGATTTACCCAAAAAGAAATCGATGGAATGGATGCTTTTACCAGCAATGGTTTGGTAGATACCTTCCGTCACTTTAACCCAGAAGAAATCAAATATTCTTGGTGGAGTTACCGTGGTGGAGCAAGAGCAAGAAACGTTGGCTGGAGGATAGATTACTTCCTGGTGAGCGAATCACTAATGAGTAAAGTCCAAAATGCCGAGATTTTGAATGACGTGATGGGTTCTGATCATTGTCCTGTTTTGTTGGAGTTGGGGTAGTTTTTTGGCTTAATCAATTGCAGAAATTAATGTCTAATTCAGAACTATTTTTTGTATACGATTTATTTGACTATTTTTATAATATGAAAATTGACGAAAAAAACATCAATAGAATCATAAAGCTATGTGAAAAATACAATGTTAAAACACTTTCGGCTTTCGGTTCGGTCACCAGAGAAGATTTCAATGATGATTCAGATATTGATTTTGTCGTAGATTTTAATGAGACTGACCCATTTAAATACACTGATTTATACTTTCAATTAAAAGAAAAGTTACAAAAACTGCTCAAACGTCAAGTTGACTTGATTGAATACAGAGCTATTAAGAATAAATATTTCCAAAAAGAGCTTGAAGAAACCAAAAAGCTGATTTATGGACAATAAGATTAAATCGTGGTTGGAGGACATTGAGAGATCGATTGATGAAATTCATGATTTTTTACATAATCAACGGGACTTCGAAGAGTATAAAAAAGATCTGAAAACTAAAAAAGCTGTAGAACGAAATATTGAAATAATCGGAGAAGCAGTTAACAGGGTTTTAAAATATAAGGAGTCAGAAATTCAAATTAAAAACGCTCACAAAATCATTGGAACCAGAAATCGAATTGCCCACGAGTATGATAGCATATCAGATGAAGTAATCTGGACAATAATCATTTTGGAGCTTCCCAAGTTGAAGAATGAAATAATTGAACTTAAAAATATCTTATAGCTACTTTATGAGTTTTCTGTCAAGCGAATCACTAATGAGTAAAGTCAAAAATGCCGATATTTTGAATGATGTGATGGGTTCTGATTATTGTCCCGTTTTGTTGGGATTGGGGTAGTATTTTGTTGGGATTTGGGAGACTTATCCCTTTTTAAATTTCTAGGCCACCATTTCCGCCTACAACCTCAAGTTCATTCCTTCTTTTTGGCATTCAAACTATTTGCGGGAGCTTCACAAGGTCGCTACACAAATTAGCGTGAACTGCAAAACAAAAACAAGTTCATAAAGCTACCGGTTTTCGTCGGGGTGGGAATCGAAACTTCGGGTTTTAGCAGGATATTTAAGCGTATATTATTCGGATGATTATACGGTTAAATGATGTTGATCCAAAATTTGAAATGTTTCTATAATCAATTAGAATTGGCTTAAGTCATTGATTTTTCGAATGAGATTATTGTTATATTTGATGGAAATGATTCAGGTGGGCTATACTTTATACGTTTAGCGAATTGTTGTAAGCCATTAAAACAAACAAACTGCGAAAATTAAAATATGTCAGAAATAACTTCGAGCAGTGCTCATAATAGACAGTTAGTCGATTGGTACACTAAAATAAAAAATGGAAATATTAAACTTCCTCGTTTCCAAAGAATGGAAGCTTGGGATAGATGGAGAGTTCAAAGCTTTTTAGAAACGGTTATTCACAATTTACCAGTCGGAGTTACTTTGATTTTAGATGTTGGAAATGAAGAAAAGTTCAAATCGAGATACATAAGTACTGCCGAACCTGAAGTTAAAGACAAAATAACCGAACATCTTTTAGACGGACAGCAAAGGTTGACTTCCTTTTGGAGAGCATTACACAACAACTACGATTTTGAAACATATTTTGTTTATTTTCCAGATTTTGACGAAACAGATAACAACAGAAGAGATGAAGAAACCTCGATTTATTGTAGAACAAGGTACTTAAAAAACGAGCTGAAATATCCACTTTGGGCTGACTCGCCAAAAGAGAGTTTAAAAAGAGGTTGCGTTCCAATGCAACTATTTAGACCCGAAAATATTCAATCTGAAATAGACAATTGGATTGAACTTGCGACTAAACATTTAGAACCAACAGATTCAGACCCAGATGGATTTAAGAAACTAAAAGAATACAATAAGTTTCAAAAAGACTTGACTTTAAAAGTTACGAAATTAAGAGAGACAATCTCACATTTCAACCTTCCATTTCTTTCACTTCCATCTACAACACCAAAGGAAATTGCTTTACAAGTATTTATAAATATGAATACTAATAGTAAACCACTTTCTATTTATGACATTATTGTTGCAGAAGTAGAAAGTGAAATGAAAAGTTCGTTACACGATTTACAAAGTGATTTAAGTAAAAAACACCCTAAAATCAAACAATATTTTGAACTCGACTTTTTAATTTTAGCAACTTCTGCTTTATTGCAAGATAAATTACCAAATCACAGAGGAATGGCAGAAATGGATAAATCTATTCTTGTCAATAATTGGAATATACTTGAAAACTGTCTAGGAAGAATGGCTGTATTTATGGAATCACAAGGAATATTTGATAAAAATAGACTACCAACCAATGCCGTCTTATCAGTTGTAGCTGCAACTTTTTCAAAAATTCCAGAAACCGGAGATTTAGCAGGTAAAGGAGAAATACTGCTAAAAAAATATTTATGGTCTTCATTCTTTACATACCGCTATGAAAACTCGGCAGCTTCAAGAGCATATCAAGATTACATCAATCTTAAAAGAGTTATAAATAACGAACAAAACGATAAAGGCGACTATTACAAAGAAATAGATATTCCTGTACTCAACAGAAAATTATATCCTTTAGCCGACAAAGAAGAACTACTAACCGTAGGATGGCCTAAAAAAGTAAACATTAGAGCAAGAGGTATTCTTGCAATATCTACATATTTAGGTGCATATGACTTTGCAGATGGTAAACAGGTTTCAAGAGAGAATATTAAAAAAAGAGAATACCACCACATTTTCCCTGATGCACTTTTACAAGAAGCAAATGTCGATAGCTCTTTAGCGTTAAACTGTGCGTTAATCACAGGAAAAACGAACCGAAATATTGGAAGAAAAGACCCATTAGTTTACTTGAAAGAGCGTTATAAATGGGCAGATGAAGAAATTGTAAATAGTCGTTTGAACAGCCACATAATTCCAATAAAGGAACTTTCAAACGGAGGATATGAAGGAATGGAAAAGGAAGAACGAATTAATAAAATTCAGTCGGACTTTGACACTTTTATTGAAACAAGAGCTGATTATGTTTTAAAAGCAATTGACCTATTAACACAAGGTAAGCAAATAACAACAGAATCAATTTTACAAAATGTAATAGAACTGCCACAAGCGATTAAAGACCTAAAATCTGAAATTGAAAGTATAGAGATTCAGCTACGAGATTTAATAAATCGTAAATTAGGTGGAATAAGTGCAAAACCTTTTGAACAGTTCGTATCCGAAAAAACAAGACAATCGACTGAATTTAAAATTGCTTCACACTTAAAGAAATTCCCAGGCGAAAATTTAGATACTTACCAATCATTTAGAAAGAAACTGAATTTTTTCACTCTCGGAGAGTTTAAGGAATTGATTATTAAAAAAGATACTTGGAGCGAATTTGAAGATATGTTTAAATCAAAACCAAATGTAGAAAATAGATTTAGTCAGTTGTTTACTTTAAGAAATCAGATTGCTCATAATAACGAACTGAATGATATTATGGTTAAAGACGGAGAAGCAGCTATTATTTGGTTTAAGAGTATCTTGAAAAATGAACTTACAGAAAAGGAATAACGGCTTACAATAACTAAGTATTCGGCGTGCCGATAGGTCAACGCTGAATACTATGTTGACGGATCCGGAGTTCCTTAGCCCTACTGAGCTTGCCGAACGTATGGGGAAAGCGGTTTAAGACATTATTTTTGAAAGATGATTTGGAGGTTTGCAGACCCGAAAGTGTGCGTGCATTTCTTCTTTAAGTTGGTTGATTACTATTCATTATCACAAAAACCACACATTTATCAAGACTTTTGCCTGTTTCCTTGTCGATTTCACTACTTCTAAGCCATAACTTCCTTATTACGCGCTAACCATTTGCTTTACTCTTTTGACTTGCTGGTATTTATAATTTCCTTCCAGCTTTCTATCAAGCCTCCAGCCTCCAAAAAGCAAAACCTCTAACCACCCAACGAAAAGCTTACCCTAATATTTTCCAATTTCTATAACCAACTGAAAATGCCAATTGTAGTTGAATTTCCTATTAATGCGAATCAAGGGTTAAAAACAAACAATCAAATGTTGATGTATTTCGCTGAAAATCAAATAATTAGCACCTTAAAAAATAGTTTAATAGCCTAGAAATCAGTATCTTGTAGATTATCATCA
>Ga0307486_1000127_pt1 | contig 85491 bp, 69 predicted proteins | sample CBIW02metaG_FD_203663 | JGI IMG/M metagenome (GOLD analysis project Ga0307486, IMG submission 203663) | Sea-ice brine microbial communities from Beaufort Sea near Barrow, Alaska, United States - CBIW 0.2 | ecosystem: Environmental > Aquatic > Marine > Coastal | place: USA: Alaska | collected... | reverse complement strand
ATACAATTAGGTCGATTTTGTTGGGTTTTGTTTCGGTTTATATCGTTTGGCGGATGGACTTACGTCCATCCCTATTAATATGCCGTCCCTCTGGGACTTAGAACAATAAATACCTAAATAACAGGGACTTATAAGGTTAAGCGAAAAGTATTTTAATAGAAAGTTTCCATTTAAATAAAACTAGAACCAAATTAACAATCGTTTAGCTTCAATTAAAACCATAGATTTTAAATCTACCCACACAAAATCATATAGAACCGAATTTATATGTGCTTCAATTGCAAATAGTAAAGTAAAAATAGATATTTCTCTTGGCAATTTTCCCGACAGGCATTTAAAAGTAAAAGGTTTTTACAAGCTAATCGCTAAAGTCAGTTTAGATGACTTTATTCTTTGTTTAGCGAGTCAAGCATTTTTAACACTTTTTCCATGGTCAAAGAGTCTTGTTTATTTATCTCACTAACATCGAAACTTATTTTTTCACCAATAGTTACCGTGTTTTCAGTATAGCTTTTAAGAACGACATATATTTTATTGTTTTCTTTCGCTTTAAAAAAAGTATCATTTTCGGACAGTCTATTGTATTTAGGTTTGTCAGCATAATACTCTAATGTTAAACTATCAATATCCACTCCTCTATGAGAATAGATCAAATAGTTTTCAGGATTTTCTGACGTAAACCTAGCTATAGTATCATAATAGACTTTATCAATATAAGATTTATAGGTGTCTTTTGGATTGTTCGGTAAAAAATCAATGTCTTCAATTTTTTTCAGATTGAAAATTTCGTGCGTGTTATTTGCGGTGTTTTTAATGATTAATTTAAGTTTGTCACTTGTCTTTTCAATTGAAATTTCGACATGCTTCTTATAATAAGCATGGTAACTTGTATACTTATTTTTTTCTTTAATAAAAACTTGGTTTGCATGAAAGTCAGCTCCTTGAGTTGCATTATCTGAAACAATATCAAATTTCCATAATTCATAAAGAACAATGTTTCTACGTTTACTTTTTTTGAAAGTGAAGTTTTAAGTTCTTCTAATTTTTATGCTCTTCGCCCACATAAAATAAGGTTGTTTCCCTCTTCTGCAAGTCTAATCGCTGTTGCTTTTCCTATTCCTGAAGTTGCTCCTGTAATTAAAATATTTTTTTTATTTTTTTTTTAATTCGTGATGTATAAAGGTTAAGGTTCTATATGATTTTGTGTGGGTAGATTTAAAATCTATGGTTTTAATTGAAGCTAAACGATTGCTAATTTGGTTCTACTTTTATTTAAATGGAAATTTTCTTTTAAAATACAATTAGCTTAATTTGATAAGCCCTTGTTGTTTAAGTAGTTATTACTCTAAGTCCCAGAGGGACGGCATGTTAATAGGGATGGACGTAAGTCCATCCGCCAACGATACAAACCGAAATAAAACCCAACAGAATCGACCTAATTGCACGCAATTAGGTCGATTCTGTTGGGTTTTGTATTATATCTATTTGTTTTATACCAAGGACTTACGTCCTTGGCTATTAACATGCCGTCCGTCAACTGGCGGAATAACCAGCTGAAATACAGATCTCCATATGATTGCTTGTAAAAATGAAATCATGATTTTGATAAATACTTTAAAATACAACTCGTGTAGGTTACAGTTGAATTCGTACTAGAACTATTAATTTTTCAAAGGATTAAAATTGATTACCCACAGTATTTCATATAGAGCCAAGGTTAAATATACATTTTCAGAAATTAATGGTTCAATTTTTTTTGAATTAAATAATTTTAATCATTTATTACAGGTGATTGTAGCACCAATTTGAACGCTATTAGAAATAAATCGCTGTGTTGTTATATTTACTATACACCCATGTTCCTGCTTCATAGATAAAGCATAAATAAGATTTCGGCTCACTCACATAATTTTTATCTGTTAGCTCAATGAGCAAATCTTCTTTTCCGTCTTCATTGACGTCAATTAGCCGCAGATTTACTTTTACTCTCTCATCAAAACCATCTAATCGGTTTGTTATGAATATTTTCTGTATTTCGTCTGTTGGTGTCAAGAAATCGCCAAATGGTGGCAACCAAAAACCAGTTTGCATTGAAATATCTACCGGGATTGTCAATTCCATTCCATTCTCTGTTTCAATTTCCGTGGACATAGAGATAGCGGATACTCCCATCATACTGCTGTCTTTGTAATTCAATAATAATTTTAATTGCATCTTTCCATAGGTTTTACTCTCTACTTTGTGTGATGAAATAGCTAATGAGGCTTGCGGTGAAACCCTGTAAGAACGTCCATAGTTTGACGCTAATATTTGACCTTTTTCATTAATTACATATCTCTTTGAAGAATAGGTTTTATAAATAAAATTATTCATATCGGAATTGATTTCATCGAAATCTACTATTTCTTCGTTAATGAACATTTCTTCCGGAGTAAAAACGGTATTTACTCTTGAAAAACTCTCTACATAATCACCTTGACCAATTAAAATATTGTCAACATAATTTCCTTTCAAATCATAATTCACTAAGTAGGTTTCATATGAATTATCGTACTGAAAATCAACAACAATACTATGGTTGTTTTCACCTAAATCTACTGTCCCCGTGATAAAAACGTCTGTAAACTTTTTGCGAATATTTACTAAATCAAGTTTCGCGTAAGCTTCATCATTAATACGCAGTTTCTTCTGTCCCTTTTTATTCTGCTCTGCATGAAGAGGCAGAACAATTGTGTTTTCATTGAGTTCTCCTGTGGTGTATAATTTTGATACAAAAATCTCGCTTTTATTTAGATTAGGGTATCCTTTCAACTGAATGTTTTTTGGAAATAGCGGTTTAGTGTTACTCAATTTACTCTTTAAAAGATATAAATTATCGTTTTTGATTTCATTCTTGTGGTAACGCCTAACGTAGTATTGATTCTCGTAAAATAAATCAGAAATAGGCTCATATAAAATTAAAAACCGATCTCCGGGAGGTAAACTGTCTATTTTTTTTGAATTCAGAGTAGGCTGGTCAAATAGGTATTCCTGTGAAGTACTTGCATTGTATTTAAAGATATATTTCCCTGATTTTTTGAATTTTTGTTCTTTAATAGTACTGAATTCATGAAATGGATCAATTGTGAGTAATAAACCTCCTTCTTCGATTACAATAATTACATTGTTTTTAGCTCCATAATAATCACCATTAATTTTACCTTTATCAAAACGGGCATTTTCTATGAATCTATCCTCATAACCATCACTATATGAATTGTATTGTATAAAAATAGAGTCAGACTTAGGGTTTTTAGAAATGTTTAATGTTTCGGCATTCTGCCCAAATTGCCAGATTCCAATAAAATCATAAATGGTGGGCTTAACAGATGAACTTGCTTTCGATCCGAGGTTTTCAGTTTCAACTTGATTTGTTTCTAGAATTGAAAGTTCGTTTTGAGCAAATAAATGAATAGGGATTAAAAGAAAAAAGGATATAAATTGTTTCATATTTTTAGTAATAATAAAGGTGAGATTGTAAGTGATTATTGGGGAAAGTAAATATAGTTAAATTCAATTGGTTCGTATAATTAATAAGTGTTTCCATTATTGTTTTCTCTATTGAAATAATGCTAATAATTACGAGTATAATCAGTTGCAAATTCTCTTTCCACACATATATAATGCCAAGAATAACGCAATAGAAATGTTACTCACTTTAGGATTGATAAAAAAGTATATAATTAAAATACAGTAGCTTAATTATGGCTTTGTCTAACCTACTTTTAACTGTTTTTTTTTTAAGATGCTCAGTAATGATAGAAAGTCCTTTTTCAAAAGCTCTGAATTAAGATTTTTAATCATAGCCCTTCAAAATAATCACTCTAAATCACAATACAGACATTTTAATCGGTACTACCCTCCTTTCCGCTTCACCTTATACCCATCCTTCTCCAAAAGCTCCATCACCTTATCTCTGTGATTTCCTTGAATCAAAATTTCGCCATCTTTTACAGTTCCTCCGCCTCCGCAGGAAGATTTTAACTTTTTCCCTAAATCTTTCAAATCGTCTTCAGTACCTACGAAACCTTCAACAAGCGTGACATCTTTTCCTTTTCTTTGCTTGCGGTCTATGGAAACATACAGCAATTGTTGGTTGTTTTCTAAGGTTTCCTCTTCCATTTCTTCTTCATCGTTAAAACCGAAATTTGGATTTGTGCTGTAAACTACATTTTCGCGTTTTTTACTATTTTTTCCCATAACTCTATTTTGTATCTTTTTGTATTACATCCATTTTTAAAATACTCAACAATCGCCCTAACGATGCATGATTCTCTTCTGAATGAATTGCATTTATAATTTTCTCTTTTTCCTTTTTTGTTAAGTGCCACGACAACGAAATTTTATCGTTGAAATTCTCGCGCAAATTGAATGTCACCACTTCAATTGGGTAGTTCATCGAGCGAATTGCAGTAGAAAACAATTCATCTTGATTGAAATCTTGAACCCTTGGGAAATTTCCATACATATTTCCAAAAGGCAATAACAAACGATCAAATAATCCAATATTTTCGAATGTTTCACCGACTAAAGTCTTTTTTGTATCCCTAATTTTTAAGACAATTACTCCACTGGTATTTTCTTTAATCCATTTTCTCAACGCAATCAAATACCTGACAGTTATTTTAGACCCATAATTATCTCTAATTCCAGCGTCCATAACTTGCATTCCAGGATCTGTAGGCATCGTAATCATGGGCATAATGTAAGGAAAAGTGGAACTCATTCTCAAGACAGAAGTAAAACTTACCTCTTTTGGATTATTCTTTTTAAAATATTTTAAATATTCAATATTCTCCATTTGTGGATTCAAACCAACCCTTTCATCTAATTTATCAGTGGCTTGCAAGTAGCCGTGATGCTGGGAACTCACCAACAATCTTCGTCCGTCATTTACAATAGTTGGTGTAAAGATCATCGTTGGAAATTCTCCAGATCGTTCATACGCTTCATATTCTCCTAAAGTTCTTGAAAACGCTCCATCTAGATTCGAAACCAAAGCTTGTTCAAACGCATAACCTCTGTCTTTGCTATATTTAAAATTATTTATTTCCACTTTTTGAAAACGGAAAAACATATCATTTGTAGAAATTGAAAAAGACAAACGATTCAGTAAATCTTTAGAAATATTGATCAGGTATTTTCCACTTGTTCGTGTGGTGATATCGTCTTCTTTTTCCATGATCATCAAATCACGGTAATATGCAGCGCCTACCATTCCACCAGAAGCTCCGGTAATCATTTGAATGTTTTTCATAAACTCTTTACTGGTTAAACTATCGAGTTCCTGCAAAACTCTAAAAGTCCACATGGCGCTTCTTAACCCACCGCCACTGGTATTCAATAAAATTAATTTCGGTTTCTTCTTTCCAGTTTGCTTTTTCCAGTTTTCTAGTGTATTTATATAATTCGCATAATCTTTTTTAATCACTGAATCAGAATATTTCAAATCAATAAGCGACTGTTTGGTATAATCTACTAGTTTATCTTCTTCATAGGAAAGGCCGAAAGCGTAACTCTTAAATTGAAATAAATCTGTGACTGTACTTAAGTAGTTCACTAAAAAGAATGCTGCTACAATAATTGGGTAGGTCCAAGATTTAAACCATGAAAAAAGCGCACTAATCAACATTATAATTATCGTCAAAATCATCATTACACTTACACTAGCAGGAACTTGGAAGAATTCATAATCTCTAAAAAAACCAATAGCAATGTAGGAAAGAACAAGTAAAATCTCAAAAACGGATGCATTAATATGATTTTGAGAAAAAACCTTATTGAGCACATTAATATCGTAATGAGAACTACTGCGCGATTGCATGAATTTAAATCTCGAACCAATATAATAGTAACGATCGACATTTTTTGCCATAAAAGGTTCATACCAAATTTGCTTTCTATGCAAAGTCGCCTGTACATTACTAGCATTTCTTTGAAATTCTTCAGATCGTTTACCTGTAATTGAAAAAAGGTCTTTATTCGTTGGGAAAAAATAAAGTAGAGAAAACAAAATAAAAAGTGTAATTCCCAATACTAATGATCCAATTAAGCCATAAACTTCATATTCACCAGCATATTCTTGTCCCTTTTGAAAGTAATACACCCGAAAGCACAGATTGACAACAAAAATTAACGGGAGTAAACTGTTGTTTAAAGAGAATTTATAAAATGGTCTGGAAAGCGTTGCAATAAATGGATACTTGGGTCCAATTTGGATATAGCTGTATATATGAAAAGCCATAATAAACCCGCCAATGCTGATTCCTAATATTAAAAATGCCAAGTAACTAGAAAGTCCGAGGTATTCTGGAGATAAAAATAAATAGGGTAATCCTATTCCAATTCCTATACTACTATTAATAATTCCAAAGAGCAAAATCCAATAAAATAGGACAATGAGATTATACTTTACCTGTGAAAACAGTAAGTTGATAGGGAAAAATGTACGTATTCCTTCTAGAAATTTTAGTACTTGCTTAATCATGTAGTTTTATATATAACAATATAGCACAAAGAATTTGATTAACCATGTACAATAATAAAATCACTTACTAAATAGGCCAAAGTTTTTCCTACGATACGTTCTTCTTCATCCGTTTGTGGTGCACCTTCTGGTAAATGCAAATAGGCAACTTTTTCATTTGTACCGAAAATACGTAAATATTGTCTTGCTGTTTCTATCGAAATTCCAACTGGTGAAGATGCAGAACTAGGCATTCGCGCAATTACATCTAAATCGAGTTCTATTCCCAAATAATTTTCTTGATCCTTTATTTCTTTCATTTTAATCTTGAAGTCATCTAAATAGTTACGTTCCTCCATTAAATAAGATTCATTGAACGTGAACTTATGTCCATCTCGACGTAAATCATTGAGTGTACGTTGGCTGTTATAACGTTGATGTAATCCAAAAACATGGTAGTTTTTCAAATAACCTTCTTTGAAAGCATAAGAAAATGGATTTCCAGAATGTCTCCTTTCCAATAAACGATAATCTGCATGTGCATCAAGATTCACTACATCAATTGAATGCGAAAATCTATGCTTAGAAAACCTGATCAAAGGAAACGCATTATTGTGTCCTCCTCCTATTATTATTGGAATTTGATTTTCACTGATATGTGATTTTAATACCTCAAAAACGAAATCATCGAGCTCTTCAACAGTTTTAAAAAGTTCATTTTCATCTTCTTGGCGTTGAATCACTTTTCCTAAAATCTGAATATTGTCTCCCACCAAGGATTCATTGGACTGCATAGCGTTAAAAACGCTTAAAAACGATTTAAATCCATTTTCAGCACCTGATCTACCACTATTTGCTTTTGGCCCAATACTCTCTTCAATTCCCAAAATAACATACTTAGGTTTTGGTGAATTGTTAATAACTTGACCCAACTTGGTTTCACCATCTCTCGTGGAAAAAGACTTATTTATATCGTCTTTATCGAATTTCAACAGCTCAAATGACTTGGAATTACTAAACATCTTTTTTAGATTTTTTTGAGTGCAATAATTTGACAAAATCATCAGGTGGAAGGACGGGCCTCATTGTCTTCTTGTCGACAAAAACCAACACTGTTTCCGCGGTTGCTAATAAACGATTTTCTTCATTCTTCACTTCATATTCAAAATACAATCTTACCCCATTTAGGTCCACTATTTTTGTAGTGATACTTAACAAATCATCATACAAAGCAGGAGCAATATACTTCACACTAAAAGTGGAGACAGGAAGCATAAATCCTTTGTTTTCAATGTCTTTGTAAGACATCCCAAGATCTCTCATGGCCTCTACCCGACCTACTTCAAAGTATTGAGCGTAGTTTCCGTAGTAGCAATAGCCCATTTGATCAGTCTCTCCATATCTTACACGAAGTTGTGTAATTGCTGAATGTAAACAGTCGTTATTTTTACTCATTATTTTTTAACAATTGAAAGTTAATAATCAAAAAAAGATATGTATATTGTGAACGAATCAATCAATAGAAAAATACTACAAATCTGACTTAATTGTCGATTAAAATAGTAAAATTTTACGACGAAAACGATTATAAAATTTATATTTTTTTATTTGGTGTAGGTGTAAAAGTTTTGTAAAAGTCAATAGGGTTTTGATTTTTTTTTAAACTTTTTTATCCAAATATTTGCCCTTCGATAACGAGACATAAAAGTGATAAAATATCACTTACAATTATATTTATTTGCTATAAACGCGTTAAACTGATTAAATGAGCCAATTGCATGAACAAAAATGGGAAGCTTGTCTGAAAGTAATTAAAGACATCATTCCATTACAAGCTTTTAAAACTTGGTTTTCACCGATTGTTCCCGTGAAGTTAGATGGAGATGTATTAACAATTCAAGTTCCCTCTCATTTCTTTTACGAATGGTTAGAAGAGCATTACATTGGATTACTGAAAAAGGTAATCAAAAAGGAATTGGGTGCCAATGGAAGATTAGAATACAGTATTATTATGGAACGTAATACACCAAATTCTACTCCTTACACTGTGAAAATTCCAACATCAGGAGGTAGTTCTTTAAGAAATGCACCTGTTTCTGTTCCTTTAAAGGTTGGCGAAGATCAAATTCGTAATCCTTTCGTTATTCCAGGGTTAAAGAAAATTGAAGTTGAATCTAACTTAAATGCCGCTTATACTTTTGACAATTTCGTTGAAGGAGATTGTAACCGTTTGGCAAGATCTGCAGGTTATGCAGTAGCAAACAAACCAGGTGGAACAGCTTTTAATCCATTATTGATATATGGTGGAGTTGGTTTGGGTAAAACGCATTTGGCGAACGCAATTGGAATTGGTATTAAAGAACAGTTTCCGAACAAAACAGTTTTATATGTGAGTTCTGAAAAATTCGTTCACCAATTTATTGACTCAATAAAGAACAATACTTCAAATGATTTTGTACACTTCTATCAAATGATGGATGTATTAATTATTGATGATGTTCAATTCTTCTCTGGAAAAGAAAAAACGCAAGATGTATTTTTCCACATCTTTAATCACTTACACCAAAACGGTAAGCAAATCATTTTAACGTCTGATAAAGCACCTGTTGATATCCAAGGAATGGAGCAACGTTTGTTAAGCAGAATGAAATGGGGATTATCTGCAGATTTACAAGCGCCAGAATTAGAGACACGAATTGCTATTCTTGAAAAGAAAATGTACAGCAATGGTATCGAACTTTCAAAAGAAGTTGTTGAATACTTAGCTTACAGCATAAATACTAACGTTCGTGAAATCGAAGGAGCATTAAACTCATTGATTGCACAAGCATCGTTAAACAAAAAAGCGATCACTTTAGATTTAGCGAAGCAAATGATTGACAAATTCGTAAAGAACATCACCCGTGAAGTTTCTATCGAATACATTCAGAAAGTTGTTTGTGATTACTTTGACATTGAAATCGAAATCTTGAAATCTAAAACTAGAAAGAGAGAAATCGTTCAAGCGCGTCAAATTGCTATGTTCTTCTCTAAGAAAATGACAAAGTCTTCTCTGGCTAATATTGGAGCACATTGTGGAGGAAAAGATCACGCAACTGTATTGCACGCTTGTAGAACGGTTAATAACCTATCTGAAACAGACAAGCAATTCAAAGCTTATTTGAATGATTTAGAAAAGAAATTATCGATGCAGTAAGCTGTATTGTTAAGATATAAAAAATGCCGAATGAGATTTTCATTCGGCATTTTTGTTTTTACAAAGGTTTTTTGGAAAAGCTTTTACTCTTCATAAAGTGAAAGTAAATACTCTTTTACAATTGCAGCTTCTTCAATAGTTTTAAGTGCATTTTTTCTTCCGTGTTGAATGTAAACTAAAACACCAAGATTTTCTTTTTCGTCCATCTCTAAAAGTTTCAACTCTTTATCTTTTGTGTTTTTAAATGTCAAAAATTGAAATTGATAAGTTTCTTTTTTTACATGAAGTCCTTCGTGCAATCTTATAGTAACAGGATCATCTATTCCAGGAATTTGAATTTTCTTAATTTTCCAGATATAGCGATGCTCCTTAAAATCTGAAAAAGTTAAAAGTAAAGACTCTTTTAATCTTGTTGATTCCTCTCCATACATCTGAAAATTATATCCTCCATAATCTTCTCCTCCTCGCGATTGTGTAATAGTCAAAGCATTTGGAGTGTGAAATTGTGCAAACGAGAATTCTGAAAAAATTAATAGACCAAGAATTGAAAGTATCTTTTTCATAAGTAGTGTTTTTTGATTTATTTAAGTTTTCGTTAAATATACACTTTTAACTACTTAACATCTATCACGCTAAGATATTTAACAATTGATTTTTTTGAATCTGATCTTCAATCACTTAATCCAGTTGTGTTTTTAGCGATGAATTGAGTTCTAAAAATATGTCTTTACTGCAAACTCAAATTGGTTAATAAAAATCTCCTTAAAGCTTGAAATATTATTTTGTTCATAAAAAATCAACATTGCTTTTTTATAATCAATCGAATCAACAGTTCTAAATGAGAGTGGACAATGATTTTTATTCATTAGAATAGCATTACTTACAATCCTTGCCGTCCTTTTATTACCGTCCATAAAAGGTTGAATGTATGATATCAGAACCAATGCCAATAAAGCTTTTTCAAATACACTTTCTTTACTATTTATTACCTTACAAGTCTCCCTTAGCGCTTCAGAAATTTGAAATTCATTGTCTAAAGGCCGATAGTTTGTTCCAGAAATACCAACACGTCGCTTTCTTAAATTTCGATCAACATCAAGCTCCTTAATCAAAATACTATGTACATCTTCAATTTTTGATACCAATAATGGCTCAAGATAATCTGGATTTTCCAATATAAAATCTAAAACTTCTTTATGATTTAAAAGCATGGATGCCTCTTCTCTAGTTTTACCTTTAGCTGTTTCTTTATCTCTTAAAAGTTTTTCAGTCTCTAAAAGAGAATAAGTATTTCCTTCTATTTGAGAAGATTTCCAACTTAAGTCAATAGCTAATCGTTCAAATTCCTTAATGTACTCTGAATCTGAAAGTTCTGAAATATTACTTTCAAAAATCTTTTGGAGACTGTTCAAATGCATCAATTCATCAATCGTAAACACATTAAATTTAGCCAAAACCTCCGTTATAACTTCAAAGCTAAAATTCTCATTTATTTTTCTATCATCAATTTCTTTCTCATAATATTTATCAATGTCAATTGGCTGGATAACTTCAAAACTTGGTGATATGGAATATTGGGTTCCTTTTCCTTTTCCCGAAGTAGAAAGTAAATTGTCTGCTTTTAACTTTGAGATTAGTCTTTTTAAAGTTGAATAACTTATGGATAGTTTTAACTCATCAAATATTTTTTTTGATGAACACTTCCCTTCTTTATTGACAAAATCAATGATTTGTTGTTCTTTAAAATCGATCATGTTTTTAACTTTGAGCTCATAAATATAACGTTTGTAGCTCAAAAACCTGCATATTTGAGCTTGATTCTAATATAAAATGAGCTACAAATGAAATTTATCTAAAATTCTATTCATTTATGTCTTCTTTTATTCTGACATATTTAACAGAAGAAGTTTTCGGATCTGAGCTACCAGCACTTAATCCAATTGTGTTTTCATCAATGAATTGAACTTTAAATTCCAAAATCCTAAAACCAAAAAAGGACATCCGCAGACATCCTTTCAAATTCAGACCTTTAAAAATACTATCTAAAATTCTGATCTAATTCTGGAGAATTCCCTCCACCTTCACCTCCTGTTGGTCCTTGATACTCTGCATCACTAAAAGCTAAAATTGGGAAGAAAATAATTGGCAATAAGATCAAACCTACTGTGAAACCTACATCCTTACCAAAAGATAAAGAAAGGTGATGATAAATTTTAATACCAATTACAATATTTACAATTGGAATAAACATAAGTAAAATCCACCAAATAGGTTTTCCAACAATTTCCAATAAAACAACAATATTATAAATTGGAACAATTGAAGCCCAACCTGGTTTTCCAGCTTTTGCATAAACTATCCAATAAGAAGCTATGCTTAAAACAAGAATACTAAGATAAATTATTGATAAGAAAACAATTAAAAGGACTCCCATAAAGTGCAGTGTTTAAAGATATACCTACTCGTAGGCTTTTCGGTATCGCCCTGTTTAGTTGAGTGGTTGCTGGTCTCCACTTTGAATTTATGAATATAGAGATAATTCTATAAACGGAAGTTTTTAATCCCAATATTCTTTATGGAGAAAACCCTTTTTCAACAAATACCTGCAATAGAAAAAGAATAAAATGGTTAACAAGAGCATCGATAAATCAACGCTCGCCAACATAGATCCAAAAAACTCCCAACGATTCATGAATCCAAAAGTGTAAATTGATAATAATGTCATTGATACAGCAGATATAAATGATAATCCTACCGCCCATTTAGATTGTGCAAATAAGAACACAACCGCGATTGGAGAACTAAAAACATTGACTCCCCAAATTAATGACAAAACAGAAGAATAGTTATAAAGATAATAATTTTAAATAGAGGCTTTCCTAACATTCGGAAAACCAATCAAAAACAAAAAAGGACACCCGAAGGCATCCTTTTCTCTAAATATTTTATCTAATTCAACTATTCAGCAAATTTATCAACAACTCCTTGAGTAACTCCAGTTGAGCTGAAACCTCCGTCATGGAAAAGGTTTTGCATTGTTACGTATCTTGTGTAATCCGAAAACATAGAAACACAATATTCTGCACAAGCTTCTGCCGTAGCATTTCCTAATGGACTCATTTGATCACTAAAATTAATGAATTCATTAAATCCTTTAATTCCCTCTCCTGCTGTTGTAGCAGTTGGAGATTGAGAAATCGTATTTACTCTTACTTTGTTTTTGATTCCATAATGGTAACCAAAACTACGTGAAATTGATTCCAATAGTGATTTAGCATCTGCCATGTCATTGTAATCTGGGAAAATTCTTTGCGCACCAATATAAGTCAATGCCAAAACAGATCCCCATTCGCTGATTGCATCTTTCTTCATAGAAATAGCCAAGACTTTGTGCAGTGAAGTAGCAGAAATATCTAAACTTTGGCTGTAGAATTTGTAATTTAATTCCGTGTAATGCTTTCCTTTACGCACGTTTGGGGACATTCCAATAGAATGCAGGATAAAGTCAATCTTACCTCCAAGAATCTCCATTGACTTCTCAATTAAATTCTCAAGATCTTCATCACTCGTTGCATCAGCAGGAATAATTTGACTATTTGTTTTTTCAGCCAACTTATTAATTTCTCCCATTCGCATTGCGATAGGCGCATTTGTTAAAACAAACTCTGCTCCTTCTGCGTGAGCCACTTCAGCGACTTTCCATGCGATTGATTTCTCGTTCAATGCACCGAAAATAATTCCGCGCTTTCCTTTTAGTATATTGTTAGCCATATTTAATTTCTTTGGTCACAAAAATAGAAAACTTCCTTAAATAGCGCTTCTAATCCCCATATTGATATGAATCAAATTGAAAAAGACTTTAAACTTATGAACCAAATTCATATCTTCGTGTTATACCTTCATAGCAATAAAAAATTACTAAAAGCATGTCTAAAAATAACTCCGACGAAAAGAAAAACACTGAGTTTATCAATCCAGTAAATCCAGATCACATAACTGAAAATCCGCATAATTTACCTTATCCGCACACGCAAGGAAGTGCTTTGGTAAAACCTGTGGACGAAGGGAAAGTAAAAGGTCGTGCCTTAAACGCAATGGAGCATCAAACGGACATGCAGCTAAAACAGCTTTATGATCAGATGAATCTTTTGGCAAGTCAAGCGAAAGGTTTACAAGATAGAAAAACTGTTTCAGAGAAGATTTATAATGCAGAAATGCGCTTCGAACCGTTGATTAATCATATTTATCACCTGTATCAAAAAGATAATAAAACATATTTGCTTTCATTGATTGCACCTGACCAATGGGGAAGATCTAAGAAAACGTTTGAGTTTGTGGCTACGGTTCAGTTACTGGCGGATCATACTTGGGATGTTTTGGAGAAGAGTGACTTGGAGATATAGATTTAGAAGAATAACGAGGAGATACGCAGAGGAGCAGAGATTCGCAGAGAAGAAAGAAAGAAATCATAAGCTTATTTTATAATCTTAATAAAGAATTTGGCATTCGAGATTTAATCATGAATTTTAGACTTCGAGTAAACTTAAAGGTTGCTTAGCAGTGCAACTGCAGCGCAGCCTTTAAGTTTACAACGGAACTTTAAAACAAATCTATAAACTACTCACTTGTACATTTATAAACAAGAATCCCAATTCCTAAAACAATATACATCCAAAAATTGAAATTGCGGATTAAATCAAATATACTCAATCTGTTATTTTCTTTGTCTTACTCGCCATTCTTCATGATTATTTATGATAAATCAGTTGGTCTTCAGATTCGGTATTTAATCATGAATTTTAGACTTCGAGTAAACTTAAAGGTTGCGTAGCAGTGCAACTGCACCGCAGCCTTTAAGTTTACAACAGCACTTTAAAGCAAATCTATAAACTACTCACTTGTACATTTATAAACAAGAATCCCAATTCCAATAACCACATACATCGTTAACCATTAAAAATTAACCATTAATCATTATTTAAAACCTTACTCTCAGCTGAACTCCAACTTCACTCTTCACATTTCCAGTAATCTCTTCAGATCCGCTGCTCAACGTTTCTTCTTGATTGTATACAAATGCAGCATATCTAACCCATAAATCGCATGTTTCATTGAAGAAAGTGTATCTCAACATTAAATACGCTCTACTTCCCTTATTGAAATAGGCTGGAATACTGAATACGTTTTCAAGGTTGTATTCATAAGCGTAAACTCTAGTATCGTAGCTGTCTGTATTGAAAATTGCATAGCGCATTGAAACTTCAACTGGAAACTTTTTACTGCGATACAATAAATCTTGCGTCAATGCAAATCCTTCTTGTTTTCCAGAGCTTATTCTTTGATCTGTTACGTAATCAATTCTTGATCTCCATTTCCAACCTGAACCTAAATCCACAGTTAGTCCAACTTGATATTTGCGTTGTTTATAATTTTCTATTGGACGAATATTCCCTGTATATTCACTAACATTAATCATTTTGTTCTTTTCTCGAACACGTAAATAGGTCTCAAAGCGTGTACTTGGGCGGTATTTTAATTGAGCCAACACTTCTTGACCTTCACTTGGACTGTCTACTCTGAATTTTAACCACGGAGATTTAAAAAAGTCAACATAAGAGTTCAAACTCCATGCTTTATTCAATTTAAATGAACCACCTAAGTAGATTCCAGATTCATTATTGGTATTGCTTCCGTCTCCAAATCCTTGTGCATAAAAAGTATGGTAGTCTTTTGGATAGTTTCTATAAAGCGCAGTTATTGACGCCCTTCTTCCCATTGCAACTGTTGCTCCTTGTAAAATTGCAACTGCATTAGAACCTCTACTTTGTGCAACTTCACCATAAATACTCAGGCTTCTATAAATATAAGAGTAATCCGCACTTAAATTTGTCAACTCTTTTCCTGCAAATTGATACTTGTTTACCAAACGATCTGCCCGTTCATAATAAGCGTCATAAGCTTGCTGAACAGCGGTTACTCCAATCTGAAAACTTCTGCTTTCATATTTTACATTTGCTCCGTAAACCATTTCCATCAAACTGTTCTTGCGTTCCAATTCAGATGTTGTCCGGTGATATCCTGACATATTGATTGAGGAAGCCATTCTCGCTTCTTCGGAATCCAAAGTATCCAACATTTCAACTGAACCATCGACTCCTTTATAAGATGCCCAAGTTGTTAATGAAAAGTTTTTTATTCCTAACTCTACCCCAGCTCCACGCATAAATCTAGTTTCATCGGTCGAACTATAAGGTTTTAATCCTTTGGCATTTTTTCTGGCTGAAGTTGCATCTGCTGTTTTACTGAATCCATAACCTGTCCACATCGCCAAACCTTGACCAAATTGAACTTGATAATCTCCAATTACAGCTTTTCTCATAAATTTACTTCCACTATAATAAGCGTGAGCACTGTAAAAATCGAATCCATTTGGTGATTTATCTCCAAATAATTGTTCACCTGGATCTTTTTCCATCGTGACTCCAATACTTAAATCAGTTTGGTGTGTATATCGAATTCTAGAATACAATTTGTTTGGATCGCCCCAATAGTATTTACTGCTTTCCTCCTTTTCTTCATCCGTGACATCAGCGTAACCCGATTTTTCTTCAATATTTCTTTGGTATCGGAAATACGCTTCTACTTTTCCTTCCTTTAAATATTTTTGAAGATTCCCTTTTTTCTTCTCTTCAACTTTGGAGACAAGAACAAAAGGTAAAATGTTTTCCAATGTAGGAATATCCCAATACTCGATTTCCTGAATTTCATAAATCGTATTAAAAGAACCTATCTCATCTCTCCTTGTCAACAAAGCATTGATCTGAAAATCATTAAGCAATAACAATTCCTGAAGTTCTTCTTTTGTTGCTGTGTTCAGGTTTAATGGATTGTCGTAGTAATTATTAAGTACGTCAAATAAATCCTCTAAAGAAAGTTCTTCCTCTTCCAAATCTTGCGCAATGAACTCGATTCTTTGCTGAATAATTTCATTTTTGGATTGTCCGAAAACAACTGCTCCAATTACTAAAAAGGATATTAAAATGAGATATTTCATTATTTTTTCGGTTTATAGAAATCAAAAATAAATGAAGCTGCAGTAGTCCAACCTAAGATTTGATTGTATTGAGAAGAAATATCTAATTTAAGTCTTTCATATTTTAAGCCGAATCCAAATGCGAAATCCATTGGTGCTCCTTGAACACCAGCGCGGATATATAATAAATCAATAGGATGATATTCTATTCCTGCTCTTAATCTTGTATCAAAATTAATTTCTTGTTCGATTTCAGCAACAATCAATAATTCTTCAATAAGTTGGTAGGAAAGTCCCAGTCTAATAAGTGTTCCGTATCGATCATCTTTATAATCTGCAAGTCTAGTTCGACCTACATTTACAACAGAAAATCCGACATTCACTCTGTCATTCAGTCTTGCCAAAGCACCAAACTCGGCACTAACGCCATGTTTTACTCCATAAGCAGGATCTAAACGCGTTCCTAAATAATTAATTTGAACTCCAGCTGATATTTTTTCAGATAATTTCATGCTGTAACCCAGTCCGGCTCTCGTTGTTCTATAGGTATCATAACCATAAAATTGTCCACCAGTAGAAATAACTCCAACTTTAAGTGGAACAGCAACTGCAAAGCTTTGTGTTTGTAATTCTTTTAAAGCATAACGACTTTCATAAGATATTCCAGCGCTTCCTTCTTCAATAAATCCTAATGCTCCAGGATTGTGATGATAAGAAAAAGCATCAACCAAAGTCACACCATTGTTTGCCATTGCGCCGCTTCGAGCACCTTGTGACAACCAACCTTGTGCGCTAACAGTGAATGCACAAAGCACAGTTAAACCTCCAATGAGTAATGTTTTCATAATTCAATTTTATGAATAAGAAATTGTAAAAATGAAACGGTGATTGTTACGTTCGTACTTTATTTCTTAAATAATATTTTCAAATATAAGGATATTCTAAACTTTGCAAAAACAAACCTTTCGCTGGGACAGAACAACCTGCTTCTCCTCTATCCTCTTTCGCTATAATTAACTTGACTTCCTCTGGAGAGATGTTCCCTTTTCCTACTTCCAATAATGTTCCAACAATCGCTCTTACCATGTTACGCAAGAATCTATTGGCACTAATTTCAAACCGCAATTGGTCTCCAACAACCTTCCATTCTGCGTTATAAATCTCACAGAAATTATTATTAACATCCGTGTGTAATTTTGAGAAAGAAGTAAAATCTTGTCGCCCTAACAAAAAAGCTGCTGCTTCGTTCATTTTCTCAATGGATAATTCTGAAGGGTAAAACCAACTGTCATTTTGATGAAAAGGCAATTTCTTTTGGTGAATGAAATAATGATAAGTCCGCTTGGTAGCGTCAAATCGTGCATGAGCCTCAGGTTCTACGTCAATAATGTCACCAATAGCGATTGCTAAAGGAAGCATATTATTCAATTTATACTGTAACTGTTCGTTCGAGAAAACAGGTTCTAAATCCACATGGAAATACGCTTGTAAAGCATGAACTCCAGCATCAGTTCTACCGCAACCCACAATATCAATGGTTTGATTTCCAAATAACATAGATAATTTTTTTTCAATTACTCCTTGAATGGTTTTTACAACTGGCTGTTTTTGCCAACCAGAATAATCCGTTCCATCATAAACACATTGAAAAAATAGACGTTTCTTCATGTTGTGAAAGTAGTAAAATTATAAGATAATCGGAAAGTAGTATTATTCAAAACAAGATATAAAATGACAAAACAGTGAGTCCTGGTAATAGAAAAAGAGAGCTACATATTGTAAACTCTCTTTTAATAAACCTTAATTTTGGGATTTTTAGATTTAAAGCTTTATAGTTAACCCTAAATTTAATATTGCCATACCATATCCTAACTCAGCAAAAGCGCCAACTTTTTCATTAAAATAATATTTACCTCCAACATGAAAGCCATAAGCTATTCCACCTACTGAAGCAGGTTGTGGTGTAATAAATGGATTAGGACCTTCAATCTCAACCCTAGAATTTCCTATGATATATCCTAAAGTAGCACCACCATAAGCATCTATTTTATCGGTATTGTAAAAATGGTAACTACCTCTTAACCCCAAAATGATGTAAGAATACTTGAAAATATACTTAGAAGCACCAATTGATACTTCCTCCTTAGATCCCATGTAAGATAAAACTCCACCTACACTAATCTTATCAGTAAAACCATGCTCGAAAGATGCGGAAATCGGAGGCAATGTGGTAGTTCCCGTTCTAAATGCTGATCCCAAACCTATTCCAATATTCAACATATTGTCTCCTTCATTGTAGGTTTGCGCCGATACTGTTCCTCCTAAACCCAAAACGATTGCGATTGTTACTATAATTCTTTTCATAATTGTGTTTTTAATTGTTCAAAACAAAAATCATGACTTTAGTATATTTATGAAATACGACATCTGACGTATATTCAGGAAATTTTGATTCCTTCCTTTTGAAATCTATAGTTTAATGTTTCTAAAATTATTTCAAGATAGCTTGAGCACCTATAAGTAATTCTTGGTGACTTACTGATTAGTTATTTACATTTCGAATTCCAGTTATAATTATAGATTTAAACTAGTTTTCATAGTTTTAAGTACATAAACACTCCTTTCAACACATGAAAGTTAATAGAAAATTGATTCTACGATTCTAACCCCATTAAAAGATGTTTACTTTTAACATTCAAAATATATCTCATGAAAGTTCATTTTATCGCCATTGGAGGAAGTGCTATGCACAATTTAGCTATTGCATTATCAAGAAAAGGATTCGTTGTGACGGGTTCTGATGATGAAATATTCGAACCGTCAAAAGGGCGATTGAAGAAAGAAGGAATTCTTCCTGAGCAGATTGGATGGAATGATGATTTTATTACTGCCGATTTAGACGCTGTAATTTTAGGAATGCATGCGAGAGCAGATAATCCTGAATTAGCGAAAGCAAAAGAATTAGGTTTAGAGATTTTCTCTTATCCTGAATATATTTATGAGCAAGCGAAGAACAAGAAACGCGTTGTAATTGGTGGTTCTCATGGAAAAACAACCATTACTTCAATGATTTTACATGCATTGCAAGTTTTGGATTTCCCGGTGGATTATATGGTCGGTGCACAATTGGAAGGTTATGATTGCATGGTGAAACTGACAGAAGACAACGATGTTATTATTCTTGAAGGAGATGAATATTTGAGTTCACCAATTGACAGAAGACCGAAATTTCATTTGTATAAACCACATGTTGCTTTAATTAGTGGAATTGCTTGGGATCATATTAACGTTTTCCCAACTTATGAAAACTACGTTGATCAATTTGATATTTTCTGTAATGTCATTGAAGACGATGGTATATTAGTTTATAATGAAGAAGATGCCGACACTGAAAAAGTCGCTTTAAAACAAATAGACCGATTGAAGATTGTGCCTTACGCAACTCCAAAATACGAGGTTAATGACGAAGGAACAATATTTCATTACGAGAATCAAAAGTTCCCATTAAAGATTTTTGGAGCACATAATTTACAGAATTTATACGGAGCATTAAATGTGGTAGCAGCATTAGGAATTGCACCAACAGACTTCTTAAATGCAATGAAAGGCTTTACAGGAGCTGGAAAAAGGCTGGAGAAAATCAGTGAAACACCAGAAAGAATAGTTTATAAAGATTTTGCACATTCACCAAGTAAATTAAAAGCTACAACATCAGCGGTTAAAGAACAATATCCGGATAGAAAACTAGTGGCTTGTATGGAATTACATACTTTCTCGTCATTAAAAAAGGATTTCCTCCCACAATATAAAGACGCAATGAAAATGGCTGATAAAGCCTTGGTTTACTTTAGTCCGAATGTTGTAAAACACAAAAAACTAGATCCAATCACCAAAGAAGAGGTTTACGAAGCTTTCGGAAAGAACGTTCAAGTGGAAACTGAAACTGAAAAGGTTTTGCAATTTATTGAAAAGGAAAGTACGGACAAGATGATACTTTTAATGATGAGTTCAGGGAATTTTGATGGGGTGGATTATAGTCAATTATAAAATAATTAGGAATTACGAATTACGAATGATTTAGCACTTAATCAATTGGGCTTAGTTCTAATCATCATCAAATTTCCCTATTTATTCAAAGCTTAAAGACTTCAATATAGATAATAGTTCAAATCTTTAAGCTTTGAATAAATAGGAAAAGATTAATCCTTTAATACTGGTAAGATCCCTCATTAAAATTCATTTGAAACAAGTTCACAAATGAATTTCAACAAGGGATGACAGTTTTTATAGGTGGTAATTTGAAAAACATGGAATAAAATGGTGATGCTGTGCATCACCATTTTATTCCATGTTTTTCAACCCAAACCCATCATAGTCGTGTCATCCTTTAATCAAAAAAATCTGTGATTTTAGTGATTGAAGGATCTTGTTGGAGAGCGCAGCCTGTGTGCATTGTATTGAGTTAGGACATTTTTTGAAAAGCTGATTGAAATGAAAATAGAAACATCAACATTGTGATGATGATTAGAACTGCCCCTTATAAATCACTCAAGATCTACTTCGTTGATTAGCAATACACAATCAATCCTGTCATCGCTCACTTTTATCCAATTTTTAGAATTTGTAGGATCTTTCATCGAATATTTTAGCGTATCAACGGTAAAGATATTTATTGAATCAAGAGTGCATGGACAGCATTTAAATTCGCTTGCTTTCATTCTTAGCCTTTCTCTATAAATTTGAATATGCTCTCCTAAATCTAAGACAACTGAGGTATCCGTTTCATAATAATATTTATATTCAACAATTAACTTTGAATTTGTATTATTACGAACTTCCACATTTAATTCAATCCATGGATCACAGGAAGTCAAAAATAAAAGACATAAAAAAGCGCCAAACAACAATGATACTTTGATCCTGAAATTCACAAAATCCTTTTTAATAATTATTACTTTTATATAGACGAAAAAAAATGGGAGAAGGTTGATGAAATAATTCTTTTTGTATTAATAGTTAGGATAAGCTAAATAGGTATAAATTTCTAATTGTTAATTATCAATTGTCTATTATCAATTACTGAGAATCACGCGTAAACAAAAACTTATTAGGACTCACTAAATTAGCTTTCACAGCATACATCACAATTCCGGCAGTATTTTTCGTACCAAGTTTCGCCATTATGTTTTTTCTGTGTGTCGTAACCGTGTGTGGACTCAAACAAAGAATGTCCGCAATTTGGGAGTTGGTATTTCCTTCAGCGATGTATTTAATAATTTCTAATTCTCTTTCTGAAAGTAAAACTGGTTCACAAGAAAACTTTTCACTGTCCAAATGCTCTACATCAATTGAAGAACGACGAATACTGTCTAGGATTTGACCACAAAAGAACTTATTTCCTCCAGCTGTTTCTCTGACAGAAGCAATAATCTCTGGAATATCGCAATCTTTTTTGATGTAACTCATTACACCAGATTTCAAAGCATCTAAAATTACAGATGGATTTTGTTCAGGAGTAATTGCAACGATTTTTAATCTTTTATTGATGTTTAAAGCTTTTGGAATAACATCAATTGAAAATCCAGGCGCAGTATAGTCTAATAAAGCCACATCAACCTCTAATGATTTCAATTGATCAAGAAATTGTTCACTCGAAACAGCCTCTCCAACGATATCTACAATAGAATCGGAAGCCAAGATTGACCGTAATCCTACGCGAACAATATCGTTGCTATCTGCTATTATGACTTTCATGAAAACAAAGGTAAGATATTTATCCTCTTAATTAGAATCATTTTAAATAAAAAATAATCAAAATAATATACTGTCTTTTAGTTCCATAAATATTGGTTGATTTTATAGGTTGACTAACCGTTATAAACGGCTGTGGGGTTGATATGAAAGGATTATAGTAAAATCTATTCTTAAAAAATCTACAGAAATTCTAAAATACTTGACGAATATCAAAGATACGATAACCGTTATAAACGACTATGGGATTGATGTGACGGGGTTATTGGGATATTTATTCTTTGAAAATCAGTAGGGAATTCAAGAACCTTCGATCATTTTAAAGATTCATTAACCGTTATAAACTGCTATGGGATTTGAATAAGTGGTGTCAGGAAAAATATTCTTTAAAAAACAACGAATTTTCTAAATTCAAACAACTTCTCAATGGTTTACTAACAGCTATATAATTAAAAAACTAAAGCTGATTATTAATTCAGAGAAAAACTATTATCTAATAAAGCTTTATTCACAAAAAAGTTAACGCAAAAATAAAGGGCTATCGAATAATCGATAGCCCTTTAGAGTACTTAAAGCAAATTATAATTAACCGATAACTTTTACGTTAACTGCGTTTAATCCTTTCCTTCCCTCTTCGATGTCGAACTCAACTTTATCGTCTTCACGAATTTCGTCGATTAATCCGTTCGCGTGAACGAAAACGTCATTTCCATCTTCCGGTACGATAAAACCGAATCCTTTCTCTGTGTTAAAAAACTTAACTGTTCCTTGTGGCATAATAAATATAATTAAAAATATAAAGCACAAAGATAGACCATCAATTCTGATTATGCAAGTAAAATCAAAACTTATTTCATAGAAAATCGATAATTTAACATATCTCATCCATTAATATCATCACCAAAAAACCCTACCCCCCTTACTACGACTAGCATAATTAGCGAAATATTGATTTTAAAATATTTAGAAAAAAAACATTGAAAAAACGCATCAGGTTCCTGAAAGGATCCTAAAACACATTAAAATGAATAAATAAATGAAAGAACATGTGTTGTTTAAGCGAAATAAATAGGCTAAAAACACTTTGTTCTTCTTGTAACAGTTAAAACTTCTAATACCCATGGGTATTATGCTTCAAAAAATGATAAAAACTTGTCCCTATTAGCTCTCCTGAGAATTTCACAGGAATATTTGAGATAAATGTCCTTTGAATAAATGGACGTTTCTAAACACTAATTGGGAACGGCATTAAAATCAATGCAACACTTAAACAGTATTACATTACAAAATTGGTGTAAATGAAGAATCATACATTAAGTAATGCGCTTAATTAACGCCTAAGTTTTATATATGTTCTTCGGGTATCAAATAGCACTTCTAATGAGAAGGCTTTAAACTTTATTCAACTCGTCTATTATATCTTCATAACGGTATGAATTTATAACATCAGAACTTTGAAGGTAATTAAAATCATTGGAATAAATAAAGAAACAAGTCCCTTCTTTTATTTCATCGATTAATTCTGATGCGTCATCTTTAGGTAAAGCTGGACAACCATAACTTCTTCCCAGCACTCCCCCATTGCGTTCCAAGAACTCAGGAGTTGCATAATTTGCTCCATGAACAACAATTCCTCGTTCACGTGCTCGAGAATTTGCTTTTTCTAATCCATCCAAGCGCATCGCATAATCAAACTTCCCAGAATAAGTTTCCGCAGTTAAGAAAAACCCTAAACTACTTTGTAAACTTCCATTTGTATTGGAAAAACTTGTAGCCATTGCAGCTCCAGTATTTTTTCCATGCGAACACAAAGTCTTTTTAATGATCTCAAAAGTGTTCACGTTTATAATGTACATTCTTTCTTTTGAAGAATGTTGTGTAAAATCAACAATCGTTAAAACTCCCTCTTGCTTTAATATTCCTTTCTCTTTTAAAGCATAGTAACCTTTCAGTCCATTATAAAATGCTTCGTAAGTTAAAGTAGTGTCACCCAAACATTCATAATTGGAATAAACATATTGTTCCCAAAAATTAATTGCTGTAGGTTTACCTTTTACACTAATTATGTGCTCCTGATTATGAAAATCTAGATTTACATCGTTGGTACTTACAGGAATGTTTTCAGTCGTAAAACTAAAAAATAAGACCATTACACTAAGCAGTGCAATAGTTTGAAGGGGTTTTTTATTTAGCATAGCGGAGCAAAAATAATAAATTGTCACTACATTTGTGCACAAATTCGAATGCTATTTTCATGTATTCGACTAATGTCCCGATATTTATGACGAATCAAAAAGAGATAGAAAAAAGACGCACGTTTGGAATTATTGCTCACCCTGATGCTGGAAAGACTACGCTGACTGAAAAACTATTACTTTTTGGTGGGGCAATTCAGACTGCTGGAGCGGTAAAAAGCAACAAGATTAAAAAAACTGCGACTTCCGATTTTATGGAAATTGAGAAGCAACGTGGAATTTCTGTTGCAACTTCTGTTATGGCTTTTGACTATCGCGGTAAACACATAAATATTTTGGATACTCCTGGTCACAAGGATTTCGCTGAAGATACTTACCGTACTTTGACGGCTGTCGATAGCGTGATTTTGGTAATTGACAATGCCAGCGGTGTGGAAAGTCAAACCGAGAAACTCATGGAAGTTTGTCGCATGAGAAATACTCCTGTGATTGTGTTCATTAATAAAATGGACCGTTATGGAAAAGACGCGTTTGATGTTTTAGATGAAATTGAACAAAAATTAGGCATCGGTGTTCGTCCGCTTGCATGGCCAATTGGAATGGGAGACGATTTCAAAGGTGTTTATAATATGTATAAGCATGAATTAAGTTTATTCGATGCCAATAAGACAAATATTAGTGAGGAGTTAGTAAAATTCAATGATTTGTCGGATCCTGCTTTAGATGAAATTATAGGTGAAAAAGCGGCAAGAGAATTACGAGAAGAAGTTGAATTGGTAGATGGAGTTTATGATCCATTTAATCAAGAAGATTATTTAAGTGGGAAAATAGCTCCAGTATTCTTTGGAAGTGCAGTGAATAACTTTGGTGTTCGTGAATTATTGGAAGCTTTCGTTGAAATTTCTCCTTCTCCAAGAGGAAGAGATACTGATGCTGGTTTTGTTGAACCAAATGATCCTAAATTTTCAGGATTTGTATTTAAAATTCACGCCAATTTAGATCCTAATCACAGAGACAGAATTGCGTTCTTACGAATTGTTTCAGGAAAATTTGAAAGAAACACTTTCTACAAGCACATTCGTAACAATAAGAAAATGAAATTTGCGAATCCTACTTCTTTTATGGCGCAAGAAAAGAGTATTGTCGATGAGGCATATCCGGGAGATGTAATTGGATTATATGATTCAAGTAACTTTAAAATTGGTGACACACTTACCGAAGGAAAAGACTTCAATTTTGTTGGTATTCCATCATTCTCGCCAGAATTCTTCCAAGAATTACGTAATGACGATCCTATGAAATCTAAACAATTAGAGAAAGGAATTCGTCAATTAATGGATGAAGGAGTTGCTCAAATGTTTATTCAAGAGCCAGGAAGTAGAAAAATTGTGGGTACAGTTGGACAACTTCAATTTGAGGTTATTCTTTACCGTTTACTGCATGAATATGGAGCAAAATGTTCATTCACCCCAATGAATTACCACAAAGCCTGTTGGATTACTTCAGACAAACCTGAAGAAATTGAGAAATTCATGAGGGCTAAAGTTGGAAGTATAGCAAAAGATAAAGACGAAAACTATGTATTCTTAGCGGAAACTTCATTCTTGTTAGAAATGGCGGAAAGAGATTATCCGGAGATTACTTTCCATAAGACGAGTGAATTTAAGGTGAAATAAATAATTACAAATTGTTTAATTACGAATTACGAATTGTTTATAGGATTTAAATATGCGAAAACCAATTCGTAATTCTTTCATTCGTAATTCGTAATTAATTTTCATTCGTAATTTCACCCCACCCGTGTTCCATTTTCAACTTTTTGATCTGGATTAATGAGCGTAACCTTCTTCCCTTCTACTCCACCGAGTACAAGACATTCGCTCATGATATTTGCAATCTGTTTGGGTGGGAAATTCATTACTGCAACGATTTGTTTTCCGATGAGTTCTTCGGGTTGATATAATTTGGTGATTTGAGCGGAGGTTTTTCGAATTCCGAATTCTCCAAAGTCAATGGTCATTTTGTAGGCTGGATTTCTTACTTCTTCGAAGTTTTCAGCAGTAAGAATCGTTCCTATACGCATTTCAATTTTCTCAAAGTCTTTCCAATTTATTTCCATTGCTAAGTGATAAAAGATGTTTATAAGTTGTAAATATAAAAATAAGTTAGGAGATGGAGATTTGTTGGAATGTTTTGCGGTTGTTGCGCTGTATTGGCACGCGGATGACTCGGATGCAAGCAGCGCGGATTTAAAGCGGATTTTTTATTTATCTGTGATAAATTGGAAACTCAGAAAATTAGTGACAAATTAGCGTCAATCACATGCTATTATAGCGTATCATCCCAGTGTGAAGTTGAAGAAATCATAAAATGATTCGGAACACTACATGTATTAAAATTTATTTACTAAAACTTTGAGCTAACTCAACATTTTGTGTATCTTAGTTAGACCGCAAAATCTAAATCAAAAGCAATATGTACTTAATGCACAAAAACTTAACCAATCAGATAATTAAAACTTTTTACGATGTTTACAATGAACTTGGACACGGATTCCTTGAAAATGTATATCAAAATGCTCTATATCTTGAATTAAAAAACAGAGGCTTTTATGTCGAAGCACAAAAACAAATTAAAGTTTATTACAAGAACACTCAAGTCGGAGTGTATTATGCTGATTTAATAATAGATGAAGTAATTATACTAGAATTAAAAGCAGCTGAAGTAATTGTAAAGGAATTTGAATTCCAACTAATAAATTACTTAAAAGCCACCGAAATTGAGGTTGGTCTTTTATTGAATTTTGGTGTTAAACCAGAGTTTAAGAGAAAAGTTTTTACTAATAAAAGAAAGTTAGAATCAAGTTTGGAATAAATAGAACATTAAATAAGGAGTTTCGGAGCAAAAACGAATTCAAAAAAATCCGCTTTAATCAGCGGTCGGAGATCAGCGACATCCGCGTGCCAATACAGCGCAAACACAACTCAATTTCCTTTTATCAACAAATCTACATTTTTTGTTGATAAGTTCCTCCTCAGATTTCACTCCTCCCACCTATTTTCTGTTTAATTTCATACTGTTTAGCTCTTTTTCATGCGAATTGAGCCCAAATTTTACAAATACCGATACAAAATTTAGATATGAATACATATTTCATCAACCGTAGTTTCCTTTTCTTTCTGACATTAGCCTTAATCCTTGCGGGTTGTGGAAAAGATAATCCCGAAGATTTTCAGATAAATCCTGAATATCAAAAACACATAAGTTCATTTACTTCTGGTGTTATTTCGGCAGCTACTCCAATTAAAATTCAGTTGACTGAGCCTTATCCGAATAAAGTAATACTGAATCAAGCAATCAAAGAAGATTTAATAAGAATAACTCCATCTGTAAAAGGAAAAACAGTCTGGATAGATCAATATACGATAGAATTTATTCCTGAGCAGCGATTTAATTCAGGTGAAACTTATTGGGTCGAATTTGATTTAGGCAAAGTAAGTGACGTTCCAAAAGAATTAAAAACATTCAAATTCCCTTTCAGCATTATCAAACAAGCTATCAATTTTGAAGTCGATGGATTGAAGAGTTATTCAAGTGAATCTATGGATTGGTATCAGTTTTCAGGAACTGCAATTACTGCTGATGTAATTTCAACAAAAACTTTAAATGAAAACATTAAAGTAACTGTAAATGGGGAAACTAAAAAAGCTAAATGGGTTAAGCAAGGCAACGAAAGATTATACAATTTAGTTGTAGACAGTATCCATAGAAAAAAGAAAGCTGGAGAGGTGAAAGTTGTTTGGAACACTTATCCAAAAGGTGATAAAGAGGAATACGAAATTAAGCATGAAGTTCCTGCAATGGGAGATTTCAAAGTTACTGGAACAACAGTAATTCAATATCCAGAGCAATATGTTTTAGTTCGTTTTTCAGATCCTTTATTGACCAGTCAAAACTTAAGTGGATTAGTTGAAATACGAGGTTTAGGGAATGTTAAAACAGCCATTTCAACCAACGAATTACGCATTTATCCAGGAAGTCGATTAGAAGGAACGCAGACTTTAGTCTTAAATGAAGCAATCGAGAACGCTAAAGGCTATAAATTCAAGAAAACAGTTAATATTTCTGTTGATTTTAAAGCCATAAAACCAGCTGTTAGATTAGTTGGAAAAGGAAGTATTCTGCCCTCTTCAAACAATATGATGGTTCCATTTGAAGCAGTCAACATCAAAGCGGTAGATATTCGTATCATTAAGATTTTTGAAAGTAATGTTACGCAATTCTTTCAAAACAATGATTATGATGGAAGTGATGAATTAAAGCGTGTAGGTCGCGTCATTCGTAAGAAAACAATCTATTTAGCGGAAGACAAACCACTCGATTTAGGAAAATGGAACCGATTCAATTTAGATTTATCCCAATACATTAAAGTGGATAAAGGTGCAATTTACCGAATAGAAATTGGATTTAGAAAACACCATTCTGTTTATCCTTGCAGCGGTTCTGCTGATGAAGATGTTCAAAGAGACGAAACCGATTGGGATGAAAAAGATTACGCAGAAGCTGAAGAGTGGGATTACATCAATGATTGGAGTCATGATTATTACGATTACGACTATTTCGATGGATATGATTACCGTTTAGAAGACGATCCTTGCTCTTATTCGTTCTACAGAAATAAAAGCGTTGTTAAAAACATCTATGCTTCTGATATCGGAATCATTGCTAAAACTGGAACGAATGGTCAAACGCTTGTTGCCGTGACAAATATCGTTAGCGCACTGCCTATTCAAGGAGCTGTGGTGAGATTGTACGATTACCAGCAACAACTTATGGAAGAAATTCGCACGGACACTAAAGGAATGATTAAAACCAAAACTTTCAAAAGAGCGCCATTCTTTATTGTGGTTGAACACGATAATCAAAAAGGATATTTGCGTCTTGGAAATGGAAATTCTTTGCCATTGAGTCGATTTGACATTGATGGAGCAACAATTCAGGAAGGAATTAAAGGATATATCTATGGAGAACGCGGTGTTTGGCGTCCTGGAGATACACTTTTCTTGAATTTCATATTGGAAGACAAAGACAGAATGATTCCAAAAGATCACCCTGTTATTTTTGAATTACACAACGCGCGTGGTCAATTGGTGAAAAGAGAAGTCCGCAAAGAATCAATGAACGGATTCTATAATTTTACTACGCCAACAGATGCAGATGCACCAACAGGAAATTGGAATGCAAAAGTTGAAGTCGGTGGAGCTACTTTCTATGAAACTATTAAGGTTGAAACGATTAAACCAAATAGGTTAAAAATAAACTTGAAGCTAAATGATGAATTAATTAGTGCTTCAGATCCATTTGTGAAAGGTAATTTAACGGTAAAATGGTTGCACGGAGCACCCGCAAAACAATTAAAAACTGATATTTCATTGAAGTTTGTTCCGACGACAACGACCTTCAAAGCTTTCAAGAATTATACTTTTGATGATCCAAGTAAATCGTTTTATCCTTCTGAAGAAAAGTTCTTAGAACAAAAATTAAACGACGAAGGTAAATTGTCTTTCAGTCAGAAAATTGAAGTACAAGACCAAGCTCCGGGAATGTTAAAAGCAATTTTCAAAACCAGAGCATTTGAACGTGGTGGAGATTTCAGTACAGATCAAATGGCAGTAAACTATGCTCCTTACGATCATTTTGTTGGAATTCAAACACCTGAGATTAATAAATACGGTGCTTTACAAACCGATACGACTTACAATTTCCCAATTGTTTCTGTAGATAAAAACGGAATCAGAAAAGGAAATCGCCAACTTCAAGTTGAAGTATATAGAATTGAATGGAGTTGGTGGTGGGAAAGCGGTTCTAACAATGTAGCGAGCTATATCAATAGAAACAACGTCACTCCTATTTCGCGTGAAGTAATCTCTACCAATGCTAGTGGTGATGGGAAAACTTCTACTAAAATTGAAAAATATGACTGGGGTCGTTACCTCATCAAGGTTACAGATTTAAACAGCGGACATTCTACGGGAATCATGACTTATTTTGATTGGCCGAATTGGATGTCAAGAGCAGGAAGAGAAACTCCAGACGGTGCAAACATGTTGGTTTTCTCTTCAGATAAAGAAGAATATTCAACTGGAGAAAAAGCGAAAATCAGTTTTCCTTCTGCTGCTTATGGTAGAGCTTTAATCAGTATTGAAAATGGAAAGAAAGTAATTGATGCTTTCTGGATTGAAACAATTGGAAGTGAAACATCATTTGAGTTGCCGATAACCAAAGACTTGGCTCCAAATTGTTATGTTCATATTACCTTCCTTCAAAAGCACGAGAAAACGACCAATGACGCTCCAATTCGAATGTATGGAGTTGTTCCAATTATGGTCAAAGATCCACACACGATTCTTGAGCCACAAATTAAAATGCCTGATGAGTTAGCTCCAGAATCTTCTTTTACGATTGAAGTAAGTGAGAAAAACAGACGTGAAATGACTTACACCATTGCCGTTGTGGATGAAGGTTTATTGGATTTAACAAGATTCAAAACTCCGAATCCTTGGAATCATTTCTATGCACGTGAAGCTTTAGGTGTTCAAACTTGGGATTTATTTGACCATGTAATTGGCGCTTATGGAGCAAAAGTCGAGAATATCTTAACAATTGGTGGAGACCAAAACATTAATCCGGGAGATGATAGTCCAATTCGTTTTAAACCTATGGTACGTTTTATTGGACCTTTTAAATTGAATGCTGGAAGTACTGCAAAACATAAAATCAGCGTTCCAAATTACATTGGTTCAGTGAGAACAATGGTTGTAGCTGGTCAAGATGGCGCTTATGGAAGTGCTGAAAAGACTACGGCTGTTAAGAAACCTTTGATGGTCTTGGCGACTTTACCGCGTGTTTTAGGTCCTAAAGAGAAAGTTTCTTTGCCGATTAACGTTTTCGCAATGGACAAAAAAGTGAAGAACGTAACTTTACAAGTCAAAACGAATAGCCTGGTAAAAGTAATTGGTTCGCCACAAAAGCAAATCACTTTCGATAATGTGGGTGATCAAGTTGCTTATTTCGACTTAGAAGTGGGAACCATCACCGGTGCTGCTAAAGTTGAAGTTATTGCAACCAGCGGAAATGAAAAATCTACGCATGTTATTGACCTCGAAGTGCGTCAACCCAATCTTCCAATTACAGTTTATAATGAAGGAACAATTGATGGCAATGCATCTTGGATGAACAGTATTGACTTACCAGGAATGGACAATAGTAATTCGGCGAAATTGGAATTATCGACCATCCCTCCTATCAATTTAGAGAAACGCTTGGGTTATTTGATCCGTTATCCGCATGGATGTTTGGAACAGAAAACTTCTGGAGCTTTCCCACAATTGTATTTGTCTTCTTTAATGGACATTGATGCACCAACAAAGACGCGTATTGATAACAATGTTCGTTCGGTGATTAATAAAATCCAAAGACATCAATTGAATGATGGAGGATTCTCTTTCTGGCAAGGCAGCGGTACTTCAAGCGATTGGGGAACAACTTATGCCGGACACTTTATGTTAGAAGCTGAGAAAAAAGGCTATGCGCTTCCTTATGGAATGAAAGAAAAGTGGATCAATTATCAGAAAGACCAAGCAAAGAAATGGAGTTCACGCAATCACAACAATTACCGTAACTCTGATTTACCGCAAGCTTATCGTTTATATACGCTGGCATTGGCTGGAGAACCTGTTTTGAGTGCGATGAATAAATTACGTACACAAAGTGATTTATCTGTTCAAGCAGCTTGGAGATTGGCTGCGGCATATCAAATTGCTGGGAAAAGCGAAGTGGCTAATGACATTGTGAAGAATAAATCGATCAAGGTTGATCCTTATACGGAATTGAGTTATACGTATGGAAATAATGACAGAGATCAAGCGATGATTATTGAGACTTTGACTTTGATGGGAGAAAAATCTAAAGCAGCTGCTTTGGTAAGAGAACTTTCTGAGGTTTTGAGTCGCGACAGATGGATGAGTACCCAAACGACTGCTTATTCTCTCATGGCAATTGCGCTATTTACGGAGAACAATAAACCGAAAGATGGAATGAAAGCTTCTTATGTTTACATTGGTAAAACCGTTGATATCAAAAGCGCTAAAGCAATTGAGTTAATTGATTTAAAAGTTAACGGAACTCAGAAAAAGGTAGATGTAGAAATCAAGAATGCTGGAGAAAGTTATCTCTTCGTTCGATTAATCGCAACGGGGATTCCATTGGCAGGAAATGAAGTTTCTAAATCAGATAATATCTATATGGATGTGGTTTACCGCAATGCAGCGAATGAAGTCATTAATATTGAAAACATTGAGCAAGGAACTGACTTCTCTGTAGAAGTAACGGTTTCTAATCCGGGAATGAGAGGAAACTACGAAGAATTGGCATTGTCTCAAATCTTCCCGAGTGGTTGGGAGATTCACAATCAACGAATGGATATGAATTACTCAGGTAACGAAGGAAATCTCTTCAATTACCAAGACATTCGAGATGATAGAGTTTATACTTACTTCGATTTACGTAAAAACAAGAGCAAAACGATTAAAATCAATCTTCACGCGGCTTATGTTGGTGAATATTACATGCCAGCTGTTCACATTGAAGCGATGTATGATGCTACGATTTCTGCTTTGAAGAAAGGTAAATTGGTTAAAGTTGTTTCGCCTGGCGGAAGATAATCGTGCGTTTAAAACTAGGTAAATATCGCTTTTACTTTGCTCCCAGAAAGTTAACTTACTTTGCAATCTTTGCATTTACGGTTTACTTTCTGGGTTGCTTACCGACTCCATTATTTGACAGTCCTACTTCCACTATTCTGTTAAGTAGAGACGGAAGATTAATGAATGCAAGAATAGCTGAAGATGGTCAATGGCGTTTTCCAGAAATGGACAGCACACCAGTAAAATTCAATGAAGCAATTATAGCTTTTGAAGACCATGACTTTTATGCACATACCGGAGTAAGTTTTAGAGCAATTGGTAGAGCAGCAATCAGTAATTTCAAAGCGAAACGAGTTGTCAGTGGTGGAAGTACGATTACGATGCAAATTGCAAGAATGGCTAGAAATTCTGATAGAACATTCTACAATAAGTTTATTGAAGCCATTTGGGCTTTTCGAATGGAAACAAAATACAGCAAAGAACAATTACTGACTATCTATGCTTCTCATGCGCCTTTTGGAGGAAACGTTGTCGGATTAGAAGCAGCATCTTGGCGATATTACGGTTTACCTCCACATGATTTATCTTGGTCACAAGCTGCAACTTTGGCTGTTCTGCCCAATGCTCCGGGATTGGTTCATCCAGGAAAAAACAGGGAGATTCTTTTAGAAAAAAGGAATAAAGTACTGACGACTTTATTTGAACAAGGTAAGATCGATGCAATAACTTATGAATTATCATTGGACGAACCGTTAATTGATGCTCCAAAGACTTTACCTTCTCTCGCTCCTCACCTATTGGACAATGCCATTTCTTCGGGTAGGAAAGGTCAAAGAATTACGACAACGCTTGATGATAGAAAACAGGAAAAGCTAACGGAGATTTTAGCACGTCACCAAAGACATTTGAATCAGAATTACATTCATAATGCTGCTTTGATAGTTATTGATGTCAAGACAAATGAAGTCCTTACTTACATTGGGAATTCAGCAACTGAGAATAAATATCAGAAATATGTGGACATTGTTCGCGCTCCAAGAAGTTCTGGAAGTATTTTAAAGCCTTTCCTCTATGCTGCAATGACACAAGAAGGAATGATTCACAACGATCAATTGATTCCTGATGTTCCAATGAATTTTGATCATTTCTCGCCTAAGAATTACAATGAAAAGAATGAAGGAGCTGTTAAAGCTGGCGATGCATTGGCGCAATCTCTGAATGTTCCCGCTGTTTATCTATTGCAACAATATGGAATTGACAAGTTCCTGCATAAATTACGTTCAATTGGACAAACACATGTTTCGAAAAGTGCACAACATTATGGATTGTCTTTAATTCTTGGAGGAGCTGAATCTTCTTTATGGGATGTTGCTAATGCCTATGCTGGAATGGCGAAAACTTTGAATTATTACAATACTGAAAACAAATACAATTCAAACACTTGGGATGATGCTGAAGTTTTTTCTGTTAGAGAAACTCAGAGGGAGAGTTTGAGTCAGAGGGAGAAAGAGAATGAGAGCGGGGCTTCGACTACGCTCAGCCGCCGTGGGGAGAGTAGAGCGGAAATTACGAGGACGACTTCGAAGTTTGATGCGGGTTCGGTTTATGAAACATTTCAGGCTTTGTTAAGTGTGAATCGACCTTATATGGATGCATCTTGGGAGCAATATTCTTCATCTAAAAAAATAGCTTGGAAAACAGGAACAAGTTATGGAAACAGGGATGCTTGGGCAGTTGGGTGCACTCCTGACTATGTTGTTGCGGTTTGGGTAGGAAATGCAACTGGCGAAGGTCGCCCGGGAATTATTGGAACTACCGCTGCTGGCCCGATTATGTTTGATGTTTTCTCTCATTTATCCTCAAAAAGAGCTTGGTTTATTCCGCCTTATGATGAATTAGTGAAAATGAGTATTTGTAAAGAAAGTGGTCACAGGAATACTGTAAATTGTACAAAAATAGATACTGTTCAAGTACATCAAATGGCATTACGAGGTCCTTCTTGTAATTTCCATGAAGTTTTCCTCACTGATATGAAGGAAAAATACCGCTACAATAAAGGTTGTGCTCATGATGTGAGAGTAAAAACAGTTTCTCAATTTGTCTTGCCGCCACTACAAGCCTATTTCTATAAGAACTCTCATCCGAATTACAAAGCTATTCCGCCATTTCATCCAGATTGTGAAGGCGTTACAGAAGACAAGACTTTCTCTATTATTTATCCTGATCACAACAGTAAAATGATTGGAACGGTAGATTTAGATGGGTTTTCTAAAGGAATTATATTTGAAGCTTCCCACCCTGATAATTCGGCAACGTTATTTTGGCATGTGGACAATCAGTATTTAGGAGAAACAAAAGGGCAGCACAGTCTAAAATATATTCCCGAAGAAGGTCAGCATTTATTGACGGTGTTGGATGAATTTGGGAATCAAAAGAAGATTTTGTTTACGATTTTGGGGGATTAGTGTTGCGCAGCAGTGCAACTGCAGCGCGACACTAATACTTAAATTATTAAATCTTTGAATCCTTAGAATTGCGTATCTTTATAAATAGACAAAACAACAAAAATGAAAAACTACATCATACCATCCCTCCTGTTATTCCTAGGAACGACATTTACTTCCCAAGCGCAAGCCCCTGTAATTTCGCAAGAAGTAAAGGAAAACATAATATCTCGAGTGGACAAAGAAATAACACCTGCTATCGTGGTGGGTGTGGTTAATGCTGATGGAATTACTTATTTCAGTTATGGAGTAAAATCATTAAAAACCAAGGAACTTGTAGATGAAAATTCGATTTTTGAGTTGGGTTCAATCTCTAAAACATTTACAGGAATTTTATTGGCAGATATGGTGGTAAAAGGAGAAATAGATTTAGATGAACCTTTACAAAATCTTCTTCCGGAAGGAATTACCGCTCCTACAAAAGATGGAAAATCAATTAAGTTATTTCATTTATCTGATCATACATCAGGATTGCCTAGATTACCTAACAACATGAATCCAAGTAATCCAGCTAATCCTTATGCTGATTACACTGAAAAGGAAATGTATGATTTCTTAAACAGCTATGAATTAACCAGATCAATTGGATCTGAATTTGAATATTCGAATTATGCTGTTGGATTATTGGGAAATGTCTTGGCTGCCAAACGCAACATGACTTATGAAGAATTAATGTTAGAAATTATTGCTCAACCTTTGGGCATGAAAAATACAGCTATTGTTTTCACTCCAAAAATGAGAGAGAATTTGGCGTATGGTCACAACACTGGACTAGAAGTAGAAAACTGGGATTTGCCAACTTTAGCGGGTGCAGGCGCTATTCGTTCCTCAGCTGTTGATATGATAAAATATATTTCTGCCAATATGGGGATTTTAGAAAGTGACCTTTATTCACCGATGAGATTATCCCATCAAATTACAAGTGATGAAGAAATTGAACAAAAAGTTGGATTAGGTTGGATAATAGATGAAAGCGACAGTGTTGAATATATTTGGCACAATGGCGCAACAGGTGGTTATAATACCTTTACTGGATTTAAAAAAGATGGAAGTCTAGGCGTTATAGTGCTCACCAACTCAGAATCTGGAGTTACAGATATCGGAATGCATATATTGGATCCTTCGAAAGCGCTAAGCGATCCAAAACCTTCCATTGCAACGAAAGTAAAGCACATCCTCGACAATAAAGGAATTAGAAAGGCGACTAAAGTGTATTGGATTATTAAGAAAAACGAAGAAGAAGCTTATGATTTCGGTGAAGAACAACTAAATGCTTTGGGTTACTCCTATTTGCAAAAGAATGAAATCAAAAAAGCAATTTCAATTTTCGAATTGAATGTTGAAGCTTTTCCAACATCTTCGAATGCTTATGACAGTTATGCGGAAGCTCTGATGAAAAATAAGGAGAATAAAAAAGCGATTAAAAACTATAAAAAATCTGTAGAACTCAATCCTGGAAATACGAATGCCATTGAAATGCTTAAAAAATTAGGAGTTGAAACAAAAGACATGGTTGAGGAGATAATTGTTGAAGATGCTGTTTTAGAAAGTTATGTGGGTGATTATGAATTGGCTCCAGGATTCATTTTAACTATCAGTAAAGATGGTAGTCAGTTGAATGCTCAAGCGACAGGACAAGGCGCTGCTTCAATTTATCCTAAGTCAAATAATGAGTTTTATTATAAAATTGTAGACGCTCAGGTAGTTTTTAATTTGAATGAAGCTGGAGAAGTTGAGAGTTTGACTTTGTTTCAAGGTGGACAAGAGTTGGTTGGTGTGAAGCAATAAAACTACTTCACCGCTGCGAAAAAGTAGGCGCAGCAGTGAAACTGCAGCGCTGCCAAGTTACAAATCGCTACCACGTTACAAAAAAACAAAAAAAATATGAATTTGAATAAAGACAATATGCTAAAAGAATTACGAGACGAAAATGGGAACAAAATTAGTCCCAAGTTAGGTGAAAGTATGAAAAACTACCTTATTGATATTGATGGAACTATCACGGAAGATGTGCCCAATGAAGAACCTGAAAGGATGATTACTTGCGTCCCTTTTCCTGATGCGCTGGAAACGCTGAATAATTGGTATGAAGAAGGTCATATTATAACCTTTTTTACATCAAGAACGCATGAACACAAGCAAGTCACAGAAGAATGGTTGGATAAACATGGATTCAAATATCAAAGTGTAGTCTACGGAAAACCAAGAGGTGGCAATTACCATTGGATAGATAATCATATAGTTAGAGCGACTCGCTACAAAGGTAAATTCACTGATTTGGTGAGTAAGAATGTTAATATTGAAGTTTTTAATGATAAAGAGTAGCGCGCAGCAGTTCAACCCATAAAAGCTCGGGAGTTTCGCTACAGAACTTTATCTTTTGGAATACTTCAAATACTCTTCAATATTCATATTTTTGTAGGGATTGATAAAAATCATAAATCCATTTAGAATTACATAAGCAAAGGAATAAAGTGGGAATCGTACAAAGGCAAAGTTTAAAGAACTCTATCGTAAATTACTTGGGCATCATCATCGGTGGACTAAGTACGATGTTCATCTATCCTTTGGATTGGGAACTTTATGGTGAGATTCAATTTAGTTTGTCTAGTGCTATTTTACTCAGTGCCTTCTTTTCTTTGGGGAGTCATGCTTTGGTGAATAAGTATTTCCCCTATTTTGAAAGTACGAAAACGAAGGGATTTTTATCTCTTCTTTTCATTTACAGTGCTATTAACACTGTGTTTATTTCATTGCTTTTATTTCTTTTTAAAGCTCCTTTCTCTTCAATGTTAGCATTGGGTGGTTTTGAGGTCGATAAAATCAGCGATAATCTATTCATCATTCTTCCTTTGGGAGTTTTAATGGTTTTTATAGCAGTATTACGCGCTCACAGCTTTAACTTCGGTAGAATTGTTTATCCTGATATTATTTCCAATTTCAGTTTAAAAATAATCGTTCCTGGAATTATTCTATTGAGTTATTTCTCTTTAATTAATTACAATGTTGCAGGTTGGATTCTCGTAGTTTATCATATTATCATCGCCATTGCTTTGATGCTTTATCTAAAATCTTTGGATGGTTTAGATTTCAAATCTGGCGTTCTCAGAAGAGTTAAGAGAAAGAAACATGCTGAAATGATTCGCTACATGCTTTATGGAGCTATGAATCACGTTGGAAATATTTTGGTTTATAAAATCGACATTGTGATGATTGGTCTGCTCCTTTCCACTACAAAAGTTGGTTATTACAGTATCTTCCTATTCCTTTCTGTGGTTATCGAAATTCCAACAAAAGCAGTTTTCCAAATTACAGGTCCAATGATTTCAAAAGCTTTTGAAGACAATAAAATGGACGATATTAAAAAGCTGTACAAGACTTCATCGGCGAATTTATATGTTATTGGAATTGTTTTATTTTCCCTGATTTGGTTGAATATTGAAACTTTCTTCGTGGTAATGACCAATGGAGAAGATTTGGTGATGTACAAAACTGTTTTCCTCTTGTTGGCGTTAACGAAAATCATTGATATGGTAACGAGTGTTAACTTTTCCATCATCTCTTATTCAAAGTATTTCAGAGTAAACACATTGTTTATTTTCATTTTGGCTATATCAAACGTGATAATGAATTATTACTTTATTAATTCATTCGATATCATTGGAGCAGCTTTATCTACAGCCATTTCAATGTTAGTATTCAACTTATTGAAAACGTTTTTCGTTGCCATTAAATACAAAATGCATCCTTTTACTTGGCCATTAATCATCATTTCGCTCTTCCTTTTGGTGGCGATATTTATGCCTTTGTTCTTCCCTACTCTATTTAAATCAATCCTACTCTCTGTGTTGATTTCAGGAACATTTATTTTATTGTTTATTTTTGTGGTCTACAAGCTCCATATTTCAATAGAAATTAATAGATTTATCGATAAATATAGAGCTAAAATTCTAAAATAAAAGCGTTAAAATGAAGATTCAGAAAATTGTATTAGTGGGAAATTCCGTTGCTTTACGCAATCGACCGCACAACAATTTAACGAGTCAAAATTATGGTCAAATTTTAGAAAAAACGCTCAACGCAGGAAAGGAGAACGAAATCATTCAGGTAAATAATTTGGCTTTTACAAGGGCTACTGTTTATGATTTACATAAGGTTTACCCTCAAATTATCAATAATTACGGAGATTTATACATTATCAATATTGGTAGTTCAGACGCTGCAACGCGAGAAATCCCAAGATGGTTTGCTGACTTTCTATTCTCTAACAAAAGAAGTTTATTCGTTAAAGCAATGAAAGCTTTTCACTTGTATGCAATCAAGCCAAACATTAGGTTATTAGTCAAGTTGAGGGGAAAACGTGCTTGGACATCTGCCAAAGTATTTAAGCAAGAATACAGAAAATTAATTCATGAAATTCAGCACAATACCAATGGAAAAGTGATTTGTGTAGCTATAAATTTACCGAATCAACGCATTGAAGATAAGATTCCAGGAACTTACAAGAATTATCAAAAGTTCAATAAAATAATAGAAGCGCTTTGTTTAGAAAAAGAAGCAATCTATTTGAACCTTGATGATTTAAAAGCGGAAGAACATTTCCCTGATGGTATTCATTTTTCTGAAGAAGGAAATAAAGTTCTCGCTCAAAGACTGTTAGCAATTATCAATCAAAATAAAATTCTAAAATAAAACTATTTACATCTCATGGATTTCAAATACCTTAAAGAAACACAAGCTGCATTGCTTGAAATGGCCAAAATAATTGATCAGAAATGCAGAGAACATAATATCACTTATTGGATTTGTACTGGAACTGTTTTGGGTGCTGTGAGGAATAAAGGTTTTATTCAGTGGGATGACGATTTAGACATGTGCTTTCCAGTTGCTGAGTACCGTAAATTGCTCAAAGTATTGAAAGAGGAGGTTTTAATTGAGCATCCACATTATATTTTATACAACGAAAACAGACCTTTTCCACATTATTCGGAATACTTGGCAGATACGCGCATTATGAGTGACCACTTGTACCCTATCAAAATTGATTTGGTAAAAGTTAAATCTATTCCTAATACGCCCGAAGCAATTAAAAATGATGTAGATAGAGTAAATTTATACGCTTATATTTTTGGGAAAAAGAAGAAGTTGAAAATCGAAAATAAGGCCTTGATTAAAGAACATCTTTTAACAGGTAGTTTCTTATTCAAACGTGAACGCTACCTTAAAAATTTCATCAGTTACGTTGATGAACTTGATGTTATGGATGAAAATCATGTTTATGAAAATATCTATAACGACATCTTCTTTTCGAGGGAAGTAAAACCATATAACTACACTGATCTATTCCCATTGCAAGAGCTTGAATTTGAAGACACAAAGTTTTTTGCGCCAAGAGACACGAAAACATATCTATCTAATTTATATGGAGAGAATTTCATTATTCCTCCACCAGAAGATAAGCGTAAACCTTACTCAAAATCACTTGGTCCAGCTAAAATCCCTGTATTCTTAACAAAGAAATTACTTTGGACACTTTATGCTTTAAAAGCTATTAAAGGAAGTTTTACATTGCCTACTAAAATCAAAAATCTAGATAAGAATACGATATAGAACACGAAATTTCAAAGTCATTTATTGCATTGTCTAAATTGCATTTAAATACTGAACGAGATTTCATTATCTTTACCGCTTACATTTTTGAAACAGTAAATTATTTTACTCAATAATCCTCACTTACAGAAAACAAAATGAATAAAAGCCAAGCAGTAAACAACCTCAAAGAATTGGATACAATTTTTAGAGAACTAGGCGTAGAATACTGGTTATCAAACGGAACATTATTGGGTTTACACCGTGATAATGATTTAATTTCTGGTGATTCTAATACTGATATGTCTGTTAATGTGAAAACAATTTCGAAAGATATGTTTCAGAGGATCAATGAGGCTAACTTTTCTATTGTTCGTTTTTTCGGAAAATTAGAAGACGGATTTATGGTTGAAATAGCAAAGAATGATGTTAAAACCAATCTATTTTTCTTTTATAAGGAGAAAGAGAAATGGTATCATTCTGTTTATGTAGATGTGGATGGAATCGAAAGCTTGAAATATGATTATGTTTACGCACCATTTGAATTAACCGAAGCCACTTATCATGGAAATAAGTTCTTCATTCCTGCAAGCACTGAAGATGTTTTAAAGCAGCAATATGGCCCAACCTGGCAAACTCCAGATAAAAATTGGTCAATTACTGAATCTCCAAATAATGCAATTAAGACAGAGGAGCGTTTTAAATTTAGTGAATCAGAAAGTGATTTCAATTCGCTAATGAATTTTGAAAACAAATCTTATTGGGACGAATTTTATAAATCAAATAAAGACCTCAATAAAGAATCAGATTTCGCAAGGTTTGTCTTGGCAGATTTAGAGAAAAGAAATGAAAATCTTGAGTCTATTAGAATGGTAGATTTAGGTTGTGGAAACTTAAGAGACACAAAATACTTTCATAATCATGGAGTAAATATCGAAGGTGTAGATTTAAGTTTCAACCTAAGCGACCCTTCAATAACAACTTACAATGACAGCGTGTTAAATGTTGATTTACAGAAATATAACGTTTTCTATGCGCGTTTCTTTGTTCACTCGATTAAGGAAGAAATTTTAGATGAATTATTGAATAAAATTAAATCTGAATCTAAAAACTTCATCTTTTATATTGAAACTAGATCTTCTAAAAACATCACCAACGACAAGAAATCAATCACATTTTTCAAATCGTCAATTGGAGATAAGCACTACAGATATTTGTATTCGAAAAGCTATTTAGAAGAAAAGTTAAAACCACTTTTCAATATAGAATATATGTTAGAAGACAATGATTTGGCTATTTACAAAGAAGAGAACCCTTATTGTATTAGAGTTACGTTAAAATCTTAACATATAAGGTATTCGTGATTAAGAGCACCCTGATTATGAAAAAACAATAGTCTAGCAAAAATATTTAGTAATCCCCTGTAGACTTCTGTTTATAGGGGATTGTTTTTTGAGTTAGATGAGAATTTTAAACGTATTATTTCATCTTTATAACGGAAGGTATTGTTGTTTTTGACTCAGAAAAGCATTCAGAAAAAAGCAACTCAAAACAATTCAAAAGCACTTTCAATCAATTCTTTCACGTCATCAGAAAGAAGTATTACTTCATCTCCAATTGTAACATCCGTTTTATAAATTGGAAGTTGAACAATTGCTTTTGCATCTAAAGCCTTTAATGAAAATATTAAAGATTTCATTGCGTGCTCTCCCCTTGGTTCGTAAGGTGTAAAGGTAATGGGCAATACTTTTTTATCAGAAAATTCACCAGAATGCGTACACCACTCTATCATGTTTTTTAAAACCGCTGGAATATTGTGGGTGTATTCTGGAGTAGAAATCATCACTGCATCAACTCCATTTATTTTTTTCTTAAAATCCTGAACAATTTCTGGAATTCCTTCCTTCAATCGAGTTGGAGTAAACAATGGAAAATCAGCTAAACCTTCATAAACTTCAATTGAAAAACGATCTTTAAAAAGTGTTTTAATGGCATTTAAAAGATAATAATTACTGCTTTTCTCACTTGCTGAACCAGATATTGCTAAAATTTTCATTTCTATTTTCCTTCCTTATTATTTGATTAATAAATATCAAATTAATTATTTTATTAGGTGAACAAGTTAAGATTATATTTTATAAAAAGTAGGAATATTCACAATCATCTTCACAATAACAATCTATTTTCAGGAAATTATAAAAATTAAATTCTATTCACCAAACCCAATGATATTAGTCAATTGATACAAAATAGCAATACCCTAAAGGAGTAAAAACATTTTCCCAATGCATACTTTTTAAATTATTCTACGTCTAAATATTAACAATAACTATAAAACGCTACACTCATGAAAAATATTAATCAATACAACTCGAAACAAATTACTATTGGTTTAATAAACCTTAATGTAAAATCAATTAGCTCCAAAATATTGGTGTTTTTTCTACCCTTGCTTTTTATATTCAATTCCCATTCGCAAGTAGGCGATTGCATCGATTTTACAAATTTCCCATTAAACGATTGCGATACCTTTTACATTAGCAATAATTCTACACAATCAATATATACAGGATGCGTAAATGTTGGTGATTCAAACTATCATAATCCTGGAATATACGGAACTGGTAATATTTTAGATTTCAATTTTAATGGCAGTAATCAACAAATCTTGGTGGAAGGATATGGTTTTTTAGGACAATTTGGTGCAATGGGATACAGCATAAATGGAGGCCCTACTTTTTATATGGACACCACTTTCCCAATAGTATCTAATGGTGTCGGAGTATTTCTACAGATGACAGGTCAATCGACAAATAATTTTGACAATTATATTTTGACTTTCATGGGACCAATCTCTACCCTATCTCATCAATCATTTGAATCCGGTATTCTTGAAATATGTGCATTAGAATTTTCAAACACAGAAGAATGCGTTGACTTTTCTGATTATCCTTTAAATTACTGCGATTCTTTTTACCTAGCTACAAATCCCAATCAATATTTATACGAAGGCTGTATTAATGAAGGCAGCGCGTCCTATTCACATAACGGTATTTACGGAAGTGACTCAATGAATCTGAATTTTAATGGTCAAAATCAAGAAGTGATTATTGAAGGTTACGGAATTATCGGACAATTCGGAGCTATGGGATACAGCATTAATGGCGGTTCCATTTTTTATTTAGACACTGTTTTCCCTATAGTTTCAAATGGAATAACAGTAGATTTTCAAATGACAGGTCCAGCTTCAAACAGCTTTGAAGATTACGAAATTACATTCTCAGGGCCTATTTCTACAATTATGCACAAAGCATTTGAATCAGGAATTGAAACCGTGTGTGTGGAAGAAGAGTTATTATCAAGCACCAATAATGTTAAAAACACTATTGAATTAGAGATTTATCCAAATCCAGCAACAGATAGAATTTATATTAAATCAGATCATGCTTTTGAAACGGCAGCCATTGTTGCAATGAACGGTCAAAAAACAAATGCAGTAATCAATAAGGACAAAAGCATAGATGTTAGTAACTTGAATTCTGGAATCTACATTTTAAACTTATTTACAAATGATAAAATGATCACCAAGAAGTTCATAATCCGATAAGATCAATAAAATAATAAGCAATTATTTGAATAGTCCAAGCAGTAGTGTTTGGACTATTTTTTTGAATTCTAATTACATCTTCGAGACGTCTAAGTAAAGGATCATAACATGATTTATTATTATTTGGCGTCCTCCATCATCTTCCCTATTCTCTCCTTAATATCTTCGACCAACCATTCTGGTTCTAAAACTCTTACAGAATCCATTTGCATAAAAACACGTTGAAGAAATTCATAATTTGGTTTTAGTCTTAATTCTATAAGCGATTCCCCTTTCTCGTTTTGAATAAACTTTTGTGAGGAATGAAGCGGCACTGATTTAAGATAAGGCACTTGATGCGATTTAACTGCAATTACGATTTTTTCCACCTCACTTACAGAATATGTTAATCCAACAACATCATGAAAGCGTTGTTTTAAATTAAGATTTAAGTCAGGAACAAATGTATTGGTGAGTATCTCCAATTCCGAAATTCGATCTAAACCAAATGTTCGAACTTCTTCCAATCCCGAAACGATTCCCACAACATGCCAACGTCCTTGGTATTCTTTGATCAAATAAGGCTTCAGTTGATACTTTTTGGTTTTACCTGAATGATAATTTTCGTGCCTAAATCGAATGCGTTGATAGTTACGAATTGCCATTAGAATGTCTTGTAAAAACTCAATTCCAGAAACATTTCCTTCATGCTCAAAATCGATATAATTCAGTGTTTCTTTACTTTCTTTTAAACTCTCTTGAAAGATATTTGCTGTTTCAACCAATTCCAGCAGCCTTAGAAAACTGTCAATAGGTAAACTCTTTTCCTTATTGATAAAATAACCGCGTTTGATCTGATTGTACTCAATTTCAATATCAAATTCATTTCGAATGGCTTCAAAATCTCGTTCTATAGTTCGTTTCGAAGCTTTTAAACCGATATGTTCAATATAATCCATGATTGATTCCATTGAAGGATATTGTCCTGATTCGAGTTTATCGATGATGCGTTTGTAACGACGAATGATGGCTTGTGCTGACATGGAATTATAGTTTTTATAAAACTAATGAACTTTTTCTTTTTTGCATCGCCCAAAAAAGAAACAAAAAAGTCTAGAACTTAATATTTTTCATCGACTCCACTTCTGAAAGTTGATGAATTCAGTGATTTCCTTCGACAGGCTGCGGAACTTCTTCATTCATTAACAACTTCCAGTGCGCTCCATCTTCAAAAAAATATAATGTGCGTCCGAAAGAACCAACATTTATAATCCTTTTAATCATTATGATTTAAATAGGTTTTGAGAAGCTAAAAAACTTAATCTAAAATACTAATTGAGTTGAAACTTCAATCTGTCTAAACATTAATGTACAATAGGTCTAAGGTAAAACAACGCCCTGAAAGGGCAACTTACTCCAACCCAAGGCAGCGTCTTGGGTTGGAATAAATCTAACTCTTCTGCGCCCTGAAAGGGCAAATCAAAAAAACAAGTTCAGCTCGAAGCATAGACACTAAATAATATGAATTGAAGATTAATCGAAACAGGGCAAGCTACAATACCTTTTCTTTTATCATGCTCCTACACAACTACATAACATCTTCAAAAAAATCAGTCCTCCGTCGTTAAATGGCGGACGTGACTATGACCTTTGTTTTAAATCAAAAAACAGGAACCATGAATAAAGAATTAGCAGACCTAAAAATAGACTTTAATAATAAAATAAACCGATTGGCGGAGATTAGAATTCAGCTAAAAACTGAATTTACAGGGATTGATAAAGCAATTGACGAAGTGGTTGACAATATACGCTCTTGGTATATTTTAGCCGAAATTCAAACACAACCGACCGTAATCAATTTGTGGGGACTCACCGGAGTTGGAAAAACCTCTTTACTTTTAAGAATCGCTGAATTGCTGGAAATTAAAGACAAAGCTTTTCGCATTGATTTTGGTGTCAAATACGGAAGTCAGTCTTTTAACTACGCGGTTCAAGAAATTGCAGCTTTCTCCAATGATGAGCCTTTGATCATTATTTTGGATGAATTTCAACATGCTCGGACAATACAAAAAACCTTGACAGGCAAAAAAGAAGTCGAAAATGGAGCGCATAGATTGGTTTGGGATTTATTGGATTCAGGTAAGATTATTGAAAATAGATGGAAACATATTGTACTAGAATTGGTGAAACAGATTAGAAGCTTAAATATTCTAATCAGCAAGGGAGTTGTCATTGAAAATGGAATGGTTGTCGAAGAAAAATCATTGTTTTTGGATGAAATGAAAGTAAGCTCCTTAATCGAATCAGAGTCTGAAGAATGTTTGGCTGTGCCTAAAAGTTTGCATTATGAAATGATGGATTCTGTTCCAAAACGATATGATTATAAGATTGTAGATGAATTAATAGACCATTTGAAAACATTAGACGGAAGACAAACCATTCGTTTTCTAGAGGAAGTTTTACAAGCTGCGCGTCAACCTGTGGTGAAGCAATTTAATAAGTCCCTCATTTTTGTAGTTGGAAACCTAGACGATGCCTATAAAATCAATAGCAACTTAAATGCTGATATTTCTGCTGACGAATTTTATGAAGAAAGTAAAAAAATAACAATTCCCGACATAAAAACAGCCTTGCAAGATAGTTTCCGTGATGAACAAATTGCTAGATTAGGGAATAATCACATTATTTATCCTGCGTTAAACAAAAAAGCATACCGCCAACTGATTACCATGAAGCTTGACGAGTACTTCAAAATGTTGAAAAATCGCTATTCCATTCACTGGACTTATGGCGCTACTTTAATCGATAAGATTTATGATGAAGGTGTTTATCCAACCCAAGGTGCGCGCCCTGTCCTCACGACGATCTACCAAATGGTGAAATCGCAAACAGCTGTTATTTTTCAAGTAGTCATGCAAGAAGAAAAAACGATTAGTCATATTTCATTGTCCGTAGCTGAAAATAAATTGAACTGTCAGTTTTTTCAGCAGGAAACAGAAATCAAAACAGTATCTATTCCATTGCGTTCAAAGTTAGGTGAATTAAGAAAACCCAAGAACAACGAAGTACAAGCTATAACTGCTGTTCACGAAGCAGGACATGCCGTTTTAATTGCACATTTGTTAGGAGAAGCACCACAAATAATCACCGCGATGGCAACCGATAACACAGAGGGTTTTGTTTATACACGTTCCAATGAAGACTTTCTTTCCAAAAAGAATTTAATCAATCGAGTAGCTACAATTCTTGGCGGATTAATGGCTGAAAAATACATTTTTGGAGCAGAAAACATTACAATAGGTGCAAGTTCGGATATTAAGAAAGCGTACGGGATGATTGACAATGCTTTTAAATCAGCAGGTATGGGAGAAAAGGTTTACCACTATGCTCCTTCCACTACCGAATCTTCTCCTTGTTTTCATCAAATTGAAGAAGTAGAAAAAGAAATCACAAAAGTCATAGATGCTGCCCAAGAATTAGCTGAAGAAACATTGAAAAAAGAAAGGAAACTGCTTTTACAGATGACCAAAGTCCTTCAACAAAACTCCAAGGTGGAACAACAGGAATTTATTGACTTATACAATGAATACGGTGCAAAGAAGATCGATTTCAAAAACGAGTCAACTTATTACCGAGATGCTATAGTTAAGGCTTTGGAAGAATTGGATAACATGGAAGAAATAGCGACGCATAGAGGTATTGTTTTGAATAAAAGTCAAGGGAAGGAGAATGTGTTAAATGATACTTTAAAAACGTGGAGAGATGAGAAGTAAGGAAGTGGCGAAATGGACGAAGGAATCTAACTGTGTTGAGATAAATTATTAATTTAGGGCAAACCTAATAAAAACGAAAATGGAAATATGTCAGTAAATAATCATAAGTCAGATTCAACGCTACAACAGGGAAAAGAAGAGAAAATAATTGAAAAATTTCTAAATCTCTTCTACCCTTCTATTTTAGAAACAAATCATGAGAAAACCTTCACTTTAGAAACCTCATCTAAAACCAAAATGCAACTTGACCTTTATTTAAAAGAAGCTAAAGTTATAGGTGAAGTTTACGTTACAGAGTTACCTTTTAATTCAGGACGTAAGCGAAAGTTCCAGAGTGATATTCTCAAAATGATCACTTTTGAAAAGCAAACTGGAGAACATTACGACAAGTTTTACTTTCTAACAGCAGATGAAGCAAAATTAAGATCAATTCATCCTAATGCTGATAAGGAAGGATTTTATAAACACACCCGAGAAAAATCTTTAATTGGAAAAGATACTTGGTTGAATTTAACGTTGGAATCTTTTGGTATTGAGTTGTATTACTATTGTATTGATGAGGATTTTTTTGAAAAGTTAAAAGAAACGAGAGTTAGGCAGAAAGAAGGAATGGCTGGACTAAGTCTCTAATCATTATAATGATTTGCTCATTGGTTACCTTAATCGAATAAACTGCTACGGAATGAATTCCGCAGTTTCAAATGGTTAAAAGCTATCGCTTTTGCTTATATTACTGTCTAAAGACAGTGGTTTTCTTTTTAAATCGCTGCGCTCTTAAAAATTCATCCTTATGCTGTGACCAATAAATATGGTTTTAAATCATCAGCCAGTTTTATTTATTTTAAGACATACCTTCTGCTCTTCCTCGTTTCAATATAATCCCTATATTTCGTTTTTTACAAAAATAAACACTCATTTTTTATTAATCACTTATTTCAAATTTACAATGGCAAAATATAGCGTACACCAACAACCCGTAGAAACTTTATTAAGTTGGATAAAATCTGGAGATATTGCGATTCCTGAAATTCAACGACCTTTTGTTTGGAAGGCTGCAAAAGTTAGAGATCTAATTGATTCACTGTATCATGGCTATCCTGTTGGATATATCATTACTTGGCGTAACCCTGATGTAAAGTTAAAGAACGGAGAGTTGTCAGCTGGTAAAAAAGTTCTTATTGATGGACAACAACGAATTACTGCATTAACAGCAGCTATTGTTGGTCAAAGAGTTTTAAATAAAAATTACAAAGAAATCAATATCCGTATTGCATTCAACCCACTCAGTGAAAGGTTTGAAGTATTAAATAATGCTTTTGAGAAAAGTCCTGAATGGATTAGCAACATCCATCCTATTGTTAATGATGAAATTTCCATAACCAAAGCGATTAGAAAGTACGTCAAAGATAATCCTGATGCTGATGAAGATCTTATTGAGGATAGAATTGAAAAGCTGAAGAAAATTAAAAGTAAACAAGTAGGGATTATTGAATTAGATGCTAGTCTAGATATTGATACAGTAACAGAAATCTTTATACGAATTAACCAAAAAGGAGTGGTTTTAAGTAATGCGGATTTCGTAATGTCTAAAATTGCTTCCGACGAAGCGCATGGAGGAAATAAAATGCGGAAAATGGTAGATTACTTCTGTCGTTTATTAGTTGATAAAGACTTCAACAAGCACATTATTGATAATGATTCTGAATTTGCAAAGAGTGACTATTACAAGGGAATTAAATGGATGGCTAAAGGTTCTGATGATTTATATGTTCCAGATTATATAGATATGCTTCGTGTAGCATTCACCTTCAAATTTAGTCGTGGAAAGTTCAGTGATTTGGTAGCTTTATTGTCTGGTCGTAACTTTGAAACTAGAACTTATGAATATGAAATTTCAGAAGCAAGTTATAAAAAGTTATCTGATGGTTTAGAAGCGTTTGTTAATCAGACTAATTATCAACGTTTTATTATGATTTTAAAGTCAGCAGGTCTTATCGATTCAAAGTTGATTTCATCTAAAAACACTCTTAATTTTGCCTACGCATTATATCTAAAATTGCGTGATGAAGGAAAAGGAGAAGCTGAAACGCAAGTTTATGTAAAAAAGTGGTTGGTTATGTCAATGCTAATTGGACGTTATTCAGGTTCTGCAGAATCTAGGATAGACGAAGACATTAAACAAATAAACGAAAAAGGAATTGAGGTGTACTTTGAGCAGATGGAAAAAGCGAACTTAGGTGAAGGATTTTGGGATTTCAAAATTATCAATGACTTAGAAACTTCTAGTGTGAACAATAATGCCTATAATCTTTATTTAGCAGCTCAAGTTAACGCGAATGCACCTGCTTTCTTATCAAAGAGTATGAAAATTAGTAGTCTAATTGAGCAACGTGGAGATATACATCATCTTTTCCCAAAAAAATATTTAATGGATAATGGGTATACACAAAAAGTTTATAATCAAGTAGCAAATTTCGTTTACACTGAGCAAGCCTCTAATATTAAAGTAGGTAAAATGCCTCCGAATGAATACTTATCAAAAATAAAAGGAGAAATAACTAAAGGTAAGAACGAAATAAGTACAATAGATTCAGAAACAGGATTACGTGAAAACATGAGGTTAAATGATATCCCTGCCTTTTTTGAATCTGCTACTCATCAAGATTACAAACAATTCCTTATAGATAGAAGACGATTGATGGCTGATAAATTAAAAACTTACTACGAACAATTATAAAAGACAGCTAAAATGAACCTAAATAAGTTACAAAAACTTCTAGATACTCAAGAAATACCAAGGATTAAAAAACAACCTAAAACCTTTCTAGGAATTACACTGTTTCACCGCAACGCTCTAAGAGCTTTTGGAAAGGCAATAGTCTAAAACCAGACATTGTGCTTGAACACAAAACTACGAAACGTAAATACGTTATCGATACCAAATGGAAAAGTCCTGGTTTCTCGGCTAGTGTTGAAGACTTGCGTCAAGTATATACTTACGCTCGTTTTTGGGATGCAGAAAATGTAATGTTACTCTATCCCGGAGATAGCCGAAACAATAAAGATGATGTTTTTGAAACAACGGACTTAGTTTCTTTTGCTGAAGGTAATTTTTCGCATAGAGGATATTTGAGGTTTGTGAAGGTGGTTGAGAGTGGGAAGTTGTGTGAGGATTTGGGGGTGAAGGTTTTGGATGGGTTTGTTGAGATAGACGAGTTATCTTAAACCGATATTACATGTTGTAACTCCAATTATAACGACTTAGTTGAATTGATTTTAGATGACTCATTTTTTGTGATAACCATTATTGTTTTTGAATTAGTGGAAGAAGATGCTGAATCTAGCATGAACTACTTTCATTGTGACTTTAATTTGAGTAAATTCAGGAACTTAGGCTTGACGGTATGAAAACTTGTAAATATTGCGAGATTCTTGACAAATCTCGCAATATTTATATATATTTACTTTTTAAAAGTTTTATTATGGAGAAACCACCACTAATTTCAGGTTTACATTTGGATGGCTCATTTCAAATGATGATTGAGATGCAAAATAAGGATTCACTAAAGAAAATTCAAGATGACTATCTTTACTGGAATAAAGTAAAATACAAAACAGAACATAAGAACAAGGAAATGGTATGGAGTGCAGTGAAACTCCATCGTAAAATTAATAGTAAATCAGTTTTTTTTGGTTCTTACGAATTCACCTACCCAACAACCGATTTTATTCAAAGAACGTTACACCAGTTTGATTTACATTTTGGAGGCACTTTGGGCAGTAATATTGGAATTTCTGAAACAGATAAGACAAAATTCATGATTAGTTCCATTATGGAAGAAGCGATTAGCAGCAGTCAAATGGAAGGAGCTAATACAACAAGAAAGAAAGCAAAGGAAATGATTCAACAGGAAAAAAAACCTAGAACCAAATCTGAGCAAATGATTATGAATAATTTCATTACGATGCGACATATCGTCCAAAATAAATCAGAAAATCTAACTCCTGAAAATTTACTTGAAGTGCATAGACTTATTGCTCACAAAACTTTAGATGATCCAGAAGATGAAGGACGGTTTCGAGACAATAATGATGTATTTGTTCAAGATGTTATAAATGGAGAAAATGTGCATCAACCTCCTTCAAATGACGAATTAGAATTATTAATTAATGACTTGTGCGTGTTCTTCAATTCAGATACAGACGATTTTATACATCCCATCGTAAAAGGATGTATAATACATTTTATGATTGGATGGATTCACCCGTTTTCTGATGGAAATGGTAGAACAGCTCGTGCACTGTTCTATTGGTACATGCTTAAAAATGGTTACTGGTTGACAGAATATCTTTCGATTTCACGAATTATTAAAGACACCAAAATCCAATACGAGAAGGCGTATCTTTATTCTGAAAATGATGATAATGATTTGGGCTATTTCATCACCTATCACATTAAAACAATGGTTAAGGCATACGATGCTTTAAAAGATTACATCAGCAGAAAACAAAGAGAAGTTGTTCAAGCTGCGAAATTTATGAAGATTTCAGGTGTTAATGAACGAATGGCTCAAATTATTAAAATTATTCATGATGATTCTGACCGAGTTTTAAATAGTAAAGAAATTGAAAAAAGATTTAATGTTTCAAACTTTACAGCTCGTCAAGATTTGAAAAGCCTTGTAGAATTGGGTTTTTTAGAAATAGTTCAGGTCAATAAAATCAAGCAAAACTTTATTAAGTCGAATGATTTCGAAAAAGAATTAAAAAAAAGAAATAAGTAAATAACGCGAGATTATCTGAAAATCTCGCATTATTATCTTAAGAAAACAATAAAGTGGATCTTCTTAATACTATAGATTTGTTTTTTTCTGAAGGTGATTTCTCACATAAAGGATATTTGAGGTTTGTGAAGGTGGTTGAGGAAGGAGAATTGTGTGAGGATTTGGGAGAGAAAGTTTTGAATAGGTTTGTAGGGAGATAAAAAGAATCCTTTTTAATACAACTGTATTCTAATTCTTGTTCCAAATCAACTTTCTACAAAATCAGAAAGGAATTCTGAGTTTTATTAATATCTTCCTATTCTGGTAAAAAATCAAAATAATTAACTCAAAAGTGAATCCTGTTTGCAAATTAACTTATAAATGAATATACTTGCACTAGAAATATATGAAGAACACGATCATTGTACATTTTACACTGTTCGAAAAGTTTTAGATGAAGACGAATACATGCCTTCGGAAACAGAGCGATTCTTCAGAAAGTTCTATGCAGATGAAAATTATAAGCAATCAATACAAGAGATTCTGGCCCTATTGGATTATATCGGAGAAAAACGTGGAGCTAATATCCATCTCTTCAGACCCGAAGGAAAAGCTGGTGGACTTCCCAAAAACGAAAAAAGACTTTGCCAAGATATATGCCTCGATTTTGCCAACTTCCCATTGCGATTATATTGCTTAAGAATTACCGATGAAATACTTGTATTATTTAACGGGGGAATTAAAGATGCAGGTAAAGCACAACAAAGTAAAGCGAGCATGGCATTCAATGAAGCGCAAAACTTTTGCAAAAAAATCGACAAAGCTTTTGTAGAGAAGGAGCTTCGAATCGAAGGAAATAAAATACTAGGAACTCAAGAAATTATAGAATTATGAAAAAGAACTCATTTTTAGAAGAAATTCGGAAAGAAATTCCCGAAGAAACTAAAGTTTTTGTTCGTCACCACACAGATATTGTAATTCGCGTGAATGAATTACTTTCAAAGAAAGGATGGACACAGAAAAAGCTTGCAGAAAACATGGGAAAAAAGCCTTCTGAAATCAATAAATGGTTGAAAGGGGAACATAATTTTACATTGCGTTCACTTGCAAAATTAGAAGTTGAATTAGGCGAATCTATTTTTCATGTTGTTAATACTGTTACTAATTATTCAGTAGATCAAGGAAATGTGCAAATGACCGTTCATAGAAATTTCTCAAAACCAACAACAAATGGATTTAAGAAAGCAGATTTAATTGTCGATAATAGCAATAGAAATCAATCAGCATAATGAGTAAATTAAACAAGGTAATTCCTGATCAAATAAATATTGTGGATTTTACAATTCAAACGGCTTCATTAAAAAGTGATTTTGAATTAAAAGATAGCGATATTGATAAGCATTCATTAAACATCGGTTACGATACACAGTTTAACTTGGCTGAAAAGTTAATTAAAGCAGTGATAAAAGTAGAAGTTGCCGCAATTTCTGATGGTGAAGAAGTTGGACACGGACATTTTGAACTGGTTTTTATTTACCATGTTGAAAACCTCGATGATTTAGCAAAAAATGAAAATGATAAATTAATTGTCAACGGAGGACTGAGTAGTTCGCTGGCCTCAATAACTTATTCTACAACCAGAGGGATTTTAATGACACGTTTTCAAGGTACTGTTTTACGCAATTTTATATTGCCTGTTATTAATCCGAATAACTTGTTGAAGAAATGAAGCCAAAAACTAAATACCCAATAAACAAAGAGAATAAACTTCAAAAAATATTAAGAAGTAAAAAATCTATTCAGGTGACTAAGAAAGAGCATGAAAGCTATAGGCTGAGTGCTTATGAAGCTGTGAGGTAAAAGGTTCGTTTTATAATTAAAAGCCCATTTGTTATAAATGGAAATAAATTGCTACATTGTAAGCTGAAATTAAAACTAATAATTTCTATTTTTCGAAACACTAGATGGATTGTTTTAACCTAAAATCAAAACTATGAACTTAAATCAAATTGATAACGAAATCAATAAGCAATTAGAGCTTCTAAAGGAAGAAGTAAAATTAATAGACCTTAAAGAAATTTGTGAATTTAAGCTTGAAGAAGCAGCCCAAAAAATTCCTTGGAATGATTTGGTGCATAAAGGTATTTATCTTTTTGAAATTAAAAATGACAATAGGTTTACGGATTTTAGCTCTTGGATTGACGATTTTAAAGCTGGGTGGGAAAGTGATGAATACAAACGCAATTTTACACCAAATATAAAAAAGATTAGAATCAATGCTCATAAAGAATTAAATGAATGGATTCCAATTTATATTGGGAAATCTAGAAATATTGGAAGTAGAATCCATGGGCACATTTATAAAGAATTGCATAAAACAACATTTGCTCTTAAACTGATGGCTCGTACAAACTTGAAAGATCAAACATTTAGGTTGAAAACAATTCAAATTGATGTTCATAATTATGACACCATTGTTCCGAAAATAGAATGGCAATTGAGAAATCGAATTAATCCGATAATTGGCAAGCAGTAGCAACTTAAACTTCAATTTTGCTTGATTTATCATGAAAATAACTCGCACATAACGGATATTTGAGGTTTGTGAAGGTAGTTAAGGATGGGGAGGTGTGTGAGGATTTGGGAGAGAAGGTTTTGGATGGATTTGTAATATAATATAAAGATTAAATGATTAATAAAATAGACATACCTGATTATATAGAGATTTTAAAAACAGCTTTAGAAAAAGTGCCTAGTATTTATTTCTCGATTAAGAGAAATCTAGACGGAATGTTAAACAATATTAAAGATGAAAAAGTAAAAAAAGAAATCGAAAAATTAAGTTTAAAATATCAAGAAAGGACTTTTTGTTATGAATTGTATCATCAACTTAGATTGTTACAAGATGAGGAAGATGGACCTTTTAATGAAAAAGATATTTTAATTCATGCAGAAATACGGAAAGACTCGCTATTAACTGAAGTTTATAAAGAATGGAAGATGGAAGAATTAGACAAGGAGTATATTCCCGACTTTATTTTTCACGATGATATGGATCATACTAAACAGAGGTTAATTGTAGAAGTTAAAACTAGTCCAAAAGACTCAATTCATAATTATAGAAGCGATCTAAATAAAATTCATGAGTTTATAACAAATTATAACTTCCAACAAGGTTGTCTAATCGCATTAAATCAAGAAACGGACTTTATTAAAAATAAAGTAAGACGAGTTTATCTAGAAGCAACTGATGAATTAAAAGAATCATTAAAGAAGACCTATCTTATAGTTAAAGAAGAAGAGCAATTTGTAATTATAAAGGTTTCGGATTTATAGATATATGAAAGCTAGCTTACTCCAATTTCATTCATCTATAAGGAGGAATAAAATTATTTATCTTCAATTAAGCAAAACTCTATTGGAGGATCAATTTCAGGGATATTATGAAATTGTTGTGAAATTTTAGCAATTGTAAATTCTTTTGTGATAAAGATTTGACTCTTATGTCTTCCTGAATGGTTTATTTTGTCAGCTGTGTAAGGTTTGTTTTTATTTACGATAACGAATAATTTATCACATTCTAAAATTGTACCAAAACATAAATGAGAATATTTATTATAAATGGCAACCTTAGGTTCTAACTCTTTTAGAATTTTCGCTTCACTATTTCTTGAGCATTTGTAAGTAAAGCACTTTCCGTATTTATTGATATTTAAAAATGAAGAAGGCACTATTTTTCTAGAAATAACTTCAGCTGATAGACACTCCATTGAACTATTAACGTGAACTATCTTCATCTTGAATTTCTTTAGTGGTATTTATCAAATTAATTATATTATGCGTTCTAACTGAAAAAATCTCTGAAAGATCATCGTCTGTAAAATTAAGATTTATTTTTTTTAATACTTTACACAAAACATCAAAACTTTTGTTGTTTAAATCATTGTCTACATGTATCAAATACTTATCTTCATTTTCGTCAAGCTCTTGACTAAATTCATCATCAGTAATCATTTCATTACTATAAAGATACTGTAAATTTAGAAACTCTTTTTGTTTTAATAAGTTCTTAATAGCACGGATATATATTAATTCCTTATCTGAATTTTCAGCCAATATTTCGAATATATCCTGGGTGTATTCATTGATTTCACCCTCTATCCATTCAAATGAATGACTTTTTCGAATTGCAAAAACAAAACTGTTGTGAACATTCTGATACTTACTTTCAAATGATAGAGTTTCAGAATGAACTTCAGTATTATTTTTAATACTATATGATGGAAATTTACTCATAACTTTCTATGAATTTATTTACTTCTTTCTTGAACAATGCATAGTCTTTAAAAACATCGGAAATCGATTTTGACTTTAAGATTTCTTCAATATGGAAGTTAAAATCAAAACTTAGGGCTGACTTGTCCTCATTCGTATTAATGTTTTTTATGCCTATTGGTTTAATGTCTATTTTCATTCGACTAGAATGAAAGTCTTTACTAGCATAGTAACCAAAAGCAGAGGTTGGTGTATCGAACTCAGAACTAATAAATTTATTATTGATAGGATAGAATTGAGATTTTGTGTGATTCTCAATTTTCTCATCTACAAAAATATACCATTTGAAATTACACCCAATGGCTTTAGTTCCTCCTTTATGTTCAATTATTGAAGTAGCACATTTCTCTAGTATTGATTCTGACACCTTTTGAGTAACAAGTAAAATTTGATTTGAATCAACCGAAATAATTAAATTTTCAGTAATTATTCTACAGTAATTTGGAGTAAAAACACTCTTGTCTGAAAATAAATTTTCATCAATCAAATTATTTTTTATAAAAAACAGTTTATCGAATGTGGCAGGATTATAATTACCTAATAAAACAATATTTGACTCAATAAATTCTTTTTCCATTGTAAATAATTTCCAAAATTATAAATATAAATGTCTTTCTAATTGTGTAAATATACATTTTTATAGTAAATACTTTACCAAAGTAAATAGAAAATTAATCTTCATAAAAGAATACTTTCTGACCCGAAACTAATGGATAAAAAATGAATATCTACATTATTTTAATATTATGACTGAAACCTTATTCAAATTAATCACTTTTATTATTAAAAACCAAGATTAAATAAACTCTTGCGTATGAATTCCGCAGTTTCAAATGGTAAAAAGCTATCGCTTTTGCTTATATTACTGCCTAAATACAGTGGTTTTCTTTTTAAATCGCTGCGCTCTTAAAAATTCATCATAATGCTGTTACCAACCCCACCCTTATGGACCTAAAGTCCATAGGTGTGGGGTTGGTGACTTTCAGTCACCACGGACCTCTTTTTCCAATTATAAGATTCGTGTCTAAATTATCTTCAGATCTCCGACTATGCTTTAAATTCCCAATTACCATTTTATCTTTGATGCTCCAAGCAGTCCAACATCCAAAGATAAAAATTTTTAGAAGCTAAAAGCGAGATGCACTAAAGTGTATATTTTTATCTCTTTCTGAGAATAATGAAAATATTTTTCAACCTGTTTTGTGCCTTAAACAAATATACTAAACTTTTGCATTCCCAATCCATCTCTCCAACCTCAAAAAAATCCTTACTTTTAACTTTTCCATTTCATATAACAACAAATGCAAAATAAATTACAACTAGAAACCCTCGAATCCTGGCTTTGGGATTCTGCCAACATACTCCGTGGAAGCATTGACTCCTCCGACTTCAAGAATTACATTTTCGGCTTACTTTTCCTAAAACGCTCCAACGATGTCTTCGAAGAAGAAGTAGAAAACATCATGAAACGTGATGGGATTTCTAGAGAAGATGCGGAAGATGAAACCTACTTTCAATTGCCTTTAGAATCGCGGTGGGAAACGGTGAAGAAAGCCACGGAAAATATTGGGATTGCTTTGGATAAAGCATTTGCTGCTATTGAACGTGAGAATACTTCTTTGGAAGGTGTAATGACCGCAACAAAGTTTGGGGACAAAGAAAAACTTTCTGATGAATTGCTACAGCGTTTGTTGAGACACTTTAACCAACATTCATTGCGGAATGAAGACTTGGTTTCTGCTGACTTATTGGGTGATGCGTATGAGTACTTGATTAAGATGTTTGCCGATGATGCTGGTAAAAAAGGAGGTGAATTCTATACGCCGAGAGCTGTGGTGCAACTAATTGTACAATTGATTAAACCTGAGCCGAAACAAAAGGTGTATGATCCAACCTGTGGTTCTGGTGGAATGTTGATTGAAGCAGCGCGCTATGTAGCGGAACAACCCAATGGAAAGGTGGGAAATAACATTAATGTTTCTTTGGCTGGACAAGAGAAAAACTTGGGAACTTGGGCCATTGGAAAGTTGAACATGTTATTGCATAACTTCATGGATGCGGATATCCGTAAAGGAGATACGCTCATCAATCCGCAACATAAAAATGAAAATAACGAATTAGAAGTATTTGACCGTGTAATTGCGAACCCTCCGTTTTCTATGGATGGTTGGTGGACGCCTGCTGAAAACTCAATTGAGGTGAAGCTGGACAAAAACGGAAAAGAGAAAAAGATTACGCCCAACTATAAGAAAGTGGTTTCTGACCCGTATGGACGTTTCCAATTTGGAATACCGCCTAGGGGTTATGCCGATTTAGCATTCTTACAACACATGGTGGCTGTTTTGAAACAAGACGGTAAAGCTGGTGTGGTGTTGCCACACGGAACTTTGTTTAGAAGTGGTTCTGAAGGTGAAATCCGTAAAGCTTTGTTGGAAGCAGATTTGGTTGAAGGAATTGTAGGTTTACCAAGTGCGTTGTTTTACAACACAGGAATTCCTGCTGCGATTTGGATCATGAACAAGAACAAAACCAAGGAGCAGAAAAATAAGGTGATTATTATTGATGCCAGCTCTGACTTTAAGGATGGAAAGAACCAAAATGAATTGTTGGACGAACACGTAGCTAAAATTGTAAAAGCTTACGATGGTGCGAAAGACATTAACAAATATATGCGTGTGGTTGAACTTTCTGAAATCAAGGAAAATGATTTCAACCTCAATATCTCTCGTTTTATTGACACTAGCGAACCTGAACTAGAAGTAAATATTGAAGCGGTTCATCAGAAAATATCGGAATTAGAAAACCGAGAAGCTGAAATTGATGAGAAATTGGCTGGATTCTTAAAAGAGTTGGGGATATGAGAGAAGGGTATAAGGAAAGCCTTTTAGGTCTTGTTCCTGAGAATTGGGAGATTAGAAGAATAAATGATTTTGTAACAGAAGTTAAAGGGGGTGCAGCTTTAAAGCCTTCTGATTTTGTTAATAAAAATGGATTCCCTGTCATTCCTAAGAAATCAATAGTAAAAGGAGGTCAATTATCAATCGATAAATCAAATCCTACATTCTGTTCAAAGCAATTCGCAGATAATAACAAAAACAACATTATTGATAAAGACTACATAGTAACAACATTGAGAGATTTAGTACCTAGTGGTCCTTCTATTGGATATATGGTGCAATTTCAATCTAAAGATAAATTTATTTTGGCTCAAGGAGTATATGGATTTAAAATAAATAATGATATTAGTCGTGAATTTCTAATTCAATATTCAAACACTTTGCAGTTTAGGAAAGTAATGCAAAAAATCAAAGTTGGAAGCACACAAGTCCATATTAGAAATAAAGATTATTTTGGTGTGTCAATCCCATTACCTCCCCTCCCAGAACAACAAAAAATAGCAGAAATTTTAAGCACAGTAGATGCTAAAATTGAAATCATAGACCAACAAATAAGCGAAACATCAGTACTCAAAAAAGGAGTGATGCAACGTTTGTTAACCAAAGGAATTGGTCATACGAAATTTAAAAATTCGGTATTGGGAGAGATCCCTGAGAGTTGGGAGGTTGTGAAAGTCAGTGAAATAAGTGATGTAATAGACAGTCTTCATAAAACCCCATTTTTTTCAGATAGAGGATATCCAATGGTTAGAGTTGGGGATATTAATAAGCCATCGTTAAATCTTGATAAATGCTTAATGGTAAGTAAAGATGTTTATTTAGATTTCAATAAAAATCATAAACCTAAAAGAGGAGATATTTTAATGACAAGGGTTGGGTCATTCGGGAAAACGATATTAGTAGAAACTGATTCAGGATTTTGTATCGGTCAAAATACCGTGGTAATAACAGGGATTGAAACTCCTAAATTCCTAAACTTCACATTTAATAGTTTTCTAATTCAAAAGCAATTAAAACTTTTAACAAATGGTTCTTCCCAACCTTCTTTAAGTTTGAAAAACATTAGAAATCTAAGTGTTTTGTCCCCACCTATTCAAGAACAAATCAAAATTTCTAATGTTCTTAATTCTATCGACGATAAACTTCAAGTTTTATCAGAAAAGAAAGTTACTTACCAAGAACTCAAACAAGGTTTAATGCAGCAATTGTTAACGGGAAAGGTTCGGGTTAAAGTTTAGAAGTATGGAAGAAGTTGATATAAATGCCATTGATAAGCTCCTAATAGAGTTTCAAACATTTAAAATTGAGTTAGAACAGCTTCGAATAAAAGAAGATATTCCACAATTCGCCTCACTTTTAGGTGAGTTTACTGCAATGAAGAAATATTATCACTTATGGAATAAAAGCGAAGCCGAGAGATACAATATCTTTGATGTTTTAAATATCCGACACGCAGAAACCAAAACACATACACCTTATTTGATCAATTTATTGAATCCAAAAGCTTCTCATGCGCAAGGAATGTTATTCTTCAATCTTTTTATTGATGCAGTAGCTCCAGATAATAAAAAGTATCTTTTTGAAGATTTAGGAATTCACAATATTCGATTAAAAGAAGAGAAATCTACTTTAGATGGTCGTTTGGATATTTTTATTGAAAGTTACGGAAGAGAAGAAAAGTTTGTAATCGTAATTGAGAATAAAATCAATGCGAAAGACCAGGACAAACAGCTTTCAAGGTATTATAAATACTGCAAAAGTAGAGGTTTTACAGATGAAAACATCCTCTTGATTTATTTAACGAAAAGAGGAGGAAACGCAACTAACTCATCTATGAAACTATTAGAACAGAAAAGGTTAAACGATACTAAAGTATTGGTTAACATGAGTTACCGAAAAGATGTAAAAGGAATCATGGAATCTTACATTGAAAAATTAGAATCCAGCAAAGTGAAATTTATCGCCCAACAATATTTAAATATTATAAAAACATTCTAACATGAGCGAATACGAGAATAGAATATACGAATTACTTACTTCTTCTGAAGATAAATTCAAATCATCTTTTGAAATAGCTAATCGCTTTGATAAAGTCAAATGGAAATTAATTAAGGATTTTTGGGTAAGTGTAAAAGAGGAACTTGAAAAATTGATTGAAGAAAACAATGAAGATTTTAGCGTTGAATTAGATTCTGATATATTACGACAATATTCTAAATGCTACGTTTATTTAGACAACAATATAAACACAAGAATTCTCTATCAAAATTTAGCTGAAGATCAATGCATTGGAATTTGGGTGGATGCATTCAAAGTAGATCAAGAAAAAGTAAATAACTATACTCGTGCAACAGGAGTTGATATTCAAAATTTAAGTACAAACACTTGGTGGGTTTCACTTAAATATATTTCAGAAGACTTCCGTGATTTAGATTCATTAACTTTGATATTGCCCGAATATTCATTAGCTAAAAGTAAAATAAAAGCAAAAGAATTGTTCGATTATGCTTTGGTTAATAAAGAACATTTAAGGGGAATTGCAGCAAATTGTTTTAATAAAAATGAGGAAATCGGAAAAATTCTTTGATAAGTATTTTTTCGACCAAAAAAGAGTTAAATAAACGCTACATTTTTAATGTTTTGGTTGATAAAATGGTCGATAAAAAACCATTATACGGCTGTATCACCTAAAAACAGTAATGACTTGCCAGTAGAACTTTTTTATTTACAAAAGAAAACTGGTCGATAAAAGAATAATTCATGGTCGATAAATACACAAACAATATTCAACAACTGTAATAAGGCAAAATTCTATCGGACAAAATGCGATAAATAACCCCCTTTTGTCCGATAGAATGTCCGATAACTTTGTCCAATAATAACTAAACAAAATCACAAACAACTGTTTAACAGTGTCTTAATAACAGCCGAATACTGGATAAATAATAGGAAAATGTCCGATAACTTGTCGGATAAAATGTCCGATAAACATTTTTATGGTCAATAGAAATTAAATCTAACTTATGCTTCACAAGCTGATATGAGGTGTAAAGTTTAAGATAAAATCTTAATTTAGTGGAAGAGAATAATTTATGGAAGAAAATAGTCATTTTGATAAAAAGTCGCTAAAACTAATACAAGGAAAAACTGCTGACTTTAATGAGCTTGCAAAAGATTGTGTTTGCTTTGCTAATGGTGTTGGTGGAGAAATTCATATTGGTATTGAAGACGGTGAGGAATTACCAGATTCATCTCAAATTATTAATCAAAAGTTAGTCGATAAAATCAATAAAACTATTCCTCAACTGACTATTAATGTGGGGATTATTCCTTCAATTGAAAAAGCAGAAAATGGAGGAGAATATATCAACTTAAAGATCCTAAGAAGCACACAAACCATCGCTTGTACATCGAATGGTAAATATTACATTCGCATATCTGATGAATGTCGCCCAATTTACCCTGAAGATATGACGAGAGTGGCATCCGAGAAACAAGCATTTGTTTGGGAAGAAAAAGTTGTTCGAAAGATTGGGGTTGAAGATATTGACTTCCAAAAAAGAGATACACTAATAAATGATATTGTTAACTCAGAACGGGTGAGCGATTTTGTAAAAGAGATGTCAAGAGATGAGTTGTTAGATCATTACCTACTCACCTCAAATAGCAACTTAACCAACTTAGGTGTCTTGTGGTTTGGAAAAAGAAAAGACCGGGCTTTGTTACATTATGCACCTACAATTCAGTTTATTAAATATGATAAGGATGATAATAAAGTTAATAAAATAGTATGGGATGAATTTACGAAGAATCCCAAAGAACTTTTGAATGAAATTATTGCTTTGAAAGATTGGGAGGAATCAGTAGAAATATCAGATGGGCTTTTTAGGAAGACGATTCCAAATTATGATTTAGAGGTTATTAGAGAAATAATTGCAAACGCACTTGTGCATAGAGTTTATACAATGCGTGGAGATATTTTCATAAATCTACATCATGACAGACTAGAAGTACATTCTCCAGGCAGATTACCTTTGGGCGTTACTCCGTCAAACATTATTTCTAAATCCGTACAGCGAAATCAACATCTATCAAAAATATTTCACGACTTAAAATTAATAGAAAAAGAAGGTAGCGGATATGATAAGGTATTTGAAATTCAATTGTTCAATGGAAAGCCAGAACCGCTTGTAGAAGAAGGCGACGATAGGGTTACCGTTACATTGAAAAAACAAATTATTAGTAAAGAAGTCGTGCGCTTAATGTCGAAAGTTAATGATGAGTTTAATTTGAATCAAAAAGAGATTATTGCTCTCGGATTGATAGCGCAGAGTGGTGTTTTATCATCATTGATGCTGAAAAATAAATTATGCATTAGAAATGAAGATTCTTTAAAATACTGGACTAAAAAATTAGTAAAACACGAAATTATTCTGAGTAAGGGGAAAACAAAAGCTACCGAATACTATATTAACCCTGAACTTTTAAAACAAATTGAATTTAAGGGTAAAACCGATTTAAAAAAGATAGAAGCTCATCGTTTAGAGCATTTAATTTTGGAAGATTTAAAGATTTACTCACCTTGCTCTATTGGAGATATACACGAGAGAATAGGTCTTGAAATTCATGAAAAGAAACTCAAACGGTCAATTGATGATTTAATAGATGAAAAAAAAATCACAAAGACCGGACAAAAACGAGGTACTAAATATAAGTTATCGGACAAAATGCGATAAATAAACTCCTTTTGTCCGATAAAATGTCCGATAACTCTGTCCGATAACTATTGTAAACATCCATAAAACACCTTATATGATTGGGCTTCAACAATTTTATAAAGCTCGATAAATAATAGGAAAATGTCCGATAACTTGTCGGATAAAATGTCCGATAACTTCTTCAGTAGCCTGTTTAAAATATGTAAAACACCTTAAAAAATTAATCAAAACAGATTATTCCAAAAATAAATTATCAGCAAAAACGGTGTTTTAGACCTATTTAAACCAAAATATTCAAAGATTTCTTTAATTTAGTTCGCTTACAATAGACCACAACAAAGTCTATCGGACAAAATGCGATAAATAAACCCTTATTGTCCAATAGAATGTCCGATAAAGTGTCCGATAGAAAATGATTTATGAGCCATTCACCAGAATACATTTACAGCGAAAAACCCGCAATTGAATTGTTTCAGGAACTCGGTTATCAGTACTTAAATGCAAGTACACATGATGAGCGCGCTGAAATTACGGAGGTTTTATACAAAGACAGATTATTAGCCGCAATCAAGCGCATCAATCCGTGGATCAACGACAACAATCTCAATAAAGCTTTTGTTGAATTAACTTCTGTGAATGGTGCTTCCTTAATGGAAATCAACCAAAAGATTTGGGAATTAATTAGAGGAGGAACATTTACATTGAAACAAGTTATTGATGGTGTTGAAGAATTTAGAGCGGTTCATTTTATAGATTACATTACGCCAGAGAAAAATGATTTCTTGGTGGTGAATCAAATTCGTTATCATGGAAAAGGTCAGAATTCTGTACCTGATATTGTTGTTTACATCAATGGTTTGCCTATCGGTGTAATTGAATGTAAATCTCCAAAGGCACCAACAGCTTGGGATAATGCCTACAGTGATTTGGTGTATTATCAGAAGAATTCTGAAAAGTTATTTCATTACAATCAAATTTGTGCAGGAATTTGGGATGTTGGGGGAAAATATGGTGCAATTAATTCACCGCAGCAGTTTTATTCTGTTTTTAAAACCAGTAAAGAAGATGTTGATATCATTGCACAAGCCAAAAAGGAACAAGATAAACTCATCATTGCTTTATTTAAGAAAGAACGCATTCTCGATTTAATTAGACATTTCGTTCTCTTTGAATTGGATGAAGGCATAACAATTAAGAAGTTGCCGAGGTATCAACAACTCCGTGCGACCAATAAAACAATTGCAAAATTAAAGTCAGGTGAAGGCGGTGTGGTATGGCATACACAAGGTTCTGGAAAATCCTTAACCATGGCTTACATTACCCGTAAACTTCAAGCACCTGAATATGGATTTGATAATCCCACGGTGATGATCATGACAGACCGTAAGGATTTAGACCGTCAAATCACCACTACTTTCCAAAACGTAGGCTTTAAGAATGTCAATCAAGCTTCTAACGTGGCGCATTTAGACAAACTATTGAGCAACGATTATGGAGGAATTATTACCACAACTTTACAGAAGTTTCAAGAAACCGATAAAGACGCAACAGATGCAAGTGATCAAACAGAAGTTGAAGAACAAGGAAAGATAAGGTTAGAAAAACACCTCGACGGAAATACTTTGGTAAAAATCACTAAAGAATTAAAAGAAGGAAAGTGGATAGAAACAGAACGAGAAGAAGTTGATTTAGAAGAACTTTCTTTAAAAGAAAACCTCTACATTTTAGTAGATGAGGCACACCGAAGTCATTACGGATTTCTAGCTTCCTTTATGAGAACAGTTCTGCCCAACGCAAAGTTTGTTGCTTTTACTGGAACACCAATTTCCAAAGAAGACAAATCAACTTTAGCAGAATTTTATGGAGATGAATATATTGATGTTTATACCATTACCGAAGCAGTAGCCGATGGAGCAACAGTTGAACTTAGATACGACGAAGGAATTGCAAAGCTGGATGTCAAAAAAGAAGAACTGGATAAAGAATTTGAAGAAAAATTCGGAGATGCTTCAGAAGAAAAAAAAGACAAGTTAAAACGCGAAGCCTTAAGGAAATATCAACTTTCTGAAAGTCGGATTTATGACATTTCTAAGCACATTATTGACAATTACCGCGATAAGATTTATCCTGACAAGCACAAAGCAATGATTGTTTGCAGCGGTCGTCCTCATGCTATTCGTTACCAACAAGCTTTACATCAATTAAAGGAAGAAGGTTATCATAATTTTGAATCTAAAGTAGTGATGAGTTTGGGTTCTCCTAAAAAAGATGAAATAGCCAAAGAATATTATGAAACTCTAGAATGGAATAAGAATAATCCAATGGATCAAAAGCCAATTTGGATTATCGCACCAGAAGACATAAAAGATGCAACGGATAATTTCAAATTGCCTTTCGGTGATGAAGACGAAACCGAGAAGTCAGGAAAAAAGAAATTCGACAATACAGCTTTTATCATCGTTTCAGATATGCTTTTAACGGGTTGGGACGCCCCTATTGCCTCTGTTTTGTATTTAGATAAACCTTTAAAAGAACATAATCTTTTACAAGCCATAGCAAGAGTAAATCGTTCACGAAAAGGAAAAAATGCTGGATTTATTGTTGACTATAATGGAATTACAGCTTACCTCACACAAGCTTTAGAAATTTTCTCTGGCGATATTCGTCCCGACGACATCTTAAAAAATATCAACGAAGAATTTCCATTGTTGGAAATGAATCACACTAAACTCGTAGATTTCTTTAAACCATTGCGCATTGACAGAAACTATGAACGCAACGAATTCATTGACAAAGCAATTCAACTCATCGAACCCATCAACAAACGAGATGACTTTAAAGCATTGCTAAAAGATTTTAATAAGTCTATAAATATCGTTTTGCCCAATACCAAAGCGATGAGGTTTGAAAAAGATTTTAAACTCTTCAATGAAATAAAATTAAGAGCGAGAAATGCTTTTCCCGAGGACGAAGAATTGAGAATCAGTTCAGACGAAAGTAAAATGTTGCAAGAAATGATTGATGCCCATTTGAAATCTCAAGGCGTTGAAAACCTCTTGGCTGAACCGATTTCCATTATCGATAAAGATAAATTCAAAGAAGAAATCATGAACGCTTCTCCAGCAACAAAAGAGTTGAAGATGCGCAATAACTTGATTCACACCATTAAAGTAGGAATTGACAAGAATCCAGATTTCTACAAACCACTTGCGCAGCGTTTAGATGAATTGCTCAAGATGAAAGCCGAAGACCGTATAAAACAATTGGACTTATTAAAAGCCTATGCCGACGTTCAAGATCTTATCATTGCACAACAAAAAGAAGGAGAAGAAAAAGGATTTACAACAGAAAGAGAAAGAGCAGTTTATGATTCCATGAAAACAATGTTTTCTGAAGACGCTGAAGATGCCACTAAAACATTATTTGACTTAATCAATGGCGAACTAAACATTGTGAATTGGGAAAACAAAGGAATGGTTCAAAAAGACATCGAGAACAAGATTATGAGCTTCCTTAAAACCAAATTAGAGAGATCAGAAGCGAAAGCAAAAGCGAAGGAAATGGTGAACGTTTTAATTCGAAATAAAGATGCGTAGCGTTGAATACGGAGATAAAATCATTGAGTACACTTTTTTAGAAAAGGAAAACTTGAAATCGCATTACATCACTGTTCAAAAAGGCGAAGGAGTTACGCTTAAAGGAAGAGAAATCACCGATGCACATGCAGAGAAGTTAATCCTTAAAAAAGCGAAATGGATAATCGATAAACTTGAACTGGTGAAATCCATCGGAGAAGATGATATCGTTACCGGTTCTAGAATTCAATACTTGGGACGTAAATATTACGTTGAACTTTTTCTTGATTCAAGTCTTAAAACCATCTCAATAGATTTCACAGAATCAAAATTCAAAGTTTATCTTTCTAAAGATCTCAATAACCAAGAAGACATAAAGAGAGCATTCTCAAAATTCATCACAGAAAAAGCAAAAGAGAAGCTTACCCCAAGAATTAAAAAGTGGTCAAAACAAACAGGCCTCTCCTACAACGAACTTAAATTCATGCACCTCGAAAAAAGATGGGGAAGTTGTACACCGAGCAACAACATTATCATTAATGTAGACGCAATAAAACTACCTTACAGTTTAATCGATTACCTTATCGTTCATGAACTTGTGCATACAAAAATCAAAAGTCATTCGAAGGAATTTTGGGCGGAACTTTCTAAATATATGCCGAATTGGAAAGAGTTGGATGAGAAGATGTATGGGATGAAGATGTAGATTAAACCTAGGCTTTCTCTCCCAAAAAAAGTTGAAAACTTTTTACCTCCACTCTCACACTCTTTCTCACTTTGAAAGCCAGTTCTCCCTACAAAGTTGAAGACTTTTTCACCTCTCCCTTGCCGATTTTAATCGGCCATCCTCTCCCTATAAAAGCCTTCCGGCTTTTATCACTTCCCAATACAGAAATTAGCAAATATATTCCCCAACAAATCATCAGAAGTTATCTCCCCAGTTATACTCGACAAATGTCTAATCGCACTGCGAATATCCATCGCCAATAAATCCCCAGAAATCTGCATCTCGAGTGCTTCCTCTACCTGATTCATATCCGCCAAAGCATTCGAAAACGCCTCATAATGTCTCGCATTAATTACAATCGTATCACTCTCCGTAGCCAATTCCGCAACAGACTTCGCTAATTCTGCTTTGATGTCATCTAATCCATCGTGTTTCTTGGCTGAAATTGCGATGACAGGATACTTTTCGCTGTAATCAGCAAAATTAGTCGTATCCATGTTTTCCGTTTTGTTGGCAAGTAGAATTATGGATAAACCTTGACGTTCTAAACGTTTTAAATCGATTCTGACGTCTCCTTTTGTAAGTTCGTTAGCATCGAAAACATAAAGTAGAATGTTAGATTTACTTACTTCAGATATTGCTCTAGCAACTCCGATTTTTTCAATTTCATCTGTAGCTTCGCGAATTCCTGCAGTGTCAATAAAGTTGTATAGAATCCCGTCAATTGTTAAACGTTCTTCAATTGTGTCTCTTGTGGTTCCTGGAATGTCAGAAACAATTGCTCGTTCTTCATTCAGTAAGGCATTCAGTAAAGTGGATTTTCCTGCATTTGGTCGACCAGCGATTACTGTACTTACACCATGTTTTATGGCATTTCCATAGGCAAAAGATTCTGTCAATAAAGTTAATTTTTCTTTCAACTCAATTACTAAATCATTCAACTCTGTTCGGCTGGCGAATTCTACGTCTTCTTCCGAGAAGTCAAGTTCTAGTTCTATTAATGATGCGAAATCCATTAAACGCTGACGTAAATGAGCGATTTTATCAGAATATCCACCACGCATTTGATTCATCGCAATTTCGTGGCCTTTTTTAGAATCTGAGGCAATTAAATCAGCGATTGCTTCGGCTTGAGATAAATCCATTCGTCCATTGAAATACGCACGCATGGTAAATTCTCCTGGCTTTGCCATTCTACAACCTGCTTTAAAAAGTAAGTTCAGAATTTGTTGTTGAATATAAGTTGAACCGTGGCAAGCAATTTCTGTAGCATGTTCTCCAGTAAAGCTTTTCCCTTCTTTTAAAACAGTGACTAAAACTTCATCAATCACGTTTTTCTCTTCATCTCGAATCGTTCCAAAATGAACAGTATGTGTATCAACTTTCGTTAAATCCTTAGAAAATATTTTAGAAGTCAATGTCAGCGCTTCTTCTCCTGAAACACGAATAACAGCAATTGCTCCTACTCCATTCGCAGTAGATAATGCACAAATTGTATCTTTTTCAATCAATAAAGCCATGGTAATTGTTCTTAGCGTTTAATTTTGCAAAGATAGGAAATTGTTTGTTTCCTAACGGTCACTATTTAATTGTTGTCTTCGAAAGTCATCGAAGGATACTCCCGTTGACTAGCTTGTCGAAGGCAACTATTTTCGAAGTGTAACCCCGTTGACTGAACTTGTCGAAGGCAACTGATTTCGAAGTGTAATCCCGGTGACTGAGCTTGTCGAAGGCAACTGATTTCGAAGTGTAATCCTCGTGACTGAGCTTGTCGAAGGCATCGGATTCACCGAAGGCAAATGTAAAAGAATTTTGAAAAAGCTAGATGTTTGATACTAGATGCAAGACAAAGTCTAAAGTCTAACATCTAAAAATCTCACCCCACTTCATTCTTAAACCATCTCCACAACGGATCATTGGGAACATCTGCCGTAATTTCAATTGGTTCCTTCTTCACAGGATGAATAAATTTGGCTCTTCTTGCATGCAATGAAATACTGCCATCTTTATTGGAACGTTTTGCGCCATATTTCACATCACCTTTAATGATGCAACCGATGTTAGCCAATTGCGTTCTAATTTGGTGATGTCTTCCTGTTTTTGGATTTACTTCTAATAAAAAATAGCGGTCACTTTGAGCAATTAGTTTATAATCTAAAACAGATTCTTTTGCTTCTGGTGTTCCTTTCTTTACAGAGTAACTTTTGTTTTGATCAGTGTTCTTTTTCAAGTAATCCAGTAAACTTCCAGTGTCAGTTTGGGGTTTTGTTTCCACAATAGCCCAATACACTTTCTCAACTTCTTGATTTTTGAACAATTCATTCATTCTGGAAAGTGCTTTACTCGTTTTTGAGAAAATCACCAACCCAGAAGTAGGGCGGTCTAATCGATGTATAACACCACAAAAGACATTGCCCTCCTTCTTATATTTTTCGGCTAGCCAAAGTTTTATTATTTCAGGCAACGGCATATCACCCGTCTTATCGCCTTGGGTAATGTCACCCGAAGCTTTGTTGACAGCAATCAGATGGTTGTCCTCATAAATAACGTCAATTGCCATTTCTAGTATTGTTCTTCTTTATTAGGAAAATCTCCTGAACGCACATCGCTGATATAGCTTTTCACTGCGTTTGTCATTTCTTCGAATAAGTTATGGTATTTACGCAAGAAACGTGGATTAAAGTCATTGTTGATCCCCAACATATCGTGAACCACCAAAACTTGTCCATCAACTCCTCCACCAGCACCAATTCCAATAATTGGAATATTTACTTCCTTAGCAACTTTTGCTGCTAATTCAGCAGGAATTTTCTCCAAAACGATAGAAAAACATCCAGCTGCTTCCAATGCCTTAGCATCTTCAATCAAGCGATTTGCTTCTTCCTCTTGCTTAGCTCTTACCACGTAAGTTCCAAACTTATAAATTGATTGTGGAGTTAATCCTAAGTGCCCCATTACTGGAATACCAGCCGTAAGAATACGTGTAATAGATTCAATGATCTCTTGTCCACCTTCCATTTTCACAGCGTGTCCACCAGATTCTTTCATAATTCGAATCGCAGTCACCAACGCTTCTTTTGAATTCCCTTGGTAAGAACCAAAAGGCATATCCACCACTACCAAAGCACGTTCTACCGCACGAACTACAGAAGCCGCATGATAAATCATTTGGTCCAAAGTAATTGGCAAAGTTGTTTCGTGTCCAGCCATCACATTCGAAGCCGAATCTCCAACCAAAATGACATCAATTCCAGCAGAATCAATAATCTTAGCCATCGAAAAATCATATCCAGTTAACATCGAGATTTTCTCGTTATTATCTTTCATTTCTTGCAACGTATGAGTGGTTACACGCTTCACATTCTTATGTACAGACATAATCAATTTATTTTAATTGCAAATGTACGAGAACAAATCAAATTGGGTGTTGAAATTTGGGAAATTTGTGTGGGGGTGTGATAGAATACATTATGAATACTTCCAGTCTCTAACATTGTTAATAATGTAATTCTTAACGTTAATTAGATGCTGCTCATCTTTTATTACTTGGTCATTGAAACTGATATGCCAAACACCATTTTCATTACCTAATTTTAAAGAATTATTTTTGCTAGTAACGGATCCCTTAAATCCTCTAACCATTGCTGATAATGTTTGAGATGGTGCTTTATACTCTCCTGCAATATTGCTTTTATTTTCAGAATAGCATATTTCTACAAGTGCATGAAAATGATTTGGCATCACAACATATTCGTGAAGTTTAACATTTCCCCTTCTTTCTCTGGTAAACTCCCATTCCTCTGCAATGATTTCCCCAAGTTTATTTGGGTACATCTTTCCATCCTTGATAGTTCCAAACAGCCAAAGATGCTTTCGAGCATCGATAGTGATAAAATAATAGCCAATTGATGCGTAATCATAGCCTTTTAAACGAAGGCTTTTTCGATTTGGTAATTTAGGTTTTTTCATAATATTCTGATTTAGACACATTAAGATAGTGAAAAAAATGAATTAGAATTTTTTTTTAGGCTTTTTTTAAAGTTTGATGTTCCAAAAATTAAGATGAGCTTGGAAAAGGACGGTTGCAAACCGTCCGTACTAATGCTCAATCAAATTGCACCTGTGCAATTTGGACGAAGTGTTTTTCCTTCTTGAACTAGTTGCACGCCCTGGTTCTAGTATGGACGGTTTGCAACCGTCCGCCCTAGCCCGTCCGAAAATTGCATTTATGCAATTTAAAAAACCTAAACTAAAACCAACTCATGCCTCTTGTGTTTTTTCTTTTCTCCAAGAAAGAAATCAATCCTCCCGAGCGCCAGCCCTGCCCAACCCACCTGATTTATCAGCACCTTCTCGCCCAATCTATTAAAATGAATTTCTGGTTTAGGCAAAAAGGTATGCGTATGTCCTCCGATTATTAAATCTATGTTTTCTGTTTCGGAAGCCAATAATTGATCGTTGTCTAAAAACTGTTTTGGTTTGTAGCCTAAGTGGGACAAGCAAATGACTAAATCACATTTTTCTTCGAAGCGAAGGTGTTTGGCTATTCTGTTGGCTATTGGAATTGGTTTTAGGAATTCTGTGTCTTGATAATTGGCTTTGGCCACTAAACCTTCTAGACCAACCCCGAGTCCGAAAACTCCGATTTTGAATGGACCTTTATTGAAGATTTGATATTCTTTGGTAACGTCTTTTAGGATAGTATTATCGAAATTATAGTTTGAACAGACGAAAGGAAATTTGCCATATTGATAGGCGTTTATGAAACCATCTAATCCGGCATCGAAATCATGATTCCCCATTGTTGCACAATCGTAGCCCATGTGGGTCATGAGTTTCATTTCTAATTCTCCGTGGAATTTATTGAAATAAGGTGTTCCTTGGAAAATGTCTCCTGCGTCTAACAACAGTACATTTTTTTCTTGTTTTCTTATTTCTTTTAATAAAGCGTATCTTCTAGCTACTCCTCCTTGATTTGGATATTTGGCGTGAGTAGCTGGAAATGTTTCAATATTTGAATGGGTGTCGTTGGTATGAAGAATGGTGATTTTCTCTAAGTTTTGAGGATCTTTTGGGAAACTCAATAAACTTGGACTAATGGCTAATCCTGCTCCAACAACTATGCTTTTTTGTAAAAACATGCGACGTTCCATATTACCATTTTATGCGGTTATCCAAAATTGGACGAAGTGTATCTATTGCTTCCACCCTTTTTATTAATGCTTCTCTGAGGAAGATTCCAGTATCTGTAGTTTCATAGCTTCTCTTAAAAAAACTCATGTTGTCTCCTCCATTTGACAAATAATCGGTGGTGATGACATATAAAGTATCTTCTAAAATTGCTTGGTTGTTAAAACTAATTTCAACTCCATTAATTTGAAATCCTCCGATGGGTTCGCCACCTGAATTCTTTAAGTAGGCAACAATCGATGCTAATTCACTTGCTGGAAGTTTTGCCAAAACAATGGTGTTATCGAATGGCATTAGTCGGTAAATATCTCCTACAGTAATATTCCCTTTTGAAATGGGTGATCTTAGACCACCATGATTCATAATAGAAATATAATGTTTGCCTTTCAACCAATCGTATTCTTTGAGGTAATTTTCTGTTTCATCGATTACGAAATTTCCCAAAGCTCCTTCAGGTCGGTCACGCAATAAATCTCCAGTGGCAAATCCTATTACTCGGTCCATATTGGCAGCCAATTCTTTTTTAAATGGCGCAATAAAAGCCTGAAGACTATCATCTGGAGATGTAGCAGTATTGATTTCAACTTTATCAGTTTGGACAAATACAGAAGCAGAAGAGCAGGCCCAAAGACCTGCTCCTAATGCTAATATCCATAAAATTTGAAAAACTTTCATGGTTTATATCATCTATTATTGAACAATAATTCTTTTTACTAAATTACCTTTTTCTGTATTAATATTCAACAAATAAGTTCCTGCATTGAATTTCGTAACATCTACTTCAACGAATTCTGTTTCTGCAGTGAATGTTCCAACTGTTCTTCCAGTCATATCCGTTACATTAATTGATGTGATTTTAACTCCATTCAATTGAACATAAACGATTTCATTACTTGGATTAGGGAAAATAGATAAGTTGTTGTCAATAAAGTCAGCAGACAATCCTAATTCACATCCTTCTGAAATGTAAGAAACAGCGTAGAAATCAACATAACAAGCGAAATCAGCACTATCAATGTAAGGATTTCTATTGTTTTGAATACTGTAAATTAACTCATGACGAGCAATTTCGTAACTATCTGGCACATCATTAAAGTGCCATTTTTTCAATACGTCTTGTTCTTGGTTTGAAGGCATTCCCCAGTTATCACCAGTTCCACTAGCACCATTATATGCTGTTGCCATGTAGAAAATTGATCTCGCTAAGTTTCCTTTTTGCTGATCTCTTGGTTCATAAACTAATGAACCACTAGCATTTTGTCCTCTTGAACCTTCTAAATATGTAAATGCTGGTGTTCCAACGATTTCACCGAAAGGTAAATTACTTCTTGGCGTATTAGCTTTGTTTAAGTTTGTAGGATACAAGTTGTGATAGTCTGCATACTCTAATTCCTCCGGTGTTCCGTTTGCTGGATTAGTTGGGAACCAAGAATGTGCATAAGTATGTTCTCTTGAATATCCTGTTGCAGTCCAATCAAAAGATCCGCTATACACTTTTTTCTCACCTGAATAAACACAAGTAATGTAGCTTTCTCCTGCTAATGTATCTAAAGCTTCAAAACCATCCATTAATAGTGTCTTATATAAAAAGTAAGAACTATAATTATGAGGATTAATTAAAGCAGTTAAGTCATCAGTTAAAGTTGATGTTCCAGTATTTAAAGCACCATAATAAGAACCAATGTTACTTCCACTTGACATTTGGTTATCAGTTGCAACATCTGTTTGGTTGTAGTTAACAAAGTTTCCATAACCATTTAAAACATAAACCGCAAAATGGTAGTCAATATCTGCACGAATTCCTCTAGGAGTAAAAGTTTCAGAATTTCCAACATAAGCAACTTTACTATCACCGATCACATCTCCTCTTAAGTACGAAGTTCCATCAACAGGAACTCCAGTTGGAGTACTTCCTTCTTTCCAAAGAATAAGGAAACCTTCACCATCAAAAGAAGCATGGCTCTCAACATTCATAGTGTAAGCTTGAACATTTGTAATTCCAATAATCGATGTTCCAAAACTTGGCTCAGTTGCTAAATTATCATTCCCAATTCCGTATAAATTCAAAGTGAAAACAGGAGCATTAGGATCATCAGATGATATAGCGATTGTTGCAATTCTAGAACCGTTTGCTGTTGTAGAAAAAGCTAGATTTCCAGTAGTACTTCCAGTACCTGCAATAGCTCCAGTTGCTAAATTTGTTGAGAAATCAGCTGCTGCATTACCAGCGAAATTAATCCCAGAAACTGTTAGATTATTAACTCCAATGTTCTTTAATTCGATTGGTGTAGAAGACGTTGTTCCAATTTGAATAGTAGCACCGTTTAAAACAGGTGTTCCATCAATTAAAACTTCGATTTTCTTATCAGGCGCAGTATATCCAAAGATATCAGCCATATTACGTGGCAATAGTTGGAAAAGTCCGTTGTATTCACTTAATAATCCAACAACCGATTGCGCTCCTCCTGGAATTGTTTGTCCTGCCATTGCAGTTCCAGAATTAATACGAAGCGTTCCTGTATTTGTACCATCTGTAAAATTGTAGTTTGTACTATTAGCGAATGCTGCTCCTGAAGTTGGGAAAGTTACATTATCAATTCTTACCAAACGACCTTCATACGTATTCCCTAAATCAACAATATTAATGTTCCAAGGTGCTATTTGTGTTCCAGAACCACGAGGTGTTAAAGAAGTAATTGGATCAATTTCAATTAATCCGCTAAAGTCCTTAATTGTTCCTGTAACGGTAACAGAGTCTCCTCTATTTACACCGTTTGTAAAAGAACCACCGTAGATTGGTATTCCACCAGTTTGATCTTGAATATAACGAATTGGCCCTAATTCTCCTCCATCAGCAGCTACACCTACAATAGTTACAGTAGCCCCAACTGGGAAATTTCGTGCATCATCAATGTTTGTTTGTCCAAACAATGTTGTCATAGAAAACAAAGCACCGAAAAGCAAAATTTTATTTCTCATTTTATTTTAATTTATTATTATCTTCTATTACTAAAATTCAAATCCTAAAGACAAATTCACACGCAATCCTTGTCCAAAGAAAACACCTGAAGAAGCAGCATCAAAAGAGCTTCCATTTTGGTTATTTCTTGCATCAGAAATATACAATGTGTTCAATGCGTTGAATACGTTACCTCTTAATACTAAGCTTGATTTATTAAATTTGAAACGGTAACCAGCGTGGAAAGATAACATTCCATAAGATGGAATTAACCATGATTCTTTACCACCATTTCCACTAGAAACACTTAAAGAGAAAGGATCAAAATCACTATAATAACGATCGAAATAGTTATAACCCGCTTTTACATATAAACGTGGAATTGGCTCATAACGAATTGCAGCAGCAAAAGAATTTTGAGCAGCATCACCTACGTGAACACCTTTTGCATCAAATTCGAATTTTTGTCCAACAACATCAATCTCCTCAGCTGATTGCCAAGTCCAGTCTCCAATAGAAACCATTCCTTCTAAAGCTATTTTTTTTGTGATTTTATAAACCGCATCAAATTCAATTCCCATGTGTAAAGCATCCATTCCATTAACGTTTGCTACAACAAATTCTGTTGGGTCATTTGGATCTGGTACTTTCACACCAAACGGAAATGGTTTGTTTTTCCAATATGTATAATATCCATTTACATTAGCGCTAAATTTCTTAGAACGGTATCCATATCCAATCTCGAAAGCCATAATGTTCTCATTCAAAATTTCCTCAAAAAACTCATTACTTGAATTATCAATAACGTTACTAAACTGAGGTGTTCTAGATAAATAGCCCGCATTTACAAATATGTTCATGCTTTCTGTAACATTGAAGTTTGCTCCAGCTTTTGCAGTAAAACCTGCCAACCATTTCCAATCTGTTTGATTGTACTTTAAATCTGGGTGATTTGGATGATAATATTCTCCATCATATTTCACAACATCTTGTCCGCCGATGTATAGAATCGTATCTGCTAGGTGAATTTCTCTTTTCTTATGATAATCCACACCTTTATAACCATTAACAACAGTTGATAAATTCATAAAAGCAGTCCATCTTCCTTTATTATATTCAGCTTGTCCAAAAGCTCCTGCCCATTGAACTAATGCATCACGGTGATTATGGTAAGGTTGCCACCCTACTTTATCACCTTCTTTTTTCATGTTAGTAGATGCGTTTTGGTCATTAGAGTTAATCCAATAGTTTCCACCCAATAAATCTTTCAATTCTGTATAGTGTTCTCCTTTATAGTAACGGTAATCCAAACCTCCTGAAATTTCCCAGTGCTCATTCAATTTATAATCGAACTGAGAAACACCTCCCATCCATACATGGTTATTCACAGCTGAGGTAACAACTTGTGAAGATTTCAATAAAGTTGGATGATGTGATGGGTCAACACTAGGTACAATTGTTCCAAAAAGTTTAACTTCTTGGTTATTACTTATAATTTGATCCCAATCAACATGTCCTTCTTCATCATAAAGAATTCCACTTGAATTTTTCAAACGTTCTCCTCCACCTCTACCGATTGAGATGTAAGCCATATTTGAAATTGATAATTTATCATTTACCTTCCAAAAATCTTTCAATGTGATTTGAGGTTTGTGGTAATAGTTTCTTCTTTCAGATCTAACAACTCTATCTCCATTTTGATTTGTCATAAAACCAAAGTGTTGATTGTGTTGAATACCGTTGTCAATATTTACTGCTCCATCAGGAACGACAACTCCTTGCTCTCTTGCGTATTCTGAATCCCAATATTGTATTGGTTGATTATAAGAACGTTGACCATGCTCTTGAGGAGCACCAAATCCACTTAAAGAAATTAAGTGCTTTCCAACGCGTTTTTGAACTTTCAAATAGTAAAATGCTCCACGTGTACTTAAACCATCAACCCATCCGTCACCTTGTTTATAAGAACCTGAGAATAAAACTCCCCATCCATTCTTTAATTTACCTGACTTATATGATAATGAAGTTCTAAGGAAATTTCCTGAACCATATTCCTGATTTACCTTAATAACACGTTTACCACCTGTTGGTTCAGTAATTATATTCATTGTTCCACCCACAGAAGGCATTGCTAATTTTGTAGCACCTAAACCACGTTGAACTTGAATTTGATTTGTAATTTGATCCAATCCGAACCAGTTACTCCAATAAACCCAACCGTTTTCCATGTCGTTTACTGGAACACCGTCAATCATTACCCCGATATTTCTTTGATTAAATCCACGAATACTGATACGTGCATCACCATCACCACCACCTTGTTGTGTAGCATGTACACCAGGAGTTGAATTTAAAACCATTGGTAATTCTTGAGAACCCAGCTCTTCAGTAATTTGTTTTGCCGAAATACGAGTTACTGCAACTGGAGTTTTTCTATCGACAGCTAACTGACCGATAACTTCAACCTCTTCCATTTCTTGGGTATCACCCATCGAAAAATCTTTAGTTACAACTGGCGCATTTATAGTGACAATTGTAATTAAAGTGTCATAAGAAAACATTGAGATTTTTAATTCATATTCTCCATAAGGAAGATTTTGAATTGAATAAGAACCATCTAATTGTGCTTTTGATCTATAATCGTTGGATATATAGACATAAGCCCCAATAATTGGTTCGTTTGTTGAATGATCGGTGATTTTTCCATTTAATGTACCTTTTTGCGCTAATGCAAAAAACGGTATAAGGAAAGCGAGGAGAATAATTTTCTTTACCACAAGTGAAAAATTGATATGAAAAAAGGGGAGCTTTTACACTCCCCTAAATAAATTTTGAATTCTTATTTTACAATAACACGACGAGAAGTTACAACTCCATTTGATGTCTTTAGATTAACTAAATAAACACCTGGTTGATTTTCGATCGTGAATGATTGGATACCTGTTTTATTCTCTTGTGAGAATACTTTTTGACCTACTGCACTGTAAACTTCAATGTTTACGATGTTGCTTTCAGTTGAAAAGTTAAATACTCCATTTGAAGAAGGATTTGGGTAGATAGACAATTTGATTGCTGATTCGTCATTTACTGACAATTCATTACACTCACAGTCATGATTACCTAAAGTTGCCCAGTTTCCTTGAATACGAGGATTTCCTGCTCCATCTAAAATTGGATCTCCGTTTCCATCCAACATTGGAAGAACTGCTGGAATAGAATCCCATTGTACTAAAGCATTAAATTCAGGAATAACGATATCAGTAGCTCCTTTTTTAATACCTGGCTTACGGATTAATGAATGGTCTACAGTAAGAACTGTACCTACTCCATAGTACGGAGCAGTATCTGTCCAACCATTGAAAGGATCTCCAACATCTGGATCTTCACCAATTTTTCCAAAAATATCAACCAATTGAGAATTAGAAATATCTCCAATTGTTCCTTTAGCTAAAACCATAGCATCGTTTCCATTAAAATACATTGCTTTTGAAACATTGTAATCTGGACTGTAAAAACCATCAGCACGAACTTCTAAAGAATCCCAAACTGGTGCTTCTTGACCTGTTCCGTTTTCGTCTCTTTTGTCGATTACAGCAACATAAACATCGTAAGCTCCGATTGTACCGTTCAATTGAACTCCTGACTCAGGACCTACAAAAGTAGCACCGTTAGAATAACGTACTAACATGTAGTCATTCAAATTAATTGGTGAACCTGTTGGATTGTAAATCTCTATTGCTTTGTTGTTTGACCAACCTTCAACGTATTCAGAGATAAACAAACCGTCACAATCTTGTGCGCTAACAGCAGCACTTAAAAGTAGACCGAATGAAAGTAAAATTTTTTTCATAGTTATTATATTTATTTGAGAAATGTTACAAATTTAAAAAAACAAAAATAGTTGCGAGTTTGAACAAACTTATATGGATACAACTTATTTTATAATCGTTTTTTAATGTTTTATTGTTTTATCATTTAATGGTTTCAGCATGAAATTAAATTGCCTCAAGGAGAACATAAAATGATTTTCAGTACAAAATTAAGGCTTTTTATTGAACCTTATATTATCAAATTATGAACAATTTATGTTTTTTTGGTAAAATCGTGTGTAATAAATGTATAAACACATGTAAATACTTGACTAGGTACACTTAATTTTAAATTGAATAATTGCATAAAACATAGATTAATAATAGGATATAGCGAAATATCACTTTTTATTTATTGAAAGAAATTAGAGAAAATAAAATTGTTGAAAAAATATGTATACTGTTTTAGTCTTTTAACTTTCAATTGACACTTTGAAAATTTTTCTTTCTGAATTAGAATATTGGCTCTACATGAAATACTGCGGGTAATCAATTTTAATCTTTCCAAAAACTAATCTTTATACCACGAATTAAACTGAAACTTAAAAGATTTGAATTTTAAAATATTTATCAATACGATGTCAAGTATTGTCGAAGGATATCTTTTGTACTTTATTAAGATATGATTCTACCCTGATCTTAATGGAAGGTTTTAGAATATTAATTCAATAATAATCTGAACTACTTAATAATAAAGATATTTGAAGAAGTGACTCCTCGGTACTTTAATTCTTTGGTAAGAATTAAAAATTTGTCGGAATGACAGTCAAGTTGGTAGGTTTTCGGTGAAAGTGTTACTCAAGCGGAACTTGAGCAACACTTTCACCGACCAATAAACCCGAACCCCTTGTCATTCCGACAGAGCACCGCGACGAGGCATCTCTTTTTTTATTTTATAAAACATTACGATAGTTTTGTAAATTGAGTAAATCCGTTTATTGACTCGAAGCTTTATATAGTTGGAAAATTTCAAGATTCCATTAAAATAGTGGTAGAATCAAATATATAATGAGCTATATTTCAGCACAATAAACCCATCAGGACGGCATATTAATAGCCAAAGACGTAAGTCCTTGGTATAATATCAACAGAGACAAAACAAAACCCAACAAAATCATATAAAACTAGAATATTTCGAATTAGCAACCATTTGGAATTTCATGAAGCAACTTGAGAATAAGGAATTTCTTTTATCTTCGTAAAAAAATAATTTCGGCATGAAAAACATCATTTTATCAGCATTGATAATAGCTTTTACAAACTTTTTAGGTTTGGCACAAGAAAAAGATTCAACTAACGAATTAACAGTTGAAAAAATCTGGAAAGAATATCAATTCTATGGAAATGGAATTAGTGGATTCCGATCAATGAAAGATGGAGAACATTATTCTCGTTTCGCTTTAGTGGATGAAAAAAAATCTATCATGCGTTATTCGTTTGAAGACCTTTCGGGAACTGGTGAAAACATCCTCGATGGAAAAGAACTTGTTTATAAAGGTGTTGAATTAAAAGTTGACGGATATGAATTCAATGATGATGAAACAAAACTACTGCTCACCGTAAATCGTGAAAAGCGATACAGAAGAAGTTTCTCAGCTGATTATTACTTGTATGATTTAAAGTCTAAAACTCTTTCTCCACTCGATTCAGAAAGAAAACCACAAACTTTAGCATCTTATTCGCCAGATGGTGAAAAAGTGGCCTATATATATAGGAATGATATTTACGTTAAAACTATCGCAACTGGAAAAGTTAAAGCCATTACTAAGGATGGAAAAGAAAATGAAATTATCAATGGAACCACGGATTGGGTTTATGAAGAGGAATTTGCTTACACGAAAGCTTATGATTGGTCTCCAAACAGTGAAAATATTGCGTTTTTACGTTTTGATGAAAGTGAAGTAAAGGAATTTACGATGATGTATTTTGAAGACCTCTACCCTAGTCCATATACTTTTAAATATCCAAAAACGGGAGAAGACAATTCAAAAGTATGTTTGAAGGTAGCCAAAGTAAAAAATGCAAAGACTACAACCATTGAATTAGGAGACTACGAATACATTCCAAGAATAAAATTTTCATCTGCTGAAAATAAATTAATGGCATTGACTTTAAACCGTCATCAAAACCATTTAAAATACCATTGGATAGATGTTGAAGAAAAGAACATGACAGCCAAAGTTATTTATGAAGAAAAAGATGATGCTTATGTTGAAATAGATGATAACTTATACTTCCTGAAAGACGGAAAACACTTTATCAGAACAAGCGAAAAGGATGGTTACAATCACATCTATAAAATTGGAATTGACGGATCGAGTCAGCAAATTTCAGAAGGAAAGTGGGATGTTATTGAATTTATGGGAATCAATGAAGAAAAAGGGATTTTGTATTACACATCAGCAGAAGAAGGCCCGCAATATACAGCACTATATTCTATTCACTTAGATGGAACAAAAAAAGACCAAATCAGTGATAATAAAGGAACAAATTCGGTTACTTTTTCTCAAGGAATGCAATATTACGTTAACCGTTGGTCAAACATCAATACACCTCCTGTTTATTCTTTACATAATGCAAGTGGAAAATTGATTATGGAATTAGAGAATAATGAAATCTTAAAATTCTTAATCAATGAAATGGATTTTCAACCGAAGAAATTTATTGAAGTTGAAGGCGCAGACCATGATTTGAATGCGTGGATTTTGTATCCGCCAAACTTCGATAGCACAAAACAATATCCTGTATACTTTTATATCTATGGAGGTCCAGGTTCCAATACGGTAAAGGATGCTTATGATGGAGGAAATGGAGCTTATCACCAATTATTGGCACAAAAAGGATACATCGTAATGAGTGTTGATCCAAGAGGAACAATGTACAGAGGTGCTCAATTCAAAAAATCGACTTATTTACAACTGGGAAAATTAGAGACAGAGGATATGATTGCTGTTGCTCAGTACATAAAAAAGTGGGATTTCGTTGATCCAAATCGCATCGGAATAATGGGTTGGAGTTATGGTGGTTACATGGCTTCATTGGCAATAACAAAAGGTGCAGATGATTTTAAAATGGCTATTGCTGTAGCACCAGTAACGAATTGGAGATATTATGATAATATTTATACAGAGCGTTTCATGCGCACTCCACAAGAGAACCCTTTAGGATATGACGATAATTCCCCTATTTTTCATGTCGATAAATTAAAAGGAAATTATTTTATCATCCATGGTTCTGGAGACGATAATGTGCACGTGCAAAACACTATGGAAATGATTACAGCTTTGGTGAAAGCAGATAAAGATTTTGATCAATTTATTTACCCAAATAAAGACCATGGAATTTATGGTGGAAACACTCGAAATCATTTATTCAGAATGATGTTAGCCTATACTTTAGAAAATTTATAACGAGTTTTATAAACTAGGATTAAAGATGTGAAATTTTCTTGTAAAGAAAAATTATTAAAAGTTTAGCGCTTAGGCGAATAAAATTGGCTCTATATGAAATACTGTGGGTAATCAATTTTAATCCTTTGAAAAATTAATAGTTCTACTACGAATTTAACTGTAACCTAAACGAGTTGTATTTTAAAGTATTTATCAAAATTATCATTTAATT
>Ga0307486_1000126_pt1 | contig 85643 bp, 75 predicted proteins | sample CBIW02metaG_FD_203663 | JGI IMG/M metagenome (GOLD analysis project Ga0307486, IMG submission 203663) | Sea-ice brine microbial communities from Beaufort Sea near Barrow, Alaska, United States - CBIW 0.2 | ecosystem: Environmental > Aquatic > Marine > Coastal | place: USA: Alaska | collected... | reverse complement strand
AAAGAAATGATAATTTTGATAAATACTTTAAAATACAACTCGTGTAGGTTACAGTTAAATTCGTAGTAGAACCATTAATTTTTCGAAGGATTAAAATTGATTACCCACAGTATTTCATATAGAGCCTAAATTTTGAAAATTTTGTGTCTAACTATTGAGCTTAGAAATTCAAAAATCAAATTCAATGTCAAATCCTTGGTAACGATGGCTATCGGTATTAAAATAATCACGCCTAGCTCTTGAGCTGTCTAATTCAAAAAAATGCTCTTAATCAGAGATGGAATTTTAAAAGAATGTTATCTAGATGTATTTCAGTATCATTGTAATCAGTTCCTTCGACAAGCTCAGAACACCACATTGGCAAAAGTCAACTCATAAATTTTGAAAATTTTGTGCCTAACTATTGAGCTTAGAAAATCAAATTCAATGTCAAATCCTTGGTAATGATGGCTAACGGTATTAAAATAATCACGCCTAGCTCTTGAGCTGTCTAATTCAAAAAAATGCTCCTAATCAGAGATGGAAATTTAAAAGAATGTTATCTAGATGTATTTCAGTATCATTGTAATCAGTTCCAGCGACAAGCTCAGGACACCACATTGGCAAAAGTCAACTCATAAATTTTGTGCCTAACTATTGAGCTTAGAAATTCAAAAATTAATTTTAATGTCAACTCCTTGGATTACAAACTTAATCACGACTAGCTCTTGAGTTGTCTAATTCTAAAGGCTCTAGTTTAAAACAGATATATTTCACACAGTAAATGAGGTTTAAAAAATTGAGCTGCACCTTCAGTGCGCTTAAAATAGCCATCACATACCATTTGGATAAGATGTATCCTGCTGATATGATCTGGACTTTCAGCCCGTTAAAAAAATCTTAGTATCAGTGCGCCTTGAAGAGGCAATACATTCCAACTCAAGGCATCGCCTTGGGTTAGAACGTAATCTCGAACAATCCAGCGCCTTGAAAAGGCAGCTCAACTATTATTAGTATTGAATTATAAAATCTAAGCAACAAACTAACGATTTATCAACAACACTATTTTAAACTAGAGCCATTCAAAAAAAGATAAAAACAACTTTAAAGAATCCCAAAAAGTAAACTTTCTCAGCAATCAGAAATGTTATTTAGATGTTTTTCTTCCGTCAGTTGATGGAAAGATAAGCACATAGAAATTGATTAAATAACTTTTGAAATAATATTTAAAAAGCTTCTATTATTATAATTCAGAAGTTTTTTTGTTCTTTATTCTCTGATCATTTCGTTTATTTGTAATTATGAAAATTGGTTTACTTTCCGACACACACAGCGTTCTAGATAAGCGTGTTTTTGAATACTTTAAAGATGTGGATGAAATTTGGCATGCTGGAGATGTTGGAGATCCAATAATCATTGATCAACTCGAAGAGTTCAAGCCTTTAGTTGGCGTCTATGGAAATATTGATGATACTGAGGTTAGACAACGTTTTCCTGAGTTTCAAAGATTTGAACGTGAAGGTGTAGCTGTATTAATGACCCATATTGCAGGTAAACCTGGAAAGTATTCCACCCCATTATTGGCTGAATTGAAACAAAATGGTGCTCCTAAACTATTCATTTGTGGTCATTCGCATATTCTATTGGTAAAGTTTGATCCACGATTCAAAATGTTGTGGCTTAATCCTGGTGCTTGCGGAAACCATGGATTTCACAGTATGAAAACACTTTTGCGATTTGATTTGAATAACGGTGAAATTAAAAATATGGAGGTTATTGAAATGGGTGGACGAGGTAAATAGCTTTAGGTTGAACGTTTTAGGCTGTAGGCAATTGGCTTTAGGCTGTATGCTTTATCTACAAGTATAATAATTTTGCTTTTTTAATTTATGAGATCCTTGAATGACATTATACATTAACGTAATTAACGGACGTTTTGCAAAACTTCCCTACATAATATCTTCGTATAATGTTTATCCTTTGAATATTTGAATTCTCAAATCAATTAAATTCCTCATTATTTACTTACAACTTACAATTTTTCATAAATTCAAGCGTTGAATAAAATCAGATGACACGACTAATAATTATCCTTTGCTTAATTCCCTTTGTAACGTTTGGACAAACGGGTGGTACGAATGCATTTCCATTTTTGGATTTACCCGATAATGCTAGAGCAGCAGCACTAGGTAGAAAGTTTATTACTGCCTATGATGACGATATCAATACGGGAATTCAAAACCCAGCTTCCTTTAATTCTGAAATGGACAATTCAATTGGTTTCAACCAAGCTTTATTAGCCGGAGGAATTAATCATGGAATGGTTGCTTATGCTAAAGACATTGATAAGGTAGGAACTGCGGCAATTCATTTAAGATATGTTGCCTACGGAAAAATGGACAGAACAGATGTCAACGGTGAAAACATAGGAAAGTTTTCTGCAGGAGATTTTGCTTTAGGAGGAAGTGTGGGTAGAACTTTGAACAAGAATATTTCTATTGGTGCGACTATTAATTTAATTTGGTCGCAGTTAGAATCATATAATTCTATGGGGATTTCTGTAGACTTAGCTGGTATGTACCGCTCATTAAATGAAAGAACAACTGTTTCTGCTGTAGTTAGAAATGCTGGGGTACAATTATCTACTTATACTGAAAAAACGAGAGCTCCACTACCCGTTCAAGCAATGTTAGGACTTTCCCATAAATTAGAACATGCACCATTTCGCTTTTCTATTGTAGCGCATCATTTAAACAAATGGGATTTAACATACAACGATCCAAATGCTGAGCCCACAACAGATCCATTAACAGGAGAATTTATTCCCGTTGAAACGGCTAGTTTTGGAGAAAAACTTGGTAGACACTTTATCGTTCAAATAGAAACATTAATTGGTAAAACAGTTAGAATTAGAGGTGCATTTGATTATAATCAAAGACGAGAAATGTTGGTTCAGAATCGTCCAGGAATGGGAGGTTTTTCTTTTGGAGCTGGAATGAATTTTAAGCGATTCACTGTTGATTATGGCTTATTCATTTTTTCTAGTGCTGGATTCAATAACATGATTTCTTTAAGAACAGATTTTGATAAATGGAGAAAGTAAATCTTTTTTATTACTTTTAGTTTTGTGATATAACGAAAGAGTAAGTAAATGCTTAATTCAAAAAAAACTTGTGTTTTAATAGACGATGATGAAGACGACCAGCTTATCTTTCAAACTGTGCTTAATATGCACTTTCCAAAATATCAATTAAGCGCCTTCTCAAGTTTCGAAAAAGCTGAAAAATTTATTTTATGTGAATCTAAAAATATTCATTCAATATTTGTGGATCTTAACATGCCAAAATATAATGGAATAGATTGCTTGAACTTTTTAAGAAGTCAAACCGAATTCCAATATAAACCAATCATTATTTATTCAACTTCCAATAATCCTGATGATGTGAATAGGTGTTTGAAAAATGGTGCCACAGCTTTTATGACAAAACCATCAAGGGTGAATGAATTGGTTGAGGAATTGGAGGTTTATTTGGAAAGGTGATAATTGTTGACGGCTTAGTAATTGAGGGAATATGAATTGTAAATCAATACCCTGCTACTCTGCTTCACCCATCGGCGTAACATACTTCATTTTTTTATCGTCAAAAATAAAGTAAACATAAAGATCACCATCTCTTATGATTTCTTTTGGAGTGTATTCATTGATGTTTTCAATTTCCTCAATATTATAATCTACGATTTTACCTTCATACATAGCAATATCCTTTGCTATTCTCACTTCACTTGTTGGGTGTTGAATATCATAAACTCGAGGGTTTGGTGATCCAACACCATCAAATACAGGACAACTAAAGGTCAAGAACATTTTATCATTCCTAACGGTATAGTAATTTCTGTGGACACTATTTCTAATCCTGTATTCCACCACGAAATCTTTGTGTGCTTTCGAAGTCAATTCTAAAAAACGAACAGTCAAGGGATAATCGGCATTTGAACCCACTGGAGTTGTTGAGATAATTTTATCGCTTCCTCCTAATTTCAGAAATACAAAATTATACAATCCAGTATGTCCAGTTTTTTCAAAGAAACGTTCCGTATTGTTGTTTTTGGCTTTTTGGTGCCCATATTCTTTCCTATTGACTAGAATCAAGGCATCTTTCAATGTATCAGGATCGATATGTTTATACTGAATTTGAATATCATAATTTTCGGCAGCAGTTATTTCCAAGATATTTTCTACTTGACGAATAATTTTTTCTTCTTCAGTTAAAGATTCTTCTTCAGTTTTCTCACTGGCTAATTTATTATCATTCTCTGAATTACCAGAGGAACAAGCCGCTGAAAATAGAATAATTGAAAATAAAAAATATAGATTCTTACGCTTAAATTTTGTCCAAAACATATTCAATGAGTTCAGTGATTTTTGTCTCATAATTAGTAGTAAATTCTTTCTTTCTTCGATTCGCCAAACCGAGACAAATAGCAGTTGTTTCATGTCCAAGCGCAGATCCAAGAGCAAATAACGCAGAACATTCCATTTCAAGATTCGAAAAACGAATTTCATCATGTTTAAAATCGCTAAAAGAGTCAAGCATTTCTGTTTCTACAAGCGGAAGCCTTAATCTTCTGCCTTGTGGGCCATAGAAACCAGAACTAGTAACAGTAATTCCTTTTTCAATTTGAGGATTATCTAAGCGCTTGTTCAATCTTTCAGATGCCTTTGTCAAATATGGTTTTATATACTTTGGAAGCTTTACCTTTCCTTCAATTTCTTGCTCTAACTTCTTAGTTTCAGCATCAACATTACGTTCATAGAAATGACCTACATTATCGATTCCTAAAGCATGTGTAGACAATATAAAACTATCAATTGGAATTTCATCTTGAAGAATTCCACACGTTCCTAAACGAACTATTTCTAAAGAAATCTTTTCCTTTTTCTCGTTTCTGGTTTTTAAGTCAATATTTACCAAAGCATCAAGTTCATTGATTACGATGTCTATATTATCTGTTCCAATTCCAGTAGAAATAATTGAAAGCTCTTTCCCTTTATAAGTTCCGGTATGACAAGCAAATTCTCTGTGCTGACTTTTGTGTGTTACTTCATCAAAATAATTTGAAATCAATTCAACACGGTCTTGGTCTCCAACAATAATAATCTTTCTTGCAAGGTCTTCTGGACAAATATCTAAATGATAAACGCCTCCTTTTGGGGTAATTACTAACTCGGATGGTAAAAAATCAGCCATAAAAATATCTTTATTTGATGTAATGTTTAGTTCGATAATGAACCGAAAACGCGTTCCAATAATTCTGTAACACGAGCCGCAGGATCTTTACGAATTTTATTTTCTTCCTTCGCAACCATTGTGAATAAACCATCAATAGCGCGTTCTGTAACATAATTATTAAGATCAGTATCTACTTTTTCTCCACCAGTAAAAAACATGGCTTGATTATAACGGGTTGCAACTGGCTCCCAGTATTCTGTCAACTTCACTTTTTCAATTGAAGTTTGAACTTTTGGAGCAAAAACCACAATAAGTTCATTGGTTGTGTTCCTTCTCAAGAAATCTGTAGCAGCACCTTCACCTCCATTCAAAATAGCAAAACCATCTTGAACTGTCATATTTTTAATTGCTTGAATAAAAATAGGCGCAGCTTCTTTGGCAGCATCTTCTGCGGCTCTATTTAAAGTTGTAACGACCTTTTCAACTTGAGCATCCAATCCCCACTCCATTGCTTTTTCCTTCATTGCATTTGCGCTTTCTGGAAAAGGAAGTTTAATTTCATTGTTCTCTAAAAATCCATTTGTAATTGCTGTTACGTCAACTGCATTGCGAATCCCGACAGTTAATGCCTCTTTTAATCCAGCAATAACATCTTCATTTGAAAGCCTTTTTCGTCCTTCACCTTCATTTGAGGTTTCTAAAATAGTTTCAGCAGCACTATTTAATACATCACATGATGAAAATGTCAATAATAGAACACTTAAAGCAAATGATTTGATAACTTTATTCATTTCGATTGGTTTTTGTCAAACTTACGAATAATTTTACTTTTTTATTTCTAAAAACAAGCGAAGTTTATGAAAGCTGGGATTATAAGTATAGGGGACGAATTGCTAATTGGTCAAACAGTAAATACAAATGCTGCTTGGCTCGGTCAAGAACTTGGTAAATTTGGAATTTCTGTTTACAAAGCAACCACGATAAGGGATATCAAAGAGGACATTCTTCAGACAGTTGATGAATATATAAATGAAGCTGATTTCATAATTGTGACAGGTGGATTAGGTCCAACCAATGATGATATTACCAAAGAAACTTTAACTGAGTATTTTGGCACTACTTTAGAATTAAACAAGCAAGTGTTAGAACGTGTAAGGTTTTTCTTTGAACAAAGAGGCAAAGAAATGCTGGATTCTAATATTCAACAAGCGATGCTGCCCAAAGATGCTTTAATTTTAGATAATCTTCATGGAACAGCTTCTGGTATGTGGTTTGAAAAATCCGGGAAAATTCTTGTCTCACTGCCTGGAGTTCCTTACGAAATGGAAGCACTTATCAAGGAAGAGGTAATTCCACGAATTAAATCTTCATTTGGTATAAAAGGAAACTACCATCAAACTTTAATGCTTCAAGGAATCGGAGAATCGTTTTTAGCTGAGATAATTGAGAATTGGGAAGAGCGCATTTATAAAGAGGGATTACACTTGGCCTATTTACCTTCATCTGGATTGATTAAATTGCGTTTAACTTCAGTAAAAGGCAACGAAGAAGCAGGTAAAATAAATGATTATTTCGATGAACTAAGGAAAGAACTTCCTCAATATGTTTATGGAATGAATGAAGAAACAATCTTTGAGTCTGTTGGAGAATTATTAAAATCTAAAAATGCTACTTTAGGAACTATTGAAAGTTGCACTGGAGGAGGAATAGCAAGTTCTTTTATAGCTAAAAGTGGATCATCAGCATTTTTTCAAGGCGGATTGATTACTTATTCAAATGCTTTAAAGCATAAGTTAGCCAATGTTTCATCAAAATCATTAAAGGAATTTGGGGCAGTTTCTGAAGAAGTAGCTAAAGAAATGGCATTGGGTGGTCAAAAAGTTTTGAATGTTGATTACACAATTGCAGTAACTGGAATTGCTGGTCCTGATGGAGGAACAGACGAAAAACCTGTGGGTACGGTTTGGATTGCTATTGCGACTCCTGATGGCGTTTTCACAGAACACTATTTATTTGGAGAACACCGAGGAAGAAACATTGAAAAAACTGGATTGTATGCTGCTAACTTTTTAAGAAAACTGATTTTGGGAATAAATAATTAGGGGGAGGCAATTACGAATTACGAATTAGTGGAATTACGAATTGAAGAATCAAGGGCGTTTTAGTTGTTCACATTTGGTGGAGGATTTAACCGCAAAAGGCGCTGAAGTTTTCGAAAAGGGCGCAGAGGAAAGTCAATTACGAATTACGAATTAGTGGAATTACGAATTGAAGAACCAAGGGCGTTTTAGTTGTTCACAGTTGGTGGAAGGTTTAACCGCAAAGAGCGCTGAAGTTTTCGCAAAGGGCGCAGAGGAAAGTCAATTACGAATTAGTGGAATTACGAATTGAATAAACAAGGACGTTTTAGTTGTTCACATTTGGTGGAGGATTTAACCGCAAAAGGCGCTGAAGTTTTCGAAAAGGGCGCAGAGGAAAGTCAATTACGAATTACGAATTAGTAGAATTACGAATTGAAGAATCAAGGGCGTTTTAGTTGTTCACATTTGGTGGAGGATTTAACCGCAAAAGCGCTGAAGTTTTCGAAAAGGGCGCAGAGGAAAGTCAATTACGAATTACGAATTAGTGGAAATTACGAATTGAAGAATTAAGGGCGATTAGGAATAGGTGAGCCTAGTAACTAGGGAATATGAATTTAGATTTAAAGCAATTCAATACGCATTTCAAAGTAATAAGAATCTTCTTCGTATTCTAAAAATTGAAAATTAATTTTAGATTTTGATTTTAATGCTATTGTCGTAAACCCTAAACCAGCGCCTCCTTTATCAGTCATATCACCATTTCCTAAAACATCTAAATAATACCCTTTCATTTCAGAAAGTTCCATATTATTTAATTTGTTCAAATGTTTAGTAAGGATGCTTTTGCCTTGTTCATCAACGATATTCCCAAAAGAAACAGAAAACATTCCGTTTTTTTCAATTATCATGACATGTCCTAATTGTTTTTTAAGCAGATTAGCTTTTCCGTGTAAACGAACATTTTGAAGACCTTCAATCATAATCGAGAACATTCTTTTGATAATTATTCTCTTCACTTCTCGTTGATCCATAATATATTCAAGACCTTCAGACAAACTATTGACAAGTTCTTGAGAAAACTCGCCTAAATGAGACATAACCATGAGATTATTGCCATGATCTGTAAATTCATTGTGCAGTTCATTATAAATGCCTTTAGCATCTATTTGTATCTCATTCGATCTGTCCATATAATGGTTTCTTATGGTTTTAAATCAATTTATGTAGTTATAAACTAACAGTATCACATCAAATATAACGATTCAATCGTAATTTAAGTTGTCTTTCATCGTAATAAATTAACATTTCCTGCCAATTCGACAACTATCCCTTTATTATCAACACCTCTAAGCTTATATACATAAACTCCAGTTCCTGCAGGTTTTCCTCTAAAAGTTCCATTCCAACAGTCAGTTACCTCTGTTGTTTCATAAATAACCTCTCCCCATCTATTAAAAATCTGCAACCTCATCGATTGAAGACAGTTTCCTAAAACACAAAACTCATCATTCAATCCATCTCCATTTGGAGAGAAAACAGTAGGTACTTTAACATTTCCACAAGGATTTTCAACGGCTATAAAAATTGAATCACTTTCAATACAACCATCCGAGGAAATTGCGGTTACCACATACCAAGTTGAAACGCTTGGAGATGCTAACGGATCATCACAATTTACACAAGACAATCCATCTGCAGGACTCCAAAACAAATTTGAAGTTGGTGGTGTAACTGTCGCTTGAAGATGCACAGAATCTCCTTTATTAATGGATTGATCTGCTGTGAGAATCATAACATCTGGGATATCGAGTCCTGGAATTGTATATGGACCAACCGTAGAAGAACACCCATTTGCATCAATCACGATTAAAGTATAGGTTCCACCACTTACATTTGATAAATTAGGTGAATTCGTAACTGTACTTCCCCAATTGTAATTGTATGGTGCTGTACCTCCTGAAACCGTTATCCCAGTTATGCTTCCATTATTTCCAGTACAGTCTTCTGGATTCACACTAACTCCGCTTACATCAACTATAAGTGCAGGAGTGTTGATAATTGTGAAAGGTCCAGCAGAAACCGTACATCCGAAAGCATCTGTAATCAATAAATTATAAGTTCCGCCACTTAGGTTATTTGCATCTAAAGCATTTCCACCAGATGGTGACCAAGCATAAGCTAAACCGTTTCCAGTCGCTGTAATACCAGTTATACTCGCATTTCCTAAACTACAAGTTTCATCTTCAACAATAACATTAGCATCATCTACTGTTGGACTTGGAATTTGATTCACAATATGTGGACCTGAAGTTTCAGAACAACCCAATCCGTCAGTAACTGTTAATGTAAATGTCCCATTATTTATGTTTAAAAGATCAACAGCATTTCCACCCGTTGACCAACTGTATGTCAATGTTCCTGTACCACCAGACACGTTTATTCCTGTGATACTTCCGTCATTTCCATTACAAGATGCATCTTGAATAACCATATTCGTTTCATCAATCACAATTGGTATTGCAGCTGCAATATTAAAAGGACCCGCAGTGGCTGTACATCCATTATTATCAGTTATTGTCAGCGTATAATTCCCTGCTGTAGCGTTATTCAAATCCTGAGAAGTCGTTGCTGTTCCATTCCAATCGAAAATAAATGGTGTTGCTCCTCCAGTAAAAGTTATTCCTGTTATAGACCCATCATTTCCAGCACAATTTTCATTCACAATTGCTATATTACTGATATCTACAATTGGTGCGGCTGAATTCGTAATGGTATAAGGCCCTGCAGAAGCTGAACATCCCGCACCATCAGTAATTGTTAAAGTATATATTCCATTTGACAAATTACTCGCATCAATTGCTGTTCCACCAGAAGGAGACCAAGCATAGGTTAAACCAGTTCCTGTTGTTGTAATTCCAGTGATACTTCCATTTCCTAATCCGCATGTTTCGTTTGTGATTAAAATATTAGCATCATCAGAAGTTGTCCCTCCGATTTGATTAATGGTATGCGGTCCAGAAGTAGCTGAGCATCCCGAAGCATCTGACACTGTTAAGGTGTAATTCCCACTTAAAACTGAATTCAAATCAAGTGTGGTTGCTGAAGATGGAGACCAACTATAAGTTAGCGTTCCTGTTCCTCCAGTGACAGTAATTCCTGTTATTGATCCATCAGTTCCATTACAAGATTCGCTAATGATTGAAATATTTGTTTCGTTAATAGAAATAGAATTATTCGCAGTGATGGAATATGGTCCAACTGTTGCCGCACAACCGTTATTATCCGTAACAATTAAAGTGTAATTCCCAGCAGTTGCTCCTGTAAGATCTGTATTCGTTGATGCATTTCCATTCCATTGGAAAGTGTAAGGAGTAGCGCCACCAGTAAATGTAATCCCTGTTATACTCCCATCATTTCCGATACAACTTTCATTGGTGATTGCCATGTTTGAAACATCGATTATTGGTCCTGGAGATGAAACAATTGTAAAAGGACCTGCTGTTTCAGAACAACCTGCTATATCTGTTACTGTTAAAGTGTATGTTCCACCAATTGCATTATTTAAATCTTCTGAAATTGAACTACTTCCATTCCAATCGAACGTTAATGGACCAATTCCACCAGAAGCTGTTAACCCTGTGATTGAGCCATCGTTTCCAGCACAAGTTTCATCGGAAATAGTTGGTGGAGTTCCAACAATTATAATTTGAGGCGATACAACAACAGTTACAGGTGTTCTGAAAGTTCCAGGACAAGTTCCAACGTAATAAGTTGTTGTGGTTGTTAAAGCGAGAGTAGTATATGTGGTTCCAAAAGTTACTATACTTCCGCCAACTGCTGCATCATACCAAGTTAATGAAGGTGACGTACCAAAATTCCCTGTGATATTTGCTACTAAGGTAGTTGTTTGACCTTCACATATTGTGTCATCAACTAAGACGATATCAAAAACAGTTGTTGACTGAGAAGCCATTCCAGCTGCTCCACCGGTGGCTCCATTTACAGGAAAGTTAGCTACATAAGTTGAATTTGTAACACCTGCTATTCCACCCGTTACATTTTCGTTTGGTGTTCCAAGTGAATAAGATATTAATCCTCCTGCACCTCCTCCACCAGGTCCATCAGCTTGGTTAGAAGTATTTAAACCACCTCTTTTTAAGATTTGATCTCCTCCATTTCCTCCTTTTGCTTCTAGATTAAAAGTTGTGGGAATTGAATTAATGTTTTTGATAAATATAGCTCCACCACCACCTGCACCGCCAGCTCCGTCATCTCCAGTTTTAGAAGTTGAGAAAGTTCCAGGTTGATTACCTTCCGCACTTTCCCCATTTCCACCATTGGTAGTAATCTTACCGTCACCAGTAATGTTTCCATATAAATTTAAGAATACAGCACCTCCTCCAGCACCACCAATTCCAGCGAAGTTATCGTTTCCGTGTCCGGCACCTCCACCTCCACCTAAGAATATACGATCTGATGTATAGTTTAAGGCGTGTCCTCCAACTCCTCCAGAAATTCTTCTATAATCACTTCCCCAAGCTGCATTATGCGGACCAACTGTTAATGGGTTATTGTTAATTTCACAATGAGAATAACCTCCACGGCCTCCACCTGAAGATGGATTTGCTACCATTGTTGGGTCTTCTAAATTCCATGCTGAATTATAAGCATTTGCTGGACCTTGATCAACAACTCCATAACCATAAAAATTTCCTACACCTACATTAGAACCACCGCCACCGCCAGCATTGTGGTATCCTCCACCACCTCCGCCATTAGCAAGTGAACCATAACCATACCTTGTGTGAAGAACGTCGTATTCAATTGAACCTCCTGTTATACCTTCACCTTTTTCTGAGCCTTCGGAAGCACTTTGAGATCCTAAATATCCTCTGTCGTTAATATTTGAAATACTTCCTGCACTTCCAGCCGCCGCACCGTTATTTACAGGTAATCCTCCTCTAAAACCAGTTGAATCGGCAGAAATCTCACCAGTTCCAGTTATGTTTAAAGTTCCGTTTACTTCAATTGCAATTACTCCTCCAATTGATCCATTCCAACTTGGCGTCGTTATACTTGTACTGTTAGGAATAGCTAAATTGTTAAATCTAGGAATACGAATTACTTGTGTTTTGTTATTTTCAATTCCAGCGACAAAATCTTTTGTTAAAGGACAAGTTAAAGTAATGTTTTGTGTTCCACTCACAGAAAGAACTTCCACAAATTCAAAGATCCCCACATTTTTATAATTTATCATTTCACCGAACTCAATGTAGTTGTTCACACCATTATTAACTCCTGGGTCGAACCAAGAAAATTGTACTACAACATCTCCCCAGCCTGCAGTTGTTGGGTAATCACTAGCATCTGCTTTCCCACCTTGTACTTGATAAATCAGCAATAAATCTCCAGCTTCCAAAGCACCAGAGAAATTAGCACCTGTCAAGCTGTTATTGGCAACAGAAATTGAATTATTTGATGCATTAACACTTGCAGAAAGAGTAGTATAGGTATTTACTATTTCATTAAGACCAGCAACAGTATAGTCACCATTTTTCTCACGTTGTGAAAAAACTAAAGTGGTAATTAATAGAGAAAATAAGGTTATAAGTAGTTTGTGCATTTTTGGAAAATTATCAATTAGTTTCTATTAAACGTATAAAAGTATTGAATAGTTGACCAAATTAACTAAAGATTTAAACAAAAGTGAACTAGAACAATCAAAAAACTTAGAATATTTTCTATTTTAGGTGGAAATAATAAACTTATCTTGAGGTATAGATGAAGCAAAAGAGCAAGAAAAGAAGAAGAAGTAAAAGCAGTCAGTTGAAAAAAACAGGCATGGCCCCGGGACAATTTTTATTTACTGGAGAGCAAAAAGTTGAAAATACTTCTTTACAATTAATGACCTACGATAAAAGTGAAATTGAAGAACTTTCGATTGATACTATTGAGGAAGCATTAACCAAGATTGGTAACACGAATAAAATGTCATGGCTAAATGTTATTGGTCTGCATGAAACTGATATCATTAAAAGTATTGTTGAGCATTTCGACCTTCATAAATTGTCTGGAGAAGACATTTTAAGTGTTGGTCAACGTCCAAAACTGGATGAATACGAACATTACATTCATATTGTAGCTAAAATGTTTCGTATTGAAGACGGTAACATTGAAGATGAGCAAATCACAATACTATTTGCAGAGGGTTTATTGATCACCTTTCAAGAAAAGGAAGGCGATGTTTTCAATACAGTTCGTGAACGATTAATTGAAGATAAAGGTCAAATTAGACAGCGCCATACAGATTATTTGGCTTATGCGCTTTTAGATTCTATTGTTGACCATTATTTTATTGCCATTGAACATTTTGGAAATGTGATTGAGGAATTGGAAGTGGAATTACTTGAAAATCCATCAGATAAAATTTTGCCAAATCTTCATGAAGTAAGAAGAGAAGCTTCTTATATTAGAAGGTCGGTTTTTCCTATGAGAGAAACTGTTAATCGTTTTGAAAAATTGGAGGTTCCTTATATGCATAAGGAAACAAAATTATTTATTAGAGACTTATATGATCATACAGTTCAAGTTATTGAAACAGTCACGGTTTTGAAAGATGCAGTGAGTGGATTATTGGATTTATACATGAGTAGCGTGTCGAATCGTATGAATAATGTAATGAAAGTTTTGACCATTGTTTCCACAATATTTATCCCACTAACCTTTATTGCAGGAGTTTATGGAATGAATTTTACAAATATGCCCGAATTAGAGTATAAATATGGTTATCTTATAACTATGATTGCGATGGCTATATTAACTTTACTGATGATATTTTACTTTAAACGCAAGAAATGGCTTTAAGAAAGAAGGACAAACCCATAAAAAAACCAAAGCCTATTATCGGAAAAGTCGATGTAGCAGATATGCCAATGTTTAATTTAAAGGAGGTAAACGTAAAGATTGATTCGGGCGCATACACTTCAACTATTCATTGTTCTGTTATTGAAAAAACAGATAAGGGATTACACGTTGTATTTCTTGATGAAAACGAAAGCGGATATACTGGAGAATCATTTTATTTTCAAGAATACGAAAAAAAGAAAGTACGCAGTTCAAGCGGTCAAATGCAGCTGCGATACATCATACAGGGAAATATAGTTTTGTTTGGAAAAAAACATTCTACAGAATTTACACTTTCTAATAGAGAGTTAATGAGATATCCTGTACTTTTAGGGCGTAAATTATTATCTAATCGTTTTATGATAGATACTACTTTATCAAACGAATCATACAAATATATAAAACAAGAATAATTTAATGAAAATTGGAATTTTAAGCCGAAACGCTAATTTATACTCAACTAGAAGACTTGTTGAATCATGTTTAAAGCACGGACATCAAGTGGAAGTGATTGATCATTTAAAATGTAATATTATAATCGAAGAAGAACTTCCTAGAGTATATTATAATGGACATTATCTAGAAGGTTTTGATGCAATTATCCCGAGAATCGGAGCATCAGTTACTTTTTACGGAACAGCTGTTGTGAGACAGTTTGAAATGATGGGTGTTTTTACAACCGTTAAATCACGTGGATTAGCAGATTCAAGAGATAAGTTGCGTTCATTACAATTACTTACAAAATCTGGAATTGGATTGCCTAAAACAGTTTTTACTAACTATTCAAAAAACGTTGAAAGCGTTATTGAAACAGTTGGTGGAGTTCCTGTTGTAATCAAATTGCTGGAAGGAACACAAGGATTAGGTGTTGTTTTGGCAGATACTAAAAAAGCAGCAACATCTGTACTTGAAGCATTTAACGGTCTTAAAGCACGTGTAATTGTACAAGAATTCATCAAAGAATCAGGAGGAGCAGATTTAAGAGCTTTTGTTGTTGATGGAAAAGTTGTTGGTGCAATGAAGCGTCAAGGTAAACAAGGAGAATTTAGATCAAATCTTCACAGAGGTGGTTCTTCACATATTATTGAATTATCTCCAGCTGAAGAAAAGGCAGCAATTAGTTCTGCTAAAGCTTTAAACTTAGGTATTGCTGGTGTTGATATGTTACAATCTAGCCGTGGACCGTTGGTATTAGAAGTAAACTCTTCTCCTGGATTAGAAGGAATTGAAAATGCTACACGTTTAGATATAGCAGATGAAATTATAAAGTTCATTGAACGAAGCGCAAAATAATGAACGAAAAACGCAAGACACTTAAGCGTGAACCATTTGAGCTATTAGGGCATACAATAGCTGCAGGGAAAACCGTACGTTTGACTTTAGAAGTAGCTAAATTACATACGAATACACCAATTCAAATTCCTGTAATTGTTAGTCACGCTAATAAGACTGGTCCAACCTTGCTTTTACTAGCAGGGTTGCACGGAGATGAGATTAATGGAATAGAATCTGTTCGTCAAATCATCAAGAAAGGATGGCACAAACCTAATTATGGAACAGTAATATGTATTCCTGTTTTTAATATTTTTGGTTTTTTAAACTTGTCTAGAGAATTTCCGGATGGAAGAGATCTGAACCGTGTGTTTCCTGGAACAAAAAATGGTTCATTAGCAAGTCAGTTTGCTTATATTTTCATGAAAGAAATCGCACCCTTAACAGATGTGACAATTGATTTTCATACAGGTGCTTCTCAAAGAAATAACTACGCTCAAACAAGATGTGATTTTAGAGATAAAGAGTCTAGAGAATTATGTGAAGTTTTTGCTGCTCCGTTTACAATTGACTCAGCTGTTATTGCCAAATCAATTCGAAATTCTGTTACCAAATTAGGTAAAAGGTATATTTTATTTGAAGGAGGAAAAGCGAATAGAATTGATAATTTTGCTGTTCAAACGGCCATTGACGGAACTTTACGCGTAATGCAACACCTTGGAATGAGATATTTCGATGTTGAGCCTCCTAAAGAAGAACGCCATATTATCAAGAGAACAAAATGGATTAGAGCAAGTAGTTCTGGTGTTTTGAATCTAAGAGTTAATAATGGTCAGTATGTTGAGAAAGGAAGCATTTTGGCTATTATTTCAGATCCTTATGGGAAATTTGAGCGTTCAGTAAAATCTCCAACCAATGGATTTATTTTCAATGTAAACGAGATGCCTTTAGTAAATAAAGGAGATGCTATTTTCAATATTGGAAAAAGAGATGCTGCTAAGCTGACTGTTTTGGCTGAAAAGAAGTTAGAAAACTAATAAAAAAGGCATAAGGAATAATTCCAGCTTGCGTTTCCATCATGGACTCAGGCAGTAAGGCAATAAAGAGAATAGTGATTATTCCTAGTCTCCAACTGCGTAATTCATCTGGTTTTAATTTGAGGTAATTCATTGCCAAGGAGAGCAAAAGAAACAAGCTCCCAAATACCCCAATAGCAATATGGGAATTAAAAAATTGATTATGGCTATTCAGCGTTTGTTCTGCAACTCCTGAATAGCCATTTTCAAAATTCCTTTTAATTAATTCATCTTTGATATCGCCTGTTCCCACACCAAACCAAAAGTTTTCTTTAATCAAATCTATAGAAGAATGCCAAACCATTACTCTTGCTTCTGTGCTTTCTGGTACTTCCATATTGTAATTTTCTATGGGTTGGGAAACCGCTATAATAGCGGAGTCTAATCTTTTGGCGATACTTGGTGTTAAAATTACAACTGCTGCTATTCCAACCACTAAAACAACTGAAGTAATGGGTAAAATCCATTTGTTTTTGAAGCGTTTAAATAGAGATATTGCTGCCCAAATGGTTACAAAAAACAAAATTATAAATCCTACTTTTGATCCTGAAATCTCAATAAAAACAGCCATAACAATAGCGCCCAGTAAATTCATCCAAAATGACATTTTACTTTGTGCTGCAATCATCTGTTTCAGTAAGAAAAAATAAGCCACAACCATATAAACAGCCCAATATCCTCTGTGCATTAAGTGAGATAACCGTTCACCAGAAATGTAATAGAAATGTGGACTTTTGAGGTAAACACCAAGCGACATGAAGAAATTAACAACGATTGATACAAAAGCTCCAAAAATAAAGACTTTGACAAATAGATTCCAATTTACTTTTAGCTTATAAAGTATAAAAAACACAGGAAGGATTCCCAAGGTAGCTTTCATTCCCAAGTCCATGTTAGCGAACCTCATATTTTCTGTATTGATAAGCCCTACAACATGCATTAGATAAAAGAGCAAGAGCCAAATTCCAGGATTTCTCCAAGAAAGTTGAGCTTTTAAATGTGTTTTATTGATTTTTGGACTGCGTATCAATTGTTCAACAATAATTATCGCGACAGCAATACCCAACATTCTAGGATTAAGCGGAATAAAGAACGCCATGATATAAATCCCAATTGGACCTTCGGTAAATAACTTTCTTATTTCGTTTATTGTTCTACTCATTTCTTGAAATATACACAATTACTCTCTATAGACAAATCTATATGTTATTGTACCCTCTTGTTTCTTTGGCGCTTCGCCAGAATAATTGAACCTAGATTTCAATGCATATTCTTTAGCTCGTTGCAGCATACATGAACTTGCATTTTGACTTTGTTCTTCAATAATCGTTGCAGAAGTCACTACTCCACCCAGATCAACTGAGATAGCGACAATGACAATTCCATTAACGTTTCCACAAGTATATCCAGGATTTCGAACATACCAATCATTGTGATTTAAAGGATGCCTGTTCATTAAAGAAAATGAAACCATTGTTTTTCCACTTATGGCTTCACTACTTGAAGGATTAGTTTGAGGATTATTTTTGTCAGGATTGTTTTTACTATTGTCCTGTTTTACGTCTGTCGCTTCGGTTGATTTTTTTCCATTTCTCTCTTCCCTCTTGCGTTGAATTTCGTCTTTTAGACTTTGTTCAAAATCATTTTCCAATTGCTCAGCACTCTGCTTTTGATAGGAAGATGTATAATTTACATTGTCCTTATTAGTTTGAATGCGTTTTTCATTTTCATTTTTCACAAAAGAAGTCACCTCCTCTTGCGGGTTTAGAAGAGCACGTTCTTCAGGTGTTTCAATCTGATCTGGCGTAATTTCTATATCATCTTGCACCTCATCCTGAGCACTTGTAAATTCCCATGGTTGAAATAAAACAGCTTCTTTATATGTCGCAATTTGAAAGTACACAAAAATACCAATATGGACTACCACCGTAATCAATATCCCATATTTGTGTCGTTCTATAAAGTGCAATATCTTATCCATTACTCTTTTAAACTAATTAGTCGAACCTTAGCGGTATCGTAATAAGTGATTTTTTGATCTTTGATAAGTTGATAAAAGTTGGGTGATATTTCCAAAATCCTATCATATTCTGGAGCAATTAAAGTTTCATTTGTAATTGAAATTAAACCATATAGATTTTCAATTTTCACCAATAAAACGGTATTTGAAAGTCTTTTAATAGATTCATATTGAATTGGGATTATCACTTCATTTTTTAAACTAATCAATCCCACCATATTGTTTTTTTCAACAATTGCTGTTCCATTTTCAAATCCAAATGCATAGTCATATTGGTATTCAATTTTTAATCGAACATCTTTACTCGAATAGCCCCAACCTTGACCTTTTGTCACAGGAATAAGTTCTCCATAAGTTCCAATTCCATTAAAAATTGCTGGAAGAACAGATTTACCAAGACTGTCTATCATTGCATATTTATTCAATCTTTGTAAAATAACATGATCGTTTTTGAATTGAGAAAATTGCATATAGTTTGGATAAGGATTATGTTCCATTGGAATTACTATTTTTCCTTTTCCATCTATGAAGCCAAATAAATCATCTTTTTCTATAATTGCTCGGTTACTCACAAGTGTTCCTATTTGATCAAATCCAGTTTGAAATAGATAAGCGCCATTAGCAAACATTAAATTCATACTGTCGCGCAATTCATGAACGAAAATTGAATCTTTAAAGTGACTTAAACTCCCTTCCGTTACAGATACAACAAAAGCGCCATCTAATCCTATATAACCTTTCTCTTCTCCTTTTCTCACTTTAGCAATTCCATTTTGGAAAGTAAACGCTTCATCAAAAATAGTTGAAAAAGCCAATGATCCATCCAAGGTATAATATTGATAACCGATTTCATTTTGAACATAAGCAATACCTTCTGAGAATTCACCGATGTCTAAATATTCAGGTTGAAAAATATAAGCTCCTGAAACGTCAATTAATCCATACATATCTTTTTCAACAATAATTGCTCGACCTTGGTCAAAGTCCATTGCTTCCTCATATTTAGAATCGATTAATTGGTTTCCATCCTTGTTAATGTAGCCATAAACACCATCTTTTATTACGACCGCTAATCCGTTATTAAATTGTCCTGCGTATTCATAAATAGGATTGATAACAAGCGCTCCGTTTTCATCCATGAACCCATACTTTCCGTTCTCACTAAAATGAAATAACTGTTTACCCACTAATTTTAAATCTTGAGTAATTAAATATTGAAATGGAAAATCTGGATAATCATTCGCGAATTTTTGAATTGTTTCTTTTCTGTAATCGGCAATTGATAATCGATATAAACTTGTCCAAGCATCATCTAAAAATGGATTATCAGGAAAACGACGAATGAAACTTCTGAAATCTGGAATTGCTCCATTTTTAGTTTCTATTGAATAAACTTGATAATGCGCATCTCTTACTAGAGGATTTTCAGGATATTCGTTGATAAAGTAGAGGAAACTTTTCGTATCACCTTCTCTTACACTCTCATCATATTGAGCAAGGTATAAAAGAGAGCGGGTTTTGTGTCTCCATGCACTATTTTCATATTTCTTTAAATATTCTTCATAAGCCGCACTGGTTTTAACGCTTTGTGCTTCTAAGAATGCAAGAGAATCTCTTCTTTTCTCAGCAACTTCTTTAAAATGTGACCAAGGATGTTTAGCTATAAAAAATTGATAAGAAACTACAGAATTATCTATAGTGGCATTTTGAAAACCTAAATCACTAATTTCTTTCCTTTGAGATTTTGCCTTTTCTAAAGTATAATCATACTTTTTTCTCCACTTTTTCTGTTTTTTCTCCTTTGATTCTTTAAAAGATTCAACAGAAAGCAAACTGTAATGATATGCAGAATCAAGATTATGAAATGGATTGTCGTTTCTAAAGTAAATTTTGCTCAATCCATAAGAAGCAGGTGATTCTTGCTTCTTTAAAGACTTTTCCAAATATTTTTTTGCTTCAAAATAATTGTAAGCGTCAAGCGCTTCAAATCCCTTACTTAATTTACAAGACCCCATCACCAATAGGATTAAGCTTGTAATTATTATTGAAATATATTTCGTTCGATTCATTCGGGTTTATTGTTAAGCAAAGATAAAAATTACGCGTCAACCAAAAACATTATTATTACAAAGGATGTACCTTTTATGAATTGTTACCAAGCTCATTATATACAATACCAATTTATATCTTGGTATAAAAGCCCAATATCGGTTATTTTAATCTTAATTCTAAATTCCCGACCTACTTATATAGATGAAATTTATATTTTATATGAACTAAACTGCTCGCTTATTATTACTGTTTTAAATAAAAAAGAGGACATAAATCACACCTGTTACGACAACTGAAGCGATTAAGTTTAATAAAAAACCATACCTCACCATATCTTTTATTTGAATCAAATTGGAAGAATAAATAATTGCATTTGGAGGTGTAGCAACGGGTAACATAAAAGCACAACTAGCACTCAATGCTACTCCAGCAGAAATTCCTAGCAATGGTAAATCTAATTCAATTGCAAATTTTCCGATCAAAGGAATTAACAAACTCACCAAAGCCAAATTTGACATTAATTCTGTTGCAAAAAGTGCGACAGTGAAAATTACCAGCAATAATATAATCACAGGAAAATTAGCAAGTGGTTTCATAATGTCTACCAAGAAGGAAACAATATTCGCTTCTGCTAAAATTGCTGCTAAAGCCATTCCACCTCCAAAAAGGAAGAGGATTCCCCAAGGTAATTTATCAAGATCATCCCATAACAATAATGGTCTTTTCTCAGTTGAAGGAAAAATAAATAAAAGAATGGCACCCGATAAAGCAATGACAGTATCATTGATTACAATTGGCATATAATCGTTTAAAAAAGTTCTACTCATCCATAAAGCAACCACCGTTAAAAACAAATACAAAACCCTTTTTTGATTGGGATCTAATTTTTGAGGCTCAATTTTATCCATCTTAAAACTTGCGTTTTTTATGAAATAAAATTTCACTGTAATGTAGGTCAGCACCATCATAATTATCATAAAAGGCGTTCCAATCATAAACCATTCAAAAAAGCTAATCGATAAGTTGAATTCTTGTTCTAATATTCCCGCCATTTGAATATTTGGAGGTGTTCCAATTAAAGTGGCCGTTCCACCAATATTTGCAGAAAAAGCGATACTTAGTAAAAGTCCAACTGAAAATAAGCGTTTTTCTTTGAAACTTGGAATGGCTTGAATAACGGACATGGCAATTGGAAGCATCATTAATGTAGTAGCTGTATTGCTGATCCACATACTTAGAAGCGCTGTAGAGAACATAAATCCTCCAAGAATTCTTTTAGGAGTTCTTCCAAATAGACGTAAAATTGAAAATGCAATTTGCTCATGTAATTTCCACTTCTCTATTCCTAAAGCCAAAATAAATCCTCCCAGAAATAGAAAAATCATTTGATTACCATAAGATTGCGCCAAAACATCATTAGGAATTAATTCAAAAGGAACACCTACTGCTATTGGCAATAATGCAGTCACATAAAGCGGAACAGGTTGAACTATCCACCAATAAACCATCCACAAAGCCAAGCCTAAAGCGGAGGTATCGAATGCTGAAACTTCGAACAAACGTACACCTATAAACAAGGCAATTCCAATAATAAAATGTATGTATTTCACAAAATAATTTTTGTTATAATCTCCCGACTTATCCACTTCAATATAAATCAGTCACGGTTGACAAGAGTCAAAAATAATCAAATTCTATTTACTGTTTTCACTTTCCAATCACTTCAATGTAAATCTTCTTATTTTTACATTTCAAAACAACAGAAAAATGAAATATTTCGCGCTCTTAATTTTAATGCTTGTCGTAACTTCTTGTTATAAAGGAAAAGATGTTGACCTCATCATTCACAATGCAAAAATTCATGTGATGAACGACAAGATGGATATTGCAGAAGCAATAGCTATTAAAGACGGCGAAATTGTTGAGGTTGGTCCAGAACGACAAATTCTCAATAAATACAAAGCGAAAACGATCATTAATGCCCAAGCGAAAGATGTTTTCCCTGGTTTTCATGACGCGCATGGACACATTATGAGTTTGGCGAAACAAAAACTCAATGTTGATTTACGCGAAACACAGTCTTATTATGAAATGATTTCTAGATTAGAAAAGCATCAAGCTAAGTCAAATCAAGAAATTATAATTGGACGAGGTTGGGATCAAAGTATGTGGAACGAAAAAGAATTGCCGAATAACAAATTGTTAAACGAAGCTTTTCCTAAAATCCCAGTTGCATTAACAAGAATAGATGGTCATGCGATGTTAGTCAATAAAGCAATGTTGGAACACATCGGAATAACTGACACAACGACTATTAATGGAGGAGTCATTAAATTAGAAAATGGAAAATTGACAGGAATTCTTTTAGATCATGCTTTAGATTTGGTGAATTTCAATTTACCCGAACCAAGTAAAGAGGAATTAAAGAAAGCCATTTTAGAAATTCAAGACAATCTTTTAGCAGCAGGAATTACACATGTTCATGAGGCAGGATTATATAAAAAAGACCTTGATTTATTTATTGAATTAGCAGACGAAAATGCTTTACAAATTTACGTTTATGCGATGTTAATTCCTTCTAAGGAAAATATAGCATTTGCAAAAGAGAATGGAAATTACAAAAACAACCGACTTTCAGTGCGCAGCTTTAAAGTCATTGCAGACGGAGCTTTGGGTTCTCACGGAGCCTGCATGATTGATCCTTACTCAGATGATCCAACAACGAACGGAATTCTATTGAAATCTCCAGAGGAAATTAAGGAGATTTTTAGAACTGCAAAGGAATTAAAATATCAAGTAAATACGCATTGCATTGGTGATTCTGCCAATCGGTTGGTGTTAAATATTATTGACACTTTAATGAATGATGTGCAAGATCACCGTTGGAGAATTGAACATGCACAAATCGTAAAACCATCTGACTACAAACTATTTAGATCATCAGGAGTTTTACCATCCGTACAGCCTACTCATGCGACATCTGATCAGCGTTGGGCAGAACATCACATAGGAAAAGAGCGTTTAAACAATGGAGCTTATGCTTACAACACTTTGCATAAGCAGTCGGGAATGATAATATTTGGAACAGATTTCCCAATTGAGCACTACGATCCATTTGCAACGATTCATGCGGCGGTTCAAAGAAGGAACACTAAAGATGAACCCATCGAAGGATTCTTGAAAGAAGAAGCTGTTTCACTATCCACCACTTTAAAAGCGATGACACTTTGGGCAGCTTACGGTTGTTTTGCTGAATCTGAAGTGGGTACTTTAGAAAAAGGAAAGCTTGCTAACATTTCAATCTTCGATCAAAAAGTAACAAGCTCTCCTAATTTCTTACCAAATTATTCTTGGGTTACTATTGTAGATGGTGAGATCATTTTTGATATGAGGTAATTTATTCAGAAATTACAAATTTAGAAGTCAATACCTTCGCATCATATTGAACATGCATAAAATAAAGCCCAGGAGAATTACCTGACAAATCAAATTCTGACTGAAGTGTCTTTGAACTATATATTTGCTGACCTCGTGAGTTAAATATACCTATTGAATTTACATCACTCGAATTTCCATGAAAACGCATTTCTATTTTCCCATCTGTAGGGTTTGGGTACATAGTTAGACCTTCCTGTTCATGGTCATCACATGTATCAATACTGATAGCATCTTCATAAGTATAGTTACCGTCAAAATCGGTTTGCTTTAATCGGTAATAAGTGATCTCTTCACTGTGGATTCTATCCATTAAAGAATAATCAATTTGTGAAGTTGAATTTCCTGCTCCATTAACATTTCCAATTGTATTCCATAATTCCCCATCAAAGCTTTGTTCGACAGTATAATAATCATTGTTTGTTTCTGAAGCAGTACTCCATTCTAAAATAATATTTTGATTATCACGGAAACCTGTAAATGACAGCATATTAATAGGTAGAGAACTATTAGCTGTGGGAGCAAGCACTTTTGCATTGTTAAGAGCTATTGCTCCCCCCGTAGTGAACATCCTTCCTTCTAACTGCACATTTGCTCCCAAAGATACCGCACCTGTATTAGATAAAACTATTCCTTTCATTTCTGTATTTGCTGCCATTGCCATAGCTCCTGCAGCTAACCAAAATACATTAGCAGCCTTTGCTTCATTAACTAAAATCACTTTGGATGAAGCTCCAGCGTCAAATGCTCCGCCAAATCTAAAAACAAAAACCGCAGATGGATCCCCTTTAGCATCCAATGTTAGTATTCCTCCTAATGAACCAGCACCTGCTTGATGATACACACCGGGTAATAGTGTTTCTGTTCCATAAGCAGGAGCATGAAGGCTAGTTGCTGCCAAAGCAGCGCCTTGATCGTATGCTGCTTGTACATCAATTAGTGCATTAGCTGTAGACTCATTTGCTTTTTCTGTACTCCCATTTACTGTACTTGTTCCAAATCCTGTTACTGCACCCACATCTGTTCCCATACTACCATTAATAAATGAAGACCCAGTATTACCGATTGCACCATTTGAAGTAAATAAGACAAAGTTTTCTGCAGTTTTCAAATCTATTGCTTGAGAAAAAGACAATAGGGGAATAAAAGTTGCTATCAGAGTCAAGCTCCCTAATCTAAATAAATTAGTTTTTTCTTTCCATTGTTGAATAATATATTGAAATGGAAGCTTACTTTTTTTTGAATCTAATTCTAAAGTTGCAAAATTTGTATCTGCACAACTACCATACTTGTAAAAATCGACTATTGTATTTTCGTTTTTCATAATTTTTATCTTTAAATCAGCGAAATATTGTTTTTATAATAAATAGACATGATGAAATCAGAAGGCAGTTATAACAACCCAGTGATACTCAACTTTATTCATTTCATAAAATGCTAACTGAAATAATAATGCCTGTTTCAAAGAAGACGATAGAAATCTAATTATCAGATATTTAACGAATTAACGCGGAAGATAAAAATTCCTAAATCGAGAAAAACTCCCAAAAGAAGAGAAGTTGCTTGCAATTCACTGTTTAATCAATTGTATTATGATAGAAAGAATCTCTTTATGTTATTTCTTCAATTTACCGTCAGTTTCTGGAATGTTTAGATGTTTAGAAAGAAAATTAAAACTCGATCTTTTTCGTGATAAAATTAATTTGCTTTCTAAAACCGTCAAAATTTTATAATCAAGCTCAATATCCCAAAATGAGACAAAGAGTTATTCAAAATTATTAATGGTTCAAAGTGTGATTAGAAATTAATATATTTCAAAAAAAATAAACGATTGCTAGAATTTCATAACACAAAATATAGATTTAAAATATGAAACTATAAATTTATGAGAAGAAATCTAACAACCGTCTACAAACCTACACCTTGTATTTTCACACTACTAAAAACACTTGAATAAGAGTATCAAAATAGTGCCATAAGTATTTAAAATTACATTACTCTATACACAAGATGATTAACTGAATCGATATAAGGATTTATATTCCCTCATGTGGAATAATTCCAATAAATGGAAAAAACCAAGCAGCAATGGTTGGAATTATAACAGGACAAATCTAATGGGATATTAATTCAGTGAAAAATATAAATTCAGAAAATTAAATAAACTTCTTAAATGAAATATATTGTAAGTTTCAATCGTACGTTTTAAAAATTGACAATTTCAAGAAGCATTGAGGAACGTTTATACATATTTTCCAATTTTGGGAAAAAATCATGATTGAATAATAATTAACTATATCCGAAATAATTATTTAATTAAATAATAATCAAATAATTACTGCCTTTACTGATTATAAATAACATATATTTACCATTTGAGACCATAGTTAAGAATAATTCTGTTTACGCATTGAAATTTTCCCAAAATGGGAATGAACATTGGGACACCTCAAAAAAGTAAATTAACAATCAATAAGCTTATGAATACTTTACCAAAAAGTATAAAGTTATTTTGTGTAGAAGACGATTTAGTTTTCGCGAAATTCTTGAAGTATAAATTAAGTTTAAATCCTGATTTTGAAGTAAAAGTTTTTAATACTGCAAAAGAACTTCTATCCTCACTTTCTCAGGCTCCAGACATTATAACAATTGATATAAATTTACCAGACATTCAAGGTGATGAACTTATTGGTTTAATAAGAGAACAATTACCATCAGTAACACTATTGGTTATTTCTGGACAAGAAAACATGCAAGTAGCCGCTTCTTTATTTAGATTAGGTGTTTATGATTACATCATAAAAGATGAAAACACGCTTGACCGCATTTGGAATGTAGCGAATAATGCTGCAGCACAAGTCCATCTAAAAGAAGAAGTAACAGTATTGCGCGAAGAGGTTAATCAAAAGTACAATTTAACTACCTTTATTAAAGGGGAAAGTATGGAAATGCAGAAGGTTTTTTCAAAAATAGAAAAAACGATATCTTCTGATATCAACGTGACAGTAACAGGTGAAACAGGAACAGGAAAAGACCTGGTAGCAAAAGCAATTCACTTTAATTCTAAAAGAAGTAAAAAACCTTATGTTGCTGTAAACGTTGCTGCAATACCTAAAGAGTTGGTTGAAAGTGAGCTTTTTGGTCATGAAAAAGGTTCTTTTACAGGTGCACATCAACAAAGGATTGGAAAATTTGAAGAAGCCAAAGACGGAACATTGTTTCTTGATGAAATTGGAGAGATGGACATAAGCATTCAAGCAAAACTTCTGAGGGTATTAGAGGAGATGGAAATCTCTAGAGTTGGAGGAAATATTATCGTTCCTTTGAGATTCAGGTTAATAATTGCAACGCATAAAAATTTAAAACAAGAAGTCAAAGAAGGTCGCTTTCGAGAAGATTTGTACTACAGATTAATGGGATTTTCAATAGAACTTCCACCGCTTAGAGATCGCAGTAAGGATGTAATTTCTCTAGCCAAGTATTTCGCTAAAGAATTTGCTCAAAAAAACAAATTACCTCCAAAAGAATTAAACAATTGTGCAAAGAGTTCACTTTTAAAACATCCTTTCCCTGGAAATGTGAGGGAGTTAAAAGCGATTATCGAAACTGCATTTATCTTAGGAGAAGATGAGAAAATAATGGCAAAAGATATGCAACTGGACATCCCAACTAGTTTAGAGATCAACTACAATAATACGAATACATTAGAAGAATACACAATTGCAATTATTCAAAAAAAGTTGACAGACAACAATAATAATGTTGTACGAACAGCTAAAAATCTCAACATGGGTAAATCAACAATATATCGATTTATCAAAGAAGGGAAATTAAAGAACTAAACTCATTCGATGGAAAAGTTAATTTATGATTTTATTAATCACATAAGAGATGGAGTTCAAATTTCAAATCTCAATGGTGATATATGTTATATGAATTCAATAGCCAAAGAAAGGATTGGAATTGAAGGGGATATTAAAGATATAAACGTAAAGGACTTTGAACCAATCTATAAGGAGGAATCTAACTGGGAAGAACATGTCAAAGAATTAAGAAAGAATGAATTCTTAACCATACGTAGCGAAAACACGAATTTATTAACTCAGAAAAAAACGCCCGTTGAGGTATCTGTATTCATCAAGGACTTTGAAGGGAAGGAATATGTTTTAGCAATATCTAAAGATATTACCTCAATAGTTCACACAGAGTATTTACTTGAGAGAAGAGAGAAGATGCTTGAAGCAATTGCAGATGCAACAACTGAACTTTCCTTTAATCTGGATTTTTATGACTCAATTTCTAAATCACTTTCGATAATAGGAGATGCTGTAAATGTTGATCGCACCTATTTATTTGAATTTCATAATAATTCAGAAGGTGAAGAATTAATTTCTCAACGCCTAGAATGGAATTCAGGAATTGCGGAGTCTCAAATTAATAATCCTGAACTACAAAATTTATCTGTTCAGCCTATGGAGGAGTTTATTGAACCAATGAGGAAAAATGAGCCTTACCAGACAGTTGTTTCAGAATTACCCCAGCAATCACAGGTGAAAATAATATTGGCTAGTCAAGGAATAAAATCAGCACTTATTATCCCAATATTCTATAAGGATACCCTTTGGGGCATGATTGGCTATGATGATTGTAAGAATAAACGTATTTGGAGCTCCGTTGAAATATCTATTTTAAGAACTTTCTCAAGTAACATCTCTCTAAATATTGAAAGGCAAATTAATTCCACAGAAGTAAAAAATCTTGCTTCATTTCACTTACAAAGTCCAGAGCCGATTATCAGAATAGATTTATGTGGAAAAGTTATCTTGAGGAATCATTATTCTAAAGAAATAGAAAGACAAAAATTATGCTTAGAGAAAGGTAAGTGGATAAGCTTTGATGAGCTTAGTTTACTCATTATAAAAAACTTGAATAGTAATAAAAGTATAAATCACTTTAAAGTAAATACTGAAAACGGAAAATATTATACGATAACGCCTAAATATATTGAGAAACAGAAATTCATCAATCTGTACTTTAATGAAATTACAACATTAATTCAGGCACAACAAAAGTTAGAAAAGGCACAGCAAATTATTGATCGAATAGTTAATAATATGCAAGACGTTATTTGGTCTGTAAATTTATTTAATAGTGAAATAATTTTTGTTTCTCCTACAATTGAAAATCTTATTGGTCTGAATGAGAAAGAAATTCAAACCAAAGTAAAAAACCTTCAAATTCTTCAACTTCTTGAACCAGAAGATTTGGCCAGAATATCTAAAGATCTAAAGCTAACCGGAGAAACAGATTGTGAAGTATATTTCAATAAAAACAAAGAACATAAATGGTTTAGGTTAAGAATCAAAGCGAAGAACAACCTTAAAGGTCAAATCATAAGACTTGATGGATACATTAATGATATTACATTAAAACATCAATATGATGAAAACCTGAAAACGCAAGAAAAAAAGTACCGCGGAATCATTTCTAACATCAATCTAGGTTTAATAGAACTTGATAATAATCAACACGTTACTAATGTGAATGAAAGTTATGAAAAGATCTCAGGATACTCAAAAAGTGAATTGATTGGACAGAATATAAATAATTTTGTTCATAGTAAAAGTAACAAAAAGATAGTTGAGGATAAAAAGGAGTTACGTAAAAAAGGAATTACAGACAGCTATGAAATCGAAATTATTACAAAGACCGGATTACATAAATGGTGGCTAGTAAGTGGAGCTCCAAACTATGATGAAAACGGAATATTTATAGGCTCTCTAGTTGTATGTCTGGATGTTACCGAGCAGAAGAGAACCCAAGAAAAAATGCAGGAAGCGCAAGAAATAGCAGAAACAGCTAATGCTGCGAAAGAACTTTTTATAATCAATATGAGTCATGAAATCAGAACTCCGCTTAATGCCATAATCGGGCTTTCGCATCAATTAGAAAAGTTTAAACAAGAAGAAAAGGGGTATGAATATATCAAGCATATTATCGACTCTGGAAATCACTTACAGTCTTTAATCGATAATATTCTAGATTTCTCAAAAATAAACGCTGGGAAACTTGAACTCAATAATAAGATGTTTAATTTTAAAGAGGTGTTCAATGACATTATCTCAATACTTTCTCCCTTAGCTATGAGAAGAAGGTTGAAATTTATTTCAACAATAGATAAAAATATTTCATTTGGTGTTTTAGCAGACAGGACTCGAATTAAACAAATACTCATAAATGTAATTTCAAATTCAATAAAGTTTACAGAAAGCGGAGAAGTTAATTTCAATGTTGTCTCTAAAAAAATATCATCTAAGCTTCAAATGCTAATAATAACAATTAGCGATACTGGAGTTGGAATGAGTAAAATATTTTTAAATAACATTTTTGATAAATTCTCCCAGGCCGATAGTTCTAGCATCAGAAAAGAATCTGGAACGGGTTTAGGAATGCCAATAACTTATGAGCTACTAAAACTAATGAATGGTTCAATAAAATTGGAAAGTGAATTAGGTAAAGGAACAAAAACAACAATAAAAATCCCGGTCATTTATGAAGATTATATAGAATCTTTGATAGATATCCCTAGTGTGAAAACCGTAAATTTAAGCAGTAAAAAAATACTTGTAGTAGAAGACAATGTATTAAACCTGATTTTAACAAAAAAAATATTAGAAAATAGTAAAATTGAAATTTTCACTGCAAAGAACGGAGTTGAGGCGATTGAAGCTTTGGAGGATTTAGCAGTTGATTTAATTCTAATGGATATTCAAATGCCTTTAAAAGATGGTATTGAAACAACAAAAATACTCATTCAAGAAAAAGGAATAAAAACGCCCATTGTTGCATTAAGTGCAAATGCATTTAAAGCTGAAATAGATAAATGTTATGCAGTTGGAATGGTAGATTATTTGACAAAACCCTATCTAGAAAGTGATTTAATGAATGTTATTCGAAAACATATATTATAGAATATAAAAGTCATCACTAATATTTTAAAAAATGAAAGAAAATAATTTATACTCGCTTGATGTATTGGATATGGTTCAATCACAAGAAGATAAAAAAGAATTACTCGCCGCTTTCATAAGTGAATCTGAATCATGTATTTCAATGTTTTATGAAGAACTTAGAAATGGTAATTTAAAAGAGATTTCTTTTATTGCACATAAATTAAAATCTAATCTTAAACTATTCCAAATAAGGGAGTTGTACAGAACAATTGAAATATTAGAGATTAAAATAGAAAGTCTCACGAATGTAGAAATAGAGGAACTTATCAATAAAATTAATGATGTTATGATTCGTGTAAAAATTGATATTAATGAAAAAATACTGAATGAATATAACTTCTAAAGGAAGCACAGGATATTTTTATCAAGTCCAGATTTATCAACCATTAGGTCAAAACATTTAAAATCAATAAATTTACCTAATACAAATCTATACTTGCAGTAAATTATACAATATGAAATTGAATACCTCTTCCCTACTGACTTTAAACGTGTTTGTTTTTCTATTGGTAAATTTCGGATTTGCTCAATTCGGTTTTATCTACAACGACAGTATTCAAGTTAAAAAAGGAGTAAATACTTTAGATTTTCCTTGGGCTGGCGGATTAAACCATGCTCAATTTTCTACAATTGATGTGAATTTTGATGGATTAGAAGATTTATTCATTTTCGATAGAAGTACAAATCAAATTCGTGTTTTTAAAACTGTTGTAAATAATGGCGTAAAAAGCTATAAATATTTATACAACAGTCGAGATTTATTTCCAGAAGATATTCGTTACAGAGCAGCCATGGTAGATTTTAATGGCGATGGTAAAAAAGACATTTTTACTTATGGAATTGGAGGTGTGAAAGTTTACCGAAATAGTGGCGACGCAACTAATGGATTGCAATGGGTTTTAGAAAAAGAGCGATTGAAATCGATATATTCTAATGGAAACTATTCTAATTTATATGTAAGCTCCATTGATATTCCAGCATTTATAGATATTGACGGAGATGGAGATATTGATGTGTTGACATTTAATATTGGTGGTCAGCAAGTGGAATACCACAAAAACACATCTATGGAGAATTACGGAATTCCAGATTCGTTGGAATTTGAATTGATAGATGCTTGTTGGGGAAAATTCATTGAAAGTGATACAGATAACAATATTCAACTCAATTCTAATGCTGGCCCTTGCGACCGTTCTAGCTTTACAGAAACATCTAATGGCCTCAGACATTCAGGATCTAGCTTACTTGCAATAGATTTAAACAATGACAATGCAGTTGATTTAATTTTAGGTGATGTTTCTCATTACAACTTAACAGCACTTACGAACGGAGCTTTACCAACTGACACAGCGTTAATGACGAGTATGGATGCGAATTTCCCAAGCAATACAACACCCGTTAATCTTCCCATTTTTCCTGCTCCCTACTACGTTGACGTGAATCATGATGGAATAAAGGATTTAATCATTGGAACAAATGCCAGCGGAGGTTCAGAAAATTTAGAAAGTGTTTGGTATTATAAAAATATTGGAACAAATGAAAATCCGAACTTTTCTTATGTCAAAAAGAATTTCTTACAAGATCAAATGATTGAGAATGGAAAAGGCGCTATTCCAGTATTGGTTGACTTGAATAATGACGGACTAAAAGATTTATTGGTAGGTTCAAATTTCAGGTATTTAGATCCTTCAGATAAGGTTTCTAAAATTCAATATTTTCAAAATACAGGAACCGTTGACTCACCAGAATTTACATTTATTTCTGATGATTGGTTGTCACTTTCCAATTCAGGATATGGATTGAGAATGCATCCAGCCTTTGGAGATATTTTTAGTGATGGAAAAGTAGAAATGATTCTTGGAACAGCTGATGGAAGCTTGCATTTATATACCAAAACGGGAAATGGATCAGAAGATTTTGTTCTTCAACAAATCAACATGACAGATAATTTAGCTCAACCTATTCAAGTCAGCGCATTTGCTTCTCCACAAATCTTTGATTTGAATGATGATGGTTTACTCGATCTTATCATTGGAGGGAAATCAGCTGGTCTGACCTATTACAAAAACACTGGAACTCCTACTCTACCTTCATTTGAATTAGTTACTGAAGACCTAGGAAATATCGATATGGGAGAGCAATTTAGCCCTGATAATTATTCTGTCCCAGCATTTCTTCGACATGACGACACCACACATTTGTTTATTGGAAATCGAAAAGGAACGATTTACTATTATGGAGACATTGACGGAAATTTGGCCGATGGAGATTCTTTTACACTCTTATCTGATCATTATTCATTTATAGAAACAGGAGCTTATTCCGCCCCGTTCATTGATAAAATTCGTTCAGACGGAAGATATGAAATGTTTGTAGGAACAGATTTAGGAGGTATTTGGGCGTATATTGCAGGAAAATCAAGTGATTTAATATTAACAGTAAATGATTTAGAGCTAATAGATGAACAAATTAATATCTACCCAAACCCAAGTAGCAATGGTTTATTTACTATTGATTTGGGAGAAATGGATCAAGAACTTAATCTAAAAGTATACGATAATTTAGGTCAACTTATTAAAGAAAGCCATCAACTTTGGAGCACAAGTCACTTAGATTTATCGAATGCAGCGAAAGGAGTTTATACCGTTGTTTTTAAAAGTGCTATGCAATTTGTTTCAACCCGTAAAATAGTGATTCGGTAATTTTTTTTTTGCCCCCTTAGAGGCGCAATGCATTGCGTCTCTACTAGGGCAAAAAAATTATAATTCCACCACCTCCACAAATCCATCTTCAAAATCAAACTGCCCTTCTAAATCCGGAGCAGTATCAAAAACCCCAAACATTGTTGAGCCAGAACCAGTCATTGCCGCATAAGTTGCTCCTAAATCATACAGTTTTTCTTTTATGATATTTAATTCTGGATAAACCGCTAAAGTTGGTTCTTCAAAATCATTGATTAGCGTTTCTTTCCAACTTTTAATTGGTTCCAAAAGAACATTCTCCAGTAAAAAAGTTGGAGTTTTAGGATTAATCCTTCCATACGCATCTTTTGTACTAATATGTAATCCGTTATTCACCAAGACTAAAGTTTTACCTTTTAAAGTCAAATCAAATTCCGTGAGTATTTCCCCTTTACCTTTCGCTATTTGTGAAGTTGATTCGATAAAGAAAGCGCAGTCTGACCCTAGTTTTACCGCTCTGACTTTTAAATCTTCAGTTGACATTCCTAATTGAAATAATTCATTGAGAATTTTTAATGTAAACGCTCCGTTGGAAGAACCTCCGCCTAATCCTCCACCCATTGGAATATTTTTATACAAAAAGATTGATACTGGAGGGATATTGAATTCTTCTTTTATCATTTCATAAGCAAGTAAAACTAAATTGTTTTTTGATTCACCAGGAATAGGTAAACCAGCCGATTCAAACTTGAATTCGTCAGCGGGAACAATTTCAAGAACATCCTTAACAGGAACAGGGTACATCAATGAGTTAATCTCATGGTAACCGTCCTTTCTTTTGGCTAGAATATTCAATCCTAGGTTAATTTTGCAAATTGGAAATGATATCATAGCTACAAATTTAGAAATAGCTAACAATTTTTAGTAACTTTCGCTGCTCAAAAAGAATATAAAAAAATGTCAATATATTTAGATTTCGAAGAACCGATTAAAGCATTAGAGTTGCAAATTGCTAAAGCGCAAGAGATTGGACAAGATGCAGAGTTGGATATGACTGATAAAATCAAGGCTTTAGAACAAAAGCTTGAGGAGAAAACCATAGAGATTTTTTCCAATCTAACTCCATGGCAGCGAGTACAATTGTCTCGTCACCCAGAACGACCTTATACATTAGCATACATTGATGCGATTACTCATGGTGATTTTCAAGAATTACATGGTGACAGAAATGTAGGAGATGATAAAGCCATGGTTGGTGGTTGGGGTTCCGTTGATGGAAAAACAGTAATGTTTATTGGTCAGCAAAAAGGAATGAACACTAAAATGCGTCAATACCGTAACTTCGGAATGGCGAATCCAGAAGGATATAGAAAAGCATTGCGTTTAATGAAAATGGCGGAGAAATTCAATAAGCCAATCGTAACTTTCATTGATACACCTGGAGCATTTCCTGGACTAGAAGCTGAAGAGCGTGGTCAAGGAGAAGCAATTGCAAGAAATATATACGAAATGATGAACATCAAAGTTCCTATTGTCTGTATTATTATTGGTGAAGGAGCTTCTGGAGGTGCGTTAGGAATTGGTGTTGGAGATAAAGTGATCATGTTAGAAAACACATGGTACTCTGTTATTTCACCTGAATCTTGTTCTTCAATTTTATGGAGATCTTGGGATTACAAGGAAAAAGCTGCTGAAGCTTTGAAATTGACTTCTGAAGACATGAAAAGATTGAAACTTGTGGACGGAGTAATCAAAGAACCAATTAGTGGTGCCCACAGAAATAAAGAAGAAATGTTCTCTATTGTAAAACGTGAAGTTAAACGTCAAATCACTTTGTTAACGAAGTTAGATCCAATAGAACGTTGTGAAAAAAGAATGAAGAAATTTACAGATATGGGAGTTTATCAATAGACTCTTTTATCCTATAATATTTGAAAGCTTCGACAGAAATGTTGGAGCTTTTTTTTGCGGTAGTTTTTACAGAGGGAAGAGGAAAGTAAGAAAGAGAGGGAGAGGGAGAAAAAATAGAGTGAGAAGGAGAATGAGAGCGGAGAAAAAACATACTACCAACCAATCATCACACAACCAAAAAAAATATCTGCGGAATCTGCGGGAGAAAAAATAGAGTGAGAAGGAAAATGAGAGCGGAGAAAAAACATTCCACAAACCAGACATCACCAAACCAAAAAAAAATCTGCGGAATCTGCGGGAGAAAAATAGAGTGAGAAAGAGAATGAGAGCGGAGAAAAAACATTCCACAAACCAGACATCACCCAACCAAAAAAATCTGCGAAATCTGCGGGAGAAAAAATAGAGTGAGAAGGAAAATGAGAGCGGAGAAAAAACATTCCACAAACCAGACATCACCAAACCAAAAAAAAATCTGCGGAATCTGTGGGAGAAAAATAGAGTGAGAAAGAGAATGAGAGCGGAGAAAAAACATTCCACAAACCAGACATCACCCAACCAAAAAAATCTGCGAAATCTGCGGGAGAAAAAATAGAGTGAGAAGGAGAATGAGAGCGGAGAAAAACCATACTTCCAACCAGACATCACACAACCAAAAAAAATATCTGCGGAATCTGCGGGAGAAAAATAGAGTGAGAAAGAGAATGAGAGCGGAGAAAAACCATACTTCCAACCAGACATCACACAACCAAAAAAAATATCTGCGGAATCTGCGGGAGAAAAAATAGAGTGAGAAAGAGAATGAGAGCGGAGAAAAAACATTCCACAAACCAGACATCACCAAACCAAAAAAATCTGCGAAATCTGCGGGAGAAAAAATAGAGTGAGAAAGAGAATGAGAGCGGAGAAAAACCATTCCACAAAGCAATCATCACCCAACCAAAAAATAATCTGCGAAATCTGCGGGAATCTGCGGGAGAAACACCCTGTATTTACCCCCCTCTTTATCATAAACATTTTTTATCTTTGTAATTAAAAATCAGAAGATATGTTTGGAAAAGATATGATGGCAAAATTGCAGAAAATGCAAGAGCAAGCACAATTGTCAAAAGAGAAGTTAGATACAATTATCGTTCGTGGTGAAGCTGGAGGAAACTTGGTTGAAGTTGAAATGAACGGAAATAGAAAACTTACAAATCTTTCTATCAATACTGCATTAGACCAAATGGATAAATCAGATCTAGAAGATTTATTAAGCGTTGCATTAAACCGCGCTATTCAAGCTGCAGACGCTGCCAATGAGAAAGAAATGGCGAATTCTGCAAAAGGATTAATACCAGGAATGTAATGACAAGAGAAGAAATTCGAAACCACTACCGCGCATTGAGAAAGGAATTTACACCTGAACAATGCATCTATTATTCACAGCAAGTAACCAATAACTTCCTTAGAAATTGGATGTTCAATCACAAGCTAATTCACTGTTTCTTGCCGATTCATAGATTGAGGGAAGTAGATACTATTCCGCTTGTGAAAAGACTGAGACAAAACAATAGAGTTTGTATTCCCGTTTCGAATTTCGACAAAAACAACATGACGCACAAGATTTTGGATGAGCACACGCAATTTCAAGACAATGCTTATGGAATTCCAGAACCTATGACTGGTGAAGATGTGAATGTGAAAGACATTCAAGTGGTTATTGTGCCTTTACTAGCAGTCGACCAACATGGAAACCGTTTAGGTTATGGAAAAGGCTTTTATGATCGCTTTTTAGCTGAATGTTCACCTGAAACATTATTTATCGGAGTGACAATGTTTGACATTCATGATGATTTAACGGAAATCGATGAATTTGACATTCCTTTACATTATGTGGTTACTCCAAAAGGTGTTTTGCAAACTACAGCTGAGCAGCCCGCTCCTTTGAGATAGCTTTTCTAATGGTTAATTATAAATGATTAATTGTTAACGTGATAGGGAATTAATGGATAATTCGAAAGGATGGCTATTTTCGTAAATGATGAATATCTGTTAAAAGGAAACGTTACCGTTATAAAATTCGAGATAAAATCAGACCACGAAATAAAATCTCTCGGTAGCTGATTTTTTCGATTCTTAAACCTTTTTCTTAACTGTTACCGCGAGATTTTATCTCGATGTAACAGTTATCCTATCTAAACTCCCCCTCTTTAATCTATCTGTCAGATAGTTTTAATCGAATACGATCCCTTGATTTACAACTTTATCAGTAATTATTTGGGGTGGTTTTTATTTTTTGTTTCTTAAACCATTCTTGTGATTCTCCATTAAAAAGAATAACAAGAACATATAGCTGAATCAAAATTTGAGTAATTGAAACGATACTTATCATCATATTAGTCTGAAATTCGGTCAATATTATTGATGGATAGCTTATCATTCCAATTATAAAGATAATTAGTAATGTAATTCTTGCCCAATTTTTTCCTCGTCCAATCTTATAACCAAGAAATCCGATAATAAAAATCGTAATTATTTCAAACTTCAAGAATAGTGGATCAGACAGCAGTTTCTGGGTTGTCATGGTTTCTTACAAAACTGATCTAATAAGTCCAACGAAAAGTGACAAATAAACCAAATTTTCTCCTTGTTTTATTTTATTTGGGATTTTCGATAATGACATTTCTAATTCTATAAATTACTTTTGTTTAAATACCCCAACATTAATATTTAGTTCGAAGCACTTCTCCATCGATGCTATGAAGTAATGAAAAATAGAGAGAATATTTATTAAAAATTATCAATTGTTAATTATTAATTAATTTATGCTCTTAATAAATTGCTTCGTATTATTCAAATTAATCTCGTCCCCTACCTTCTTATGCAACAACATTTTTCCCAAAGGAGAAGCTGTTGAAATAGCATATACAATTTGATTTTGGATTTCAACTTTTCCAAGGCTCAATCCAATAAAATACAATCCCAAATCTGTTTCCACGAAACTACCTGAGATTATTATATCTGACTTCTCTTCGACTGGCAAACGATTCAATTCATTCTTGAACATTTTTACTTGATGAATTCTTGCTTCAGCATTGTCCATTTCTTGTTGCATCATCGCTCTGCTGGTTTCGTATTTGTCGCCCGCACTACTTTTCGTGTCGTTATTGCGGGACTCTAAAGCATCATTGTATGTTTGTGTTGAAATGGCTAGTCTTTCTTCTAACTCTTTTTCAATCGCCTTAATTACCTCTTTCTTTATGGTTTCCATATTCTTCTAATGTCGATATTATTTATCCGAAAACAGTCGGATTAATAGGTTTAAATTGTTAAAAAGTCTTTATAAAAATCAGGATAAGATTTGTCTATTGCGTTAGCATTTTCAATAAATATAGGCTTTTCAGCACCAATACTAAACAAAGTCATCGCCATTGCAATTCGGTGATCATTGTGTGAAGAGAAGGTGATTTCTTCTGAAATAATTGGTTGACCATTTCCATGAATAATCATTTCATCTTCCAACAATTCAAGCTTCACTCCTACTTTTGCACATTCTTCTTGAAGTGTTAATCCTCTATCGCTTTCTTTGTGTTTCAATCGATTCAGCCCCTTAATTACTGACCTTCCTTTTGCATAAGCTGCTAAAACAACTAATGGAGGAAATAAATCTGGACATTCTGTAGCATCAAATTCAAATGGTTGAAGTTTATTCTTTTCAATCATTAAATCTTCGTTCTCCCATTTTACATTTGCTCCAGCCAATTGAACTGCATCAAGAATAACCTTGTCTCCTTGACGAGAATTTGCTGACAATCCTGTTAATTTTACTTTACCTCCAATTGCAGCTGCAACTACTAGAAACGAAGCGGCACTCCAATCTCCTTCTACTTTATAATCTATTGGTTTATTTATGCCTTGATTTCCTTTACTATTAAAAATCTTAAAATCTTTATTTTCTACTTCCAATCCGAAATGATTCATTAAATCAATGGTCATTTCTATATAAGGTTTACTCTTTAAATTCAGCACTTTAATTTGTGTATCGGCTTTTAAAAACGGTGCTACAATCAATAATCCAGTCAGAAACTGAGAACTTATACTTCCATCAATTTCAACTTCATGTTTCGAAGTTTCTCCCTCTATAATCAACGGTAATTTGAAATCATTGCTTTGAATATCCTTTCCGAATTCTTTCAATCCATCAATCACCATTTCCATTGTTCGCTGCGTAATTGAACCTTCTCCATTCACTTGAAATTCCTGATCAAAAAGCAATGAGAAAGCACTAAACAACCTTGTACTTAAGCCCGATTCTTTACAATTAATGGAAATTTCTTTAGTAGAATCACGTGATATTCCTTTCGATAAATGAAGTTCATCATTCTTACGAATAAATCTAGCACCTAATGATTCAATAATTCCTTGCGCAGCAATAACGTCATCACTATTTGTTAAATTACGAATAATCACAGTAGATTGAGACAATCCTGCCAATGCAATTGCACGTTGCGCATAGCTTTTCGAGGAAGGAATATTTACTTCTCCGTCAATTTTATTTTTTATTTGAATCTTCATTACATTCATAAATACGAAGATAATTAAGTGTAGGGAATTATTGAAGTTGAGAATATTTTTAAACAAAAAAAATGCTACTTCAGAAACTAAAGTAGCATTCAAAAAATTTATACGTGCTGATTATTTACCAGCTTTCTTTTCACGTTTCGCCTCTTTCTTCTCTTTTGCAGTTTTTACAGGCGCTTTTTTATCACTTTTCTTTGCATCTTGACTTTTTGCCATGATTGTTATTTTAGATTTAAATTAAATTGACATCTTCCTAAAAGTTGTCATACTTAGTTCAATTTTACGACATTTTTTTCATTTAATCGCATCGGTTGAAAAATATATTTTTTCAACTTGAAATAAAAAAGCCCCGACGATACTGTCGGAGCCCTAAATACTAATTAATTAAACTATTTATTTCTTTTTTTCCTCAAAGTTAGCCATTCGATAAGCTATGCCGATTCCAGTTACTTGTTTAAACTGAGTTCTTGGTCCAACATTTCCATTTCTGTCTTCGATATCAATATCATCATCATACACCAAGTTCAACTGAATATTAGCCGAAAACCATTTATTCACTTTAAAATCTAAAATCAACTCACCATTTACATCAATATTTTGAGGAATATTCACATAGCTTGAGAATAACTCAAGTCGAGATTTTAGACTAATATTTTCCATTAAATCTTTTTTGTAAACGATACGTATGTACGCCCCCATTTCAGCTCTAAATCTTTCACCTGGCTTTATTACTAAACCTGTATTAGATAATTCTGCTGGCTTAACACCAAATGCACCTGAATCTGCCAAAACTTGACTTTGAACGAAAGTAAACTTACCTGACAAAGGTGAAATCAGAACTTTTAAATTATCATTCGGAATATATTCAATACCTAATGATATGTTTACATAACCTGGCGCCATAAAAGTAGAGGAGCGAATTGAATCACCTGGATTTGAATAACCATCCAAAAACTGAGTTCTAAAACCACCTAAAAAAGAAACAAACCATGGATCTTTTAAACCATAAGACAATGTTGATTGAACATCCAAAACATCATCCGTTTTTTCTATGTCTTCATCAAAATATTGAATTCCACCAATACCTGCTGATAGTGTACTTGCCCATCTCAATTTATTCTTTTTATAATCTGCCATTGCATTTATAAAACCTAAACCTGAGATATTGTTTCTACCTCCACTCGCCCAATTGGTAAACGTTGATTGGGTAACATTCAGAGAATATTTACTTTCTAGCTTCCAATTGGAAGGTTCTTTTGGGGGAATATCTGAATCGTCTTGTGCGTTCAAATTTGGAATTACAAAAAGGCTTATAAGCCCCATAAAAGTCATTTCCTTAAAATTCATTCTGTAAAAATATTTATGTTGAAAAAGTCAATAAATTATATTCGGTGCAAATTTGTCACTTATTTTAAAAAAATCCTAATAGTTAAGCGACTAAGCCACTTATTCATTAAAAATGATGTAAAAAAGTGAAGAATTTCGTACTTTCGTGGCAATCAAAAAGAAAATTAACAGAATCATGAAAGAAGTTTATATTATTTCAGCTGTACGTACGCCAATAGGGAGTTTCCTTGGAGGGTTATCTACTGTTTCAGCGACACAATTAGGAGCAACTGCAATTAAAGGAGCAATCGCAAAAGCAAACATTAAAGCAGAAGACATCAATGAAGTTTTCATGGGAAATGTACTTTCAGCGAATTTAGGTCAAGCACCAGCGCGTCAAGCGTCAATTTTCGCAGGTATTTCTGATCAAGTTCCTGCTACAACAATAAACAAAGTATGTGCTTCAGGAATGAAAGCTTTGTCTTTGGCAGCTCAAACTATTCTTGCAGGTGACAACCATATCGTTGTTGCAGGTGGAATGGAAAACATGAGTATGGTTCCTCATTATGTAAATGCACGTAACGGTCAAAAGTTAGGTGACATTAAAATGGTTGACGGAATGGTGAAAGATGGTTTAACTGACGTTTATGGTGAAGTTCACATGGGTTCTTGTGCTGATGAATGTGCTACAGAATACAAATTTACACGTGAAGACCAAGATAACTTTGCAATTAGCTCTTACGAGAAAGCTGCAAAAGCTTGGAAAGATGGTAAATTCAAGGAAGAAGTTGTTCCAGTTGAAGTTCCACAAAGAAGAGGTGAGCCAGTTATCGTTTCAGAAGATGAAGAATATACTAACGTTTCTTTAGATAGAATTCCAACATTACGTCCTGCTTTTAATAAAGATGGAACTGTAACTGCTGCGAATGCTTCAACTTTAAATGATGGTGCATCTGCATTGATCTTAGCTTCAAAAGAAGCTGTTGAAAAACATGGTTTGAAACCAATCGCTAAGATTGTTGGATATGCTGATGCTGCTCAAGAACCAAAATGGTTTACAACTGCTCCAGCGAAAGCTTTGCCTATCGCATTAGATAGAGCAGGAATTTCTAAGGACGATGTTGATTTTTGGGAATTGAACGAAGCTTTTGCTGTTGTTGGATTAGCAAATACAAAGATTTTAGGAATTGACCCAACGAAAGTTGACGTGAATGGAGGTGCTGTTGCACTTGGACATCCACTAGGAAACTCTGGTTCTAGAATCATTGTAACATTGATCAACGTATTGAAACAAAACGGTGGTAAATATGGTGCTGCTGCGATTTGTAATGGTGGTGGTGGTGCTTCTGCAATGGTAATTGAAAATATTTAGTCTCTAACTAGAAAGTCCACTATCAGCGTTGTGCAAATTTTTAAAAGCAGTCATTGACAAATGTCAACTCCTTGATTTTAAAAACATGCACGCCTTGCTATTGAACTTTCTAGAATAGACACTAAAACCGGAAAATTTAAAACTATGATTTTCAGGCGATGTATAAGGGCGATTTGCAAATCGCCCCTACATATCTCCAATAATATTACAAAACAAAAAAAGCAGACCTAGGTCTGCTTTTTTTGTTTTGTAATATTATTCTTAACCTACCATGTGAGCAAAACTACTCTCTTCAATTGGTCTTGGCCATGCAGCTCTTAATTCTCCTAATGACATAATCAAAGGATCAAAAATTAATGCTTCTTGATGATTGTCTAACTCAGAGAAGTGAACTTGTTTTAAATCCTCTCCTTCTTGAATGGTGACTTTCATTCTATCAAAAAAGTTGATTCCCATTTCTAACCCTAGATCTTTCATTTTATGAACTGATGCATCAACTGAACAACCTGAGGGTGGAACCAATGAGTCATTCACAGCAACTAGGGCAAAATATGGATTTAATACTTTCGCACCCGCCCATAATTTACTTCCATGTGCTGCCCAACCTTCAACGAAAGTGGTCAACTCATTTTCTAATTTAGATATTTCTTCTTTACTCAACGCTCTATCACTTTGATACAACCAAACTTTTGATTGGTCTGGAAACTGAGTAAATAAATCTTTATTTGAAATTTGCATAATTATTAAATTATAAATCTGCTGCAGTAGCAATTAATTCAGCGACATCAATTACTTGAACACTTCCTTCTTTGTCTTTGTTTTTTACTCCGTCTGTCATCATTGTATTACAGAATGGACATCCGGTAGCAATGATATCAGGCTTTACTTCCAATGCTTCTTCGGTACGTAAAACATTTACTTCTTTATCACCTTTTTCTGCTTCTTTAAACATTTGAGCACCTCCAGCACCACAACATGTTCCTTTGGCTTTGCAGTTTTTCATCTCCACCAATTCAGCATCTAGTTTTTGAAGCATTTCTCTTGGCGCTTCATAAACGTTATTACCACGTCCTAAATAACATGGGTCATGGAAAGTAATTTTCTTTCCTTTAAACATGTCTCCACCTTCAACTTGTAATCTTCCTTCTTTAATTAAAGACTGAATCAATTGTGTATGGTGCATTACCTCGTAGTTACCACCCAATTCAGGGTACTCGTTTTTCATGATGTTGAAACAGTGTGGACATCCCGTTACTATTTTCTTAATTCCATATCCATCAAGCACTTCAATGTTTTGCATTGCTTGCATCTGGTATACGAATTCATTTCCAGCACGTTTTGCAGGATCTCCTGTACACGATTCTTCAGCACCAAGTACTGCAAATTTAACCTCACATTTATTAAGAATCTTAACAATTGCTTTGGTTATCTTTTTTGCTCTATCATCAAAACTACCTGAACAGCCTACCCAGAATAAGATCTCAGGAACTTCTCCGTTCGCAGTCATTTCTGCCATTGTAGGTACTTTCATCAAATTGCTCATAAATATTTCTTTGTAATCAATTTATAATTTTATTCTTCGTCCCTCCAGTTCAAACGATCATCTGGACTAAATTGCCATGGTGCACCATTGTTTTCAATGTTAGAAATCATTCCTGCCAATTCAGTAGGTACTTTTGATTCTTCCATTACAAGGCTGCGGCGCATTTCCATAATAATAGATAAAGGATCTATGTTCACAGGACAAGCTTCAACACAGGCGTTACAAGTTGTACATGCCCATAATTCTTCTTCTTTTATATAGTCATTCAATAAACTCTTGCCATCATCATGGTCCTTTCCATGCTTGCGGATATTTTTTCCTTTCTCATCCAAACGATCTCTCGTATCCATCATAATCTTACGCGGAGAAAGCAATTTCCCTGTTCGATTTGCCGGACAATTATCAGTACATCTTCCACATTCCGTGCACGTGTAGGCATCTAATAAGTTTTTCCATGATAAGTCATCCACATCTTTTGCTCCAAAACGTGCAACCTCTGCTTCCCCTTCAGCTTCATCAGGAACTGCATACGGGTCGGCATCTGGATCCATCATTAACTTCACTTCTTTCATTACTGACTCCATATTCGTAAACTGACCTTGTGGTTTCAGATTTGAGAAGTAAGTATTTGGGAAAGCTAAAATAATGTGGAAATGTTTAGAGAATGGTAAATAGTTTAAGAAAGTAAACACCATTAAAATGTGTCCCCACCAACCTATTCTTTCCACCATAATCAATGTTGATTCGCTCATTCCACCGAAAAGTGCTGGTCCTACAAATTGAGATATTGCAAAACCGAACGATTGATCTCCTAAACTTTCTGCATGAGAAAGACCTTGTGAATAAAGCACTTCATCCGCACCATTCATCATAAAAATGAAGGTTATCAGAATCAATTCCATTACAAGAATCATGTTACCGTCTATTTTCGGCCAACCTTTCATTTCTTTCATATTCAAACGTGGAACTTTAATCAAGTTACGTCTTGCCAAAAAGATAAAAGTTGCAACGAAAGCCAATACTGAAAGTACTTCAATAAATGAAATCATAAAAGTATAGAATCCACCAAGTGAACCTCTGAAAAGTCTATGTTCTCCAGATAATCCATCAGCAATAATTTCTATCAATTCAACTTGTGTAATTACAAAAGCTGCATATAAACAAAAGTGAAGAATTGCGGGAATTGGTCGTTTAAACATCTTTTTCTGTCCCAAAGCAATGAGCGACATTACTTTTAGTCTTTCTCCTTTATTATCGGAACGGTTTACATCTTGTCCCATCAAAATATTGGATCGAATCTTATTTGCATTCATAGCAAAATATCCAAATCCAACAAGTAATAAAACAGCGAATATTATAATTGAAATCATAAATTATTATTTAATGTTTATTGAATAGTGTCGAGTATTTTCTTCAATTTACGTTCCTCATCTTTTGTTATTGGAACCCCTTTAGATTTTGAACCAAAGACTGAAAAATGGATGTATCGTTCTGGGTGAACTTTAATATCGTCAACTAAATTTTGAAGTCTTTCATTGGTGGTATTCAACTCATCATAAAGTTGTTCATCTTTAAGCAATTTACCCAAAGTTCCGTTTCCATCAGCAGCTTCTTCCAATAACCCATTCACTTTCTGCAATGTTATTGTCGCTTCGGAAATTGCAGTTTTAAAATCAACAGTGACTAATGAATCTGTCAATTGCGCCATATTACCCACAACTTTCTGGATTTCAGTATTTGTAGCTTTAAAATTGTGCGTGATGTTTTCAACATTATCGAATATACGGCCAAGTTTAGCTTTCTCATCAAGAATCAAATTGTCCATATTATAAGCTACACGACCAAATCTAGAAATAGCAATTTTCACCTCATTCAATCCTTCGTCCAATGTATAAGCAGCAGAAGTATCCCAGAAAACTGTGATTGAATTTACAATGTTATCTATTGATGTAATCAGGTTTTCCATTTTCCTTTTTATAGGCAATAACTCCGATTCAATTTGTTCTGTAATCTCCTGACTTACCGTTCCATTTAATGTATCACCAATTTTGTAATAACCTTTCTCAGCAATAAAATTCTGTTCAATATGAACACCAGTACTCAAAACTCCTGGAACAATTTTAATTCCAGAACCCTTTGCTAAACTTAGTCCATCGGTATGAATATTGAATTTTACTAAAACTCTTTTATTTGGATCTGTGTAATTATTTGGATTAACAAGGTCTACCGTGATCACCTTACCTACTTCTACACCATTCAATGTCACAGAGGAAGATGGAGTCAAAGCTCCAGAAGTTGGGAAATAAGCATAATAAACATCATCTCCTCCGAAGAAACTATTTCCTTTAAGGTAATTCACCCCGAAAATCAGAAGTGCTGTTGATAAAATTACTGCTAAACCTATTTTGAATTCTTTTGATACTTTCAATGTTGTCGATTTTGTGCTAAAATAATGAGAATAAATTTATAAATCCTTTACTAATGTAATAGAAATTCTACTTCTTTGCCAATTTTATTGCCTCTGCAATCGGAATTCTTTGACCATTTACAAATCCAACCACAAAAGCATGCTTAAAACCAATATTTTGCATTTCTTGTTTATAGGCATTTGCAGCATCAAAATCATTTTCAAATAATCCAGCTGTGTACTTATATAGTCCGTCTTGTTTGTATTCTTTTACAGCAATATTATTGAATCTCTTATGATTTACAGAGAGCGGAACTCGGGATGTTTCAACTTGAATTTTAAAATAAACATTATCCTTTTCTTCCTTGAACACAATTTGTTCTTCTTCATCACTTTCCTTGATTTCTTTTATAGAAGCTTCAAATCCAGCACCATTTTCAACTAAAGTATTTACACCTTCAATTTCAGCAACATATTCTTGAAAAGCTTTAAAAATAACGTTTGCCATTTTAATCTGATTCACAGGATTATGCAAAAACTTTTCTTCAGAACTATTTGTCAAAAAACCAGTTTCAATTAAAACACTTGGCATCGTAGTTTTATACAAAACTAAGAATCCTGCTTGCTTAACTCCCCTATCTCTTCGGTCGATGGCCCTAAACTGTGCTTGAATTTTAGATGCTAAGTTGATACTTTGATTCAAGAAAACACTCAATTGCAATTGTCGCGCAATAATGGCATCTGGAGTTAATTCGAAGTCTTTGTATTTCTCTTCACTGTTTTCTTCAAATAAAATCGTGCTGTTCTCTCGTTCTGCAACTTGCTGCTGACTTTCAGTTCTGTGCAATCCTAAAACATAAGTTTCAGTTCCATAGGCTGCTGAACCCGCTGCATTGGCGTGAATAGAAATAAAAACATCCGCATGATTATCATTGGCGATTTTTGCTCGGTGATCTAATTCAATAAACTTATCAGAATCTCTGGTGTAAATAACTTTAATGTGAGGATATTTACTTTTTATGTATTCACCAAGTTTTAAACCAATAGCCAAAACAACCGTTTTTTCGTTGGTAATTCCTCCATGACATCCAGGATCTTTTCCTCCATGTCCGGGATCAATGACCACAGTTTTAATCCCATTAGACAATACGTCATCAAGGTTTTCTTGGGCGAACATTGGATGAACTGACCACAGAAGAGTAAATAATACTATTGTTTTATATATTTTTGACCACACAACAATGTAATTTTTTAGATTTGCATCCGTTTACGTTAACTATTATACACAAATTTACGAGTTCCTATTGAGCAAAAAATATTCCATAACGCATTTTTTCGTCGTTGGATTGTTAATAATTCTATTAACACCTTCTTTTTACGCTCAAGATTCTTTAAAAATTGTAGAGAAACAACGCATTTATAGAACAAAGGATGCTTTGGAATCTCGCGTATATTATTCTTGTACAGATTCAATAGTTGCCAATCTGAAAACGAATAAAATATCTATTTATGGTGATGCTATCGTTGAGTATGACGGCATTAAAATGACAGCAGACTTAATTGAATTGGATACAGACAAAAGCGAAATTTATGCAATTTACACTTTAGATGAAGACGGAAACCGTGTTGGAATTCCAAAATTTGAAGAAGGAACACAATCTTTTACGGCTGCTAGTATGCGTTATAATTTTGAAACTGAAAAAGGTTTTATTGAAGAATTAAAAACGAAACAAGAGGAGATGTACCTTCAAATGGAGGTAGCCAAACGTCAAAAGAATGAAGAAGTTCATTTCATAAAAGGAAAATTCACTACTTGTGAACTAGATGATCCTCACTTTCACTTTCAACTTTCAAAAGCTGTAATGGTTCCTGAAAAAAGAATTGCTACCGGTCCTGTAAATCTTTGGGTAAAGGGAATTCCAACTCCATTAGGCTTGCCTTTTAGTGTTATTCCTACGAAAGATAAAGAAGCAGAAAATGGATTTATTTTCCCAATGTTTACTCCTGTATCGCAATATGGATTTGGTTTTCAGGATTTTGGATATTATTTCCCAATAAAGAAATCTGATTTAATTCAAACCACTTTTTATGCAAGTTTATATTCACGCGGAACTTTTGAAATAAAGAACCAAACAGATTACAAAAAGCGTTATAAATATAACGGAAATTTAAACCTTGAATACAGTTCGTTTAGGCAACCGTTTCCAGCCGATTCAATTCGTAAACAAAAGATTGTTGTACAATGGAAACATGCTCAAGAAGTAAAAGCAAATCCATTTTGGAAATTTAATTCTAGTGTAAACTTTCAATCCGATAATAGTGGTAAAACCAATTTAGATCCGCTGAATCAGCAATATTTCCAGAACAACTTTAACTCAGACATCAATCTTATTAGAAATTTCCCTGGAAAACCCGTGACTATGGGATTAAAAGCTGCTTTAAAACAAAACTCAGCATCTCAAAATATAGAAGCGGCTTTACCTACTTTTAATGTTAACGTAAATCGTTTCTTTCCTTTTAAAGCTTTAAGAAAAAATAAAATTGGTGGAGAAAAATTCTATGAAAAAATAGGATTTACTTACGCTTTAGAAGCAAAAAACAGAGCTATTTTTGCAGATAGCTTATTAAATGATAAACGTTTTGACCTTATTCAAGATAGAATGCAAAACGGAATTCAGCACAATTTTGGAACAAGTTATCCATTGCAGTTATTTAAGAAAGTGGTCACCCTAAATACAACAGCACAATATAATTTACGCATGAATTTTCAGTCTGTTGAGAAGCGTTTTGATACGCCAACAAATTCAATTGTTAATGATACTTTAAGTGGTTTAGGCTTTTCACAAGATGCGGCTTTCCAAACTGAGTTATCAACGAATCTTTACGCTTACTACAACTTTATAGGAAAAAGCGGAATGAAAATGCGTCATGTTATTACTCCAAGAATTTCTATGCGTTACCAACCAAACATCAGTTCTTTCGTTACAGAAACTATAGGTCCAGACAATACTGAAGTTGAATACTCACCATACGAAAACAGTTTGTACAGAGAAAGTATAGGAAGAGATGTTGGATTAATTAGCTATAATTTAAACAATACATTTGAATTAAAACACCGCAATAGAAACGATACCATTGGAGAAGAATTTACAAAAACAAGAATAATTGATGCACTTTCTGTAAATGGTAACTACGATATATTTAAAGACTCAATGCAGTTTTCTGATGTTAATTTCACATTAAGAATTGCGCCAATAAAAGGTTTAAGTATTGTTTCTGGAGCTTCTGTATCACCTTATGCATGGAATGATGATGGAATTGCCTACGACAAGTATGCTTCTAAAAATGGACAAGGTTTAGGTAGAGTAACGAAAGCGAATTTCTCAACAACATACACATTTACAGCAAAAGAATCGCGGGACGAAATCAATAAAACCCAAGAATTAATGGGTGATCATTGGGGAGCAGATTACCAATATTATGCAATGAATCCGCATGAAGTCATCAATTTTAAAATTCCTTGGAAAGTGAATTTAACACATACTTTCTTTGTTAATTTAAATACATCAGATCCGCTTGAGCGTTACAGAAAAAATCAAAACATCGTACTTTCAGGAGATGTGAGTTTTACAGAAAGATGGAAATTAGGTTTAAACTCAAGTTATGATTTAAACATGCAAGAATTAACACAATCACGTTTGACGTTAACACGTGATATGCACTGTTGGCAACTCTCATTCTACTGGACACCAATTGGTGGTCAACAGAGTTTCTTAGTTAGATTTAACGCTACTTCTGCCCTATTCCAAAGTGCGAAATTGGAATTGAGAAAACCACCGGAATTCCTTTGATAATGGTTAATTGTCAATGGTTAATTATTAACGCGTTTTACTCAATCTCAAATTCATAAAGGTTGATTCGAAGCACCTCTCCCTTCGGAGGGAGACACAGAGGGAGGACTATTAAGGGTATAAAGTTAGCATTAAATCCTCTCCCTTAATCCCTCTCCAAAGAGGGAAAACGAAACTAGCACTTTTGATATATAAATATAGATTATAGTTAACAAAATTATCAATTATCCAGTCTTTGATTCAAAACCTCTCTCATTTTCTTTGCTTCACCAATCGAAAAATTCTTCAATTTCACCACTTCATTTCCCATTGTGTATACGATAATCGTAGTGCTAATTAATCTACGGTCAATTTCTATTGATGAAATACGTTTAAATGGAATTGCAATTTCATCCACTCCAATAAAATGACTGTTGCGTTTTCTATAAATCAACTCTTTTGAAGTGATGATTACACGGTCTGGAGTGAATAAGCTGCCTCCTAAAATAAATCGTGATGAGAAACTAAATGTTTCAAATTCAATTGCGTTAACCTTATTATTTGAAACGTCAGAACCACCTACTTTCTGTCCACAGTTTGAACAAAAATTAGCTTCTTCATTTATTTCACCTCCACATTTCGAACAATACATTTTAAAAGTTGTTTTATGATGTAATATCTTAGCTCTATATAAGTTATATGTTTAATAGGAAACCAAGATAGTAAATCAAAGTAATTCTTCTAAAATAATTTTAAATTTTACTTACAAAATTCAAATCAGTTGAAGAAGAATTTATATATTGATACAATAATTGAAAGTTCAATACAAAGAAACCATGGCAATCGATTTATCATTTGAGAATAAAAGAAAACCGCGCAAAGGAAGAGTTTTAATTTCTGATCCATTTTCTAAGGACGACTATTTTGGTCGATCCGTAGTTTATATGTGCGACTATAACAGTGAAGGTACATTTGGCTTTGTATTGACCAATTTTCTAGATATTGATTTATCTGAAGTTGCTAAAAACTTCCCTGATGTTGGTGCAAATATCGGCATTGGAGGCCCTGTTCAAACAGAAAACATTTTCTTTATCCATACCCTTGGAAATCAACTCCCTGGAAGTATTGAAGTAGATGATGGAATTTATATTGGTGGAGATTATGACTTATTGACCGAACAACTCAACGATGGAACAGCTGACCCATCAAAAGTGCGCTTCTTCTTGGGATACTCAGGTTGGGATCCAGGACAATTAGAAGAGGAAATCAATAGAAATAATTGGATTGTTGCGCCAGTTTTGAATCCACTAGAAATTATGGATACTTCAATTACTGATATCTGGCAAAGGTTTATGAAACGTGAAGGGAAAAAGTATGATATATTGTCTAGAGCTCCAATAGACTTTAATGATAATTAGTAGGTCAGTGTTGAGTGTTAGCGATAAATGCAAGACAGGCAGTTTTAAGTAGTGAGTATTTGCGTAAATTGGAACGCGGATGCATCGACAGGCTCAGCAGAAGTGCAAGCAACACGGATAATCACGGAATTTATAATATTAAAAAGTGTAATTAATCTGTTTCATTCAAACCATTAATACAAAGCTGTCAACAACCCCAGGGTTTCAGAAACATCAACTGTTTTAGGAACGGTCTTTTTGTATTCTGTTGCCATATCTTTACTTGAAAACATTGGCATTTCATCTAATTGTTGAATTTCAGCATTAGCTCTTTTTACTGAAGGATTCGCAACTATCTCTTCATCGTTTTTTCCATTGTCCCAATCAATTTTAATTTCATCTAGATTGAATTTTTTATTTAGTTCTTCAGCTGCTGGGTTTGGTAATGGTCCAATTGAAGTTTCTACAAACCTTTCTTCTGAAACTGAAGAAACTTGGGGTTCAAGTATTTCATCTGAAAACTCTTCAGCTTTCTGGTCAGAATTTTCCTGGCTTAATTCTTTCGATTGAGCTTCACTTTCTAAAGACTCAACTGTGTCTAATTCTAATTTCTCAACAGTAGTATTCATTGCATATTGAGGTGCTTGATTTTGCCATAAGAATGGTATAACAAGCGCAACTGTTAGGGCAACCATCACCAATTGAAAAGCTGGTTTCTTGAAAAACTGTGTATCTCTTGGAAAGAAAAATAGCAATAATTTATTCATCCACATTTCCTTTTGGTGGACATGCTTTGCTGCAAAACGATCGTTTAGTCTTTTCTTAACTGAAGGAGATAATTCAGCTTGTTTTTCTTGATTGAATGAGGATACAGAAAGGAAAGTCAACTTTAAAGCGTCAAACTCTTCTTCATTTTCTGCCCATTCTTTTAGTATTGACTTTTCTTTTTGAGTCAACTCGAAAAATCTTTTCTCTACAATTATATTTTTTATGAAATCTTCCATTTTATTCTTCATTAATTGGATTATACATCTGTAAAACTCCAGCGATTTTCTTTGTTGCATAGAACAAGCGCGACTTTACAGTTCCTTCATTAATATCCATTATTTCAGCCACTTCTTTTACTGATAAACCATCAATGTGACGCATTACAAAAACTTCTCTGTGTTTATCTTCCAGTTTTGATATCGCTTTTTCTAAATCTGTGCTAAAGTTCTTCTCATTTAACTGTTCTTCAATGGGCTGATTATTTCCAGCCACTTGCAAATCCGATGAAATGCCATTATTTGTGTTTGAACGCACAGCCATTTTCTTGTATTCGTTGATGCACATATTATTGGCAACAGAATAAATCCAAGTTTTAAAACTTCTATTGGGATCAAAAAGCTCTGGACGGTCAATTAATTTCGCAAATAAATCATGCATAAAGTCCTCTCCTTTTTCTTTGTCGTGCTTCAATTTTCGAGTAAAATAATAAGCCAGCTTTGAACCATAGCGTTGATAGACTTCGTCAAAAGCGCGTTCATCGCCTTTGCCCATTAGTCGCACCAATTGCTCATCAGTTTGCTTTTTATAATTAACTCTAAATATTCCCATTCTATTTATTCAAGAGTGCTTTAATTTGCTCTGTTTTATTAGATTTTTGTCCTATCATCCTTATCATTTTTTCAATTTCATCAATTGATTTAAAATCCTTTTTAAGGATATATGAATTCCTAACATCGAAAAGGAATGGCAGATAATTACCCAATAATTGCCCATTCTTAGAAATACTGATGTGCTGATTAATTTTTGATTTTAAAGAATTTTCAAAAAATATCAAATTACTTTTAGCTGCATTGGAAGCCTTATTCTCAAATGAAAATCCTAATCCAACATTCTGCAAATTCTTTCCTTTTTCTAAGTAAGATTTTGGAACAGAAACAGCAACTACAATATATTTATCAGAATTCAATTTCATAAATTCATCAAAGAATTGCGTATCAATGACATCTTTTTTCGGTATGTTATATCCTTGCTTTTTCAATCGTTTTCTGTATTCATCACTTTGTAGATGATCTAAACTGATAATTTCCACATCATTTCTGACATTATTTAATTTTTGTTGAATCAATAAAGGATAAGTATCTTGTTCTCCGTGACTTATTAAAACTGAATTCGAAGGCAAAGAATGGAGAACATTTATCGCATAGAGTTCCAAATCTTTAGAAAACGCACGCATAGAATTCAAATGTTGCAGGTATTTATTTAATTCAGCTATATCATTCTTGATGTAAGAATATGCGCTAAACTCCTTGAGGACAGTTACATCATTTGGCTTTAATTTTTCAGCTGCTTTTAAACTATTGATTTTAGAAAAATCATAATTCCCCACCTGATAATTCAATAAGTGATATTCAAAACTTTGATTGTTGATTTGCTCAATTTCATTTAAACGCAATTGCATTTGTTGCTGTTGAAACAAAGTAGGTGACTTTCTTATTGATGAAGTAGAAATCATTTTCAGTTCCGATTGTAATTCATAAACATTCAGTTCGAAAGATTTTAATTGGACATTAATATCTTTTCTTGATAATGATTGGGTCTGAATTTTCATATTCGACTTCTCCTCGATTTGATTGGAATTATTCTGATTATTAACAGGCGGAATTGCCTGACCATTTGCCAGCAGCGAAAAAAAGACGAAAAAAACGAGTAATTTATACATATTGATGCTTATTTTTATCACAGTACATCTTTACCTTAAAAGGGTTCAATTTTAATTAAAAATTGACAGTTTATAAATACGAAATTAGTAAATTGTAAATCAATTACGAATTTAGTCAATTACGAATTACGAATTAAAAAAAGCGTTCAGTTTTATCGTCACATTTTCTATTGTTAATACTTGAATTATATAGACTTCAAATAAATAATAGTTCGATACTGCAAGCTCTGTTCATACCTAAAAAGAATAAACCCTAAATACCAACAAGATCCCTCATTAAAATTCATCTGCAACAAGTACGCAAAAGAATTTTAAAAAGGGATCTTGTTGTAGTGCGTAGCCTGTTTGCTCAATATTGCGTCAGGACATGTTATGCAAAGCGTATTGAAGAAAGTAAAATAATCAATATTGTGATGATGATTAGAACTGCGCAAGAAAAGGAATTAGAGAATTAATAAATTCAAAAAAAGAAATCAAACAAAAGAATGAACACTCAAGGCCTCTAAAAAACTAAGTACAAGTTCGTTAACCATTAATAATTAAACATTAATAATTATTTAACTATTTTCTTTCGAACCACTCCCATTGAAGTTTCAACTGTAACAAAGTAGATTCCAAATTTCAAATGAGTTACATTCAATGAATGATTTGATGTTGAATTTTCAACCTTCTCCTCTGCTACTTTTTGTCCAAAAGAATTATAGATTTCTATATTTTGGATGATAGCATTTCCTGTATTTAGATTAAGAACATCAGCAACTGGATTTGGATAAATTGACAAATTGATTTCTTCTTTCCCCACTGTTAATGGATCATCTTTACGCACTTTAATACTATCAAGATAAAGTTTAAAACCATTGTACGTAGTATTAACGAAAGCAATGTAAATATCTTCACCTACAAATTCATCTAAGAGCTCTGTGTGTTTTGTCCAAATAGGCATTTCATTACTCACAATAACTAAAGTGTCTTTGAAATCGGCAACAGTATTTCCTGTTTTTGAAATCATTACTTTATAAGAATCAGGAAAAGAAGGATCATGAGATAAACCACTCCAAGAAAGGTAATTTCCAAAAGTTCCTAGAGTCAATTGTGGGGTAATTAACCAACGGTCAGCTCTGTCCACCGGACTAAAATAAGAAGTACTAGAAGCTGTTCCATTTGTAGCATCCATTGGATCTTCTTTAATGATCCATGCGCTTGAATATTCTTGAACGTCATTTGCAACGGTGTTTCCATCGTTATCTATAATTGAAAACGGCGCAGGAAGCGTTGACATGTCAAAATTCTCTTCCAAAATCGTTATTTGTCCAAATAAAGTTGAACTTGCTAAAACTGCTAAAACTGTAAAAATACTCTTCATCTACGTCATTCATTATATTGAAGCAACTCAAAATGGTTGTACTTCAAATGTGCTCTACAAATGTAATAAATTCAGTAGACAAAGTTTGCATTCGGTTTAAGATAACATTAAAGTAAGTGTTTTTCTATACGCTAAAATTTAAAATTGTGTGATTAAAAAAAATAGGGCAACAGCGGAAGTACCCACTGTGCCCCAAAATCCTATTGATTTCCAATAAATAGCCGAATCTTTCTTCAAATCCTTTAGAATTGAATCGAAATTTTGCTGTTTTTGAATTTCCTCGGAGGGAACTTTCCACCGGTTATAAACTACTTTTCGTTTCATAAGCATGAATTTTTATTAAATGATTTTTTAAGCTTTTCTAATGCTCTAAATGTTTTTACTTTGGCGTTATTTTCTTTGACAGATATGATTTCGCCGATTTCTCGGTAAGCTCTATCTTCAAAATAACGCAACTCGATCAATTGCAAATCCAGTGCATTCAATTCTCCTAAAGCTTTGAATAAACGTTGTTTATTAATGGAATTTGTTTCTTCTTCGAAAACTTCCATAAACGTTGCGACTTGCAAATTATCGATGTTAATTGTACGTTTTGCTTTATTGTCTCTGAATGCTTGATTCATTTCGCTTTTTGCAATACGGTATAACCATGAAGCCAATGGAACACCTCTAAATTCAAACTTTTTTAAGTTTTTTAATGCTTTCAAGAATACTTGTGATGTTACATCATAAGCCGATTGTTTATCCTCCATGCGTTGATAAACATAACGAAATATCTGTTCGTGATATTTTTCATACAATGGAGCAAAAAACTTGGGGTTTTCTTTTGCTGATACTATCCATTCCTGCTCTTGGTTGAGCATTTGGTCGGAATGATGGTAAATGGGGTTTATACTTCTCATAGTTTTAATATTGGGTTTTAACAGGGTTTATTAAACTGCTTGCAGACAGCTTAATGCTCTAATTAGTATAGTAAAAAACTAACGCAATTAAAAGGCATTTCACATATATTAACGTGATTTGTGAAAAAATATTGCATTGGAAACTGAACCGCCTTGGACTAAAAGTTCAAATGGTAATACAATTCTATAAATATCAAACAAATTATTTTAGATGTTAGACATTAGACTTTTGTCGTCTTCGTCTTTTGTCTTTTGTCTAAAATCTATTGTTTAAATTAAAATACTTATCGGACACCTTACCCCTAAAAAGTTATGCATAAATTAATATTTGATGCATAAAAGAGATCCTAATAATTCAGCTTGTAAATGTTTTGGGGTAAAGAAGAGGATAGGCATATAATTTTAGAAGCTAAAGCTAGGTACACTAAAGTGCATATTTTCAACGATTTGTAAAATCAATAAAACTGATAAAAGAACAAATCTTGGAAAAGTTAAACTTGAAAATTATTGGAAGTGATTTTAGGTTGTTGACATTACTTTAAACTAAAAATGGACGATATAAATATCGTCCATTTTTAGTTTTTAATATATTTTTTATTTAATTACAATAAAATGAGGTACCATTATCATTTATAATTGAACTACAAAACTTCAACGCAGCAGTATATTGTCCATTACACAGTTCCTTTGTAGAGTTTTCATTTAATGCTCTAGTAAAAGGAGCTGTAAAGCCTGGTTTAAACTGTTTAACACTTACACGTGAGGAAAATATTCCAAGAGCGCCATCAACATTTGAGTATGTTGGCTTATTCTGAGCCAATGATGAAGAAGGCTCATTCGTTAACATATAAGTGTATAAATCATTTGATCCACCCACCAAAATAAGTTCAAAGCTACTCACTGTACGTTTTGTAACATTAGGATTTACTGGAATGTTATTCTGAACAAACTGATAAAACTGTTCTCCATCGGCTGAAATTGTTGCCGAACTAGATGTAATACCTGAATTAGTAATATCACCAACTGACCAAATTAAAGATTTCTTTTCATAGGCAGAACCAATAAATTCATTGTATTCAAAACGAATTCGTAAGTTAAAGATTCCTGCATCTGGTGATCTTGAAAATGTTATTGGAGTACTTCTGTAACCATTTGCCGGAACGTCAAACTCTGCAAAATTCAATGATAATTGTGGTTTTGGGTAAGTGATATCTACACCACCAACTAATTGTGTTTGCCCAGTTATTATATGATTTCCATTATCGATATCAATTTTTAAACGATAAAATGCATCTTCACGAAGCTTTTCATTATCATCATCACTATCAACTTTGAAAAAGTATAATTTTTGTTCCGGACCATAAAAAGCTCCTTCTTTTTTGTTCTTAATAATAGTATCTTCAAGGGTCCAAGTTCTTAATGTACTTCCATCTTTGATCTCTGTTATAGTAGCCACTACATTTTCGAAATTAGATAATTCAGGTTGTTTTGCAAACTCATTAGCGTTTCCTTCTTGAAGAAAAGTCCTGTTTAGTTTCAAGAATTGATAGTCTTCACCTTGATCAAGCAAGAAATGAACAACTGGTGTTTCCACATATTCCCCGTTAACACTGAACTTTGTATTACATCCTGCTAAGAAAGCCAGACCTAAACTAAATAAGAATATTTTTTTAAACATATATAAAGGTTTATGAAGGATAAAAGTAAGAAAAATAATTTCCTCACCACCACTGTTCACTCATTAATCAATACTATTCAAATGAAAATGACTATTTCACTCTATTCATCCCCATTGCTTTAAGCATCCACTTGGGCAATGATTTTTTAGGATCTCTATTTTTTAGGTTAATATATAAACCTAATTTCTTCATTAAAGGAACTTTATGTGTTTCAACGAACTCTATCCAAGCTCCATCTGGATCTTCGATATATGAAAACCTCCCTCCTGCTTCTCCCATATCGAAAGTTGCACCACTATCCACAGTAAAAGGGAAACCAGCAGCTTCACATTCTTTTTGAAGTTGGTCCATATTTCTAATATCAAAACATAAGTGAATGAATCCCCAATCTCCCCAAAAACGATTTTCAAATATCTTCTTGCAATCTGTTCTTTCAATTGCTTGAATCAATTCAATTTTAGTTGGTCCTAATAATGGAGCAAATGGGCCTTGACGCGTTTCAGGATGTGATAATAATACACGACGTACTTTTTTATCTCCCATTGGCAAATCAGAGAAACAATCAAAAACTTCTGTTTCGTCATATTCTACGGTAGAATAGCCTAAAATATCAGCATACAATTTCTTTGCCGCATCAATATCGCTTACTCCAATCATGACACCAGCAGCACCACCCGTTTTCCCTTCAAATTTCGTCTTTTGAAAAACGATGAACTCTTGAACTACGTTAAATATATTTCCGTTCGGATCTTCTACAAAGAAATGAGGCTCACCATGAGGAGTCTTTTTTAAATCTCCCAGTACTTTCGCACCGTTCGATTTCATAAAATCATAAGAAGCTTTTACGTCTCTCGATTTAATGCGACATATATAAAGTCCTAAATCTCCTAATTGAACATCAAACTTTGGTTTTTCTGTATCACGGCTAGTAAATTGCCATATTTCAAAACCACCGCCACCTTCCATAGAAAGCGCTAAAGTTGCAGTGCGCGAGTGAACTTTATCACCTGTATATCTCGTCATCAAAGGCGCTTCAGCAGCTTCTTCAAAAATTCGAACATCTACTCCAAAGAATTTACGGTACCATTTCCAAATTTCTTGAACATCAGGAACACCAATTCCAATTTGCTGAATACCACAGATAATTTTCTCCATTTTTTATCGCATTATTTTGACTTCGCAAATTTAAGATTCTTTTCCAATATAGATAATTACGAATTACTAATTGTTAATTACGAATTTTGGTTTGCATTTATTAAGTCTTTTTTAGAATTGAAAGACTAGGTTGAAATTTTTGATGGAAACAAGTTTCCTAAGGAGAAAAAAAACTGATTGTTAACAGGTTGATACTTTATTAACAACGTTTCTGTCTTTGGTGGATTTTGCTATCATGGAACACGGCTGATGCGGGTATTCGGCGCCTCAATAAACTCAACGATTTAAAGCTAGTCGTTTTTAACCGTTAATGGAAACAGAACAGTATTCGTTTCTGTGATTTTGGAGAAATAGCTGTTTAAGAACTTCTGTAACTCAATGAAACCAACACTTTAACGCTAGTCGTTTTTAACGGTTAGTAGAAACGGAACAGTAATCGTTTACGAGATTTTGGAGAAATAGCTGTATAAGAACATCTGTAACTCAATGAAACCAACACTTTAACGCTAGTCGTTTTTAACCGTTAGTGAAAAAACTCCAATAGCCGTTTAAAGGATTTAGCAAGAATACTTTTGTTAAAGCTTCTGCACCTCAATTAAATCAACCATTTATAGCTAGTCGTTTTTAACCGTTAGTAGAAACGGAACAGTTAGCGTTTCCGTGATTTAGTGGGAATAGTTGTTTTAAAGCTTCTGTAACTTAATGAAACCAACACTTCAATGCGAGTCGTTTTTAACCGTTAGTAAAAAAATCTAGTAGCCGTTTAAAGAATTTAGCAAGAATACTTGTCTTGAAGCTTCTGTATATCAATAAAAACAACACTTCAACGCTAGTCGTTTTTAACCGTTAGTGAAAAAAGAACAGTTAGAGTTTACGACATTTAGTAGAAATAGCTATTTCAAAACCTCTGTAAATCAATGAAATCAACACTTCAACGATAGTCGTTTTTAACCGTTAGTAGAAACAGAACAGTTAGAGTTTACGACATTTAGTAGAAATAGCTATCTAAAAGCTTCTGCATCTCAATGAAACCAACACTTTAACGCTAGTCGTTTTTAATCGTTAGTAAAAAAAGAACAGTTAGCGTTTCAATGATTTAGCAGAAATACCTGTGTTAAAGTTTCTGTACATCAATAAAATCAACACTTCAACACTAGTCGTTTTTAACCGTTAGTGAAAAAAATCTAGTAGCCGTTTATAGTATTTAGCAAGAATACTTGTGTTAAAGCTTCTGCACCTCAATAAAATCAAACATTTAAAGCTAGTCGTTTTTAACCGTTAGTAAAAAAACTAGTAACCATTTAAAGAATTCAGCAAGAATACTTGTGTTAAAGCTTCTGTACCTCAATGAAAACAACCATTTAAAGCTAGTCGTTTTTAACCGTTCGTAAAAAAAACTAGTAGCCGTTTAAAGAATTTAGCAAGAATACTTGTGTTAAAGCTTCTGCACCTCAATAAAATCAAACATTTAAAGCTAGTCGTTTTTAACCGTTAGTAAAAAAAACTAGTAACCATTTAAAGAATTTAGCAAGAATACTTGTGTTAAAGCTTCTGTACCTCAATGAAAACAACCATTTAAAGCTAGTCGTTTTTAACCGTTCGTAAAAAAAACTAGTAGCCGTTTAAAGACTTTAGCAAGAATACTTGTGTTAAAGCTTCTGCACCTCAATAAAATCAAACATTTAAAGCTAGTCGTTTTTAACCGTTAGTAAAAAAAACTAGTAACCATTTAAAGAATTTAGCAAGAATACCTGTGTTAAAGTTTCTTCACCTCAATAAAAACAACACTTCAACGCTAGTCGTTTTTAACCGTTCGTAAAAAAAACTAGTAGCCGTTTAAAGAATTTAGCAAGAATACTTGTGTTAAAGCTTCTGCACCTCAATAAGACCAATACTTCAACGATAGCCGTTTTTAACCGTTAGTAAAAAAACTCCATTAGCCGTTTAAAGAATTTAGCAAGAATACCTGTGTTAAAGTTTCTTCACCTCAATAAAAACAACACTTCAACGCTAGTCGTTTTTAACCGTTAGTGAAAAAAGAACAGTTAGCGTTTCAATGATTTAGTAGAAATAGCTATTTAAAAACTTCTGCACCTCAATAAAACCAACACTTCAAAGCTAGTCGTTTTTAACCGTTACCAGAAAGACAATATTATCTGATTTCACAGCTCAATCACTTTACATTTATAAATTAAAAGATCAACACGCTAAGAATATGATTTCTCTCTGTAAGCGTATAAATCTGCATTTCTCTTAAAAATTTCTATTTTTACCAAAAACACAAAATGTTCAGCGCCTTTGCATATTACGTTCTCATTTATCCTCTATCGCTACTGCCATTGCGGGTGATGTACCTATTTACTGATTTCTTTTTTCTATTGTTGATTACTGTAGTTCCTTACCGAAGAAAAGTCGTTCGTGGAAATATCGAACGCTCATTTCCTAATAAATCGACAGAAGAGAAACGTAGCATAGAACGTAAGTTTTATCGTCACTTGACAGATTTATTGGCTGAAGGAGCAAAAAACTTAAGCATTTCAAAAAAGCAATTACTGAAACGTTTTAAAATGGAGAATCCGGAAGTGATGGATAAATTGTATGCTCAAAACAAAAATGTATTATTGGTTTCTGGACATTATAACAACTGGGAATGGTTAATTACTGGACAAAACTTATTGTTCAAACACCAAGCTGTTGGAATTGGAATGCCTTTAAGTAATGGATTTTGGGATAAAAAATTGAATGCCCGAAGGTCACGCTTTGGAATGAAAGTGATTCATTCAAAAATTGTACATGACTTTTATATGCAAAACAAAGATTGTATTTCTACACTTGTTTTAGCAGATCAGTCACCAGGAGATTCAAACAAATGTTACTGGATGGAATTTTTGAATCAAACCTCTGGAATGTTGTTCGGACCAGAAATGTTAGCCAATAAATATGACCAAGCAGTAGTTTATTTTAGTCTGCACAAAGTCAAGCGCGGACACTATACAATGCGTTTGAAAGAAATCACTTCAACTCCTAGAGAATTGGAATATGGTGAAATCACTGAGCAATTCGTTCATTTATTAGAAAGCACTATTAAAGAAGCGCCACAATACTGGATTTGGTCACATAAACGTTGGAAAAGAGATGTTCCACAGGATTTAGAAGGATTGAGAAAACAGCAAGTGGAGAAGTTTAATGAGAAGTTCAGGAGGTGATTTTTTAATCCGTAGAGACGCAATGCATTGCGTCTCTACGGATTAAAAAATCACCACAAAATTCAAAATTCATCATTAATCATTATCATCATTTTTGCTTCTCAAACATCGTCATATCTCCAGCTTTCATTTGGTGATACGCTTGTGTTAAATACGCCAAGATAATTCGCATTGTATCAAAAGCTTTTTCTGATTCAGCACCAACTTCTTTACCTTGTATTTTTAAAAGTAATTTCATGTATAGAGCTTGGAAACAAACCTCTACAAAATGCATTGAACCTAAATCACTCTTCTTCTGAAAAGCTTCAACATTTTCATCCGCACTCGCTATTAATTCGAGGTACCTTTTGTCTTCAACAACATCTTTTAATGTGTTGTGCAAGTAAATCATTTCAGTGATAACCTCGCCCAAACGGTGTAAATGTCCTTTTGAAGTTAGACCACGTGACTTCATTTCTTTAATTACCTCCTCATACCACTTAACGGCCTCCGCTTCGAAAGATTCACTCTTTACCTGAGGTCGAATAATATGAACACGAATCTTGTCAATATTAAAGTGATAAGCACGCACCATATCCTCTACCTGATACATATAGATTACGTATTCGGCAATATTACTCTGTAACTTTTCTTGTGATATAAACATATTATATTTCGCTAAACAAACGCTATAAAATAATGGCAGAATTTACTTTAAATCCACACCGTCCAATGCCTTAACATCTTCTTCAAATCCAGACATTAATTCAGTTTCTCTTTTGTTCAAGTATTTAATGAATTCGTCAGTTACATCATACGCATTATTGATAAACGTAATTTGTCCACCTTTTTGATAGAAAAACAGTAAATCAATCTCTTTTTTATCAGAAAACTCTTTTCCTGCTTCTGCGATTTTATTCATCAAAGCAGTTTGATATTTCATTGATTCTTGTTGAAGTGCAGCACCACGTTGTTGTTCAAATTGCTGAATAGATTGCTGTTTCTGCATTGCAGCTTGCTGAATCTCTTCAATTTGATATCCTGTGATTTCATTGTTCTGCATTTTCTTTTGAATATCAGCTTCATACGCTTGATAAGCACGGTATTTACCTTCTAGTTCTTGCTGAAAATTCATCTCTTTGACTCTAATCATTGAATCAATCTCTTTGTAAAAACCAAATTGAGTTGCAATACTGTCTTGGTAATAAAATGCCATAGCTATTCCAGTAGTCCCATCACCCATTTGCTTTTTCTCAACTGGTTTCACATCTTCTGTATCAGCAGATTTTGCTGCTTTATCACCACATGAAGCAACGAACAAAGTAGTACTTAAACCTATAATTGCAATAATAAAAAATCGTTTCATTTTGTTTATTAATTTGTTATGTTAGTATTCTTATTTTTAAAAGATTCGTTCCAATCCGTTCGCATTTCTACGAATCTTTTCAAGCAATTGGCTAAAAATTCATCCGAAATCATCGCTTTAACATCCGCCAAGCCCATTACATCGAGTTCTCCAATTTTATAACTTTGTTCAAACTGTCCCAATTCAATCTTCACAGTATATTTACCGTTATACGAAAAGATCTGAATCTTAAAACGTTCGTGCGGTATAGTATCAACAATTCTCATATTATTCTATCGTTTATATGATAATGACTTTTTTGAAGTCAAATTACTTTTGTCCGTTATTCATTTAATCTTATTGTTAAAACGAATAATTTCAGCACAAAAATATCAATTCAATTAGGATTGGCAAAAGGAATCTGTTTTTTTAATATTAGAGCACAATGTTAGAATGACTATTACACCTTAAAGACAATTGAAAAGTAGCTGTTCTTTAATCCGTTTTTTCTTTTGGGGGTATCCCAGACGATTGCTTTTTGTTACCACACGTTTAAAACGTTGCAGTAACAAAAAGCAATCGTCTGGGTCGGGTTTTCCGCTATATCTCTGACTAAAAAGTCAGAGGATGCCGCTACTACCCCTTACCCGAAATAGCTCTTCGATTTCAAGTTTACTCACAATTCCAAAGAATTCCATTATTTTTATCAAATGCAATCCAAATTATATCATAAGCTAAAAAGTAAAACTGTTCGTGACCTTTATTGGCTTCTATTTTCAGAAGCTCCATTATCTGATGATTATGATTTAACACCTTATTCATTATTTCCAGTGGAGATTACAAATGAATGGAAACGAGCAGCAGTAGATTACTTTTTGGAATTGGATAAAAATGCATTTGAGATAGAAAACTTTGTGAATAGAAGAAAAAATAGACGATTAGGATTTTATGCTGAAGCACTCCTCTCCTACTTCTTCCAAACTTTTCGGGAAATTGAACTCTTATTGCAAAATTTTCAAATTAACATTGAAAAAAGAACTATTGGAGAAATTGATTTCATCATTCTTTACAACGAAAAGGTGATTCATTTAGAATGTTCTGTAAAATATTATATGCTGAAAAACCTGAACGATTTCAACGATGGATCTCAATGGGTTGGTCCAAGACTTCGCGATAATCTAAAATTAAAACTTGGAAAAATTGTTCAGAATCAAATTCCAATGGGATTAAAAAAGGAAGTTCAAGACAAAATTAATCGACCAATTGATATTTCATATATGTTTATAAAAGGTGTTTTCTTTGCAGAAGAAGCTATCCTGCCAGGAAGGATCAATAGAAATTCTCCCAATACATTTATTCGTATTTCAGAATTAAAAAAATTAGAGATTAAACCCATTGAAATATTATCTCGCCCAAATTGGTTGTCTTCACTTGTTCCTGTTAAAAATAATGTTAATCTAGAAAGTATAGCAATCGAAGAACCCTTAGAAAATCCTATTTTATATCTGTTCAATGACAAAAAAGCAAGATTTGTGGTACCTGACAACTGGGGATTGAATGATTAAAAACGCTTAGCTAAAGTGGCGTTATGATTTCTACTGGAACGCTTTTAAACTCAAAAGGAACATTCACAACACATGAAAAATCGAAACCTGATTCTTTCATTTCTAAATCATCTTCTGAATATCTCCATTCTACAATAACATCGTGTCCTTCTTCCATTAAATCATTCATTTTATGCAATAAGAACAAGATTTGTTTAGATGATGAAATATTGAAATACTCCAGATTGAATATAACGTTCGTTGTTTCACTCGGTGCTACAGCATAAGCATAAAACCACTTCAATACTGGAGCCCAAAAATCTTCGTCAGGTTGAGAAATTGCTCTACCTTGAACAATCATCTCTCCGGATTGCGCGTTAAAATGAATATATGGTGTCTGGGCAGTCGCCTTTAGTTCAAATTCTTCCATTTATTTAATTGACATAGGAAGTGCAATATCTTAATAAATATGATGTAAAAAAAATTATAACGATAAATACATCCATTAAAATAGATAAGCGACATTAAAACAATGTTTAACCCTTGTTTTCTGATGACAGGAAATCAAATACTCCAAAAACAGCCACTTTCTTTACTTCTCCCATTTCAAAACCAGCTTTGCGTATGGCTTCTGCTAATTCATCTTTGAAGAAATATGCAACACTTCCAACAAAATGAATTAGGGAGTTAGTATGAAATGGATTTAAAGCTGACTCACAAAAATCTGAAAATGCTGCTGCTAAAATCTGTTTTACAGATTGTTCTGAAGAAAATTGACGAACTATTTTCGTTAATCCTGCAATACACATTCTTCCATCTGGTTCATGAATTCGGTGCAAAATTGATTTATGATGAAAATACGCTTCGATTGATTCCTTAATTCCTAGTGACAACTCTCCTTTAAAATACGCTTGCAATAATCGTTTTCCAATATCATAACCGCTTCCCTCGTCTCCTAATAAATAACCTAGGCCTGAGGTTTGCTGAACGACTTTTTCACCATCAAACTTTGCTGCGACAGCTCCAGTTCCAATAATTCCAACAACGCCTTTTTTATTTCCTAATTGCGCCAAGCAAGCAGCATAAATATCTGTTTGCACTTGAATTACATTCAGTCCTAAATCTTCTAAAAATAATGTGATTTTAACTTTTGCTTCTGGACTTTCGCATCCAGCTCCATAAAAGTAAACAGTTTCACTTTTAAGGTTATTATCATTAATCAATGACCGAATTACATTTTCTTTATCAACAGAGAGCTCTTGTGGATGCAGGCCAACAGTTTCTTTAGCTTGAATTTCATCCGACTCAGTTTCAAAAACCCAAGTCGATTTTGTACCACCACTTTCAATAACAATCATGAAAAACTATGTTTTAATACCAATCGAAACGGTAACCTAAATTGAAAGAGAATGACAATGGAGAAATGTCATATCCTAAAATATAAGATGGGTCATACAATTGCGTAACGATCTCCAAACCAACATCAAACATTAATGCTCCTCTGTAAGGCAATTGATATTTTACACCAACAGTTCCTCCAAAAGCAAACAGTAATGAATATTGCGGACTTAAATTAGTTAGGCTTTGTGAAGGAGAACCATTTCCTGCTATTGTTTTATAATCATTAGGGTCTAAACCATCAGGAACGCGATAATCTACGCTATAAGAAGCCAAGATCCCTTTAATATGTGGACCAGCAAAAATTGAGAATCCAACATCATAATCATTTATAAAATAATGACGTGTTCCACCATCGATAGCGAAATAAGAAGTTTTAGCAACAATGTCTGTTTGCGCTTTAGATGGTGAAATTCCAAAATCTATAGCTTCAATATCAGCTGTTCTAGTATCTTTCTCAGGAAACATGTAAGCTGCTCTTACCAATAAAGTCATATCAGAAGCTTTTGGCACTTCCACAAATCCATTTAATCCAACACGATTAATATCAATGTTTAAACCATGAAAAGTGCTAACACCACCTCCTAAGGAGTATTGCGCTTGTCCAGAATTACTGACAAACATGAATAATGTGCTTATAATTAGTAAAGTTATCTTGTTTCCCATTTCGGTTTACTGTTTTTTATTTTGTTGTAGATTGAACAATTCTCATTGTGAGCTCCTTTTAAATAGCTTGTGCTCATTAGAAATTCTTCAACTATTTTTTCTCCTGTAAATTTAAAGCTTTTTTTAAACAACTTAGTCCATTCAATTAAGGAATATCCAAGAAATTGATCTAACCACAAGTTAAAATTACCATATTTTTCTTGAATTACAATAATTTGATTCGCATTGTAAATCACAGCTTCAATTTTTCTTCTATTGCGAATAATTCCTGCGTCATTCATTAACTCTTCTATCTTGTCTTTATTGTAATTCGCCACTTTTTGAATTGAAAAATCATCAAAAGCTTTTTTGAAATTTTCTTCTTTCTTCAACATCAATGACCAACTCAATCCAGCTTGGTTAATTTCAAGTACCAACCGACCAAATAATTCGTCGTCACTTTCTGTTGGAAAACCATACCGTTCGTCATGATATTTTCTATCCAAATGGTTTTCTTTTAAATCTTTTGTAAATTCGCAGTAACTCATTATTACAACAACGCAAAAATGGGTCAAAAAGTTGTAGAAAATCGTTAAATTATGGCAAATATTTTTGAATTCAATGGCTTTAAACCTGTCATTCACCCTTCAAGCTTCATTCATCCCAACGCAACAGTTACTGGAAATGTCATCATCGGAAAGGATGTTTATGTTGGTCCAGGAGCTGCTATTCGCGGCGATTGGGGTAAAATCATGATCAAAGATGGATGCAATGTTCAAGAAAACTGCACAATTCACATGTTTCCAGGAACGACAGTTACTTTGCACGAAGGAGCGCATATTGGACACGGTGCAATTATCCATGGTGGAATTATCGGAGCAAATTGTTTAATCGGAATGAATGCCGTTGTAATGGACGATGCCGTGATTGGAGAAGAATGTATTATTGGAGCGTTGAGCTTTGTTCCTGCAAAAGCAAATATTCCAAGACGCAGTTTAGTCGTTGGAAATCCTGCGAGAGTAATTAAAGAAGTTAGTCAAGAAATGATAGACTGGAAAACCAAAGGAACAGCGCTTTATCAGCAATTGCCAAAGGAATGTTATGAAACGCTGAAGCCTTGTGAGCCTTTGACTGAAGTTGAGGAGAATAGACCAAGTCAGGAGAGTATGTTTAGCACTTGGGAGAAGGTGAAGGGTAATGGGTAATGGTTAATTATTAATGGTTAACGCGGTTGGGTATTGAATTTCTACTGTGAAGTGATTGAGGTAGTGAGGAGCGAAATCAATTGGGATTTTATTTATGTAAGATGTTTTTACTTTTCTTAATTCAATTCACCTCATTTTGATTAAATCATTATATTTAGGTTTTAAGATGAATTACTAATTAATGTCTAGCTTTCTATATTTATGAATCAACCAATCCCCTTTTCTAAAACTGATTTTCAAACTTTTAAAAACACTTATCAAAAAAAAGTAAGTTCACCAAGCCATTTTCAAAAATTTATTCAACGCTGTTTTTTTCTAATTGAGGAAATTAAAATAGAACCAGAGAAAGTTCGCTTTGCTATTACTTCGAAAAAAGAATTTATGGTTTTATTGGGAATGAGACCAATTATTATTTATGGCTCCAAAAACAATGAAGATTTCTTAGAACTAATAATGAATGAATTATCTATAAAAAAATATGATGAAAATCTTTTACTTGATAAAGAGTACACATTTAAAGGAGATGACAATAAATGTCTTGTGAGAATCAAAGCTGATTTAATAAATGGAACTCATTTAAAACTTAATTTAGAAGCAAGTAAGGAAGAATACAGTTCCATCAAAGATTCGAAACGTGCTGGTTGGAATGAAGAAGCAGCAACAACCAACAATAGCTTTAAACATATTGCATACAATAATTTAAATGTCGAAGAATTTATAAATCAAGAACATTCTTTTTCAGAGGAAATATTCAATAGAACCATGTCAATTTCAAAGAATCAAGAGTACATTAATGTTTTGAAGCATAAAAAACAAATCATTTTACAAGGCCCTCCGGGAACTGGAAAAACGAGGTTAGCTAAAGAAATTGCCGAAGAATTAACTGCTTCATCAATAATAAACAAAGAGTTGAATCAGTCAAATCATTATGAAATCATTCAATTTCACCCTTCTTATTCTTATGAAGATTTTGTGAGAGGAATTTCAATAGAAAGCAATGGAAAAGATTTAGAATACATTACCAAGAATAGAGTTTTAGCAAAAATTGCAAAGAAGGCCTTTAAGAACAAAGTTGATAGTCAAAAAGAAACCTCACTTATCACCAAAGAAAAATGGATAGAAGAACAGTTTGAACTTTTCAAAGACTCCATTATTGACAAAATGGATGAAGAAGGAAAATTCAAATTAAATGAAGCTGTCAACATAATTGAAGTCGAATCTGATGCATTTCGTTATACTGGTGAAAACAATTGGTCAGCAACTAGAAGAATGAAATTCGATGATATTATTTTACTTTTTACGATTGGTATAAAAGAAAGAAGTGAAATTAAAAATCAAAAAGACATCAATGCTTTAGGAAGATCTCATGCTACTTATTTCAAATTAGTACTGGATTTATTTTATTCATTTATGAAAGGAAAGAAAATCCCTAATGAATTGAATAGTAAAGTAGAACTCAAAAATTACGTTTTGATTATTGACGAAATCAACAGAGCCAATCTTTCTAGTGTATTAGGTGAGTTAATTTATGCTTTAGAATACCGCAATGAACCTGTTGAAAGTATGTATACATCGGAAGAAGATGGAAATACGATTATTTTACCTGATAATCTTTACATCATTGGGACTATGAATACAGCAGACAGAAGTGTTGGACAAATTGATTATGCAATTCGTAGAAGATTTGCCTTTATAGATATTTTGCCTAAAAACCTTCAAAATGATGATTTAGAAGAAGGTTATGAATTTGAAAATGAAAAATTTGAAGAAGTAAAGTCAATTTTTGAAGAATTTACCTCCAGAGAATTTAATGTGAATGAAGTTCAATTAGGACATAGCTATTTTATTCATAAAGCAGGTAATTTTCAGTTGAAGCTAAAGTTTGAAATTAAACCAATATTGATGGAATACATCAATGATGGAATATTAAGTCAAAAAGCCCATGAAAAAATTGAAGCACTGTAAATGATTGTTTTAGGAGAACATTTCGGCTATGAGAGAAGTAATAATCGTTATCATTTAAATGATGACAATCTAGAATTATGTTTAAAAAACAATCTTTCACATCCTATTCAAAAATCATTCTTGAAAAATAAAGATAGCTTATGTTTTAGTTTCCAAAAGTCAGAAGAGAATGAATTCCAGTTTGAAACCAGCTTTTTTATTGGAGTTGATTGGATAATAAAAGATAAACTCCCTATTTATGTCAGACCAAAATTAAATATACAGGACAAAGAAATAGATTACTTAAAAATACTCTTTGAAGCTTTAGAAGAACCAGAAAACCTAAATCATTTGGATGATTTATTTTCAATTGACACTATTTCTCCACTGATTTCTATTACACAAAAAGAAGATTTGTTAACTCCTTTAATTATCGTTGAATTTGTTAGACTTCTTCAACATATTGTAAGGAAAGGATTAAAAAAATCATACTATAAAGTAACAGACAACCTCAGCACAAAAGTTAAAGGAAAGATTCTGATTGGGCAAACAATAAAGCAGAATCATTTCAAGCATAAGTTTACGCAAAATGTTTGCAGCTATGAGGAGTTTGGCTATAATTCTATTGAGAATAGAATTTTGAAAAAGGCACTTTATTTCATTAAACCTTTAATATTAAAAGAAGGAAGGAATAATGTTTTTGCTTCATTAAGGCCGTTGCTGAATTATCTTGATCCCGCTTTTAGTCAAGTTTCAATGGCTGTGGACTCTAAAGAATTAAGAACACCGAAATCTAATCCATTTTATAAGGAGTATGCTCAAGGAATTGAGTTAGCAATCCAAATTTTAAAGAAATATGGAAATAATATTACCAATACAGAAAGTGAAATAGTGAAAACTCCTCCATTTTGGATTGACATGACCAAGCTATTTGAATTGTATGTATTTAAAAAGCTACGAGAAGTATTTCCTCGAAAGAATGAAGTCAAATATCATTTCAAAACCAATTATCAGGAATTAGATTATGTTCTTAATTCTAAGGACAGGAATATAAAAATGGTAATAGACGCCAAATACAAGAATAAATACTTTGAAGGCGGAATTGGAAAAGATGATGCGCGTCAAATAAGTGGATATGCTCGATTAAAAACTGTTTACGAAGAATTATCAATTGAAAACACCAAGGAATTAATAGATTATTTATCCTGATCAATCATTAGAAGATGAAATGAGATTTGAAGAGTCGTTTTTGAGTCGTATTTCTCCGGACAAAAATTATGTCCAGCTTTTTAAACTAGGAATTAAGTTACCAGAAATAGAGAATTAAAATCTTTATTTATTTAATGTTTAATGGTAAATTATTAATGGTTAAAGGGGTGGAATATTGAATTTCTACTGTGTAGAAATTGAGTTTACTAATAAATCATTTCCATTAAAAAACCGTCCAGCGCAAAAACGCGTTAACCATTAAACCTTAATTTAATGTTTAATGGTAAATTATTAATGGTTAAAGGGGTGGAATATTGAATTTCTACTGTGTAGAAATTGAGTTTACTAATAAATCATTTCCTTTAAAAACCCGTCCAGCGCAACCCACGATAACCATTGAACCTTAAAAATTAACAATTAAAAAAACTACTCCACAATCTCAAACATTTCCTTTGCTTTTTTCCTTGAAAACGCATTAAAATGCCACCATTCTGTTTCTATCACCCAAAAACCACCTGCTCGCATAACTTTTCTGAGTAGTTTTCTATTGTCGACTTGTGCTGCTGTTAATTCGCCAGAAGCTAGGAATTTTGCTTCGTGTCTCGGGTACGCAATTTTACGCAAATCGTCATAACCTGCTCCCATGTCTAACCATACACCAGTTGATTTATCCATAATTGACAAATCGACTGCACTTCCGTAATTATGAATACTTCCATTGGTAGGATTACTCACAAACTTAATTCTTTCGTTAAAAGGTACGGTATCCAAAGCATTCCACATTTCTTGTTGCACAGATCTTGGCCTTGTACCATCAAAAGCGACTAATGTTAATGAAGAATCTATCGCTTGAAGTGCTTTTTGAGCTTTAGAAAGTCTTTCAGCCACAATTGGCTGAAGATAAACCTTTTCATAGCCTACATATAAAATTCTATTCATAAAATTATCCATGGTAGCATACTTTACATCCACATGAATAGTTGAATCTACTGACTGAATGTCAACCAACCCAGCATCAATCATTTTTTGTTCCAATTCACTTATCCCAATCATTTCATCGATTCCTCGGTTATTTAATTGGTGGTAATTTGTGGTATCCAAACTATCAATAGGATTTGATATTGAATCTGCTTTTGAAGTTGTTTCGATGATTGCATCTGCTTTATTGGTATTACAAGCCAATAAGGAAAATAAAAGAAGAGTAAAAAAGTATTTTTTCATCATATTTAAAATGGTAATTGGTTTTCAATATATATAAAAATAAAGCTTTCTATATTAGTCTTTGTAAGAAAATTCCAAATACTGCGTTATGCGTGTTTATGAAGTTTTCATATTACAGAATTAAAAATTACAAGTTTTCTTGCAAAGAAGAATTAAAGTCTCATTTCTATTGCGAAAACACTTTTCAGAATTCACATTATAAATTCTCGCAGGACAAAGTTATTAACAAGTTAGAAAAATTGTTGTTTTAGAGCAATAAAAGCGAAATATTTGCACTTTAATCAAGTAGTTTAAGGTCTAAAAAAATGATAATAAATCATTTTGATTGTAAACGAAAACTGATTTCATTATATCTATCTACTCATCAGTAGATTTAGTTGATTCGGATTAAAAACAAAGAATTTCTAACAAGATTCTGTTATTATTATTTTGATAAAATAAGCTTACGGGTAAATTATTAATCCGTATCTTGTTCTCTCATTTGTACTATACTTTACAAAATTAAATAAAACATGGGTAAGATAATTGCCATTGCAAATCAAAAAGGAGGAGTTGGAAAAACAACTACAGCCGTCAATCTAGGAGGTAGTTTTGGAGTACTTGAATATAAAACTTTGATTGTAGATGCAGACCCTCAGGCGAATGCAACATCAGGAGTAGGATTTGATCCGAAGCAAACACGAAATATTTATGACTGTCTAATCAACGATGTTCATCCATCTGAAGTGATTCTTTCAACAGAAAATCCGAACCTTGACATCCTTCCTTCTCACATAGATTTGGTAGGTGCAGAATTGGAAATGATCAACATGCCCAATCGCGAATATTTAATGAGAAAAGTACTTGAAAAAGTAAAAGACAGATATGATTATATTCTCATTGACTGTTCTCCATCTTTGGGGTTGATTACTGTAAATGCGCTAACAGCAGCAGATGCCGTTCTTGTTCCAGTTCAATCAGAATATTACTCATTAGAAGGATTAGGAAAATTATTAAATACAATTAAAATCATTCAAGGTCGACTGAATAAAGATTTAGACATTGAAGGGATTTTAATTACACTTTACGACTCACGTTTACGTTTGGCAAATCATGTTGTTGAGGAATTGAAAACACATTTCCAAGACTTGGTTTTCGATACTGTAATTCACAGAAATACAAACTTAGCGGAAGCACCATCACATGGTTCTACAATCATTATGCATGATGCGACAAGTAAAGGCGCGGTGAATTATTTGAACCTTGCAAGAGAAATTATTCAACGAGAAGAAGCAGCCAAATTAGCAGAAGAAAACAATAAAATTTCATTAGAAGATGAGCTCTAGTTCTAAAAAACGACCAGCACTTGGGAAAGGATTAAGTGCATTATTAGAAAGTTCGCTAACTGATATCACCTCTGAAGATTTATCAGATGGATCTGTATTGGGCTCCGTGGCTTTATTGCCAATCACATCGATTGAAGCCAATCCATTCAACCCTAGAACGCATTTCGAGGAAGACGCATTGAACGAATTGAAAGATTCTATTGCAACGCACGGAATAATTCAACCAATTACGGTTAGAAAACTAGGGAGAAGTAAATATCAATTGATTTCAGGAGAACGTCGTTTCAAAGCTTCACAATTAGCAGGATTAACAGAAATCCCTGCATATATTCGTGTTGCGAATGACCAAACAATGCTAGAAATGGCCTTGGTTGAAAACATTCAGCGTCAAGATTTGAATGCAATTGAAGTTGCTCTTTCTTATCACAGATTGATTCAAGAATGTAACTTGACCCAAGAACAATTAGCACAACAGGTTTCTAAAAGTCGTACTTCCATTACAAACCATTTACGTTTACTTAAATTGCCTGCGAAAATTCAGTTGGGAGTTAGAGAAAACGAAATTTCAATGGGACATGCCAGAGCATTAGTGAGTATTGATGATGAGCAAACACAAATTGAAATCTTTGAACGCGTAATTGAAGAACAACTTTCTGTTCGTGATTTAGAAAATATTCTTCGTGAGGAGAAAAACAAAACTGAAGAACCAAAAAAGAAAGAAGCTAAACCTTCTGTAACGCATCAGCAAAATGATTTTACACAAGATTTCTCTGATAAAGTTGCTGCTAAGGTTCAAATAAAAAAACAACCTACTGGAAATGGAAAATTGATTATCAATTTCAATTCTGAGGTAGATTTGAATAGAATTATTGAAATTTTGAACGAATAAAAGAATGCGATTTCTTCTTGTACTTCTTCTTTTTATTACCGTTGCTGTAAAAGCACAAGAACCTAAACAGCTTGATAGTTTAGCAATCGACTCTACCTTAATGTCAAAGGTAAAAGTGAAGGACACTGTTCATTCGCCAAAAAAAGCTGCTTTATTATCTCTTATTCCTGGAGGAGGACAAATTTACAATCATATCGCAATGCCAAAAGGAAAGAAAAAAGCTTTTTGGAAAATCCCAATTATTTATGCTGGATTAGGATACACAGGATTTAAAGCTGTCCAAAATCACATTACCCAAAGAGATTTAAAGGCTGAATATCTTTACAGGGATGAATTCGAAACTCCAAATCTCGATAAATACACGCAATACGATGATCAAGGAGTATTGACTTTATTTGAAGACTTTAGAAGGAAAAGAGATCTAATGATTTTTGCTTTTATAGCAGTTTATGGTTTAAATATTCTAGATGCTCATGTTGAAGCGCATTTCGTTAACTTCGACGTATCAAAAGATTTATCTTTAAGTATAAAGCCAACAATGCACGATTTTCGAACGCCTGGACTAGCATTGAGCCTTAATTTTCGTTAATATAATTCGCTATGATGCAAGAGAATACTAATTTTGTGACGCTTCAAAAAACAATCACTTTATGAAAGTAGTACTGGTGGGTTACGGCAAAATGGGAAAAGAAATTGAAAAGATTCTAATTTCTCGTGGTCACGAAGTTATCGGAAAAGCTACTGATGTCAATCCACTAAGTAAGGAAATGATTGCTAATGCTGATGCTGCCATAGATTTCTCTACCCCAAATTCTGTTCTTGAAAATATAGACTTTTTACTTGCTCACAACATTCCTGCAATTGTCGGAACAACGGGTTGGAACTCATCTTACGACAAAGTAAAAAGTTCTGTTGATGAGAAAAATGGAGCTTTAGTTCATGCTTCAAATTTTAGTATTGGCGTTAATTTATTCTTTAAATTGAATGAACAATTGTCCAGATTAATGGAGCCTTACAGCGAATATACACCGAGTATTACAGAGATACACCACACTGAAAAGTTAGATGCTCCAAGCGGAACTGCGATTACTTTGGCAAATGGAATAATCCAAAACTATAGTCAACTAGAAGATTGGTATTGTGCATCAGAAAACTCAGCGACCATTCCACAAAGTGAGAAAAACACAAAAAAAGAAAATCAGCTGAAAATAGAAGCCGTTAGAGAACCGGATGTAAAAGGAACACATCTTATTGAATACAAATCAAATATCGATACATTATCTATTCAACATGAAGCACATAACCGAACAGGATTTGCTTTGGGTGCTGTGATAGCAGCGGAATGGATTCAAAATAAAAAAGGAATATTTACAATGAAAGATGTGCTACAACTTTCTTAAAAATTAAAAACAATGTCTGCATTATATTTTTACTTATTTTTTCTAGTTTATCCTTACATCGCAATGTGGTGGAAGAGTTTTCCAAAGGCTGGACATAAATCTTGGGAAGCTTTAATTCCCGGTTATAATTATGCAATAGCTTCTAAAATTGCCGGACAACCAGCTTGGTGGGCATTTTTAATGGTAATTCCAGGAATTCATATCGTAATGTGGATGGTTTTTAATGTGAGTTATATTCGTAAACATGGTTTTTTCTCATTGGCTGACACACTTCAAGGAATTTTCTTTCCATTTCTATTAATGGCGAAAATTGCCAATGATGAAACAGCTCAACCTGTTTATACAACTGATTGGGAGAAACAAACAGATATTGAGCGCAGAAAGAATGGAGACCATGTTGTTCTTTTCTTAACACTTCCTATTATTGGACATGTTGTAGCATATGCATTGAGTTTTTTACAAAAGAAGAAAAAAGGTAAAAAGACAGTCATTAAGGAATGGGGGGACAGTATTTTGTTTGCATTAGTTGCTGCTAGCGCAATCAGAACTTATGTTTTTGAACCTTTCCAAATCCCAACAGGATCAATGGAGAAAACATTATTGGTTGGAGATTTCTTAGTGGTAAATAAAATGGCGTATGGATCGAAAGTTCCAGTGACTCCACTCTCCTTCCCGCTTGTTCACAACACCATTCCGTGGATTAATATAAAATCTTACACAACATTCGAAAAGCTAGAATATACGCGTCTACCAGGTTGGGCAGATGTTGAGAATTATGACGTTGTGGTATTCAATTATCCTTCTGGAGATACCGCGGTTTATGATCCACGGATGCCAAATGGTTTAATGGGACACGATTATCATGGTATTGTAAATAATGAAGCAAGAAGATTATTTGAAGAATCAATTGACAAAAGTAAGATTCCAAATAGTAATGCCTTATTACAAAAGAGAAGTCAAGAACTATCTACACAATATCAAGGTGCTGCTTTGGACAGTGTAATGCAATTAGAAGCTTTAAAATTAGACAGAAACGTATCAAGAATCATTGATGAACTATACCAAGACTTCATTGACAACATTGAGATGTGGAGAGATAAAGCACGTTACGAAATTGCAGTTAACAAACGTACTTTCTCTGGTGGAGAAGGTCGAATGATTGATCATTTTGGTGTTGTTTATCGCCCAGTTGACAAAAGAGAAAACTACATTAAACGTTGTATAGGAATTCCTGGAGATTCTATGAGAATTGAAAATTCACAAGTTTATGTGAATGGAAAAAAGGCGCCAATTTTCAAATATCAAAACTTACAGTATCAGGTTTCAAACATTTCTTTGCCTTCAGCTAGAGTAATGAAATCTAAATTTGGATTAGAGCCAGGTAGAGATTATTACAACAATGGAAGCATCATGAATTTAACTGCTACTGAGTTAGGTGCCTTGAAAAAGAGTTATCCTGAAGCAATATTTACTTTGGTAAATCAAGAAAGAGGCGATGTTGCAAATCAATCTGCTGCTGAAAAAGTAAACAACTTGAATTATTATCCAAAGTCATTTGACCACAACAATACGGTATCGAATTTCGAAGCATTTTGGGTTCCTAAAAAAGGAGAAATAATTCAATTAAATGCGCATAATGTCGCATGGTACAAACGTGTTATTACTGCTTATGAATTGCATTCATTTGAAGAAAAAGACGGGAAATATTTCATTGATGGAAAAGAAGTAACGACTTACACTTTTGAATTAAATTACTACTGGATGATGGGAGATAACCGTTTTAATTCGGCAGATTCAAGAGTTTGGGGATTTGTTCCAGAAGATCATATTGTTGGTAGAGCTTCTATGGTTTGGTATTCTAGTGATCCAAATGGTGGAGTACGTTGGGAAAGATTATTTACTGGAATAAATTAATGATTTACTCAACAAATTACTTTGGTAGCATCCCCTATTTTCAATCCATTGCGCAATGCAATGCGATTGTAATAGACATACACGAACATTATAAAAAACAAACGTGGCGGAACCGAACTCAAATTTTAGAGAGTAACGGACCAATGTATTTGAGTGTTCCTGTGATGCGACCAAATGGAAGTAAAACACCTGTCGAAAATATACGCATAACATACGACATAGATTGGCGTAAAGACCATTGGAAAGCTCTGCAAAGTAGCTATAAGCATGCCCCTTACTTTTTCTATTATGGTGAACAAATTAAGGAACTCATTTATCAAGAAGAAAATTCTTTGCATGTATTCAACTTGAAAATATTAAAACAACTATTGACTTGGTTGGATTTAGAAATAGATGTTTCATTTTCAAAAGAATATAAAATCCCTGAAGGTCCAGCAGATTTCCGAATTGCTTTAGATAAAAAACAGTTTGATTTACCTCAAGAGAAGTATATTCAGGTTTTTTCAGATAAATATCCTTTCTCTTCGAATCTTTCAATTATCGATTTATTAATGAATGAAGGTCCTTTGGCTAGGAATTACATTCTTCCAAGGTAAAATGATGTTCTTACATTATTAATCCCATAACTCATGCTCTTTTTTAGCATATCCATCCGACTAATATAGCTGTTTGTCGAAAACATTCATTTTACGGTAATAAATTCATTGCCAACGCATTATATATACGTACCTTTATAATGATTTAGGTGGTTAGGTTAGGTTGATTAGTAAGAGGGAACACGGACGCTCGTCCAGTTCCCTCTTACGTTTTTATATAACTTCGTTATTTAAAAAACTCGACTGCGTCAAGTATTGAAATACATCACCCCGCTGGGGTTTATGTTTTTAGCGCAGTTTTTTTTAGTTCACGACTTAACATGTGTTTGGTTACATGACTTCTATGAGGTAAACACAACTACGTTATGCATATAGTCGACTTCGTCAAGTATTCATATACATCATCCGTCAGCTGACGGATTTTCTATAAGCTCTAGGATTTTTCACTTCAAAATAAAATTCACTCTTTCTTTTAGATTGGGGAGAACTTCTGATGGGAACCACCTGTTTTTGGATTGCCAAATGTTGTTTCTTGGTGAAGGATGTGGAAGGACGAAGTAGTTTGGGAGATATTCATGGAAGTACCCTACAGTTTCGGTTAGGGATCTTTTGGCAGTCTTACCTAAATAATATTTTTGAGCATACTGCCCAATGAGGATAGTCAATTCAACATCATTCATTTCTCTTTGTAGTTTTGGATGCCACAGCGGCGCACATTCTTTGCGCGGAGGTAAATCTCCGGACTTTCCTGTTCCGGGATAGCAAAACCCCATACCTACGATGGCGAAGTTATCAGGATCGTAAAAAGTTGCTTTGTCTACTCCAAGCCATTCTCTTAGATTATCCCCGCTTTTATCGTTCCATGGAATACTTGAATCATGAACTTTTCGACCTGGTGCTTGACCAATAATTACAATTTTGCTTTTCTTACTGGCTGAAATTATTGGATTACATCCATGAGGTAAATGTTCTTCGCAAACTTTGCAGTTTCTTATTTCGTTTAAAAGATTTTCCATAGTCTAATATAAAAGAAAAAATACAAATGGGTTTATTTGTTAAAGTCTTTCAGTATAATCTTTTAAAAGACCTAGCCATTTAAACATTGAGATAAAATTTAAATACTTAAAGGTTTATTTACCAGTAAGTCGATAAATAAATGAGATCCTACTATTACTAAAATCTTTGATTTTATGTAATAATCTCATTTTCTTATCAAACGATATTAATAATTCCATCAAAACATTTCTCTTTAAAATCCTTTTCGAATTTCGCTAATTTCACCTCATCAATTGTAGTTGGGTAAGACATAATCATTAAGTCGACTTTGGCTCCATTAAATCTGTAAGGCAATTGTTGATATTTATGAGGATTGAGTTTAAAATTTAATCGTTCATAAAATCCAATTCTTCTTTTATCGATTTCTGAATTAGGCAATTCAACTTCTAAAATAGCTTGTTCTTCATTTTCAGAAATAAATTTTTCTAAAATAGATTTACCGTATCCTTTTCCGCGGTGAATTGACAATGTTGCAAAGTGTTCTATATAACGCAAACCTTCAAATTGCCACCAATTGATAAACCCTATGAATTCATTCTCAATTACGACAATCTCAAAGTGGTAATCTTCATGCGTGAAAATTTTTTCTTGAACAGCTAATTCTCTTCTCTCATCTATGGGAAATGCAGATAAATATAATTCCCAAGCTTCTTGGAAGAAATCATCTTTAGTTGAATTGATTAAAACTCTATTCATTTTACAAATTTACAAACGATAATGTCTATTGCAATTTATTTTTTATTCGATTTCATTGCTTTCACTGCCTTAAGAAATTACCCTCCGAATTCGCCACCTTCGACAAGCTCAGTCACCGAGGTGTAAAGTTCCTAAAATCATTTCAATCTTAAGACTTATATTTCTGTTTTGTTATTTTCCATATTTCCGATATTCAAAATCACTCAGTAATTAATTTTTCGAAGAGTAATCCGTTGACTAATATCCTGTCGAAGGCAATGTTTCCTTGAGAAAAACCCATAAAAAAACCCACCAAGAAATTCCTGATGGGCTTTAGAATTGGGTTATATTTTTTATTAAATAACCGTAGAGTTCATTTTTACATCATCTTCCTCCTCTTCTTCTGGCTCAAAAAGATAGCGTTCTTTACTGTCATCCATTTCATCCATCCAATCGGTATGGTGCTCTGCAGCCATTGTTCCAGTTACAACACTTTGGTAAGTTTTGTCTCTGTAAGTTAAAATATTTTCTTCTTTGTCTTTCAACCATTCTTTAAACATTTCAGCTACTTTATCCAGATTAAAGTCTGGATAATCTGAAAGTTTAATAATATCTCTAATGTAATCAGATTGAAAATCTACATGATCGTGACCATCTTTTAGATTTTCATTTCTTTCTAACCACTGATCAATATCTACTCTTCTTTCATCTTTTGCTGGCAACTTGTATTTACCCAACATAAAATCGCGGGCTAACCAAGCTTGCGTATCGAACATATTGAAAGTATAATATTGATCTTGCATTCCTAAATAAATCAATTGCGGATTTTCATTAAAGAAAACACCTTTGTATAAATTATCAGGATACAAGTTGTTCTTCGTTTTCAAGCGCATGTTATCAGGCAGGAACGGGAATTTATGCTGATAACCTGTACACATGATTACTGCGTCATATTTCTCAGTTTCCCCATTTTTAAAGAAAGCTTCATCCTCCTCAAAATGAGTAACCAATGGCATTTCCTTCATTCCTTCTGGCCAATCAACACCAATTGCGTTTGTTCTGTAACTTAAAGTTACAGATTTCGCGCCGTGTTTGTGACATTGAACACCGATATCTTCGGCTGAATAACTACTTCCTATCAATAGTAAATTTTGATCTTTAAATTGATCGGCACCTCTAAAGTCGTGCGCATGAAGAACATTCCCTGGGAAATTCTCGATTCCTTTAAAATATGGCATATTAGGCGTTGAGAAATGTCCAGAAGCAACAACTAAATAATCGAATTCTTCAGCATAAGTTTTGTTGTTCTTCAAGTCATCCAACATCACTGTAAACTTCTTTGTATTTTCATCAAAGCTTACCCATCTCACTGTTGTATCAAAACGAATGTAATCTCTTACATTGTCTTTTTTAATTCTTCCTTGGATGTAATCGAAAAGTACTGGTCTTGGTGGATAAGAAGAAATTGGTTTTTCGAAATGTTCGTCAAAAGAATAATCAGAAAACTCCAAACATTCTTTAGGTCCGTTTGACCATAGGTATTTGTACATACTTCCGTGAATAGGTTCTCCATACTTCCCTACTCCTGTTCGCCAAGAATAGTTCCACATTCCTCCCCAGTTACTTTGTTTTTCGAAACATACTACTTCAGGAACTTCTTCTCCCTTTTTTTTAGCTGCTTCAAATGCACGAAGTTGTGCCAATCCACTTGGTCCAGCACCGATTATACCTACACGTTTTTTGCTCATAATTCTATACGGTTTTATGCTCGTTTCTTCATTTAGAATGAAAAATCAAGCATCATTAATAATTGCTTTTTAATAAAAAACTCTGCGAGATGCAGTAGGAAAAGTCTGATTTATGACTTTAATTATAGAAAAGTGCGATACCCGACTTAGGATTACTTTTCTTGACTATTTTGTTAAAAACCTGTGCAAACATAGTGAATTATTAGCGTTTTCCCTAATTTTCACGCTTTGAACCACTGATAATGTTAGAAATTAGACCTTTTTGAGTAGTGAATTCTGCAAACAAAACTCCACCTATATGCAGAACAATAAATGGAATTAAATAGTAGAGCGCTTTGACGTGTATTGCTTCCATATCTTTCTTATATTCTTTTGGACCGAAATCAATGATTAAGCCTGTCACCAAAGAAACTACGACACAAACGTAAAAAATGATATAAATCCATCTTTGAAACTTTTCTTTTTTAGTAAGCACTTTTACTGCAGGATTTTGAAACTTCATGTATCCGAATAATGGTATTGTAAAACGAATTAAAAACAATCCTGTAAGGACATATCCAATATAAATATGCCAATCCCACATGGGTTTTCTAATTTGTTTTGCTAAAACGATAAGCTCGTCTTGAGATAAACTCTGATTCGTATTACTTAAAAAATCACCAATAATTTCGGCAACATTATATTTATTCAACCATGTTAAACGCAAGAATATCGTAAAAAGTAGTAAGGTAAAAGATATAGCAATCGCCCAATGTAATATTCTGAATATGCGAGAGTAGCTTTTGGTTTTCATAATGTTATATTTTATTATAAAAGTAGTTCAATAGAATTAAATTAGTCGATAATTAGAGAGAAGAATGAGTATAAATAATTATCAATTGGTAATTGAATGTCCGTTGTATTGGAAAGCGAATCTTGTCCCGCATTTTAATTGGGATCACACGGATTTTTTTTAATGATTCGACGTAAAGAATAAATGTGCTATTTCAGCATATCATTTGGATAGAGCTTTCTATTTAATCTCAATTTTATCTCCTAAGAATTTTGGTTCTACTCCAAACAAAACATCCAGTATAGCCTTACTTCTGGCAAAATACTCTCTTACTTGGGTTTTAAATCCGTAATTCTTTGATACGTCTTTTGCATTGTAGGCAATTGCATTTAATCCATAATGCTCTGCTAAATAAATAGCTCTTTCGTTATGAAATTTTTGAGAGATAATTGTGATTCTACTCTGACCAAACACCTCTTTTGCACGAACTACAGAATCTAAAGTCCTAAATCCAGCATAGTCTAAAAATATTTTTTCTACTGGAATTCCTCGTTTTATTAATTCTGCTTTAAAAGCTTCAGGTTCATTGTAATACTCTGTACTGTTATCGCCACTTACGAGAATAAAATTGATTTTCCCACTTTCATATAAGCGAACTGCTGCATCAATTCTATATTTGAAATATAAATTAATTCCTCCTTCTGCCCTGTATTTTGATGTTCCTAGCAGCAAACCCACTTTATTTGATTCTATTTTTTTATGTTCAAAAAAAGTTTTCCCGTCAGCAGTATTCTCAATTAACATATTTGAAAAAAAGGCGAATAAAACGGGTAGCACCAATACTATTAGTAATGAGCCTAAGCGTTTTTTCATTTTCTTGTTAAATTTAAATATTGGTTTCTGAATTTTCAATTTGATTAACTTTATTTCATTAATTCTAAACCATTCTTAAAATCAAGAATTAACTGACTATCTAAATCAAGATCCTTTATAACTTTGCTTTTGGTTGGCTTAAGGGTAATAAAATACATAACCAAAGTTCCTGAAATCATTAAATAGAAAACGTTACTGCTTGAAATTGTTGCTACTACTCCCAAAACAAATGGAGCTTCAACCAACATAAACTTTATAATTAATGCTGTTTGAAAACCTGACATTTTAGCTTTGAGACTTTTCTCACTTTTTAGACTGTCTAGTTTTCTTTTATACAAAACACGTCCTAAAACAACACCTAAGAAAGTAAATAAAGGTACGGCAATTAAAAAAGAATCTGCGTAAGATGGCATTAAAATATCCCAAGATTCTAAAATAAGTACAATAAAGCCACCAATGAGGAACATTCCAATTAATATAGCCCAATAAATAATATTGAGGCTCTTCATGAATGTTCTTGGAGTGAGTTGAATTGGTTTTGCTTCCATCAGGTCATGTACATTAGATTTAAAATACTAATGCGAATCAAGGGTTAAAAACAAACAATCAAATGTTGATATATTTCGCTGAAAATCAAATAATTAGCACCTTAAAAAATAGTTTAATAACCTAGAAACCAGTATCTTGTAGATTATCATCACACAATTACAAGACATGATTTCTGAGGCTAAAAGTTTAAAGTTAATAAATATTTATCTACATATCTGTGAAAGATATGATATTGAGTTAAAACACCATTGTGAG
>Ga0307486_1000124_pt1 | contig 87257 bp, 80 predicted proteins | sample CBIW02metaG_FD_203663 | JGI IMG/M metagenome (GOLD analysis project Ga0307486, IMG submission 203663) | Sea-ice brine microbial communities from Beaufort Sea near Barrow, Alaska, United States - CBIW 0.2 | ecosystem: Environmental > Aquatic > Marine > Coastal | place: USA: Alaska | collected... | reverse complement strand
CTCTGGCTTTGCGCTCGTCCTGAATGACGGTGAGCGCTACGCCTTTGCTAAGAGTATGGCCCGGGGTGAAGCGAAGCTGCTCGCTTACGGTGTCGAACCCAATCAAATGCTCTCCCTCCGGCTTCTCAGGCCAATACCATTGCGCGTTGCCGGTAAAAAGCTTGGTGAAGTGGGCCTCTGCGTTGTCTAGCGTATGTTCTGTGCCATTTTGCAACGTGGCGGTGACTGATTTACCGCTCTCATCCTCGATTTTGCCGGCATCAATAAAAGCCCTCGGTCGCCCTAGGTTGTCAGCGCGGCGCAACAGTACGTTTGCGATCTGATGCTTGCAAATGGGCGCGCCATGGGCTCCGAGAGGCGCTGTGCTGGGTGAGAAGGGCAGATTTCCAGTGGGTGTCATTCAGGTTCCGTCCTGTGAATGCGTTAATGTTGCAAGTGCGTCCAGTGTGTCGGACCAGCAGGCTCCTTGCCTTGCTTTGCGCACGGTCGCGAGCTCATCCTCGCTCAGTACTCTGGTAAAGCTCTGCGTTATCAATAACCCGGCGCCTTCTACCAAGCCTTGCTCACTCGGTGCGCCGAGTGTTTCCAGTTGTTGAAACCAGCAAGAGACAGTGTGGGCCTCTAATCCATTGTTCTCTGCCAGGCCTTTTGCCAACAAATTGCGACGGTAAACTTCTACGGATGCGAGGTTCTCTTGGGTCAACTCAAAAGGCAGTGGATCCTGCTCTATCAATTCATCCGGAACGGTTGACCGCTGATCCTTTGTCAGTGACCAGTTAGCGCCCGCATAGCGTCCATGGATTGCCGTTAGCGGGCCGAGAAGCCGCAAGCGCTGGTAGTGTGACAGCGATGTGCCAAGGCTGCCAAGCGCAGCTGGGTCTGAGTAGCGAAAGAGGCTGTCACCATGAGGCGTACGAACAGTGTTCAGGCTTACAAGATGATCGCGTATTTTTTCTAATGTCAGCAACGGACCGTGCAGTGCCAAAGCCTTGGCTTCGGTCAGCCAGTTATGTAGCCATTTTTCGCTCTGGCTTGTGGTGGGCTTGATAACCAGCGGTCCATCAAAGGCTTGTCCACGGTATTCCGAATGGATATATGGCAAATCGTAAACGGGTGCGGGGTCGTGCTCAAACAGCAGACGCAAAACATCTGAGTGCTTTGCCTGGTCAACAAGATACCAGCAGGCACCTGTGCTCACGGAGTCTGCGCGATGGTAAAACGACGTGGTTGTGTGAGCCTTCTGGCTCAGGGCCGTGGAGTCCTTCATGGCTGCCTTCATCTATCCTTAGATGACCAAAATGCAGAGTGATAGTAGCTGAACTCGGAAACACTGTCACCTGACGGATGTCTCAGAACCAACGTTCAGAAACAGTTCGTCGTAAATTAAAAGAGGCGCCCGCTAAGGCACCTCTTCCCGGTTCTTTCAGAGCAAGCTACTTGCCGGTAACAAACTCTGGATAGGCCTCCATGCCGCACTCGGATAAGTCCACGCCCTCGTATTCTTCCTCCTCGCTGACCCGCAAACCCATCACCGCTTTTATAATGCCCCAGACCAGCAGACTGGCAAGAAACACCCAGCCGAAGATGGTTGCAGCGCCAATCAACTGGCCGCTGAAGGTTGCGCCACCGTTGGTGACAGGCACCAGCATCAGCCCGAGAAAACCACACACCCCGTGGGCTGAGATGGCGCCCACCGGATCATCGATGCGTAGTTTGTCCAGAAAGATGATGCTGAATACAACGGCTATACCACCCAGGCCACCCCAGAGGGTTGAGACCAAAGCGCTGGGTGTAGAGGGCTCGGCGGTGATAACCACAAGGCCTGCAATAGCGCCGTTGAGGAGCATGGTCAGATCTGCCTTGCCGAACAGTAGCCGGCCGGTTATCAGCGCTGCGATAGCGCCGCCAGCGGCTGCTGCGTTAGTGTTGAGAAACACCATGGCAACCGAGTTGGCGCTGGCGATATCGCCCAGCTTCAGAACCGAGCCACCGTTAAAGCCGAACCATCCCATCCACAGGATAAAGGTGCCCAGCGCAGCCAGAGGCAGGTTGGCGCCGGGGATGGCACGGATTTCACCGTTGGGGCCGTACTTGCCTTTCCGCGCACCCAGCAACAGTACTCCGGCCAACGCAGCGGCCGCACCGGCCATGTGAACAATGCCGGAACCGGCAAAGTCGCTGAAGCCAAGATCGCCCAGGTTATACAGCCCTAAGACGTCCTTGCCGCCCCAGGTCCAGGAGCCTTCCATCGGGTAGATGACGCCGGTCATGGCAACCGCAAAGACAAGGAATGCCCAGAGTTTCATGCGCTCAGCCACAGCGCCGGATACGATCGACATGGCGGTGGCTACGAATACCACCTGAAAAAAGAAATCCGCCGCGCTGGAGTATATTGCTCCGCCTTCGAAGCCATCCTCCCGAGTGGCAAAATCCCCTAATACTGCTGCGGCATCCGTTTGCTCGATGCCGTTCAGTAACAGGGTGCCGTCATACATGATGGCGTAGCCACACACGAGGTACATGATGCAGGCGACGGCATAGAGCGCGACGTTTTTAGTGAGAATTTCAGTAGTGTTTTTGGCTCGTACCAGCCCGGACTCGAGCATGGCAAAGCCCGCGGCCATCCACATTACTAATGCGCCGCACATCAGAAAATAAAAGGTATCCATTGCGTACTGCAGGTGAAAAATATTGCTTTCCATGAGAGGCCCTCCGCACGAGGCACTTCAGATTGATTTTTTTGCGTTAGCTGTTTGTTACTCAGAACAGGATCAGACCGCTTCTTCGCCGGTTTCGCCTGTCCGGATCCGGATCGCCTGTTGCAATTCGGTCACGAAGATCTTGCCGTCACCGATCTTGCCGGTATTGGCAGCTTTGGTGATGGATTCGATAACCTGGTCTAACAGATTGTCGCCAATGGCAACTTCCACTTTTACTTTTGGCAGAAAATCCACCACATATTCAGCACCACGATAGAGTTCTGTGTGGCCTTTCTGCCGCCCGAAGCCTTTGACTTCAGTGACGGTTACGCCTTGTACGCCAATCTCTGATAGTGCCTCTCGGACATCATCCAGCTTGAAAGGCTTAATGATCGCTGTCACAAGTTTCATTGCTTTCTCCTTGGTAAAACCGTCTCAACAGTGAGGACCCACCGGCCAGCTGTTGAGTTCGGGGTGCTGCTGCCTCGCACGTCAATTGTGCGGATTGCGTACAAGAGCTGTAGCACCGAGTATGCCAACGCAAAAAAATATTTTTAAATCATTACCTTGAGTGGTTTCTGCGGCAATTTGGTATAAATCCAAGAGCCAGTTTGTGCACCAGAATAGAGCGCTCTGTCACCCCTTGAGCCAGATCGGAGCAGGCCAATGAGTAGGCAAGGCTATTTTGGTGCTCACCGCGTTTAGTATGGCAGGGCTGGCGGTGTGATACACTCTTGCAAACTGGCCACGGCACTGCTCTTTTGGTCGAAACCAGACATTATTTGAATCAGTGAGGTGATGTGTGAAAGGTCCACAGGATATTTTCGCCCAGCTACAGGGGCAGTTTGGCCAGTTTGTCCCGGATATGGCGCGCGCCGCACGAGAAGATTTTGAAACCCAGGCACGCGCTACGGTTATGGCGGTTCTGTCGCGACTGGAACTGGTAACCCGTGAAGAATTTGATGCCCAGCAAGCGGTGCTTATGAAAACCCGCGAAATGGTAGAGACCCTGGAAGAAAGGGTTGCTGAGCTGGAGAAATCTCCTAAAGCTCAATAAACTTGAAGAATTCCCGGCAGGAAGCCGGGTCGGCCGACTCATCCCGGTCCTATACTGATATTCAGAAACCATGGAAGGTTGTTATGTTCGCCGTCGTCCATTCCCGTGCCAGCGTTGGCGTTTCTGCCCCCGAGGTGACCGTTGAGGTTCACCTCTCAGGTGGTCTCCCTGCGCTTACTATAGTTGGCCTGCCGGAAACCGGCGTACGTGAAAGCCGGGAGCGTGTCAGAAGTGCGCTGCTGAATGCGGGCTTCGAGTTTCCCGCCCGACGAATAACGATCAACCTCGCCCCTGCAGATCTGCCCAAAGAGGGCGGTCGCTTTGACCTGCCGATTGCCCTTGGCATTCTTGCCGCTTCCGGACAAATCCCTGCGGAAAGTCTGTCCGCCTGTGAATTTCTCGGAGAGCTCTCGCTCGATGGCACGCTACGCCCCCTAAAGGGCGTGCTTCCCGCTGTACTGGCTGCACGCAAAGAAGGCCGGAGTTTGCTGGTACCAAATGGTAACGCCGAAGAAGCAGCCCTTGCGAGCCAGGATGATGTGCTGGCGGCGGGCCATATACTGGCAGTCTGTGAACATCTCTGTGGCCGGGCACGGCTGGTTCCGGTGTCCCGCAAGGTGCCGGAATCCACTGCGGCTGCTGGCATGCCGGATCTTGCGGATGTGCGAGGGCAGAGTGTTCCGCGGCGGGCGCTGGAGGTGGCTGCAGCGGGCGCCCATAATCTGCTGTTTTTTGGCCCGCCAGGGACAGGCAAAAGCATGCTGGCCGGTCGTTTGCCCGGAATTCTGCCGGATCTGAGCGACGAGCACGCCATGGAAGTTGCCAGTGTGCACTCGGTTGCCGGGCAGCCGTTAAGAGCGGGAGGTTGGCGCCAGCCCCCGTTCAGATCCCCACATCACACCGCATCTGCGGTGGCGCTGGTCGGTGGTGGCAGCAGCCCGAGGCCCGGAGAAGTCTCCCTGGCGCATCGTGGCGTACTGTTTCTTGACGAGTTACCGGAGTTTGAGCGCCGCGTTCTGGAGGTACTGCGAGAGCCCATGGAAACCGGTGAGATTACGATCAGCCGGGCCGCGCGTCAGGTCAATTTTCCTGCACGATTTCAGGTTATTGGCGCCATGAATCCCTGCCCATGTGGCTACAGTGGGCACCCGACCATTGAGTGCCAGTGCACGCCCCAGCAGGTGATGCGTTACCGGTCGAAAATTTCCGGCCCCTTGCTGGACCGGTTTGACCTGCACGTAGAAGTGCCCGTGCAAAGTGGTGACATTTTGATGCAGTCCGGCGGCGATGGCGAACCCAGTGCCGTGGTGCGCGAACGTGTGGCGCTTGCCAGGGAACGCCAGGCCAAGCGAGGCTGTATTAATGCCACTTTGTCTGGCCGTGAGTTGCAGAAAGCCTGCAGCCTTGAACGAGCCAGTGAAAAGCTGCTTTCCAGTGCTATGGAGAAGCTTGGGCTATCGGCCCGGGCGCTGCACCGGATACTCCGTGTGGCGCGCACCTTGGCGGACCTTGAGGGGTGTGATGCCGTTGCGCAGCCGCATCTGGTCGAAGCGTTGGGTTACCGCCAGTTTGATCGTCAGACGGGTAAGAGCTCTGTGGTATCCGCCTGACTCTTCCTACTCTGGTAAACTGTATGCAAATCCCGTTAACCAGACCCGCAGCCTGCGGTTAAGGATTGCAGATGACTGACCAGAAAAAGCCGCACGATCTTAACGACGAAAACGCCCCGAAACAGATGGCCAGCGAATCGCCCGTGACCACGCGCCGTGGTGTCCGCAGTTTTGTGCTGCGCCAGGGGCGTATGACAGAAGGCCAGAAAAAGGCCTACGAGCGCAGCTGGCCGACGTTTGGCCTGAGCCGCGAAGACGGCGTGATCGATCCGCGCCAGGTGTTTGGCCGGGAGGCCATGCTCAACCTTGAAATTGGCTTTGGCATGGGTCGTTCTCTGGCGGAAATGGCTGAAGCCGCGCCAGAGCAGGATTTCATCGGTGTGGAAGTTCACTTGCCCGGCGTAGGGGCATTGCTCAAAGACATTGAGGATCGCGGGCTGGAGAATATCCGTGTTTACAACATAGATGCCAATGATGTGATTGATCTGTGCCTGCCGGATGCCTGCCTGGACCAGGTCATGGTGTTCTTCCCGGACCCTTGGCACAAAAAGAAGCATCACAAACGTCGGCTTGTGCAGTCAGAATTTGTGCAGCGCATCCGCCACAAGCTGAGAGTAGGCGGTATTCTGCATCTGGCGACAGATTGGGAAAACTACGCTGAGCACATGATGGAAGTGATGGGTGAGTCTGAAGGGTTTGCCAATACTCAGGAGCAAGGCGAATACTCACCGCGCCCGGAATACCGCCCGGTTACCAAGTTTGAGAAGCGTGGCGAAAACCTGGGGCATGGTGTTTGGGATCTATTGTTTCACCGCACTAATTAAAACTCTGGCTGGAGCTCTCTGAAGTTCTATCCCGGTGCCAGTGGATGGCGCCGGGCGGCCCGGATAATGACCAGCCCTGCGATGCCGAGTGTCAGGGCTGTAAACTTGGCCAGCGCGCTGATGGCAGCAGCAGAGCTGACGGCATCCGTGGGTGCTTCCAGGTTATTCAGCAGTAGCACGTTCTCCGTCACGTCGGCTAAGCCGGCGACTATAAACAATGTGAGGATCCAGCGCGCGGTTGTGCGCTCGCGAACGCCAGGCCTGTCCAGAGTGCAGTGCCGGGTCAGTAATATCAGGGTCAGGCAGTAAACCGGGATAAACAGGAAATCCGTCCACAGGGAAAGCCTTGCCCATTGCAGGCCTTCATCGCCCCAGCTTTGCACGATAGCCAGCGCCTGCTCGGCGCTTCCCGCCAATTGATAGCTGACAATTCCCTGATGAGCAGACCCGGTTTTCAGGGGCTGATTGATCATCACTAAGGCTGCCAGCAGAACCAGTGTTGCAACCAGGCAGGCTTTAAGGCTTTTGGGTAAAGCCGGTAATCCCTTTTCCGTGTCCATTACAGAAAACGCTCCAACAGACTGTTCAGATACCTTTGCCCCAGACCTGTTGCCTGAAGCCGGTCACGAACCAGTAATTTATCTTCACGCAGCTTTTCAAGTTGTACCTCAACCGATGTCAGGGGTAAACCCGTCCGTTCGGGAAAAAGGCTTTCATCCACACCTTTTCGCAGGCGCAGGGCGTTCATCAGGAACTCTAAAGGGAGATCGCCCACTTCAATTATTTCGCTCCCGGCGGTGCGGCTGCCGATTCGGTTCAGGTAGGCATCCGGCTGCCGTGTTTTCCAGTAGCGCTTGATAGTGCCGTCTGGCAGGCTGATTTTCCCATGGCCACCCGCGCCCAGAGCCAGATAATCCCCAAACGTCCAGTAATTGAGGTTGTGCCGTGAGGCTTTGCCTTCACGGCACCAGGCGGACACCTCATAGTCGTTGAAGCCTTGCTGATGAAGATATTCTCCGCCGCGCTGAGCGATCTCCCAGAGCAGGTCGTCGTCTGGCAGATCCGGCGGGCGGCTGTAGAACTCGGTATTGGGTTCCAGTGTCAGCTGGTACCAGGACAGGTGCGGCGGTTCATGGCTCATGGCAGATCTGAGATCTTCAAGGGCTTCGTCAGGAGTCTGGCCGGGCAAACCGTGCATCAGGTCCAGATTGAAATTATCGAAGCCGGCTTTTCTCGCCGTGTCGATCGCCCGATGCGCCGCTGCGCTGTCGTGGATGCGGCCGAGGGCCTTCAGGTGAGCCGGGTTGAAGCTCTGCACACCAATAGACAGGCGATTGATGCCGGCGTCACGGAAGGCTTCAAACCGGCCTTCTTCCAGAGTGCCGGGGTTGGCCTCCAGAGTAATTTCTGCATTCTCTGCAAACGTCAGACGCTCCCGGAGCCCCTTGAACAGCCTTCGGTAAAAATCACCGCTCATCAGTGACGGCGTTCCTCCACCGATAAAGACCGTTTCGACGGTGCGGCCTGATGCCAGTGCAAGGTCCTGATCCAGATCTTCAAGCACGGCGTTCAGGTAGGCGGATTCGGGGATGTCATTCTGGATGGCATGGGAATTAAAATCACAGTAGGGGCATTTTCGCACGCACCAGGGCACATGAATATACAGGCTCAGAGGTGGTGTAACTGGCTCCGGAGTGAGTGTGGTCAAGGTGTTCAGATCTCCGCCCGGAGCTGTTCCATCAGCAATACCAAGGCCCGGCCACGGTGGCTTATTCGGTTTTTCTCTTCCCGGCTCAGTTCTGAGGCGCTGCAGTTCTTTTCCGGGCAAAGAAATATTGGATCATAACCAAACCCACCATCGCCTTGTGGCGCCCTGAGAATCGAGCCAGGCCAGCGGCCATGGCAAATGATGGGCGTCGGATCGTCTGCGTGCCGAAGATACACCAGTACACAATGGAACTGTGCGCCGCGTTGGCCGTCGGGTACATCGGCCATGGCTTCCAGGAGGGCATTCAGATTATCGAGATCCGAAGCGCCGGCTCCGGCGTACCGTGCTGAGCGAACACCGGGTGCGCCGTCCAGCGCGTCCACGGCCAGGCCACTGTCGTCAGCCAGTGCTGGCAAACTGGTTTCCCGCGCGGCATGACGCGCTTTCAGGATGGCATTCTCTACAAAGGTGACCGCCGGCTCTTCAGCTTCGCCGACGCCCAGTTCGCCCTGCGGCACCGGAATAAGGTCCAGTGGCGCAAGGAGATGGGTAAATTCGCTGATTTTGCCTTTGTTGTTGCTCGCAATAACAAGTTGCTTAGACATGGTTCGCTCAGTCGTTGAAAAGAGTGTGGGCGAATCGCACCTGCAGATCCTGGCTATGCCCGGCAGGGCGGGCGGTAATGTTGAACGTTATCAGCTCGGCGGATGAATACTGATATTGGGCAATAAAGTAGACCGAATCGCCCTCCGTTATCCGGCGGAATGCCAAAAACTTCACTTGCTGGATGTCGTTTGAAGCCTTGCCTTCCACCTGGCCTGTAACAGGCTTAAGGATGCCGTTTTCGTTTTCCTGCATGATGGAGATGTTGACTATGCCTATGCCCTTGCTGCGCTGCAGGTTGTTTGCCTTTGCTGTCTCGGGAGTCAGGAAGGTGCTGGGCAATACGCTCCAATGTACCTGGTAGGCTCCGAAGTTCTCGGAGCCAGCATGGGCGGAGAAGCTGAGAAGGGCGGCGAACAACGTTGTTATTGTCACCGTAAAAATACTGCTCAAAGCGTTGGTCATCATTACTTTTTCCCCCGGGTAATACGATAGATCGCAATCTCTCCCAACAGATTTGGCCAAAAACGCGCCAGCCAGCTGTTCTGATGCTGGCCGTCCACCACTCGACGGCTTTTGATTCGAATGCCTTTCTGGCGGCACAAAGCCTCAAAATCCTTGAAGGTGCATAGCCGTATGTTGGGCGTGTTATACCATTTATACGGTAGGGCATCAGATTCGGGCATACGGCCGCTGAGAGCCAGCCCCCAACGCAGCCGCCAATGGGCAAAGTTCGGGAACGTGACAATGCCCTCATCGCCAAGGCGCAGCATTTCATCCAGCACTTTGTCTGGCCGGCGTACTGCCTGTAGCGCTTGTGTCATCAGCACAATATCAAAGCTGTTGTCTTGAAAGTTGTCCAGCCCCTGAGTATCCAGGTTCTGTTCAATCACCGAGACGCCAAGATTCATGCAGGTGGTTATATGGTCCGGGTTAATCTCCAGGCCGAAACCGGAGGCGTTGCGCTCCCGTTTGAGGAAGTCGAGCAGGGTGCCGTCGCCGCAGCCAAGATCCAGCACGTGATGCCCGGGCTTTACCCATTGCTGAATGATTTCAAGATCCGCTCTCATGCGCCCACCTCCCTGGCAACACGATCCATGTACGCGGTGAAAATGTCAGTGTAGCGCGGAGTTGGAATCAGAAACGCATCGTGGCCCCAAGGTGCATCGATTTCCGCGTAGCTGACTTTCCGGCGAGCTGCGATCATTGCGTTCACCATTTCTTCTGAGCGGGCCGGTGTAAAGCGCCAGTCGGTGCTGAAAGACAGCACCAGAAATTCACAGGTGGCCTTGGCGAGCGCCTTCGACAGATCGCCGTCGAATTCGTAGGCCGGGTCAAAATAGTCCAGCGCCCGAGTCATCAGCAGGTAGGTGTTGGCGTCGAAGACCTCCGAGAAGCGTTCACCCTGATAGCGGAGATAGCTTTCTACCTGGAACTCAGCGTCGTAACCAAACTTGTAGGCCTGATCCCTCAGTTCGCGGCCAAACTTCTCGCCCATGGAGGCGTCTGAGAGGTAGGTGATGTGCCCTACCATTCGCGCCAGCATAAGGCCGCGGCGGGGCAGGGTGTCGAAATCCTGGTACCGGCCCCCGTGGAATTCGCGGTCTGAAGTAATTGCCTGCCGTGCCACCTCATTGAATGCGATGTTCTGAGCGGTCAGGCGGGGGCTGGAGGCAATGGCAACCGCGTGTTTCAGACGGTCCGGATAGTCGAGGCTCCACTGCAATGCCTGCATGCCGCCCAGCGAGCCGCCTACCACGGCGGCCCAGCATTCGATGCCCAGGCGATCGGCAAGCAGCGCCTGGCTTTTTACCCAGTCGCCAACCGTGATGACCGGGAAGTCCGGGCCATAAGGCGTGCCTGTAGTCGGGCTGGTTGAGCTAGGGCCGGTGCTTCCGTGACAGCCGCCCAGATTGTTAAGGCTGACGACAAAGAAACGATTGGTGTCTACGGGTTTGCCGGGCCCGATGCAGGTATCCCACCAGCCTGGTTTGCGATCGTCTATGGAGTGGTAGCCAGCAGCATGATGGTTCCCGCTCAGGGCGTGACATATCAGTACGGCGTTGCTGCGATCAGCATTGAGTTCGCCATAAGTCTCCACCACGAGATCATAGCGCTCCAGCGCTCGTCCGCAGGCCAGCTCTATGGGTGTTTCAAAAGGGTACGTCTGTGGGGTGACTACCCCTACAGAATCCACAGGCATGGGATCGGGCATCGGCGCGAAAGGTTCCTTGTTCGGTCCGTTAGTGGCTGCTTTGCTGGCTGGGGCAAAACCTCTGCCAGCAAAACAGTTTAAAGGCGGGCCGTCATGGCTGCAACCGACAGGCTTTTCGGCGCCTAGATAGCGCCGGAGATATTAACCACTTTTTGTTGGATCATGGTGGGGGCAGGTTTGCGAATTTGCCGCTGCATGGCATCGGCTAATTCCAGTTGCCTGCGTAAGTCGCTGATGGTATTGCCCAGCCGTTCACGCTCGAAGCGGCCGTCCCGATCGTTTCTTACCATGTCCCGGAGGCGTCGTATCTGGTGCTCCAGCAATTGTTTCTGTTCCATGGAGTATTGCATGATCGGCAACAGGGCTTCTGAAGGCCAGCGCTCCACATCTTTGCGTACACGGGCATGCAGGGTTCTGGCTTCGCTCACCATCACATTGAAAAAGCGCTGTACCAGAACGGACTGCTCAGTGAGCAGGTTCTTGGGGCTGACACGGAAGCGTCGGGCTTTTTTTCGCAGTTCCCTGACAGCAATAACATGGCGACCAGCACGCAGCGGAATAGGTTCCAAATGCCGGGCACGGGTATCCTCGTTATATCGACGATAGATGGCTCCAACCATTTTCTCTGCAAGGCGTCCCTCGCTGAGCAGGTTGCTGAAATCGCTTTCGAGTAGCTCGAAAAACTGATCCATGGCGCTGTTCATACCTACCGTAGTCCAGCTTTTAGACATGCTTTTCCGGATCCTCTCGGCATGGGTCTCAAAGCGATCCTCGGCCACCAGGTTTTTCAGCATCTCACCCTGAGAGCCCATCAGTCGGCGGCTTGAGCGTAGCGTGATCAGCTTCTTGTAGTAAAAGTCGTACTCTCTCTGGGCGCGATCTGCCAGCCGGGCGAGGGCTGCCTTGTCCATGGTGGTGCCGGAGCATGCCTGAGACTCTTCCTCGAGCGAGTCGAGGCGGGTCTGCATTGCCGCCTGACTGTTCTGTAACATGCCCAGCAGGTCATTGATCAGGCTTTGAGTGATCAACTGCTCTTTGTGCATCAGAATACGCTGGATGATCAGTTGTTCCAGGTTGCCGATGTTGGAGCGAGTAAACAGGTCGTTGTCTTTCCTGACCCTTGCAACCAGGCCCTGCTTGGCGGACAGGGGTATGACATCCTGCTGCCGAATGCCCAAGTGATCTGCTGTATACTCACGCACCCGCTCAATGGCTTCGCGGGTGTGCTTCTCGCCCTGCAGGTCGTCCCACAGCACATCAATCTTGTTCAGTACCGCAAAGCGACCGGCACGATGATCGGCGTGCTCAGTATCTATGTGCTCTTTCCAGATAGTCATATCGCTGGCGGTAACGCCGGTATCTGCACTGAGCACAAAAATGATGGCATGAGCTTTTGGCAGCATGCTGATGGTGAGTTCTGGTTCGGAGCCAAGGGCGTTAAGGCCCGGCGTGTCGAGAATGCGCAGGCCGCGCTCGAACAAAGGGTGGCGAATACTGATCTGGGCATTACGCCAGGCTGGAACCAGAACATTGCCAGGGTTGTTGCGGTCATGCTCGAGCATGTCTTCATCAAAGCCGAGCGCTCGTGCTTGCCCAGGGGCAACACTTTTGACCCGGGCAACTTCTCCCAGGATTTCGCGCATGATCTCGGGATCGCGCTCATCCAGACCGTGCTTTACCCAGCGTTCCGGCTGCTTGCGCAGTTGCTGCAATGACAGGTCACCGGTACGGGTCTCTATGGGGAGAAGCAACAGGTAGTTTTCGTTGGCGCTGCGGTCAAAAAACAGCTCGGTCGGGCACATGGTTGTGCGCCCGGCCTGGGAGGGCAGCATGCGCTGACCAAAATCTGAGAAGAACAGAGCGTTTATCAGCTCCGTTTTGCCACGTGAATACTCGCCAACAAACGCGATAGTGAGCTCGTCCTCAATAAGAAGCTCAAGACCGTGACGGATCCGCGTGCTGATGTCGTCAGAGAACAGGTTGTTGTCCTGGAGCCATAACCGGTAGCGGCCGATCTGGCGGATCAGCTCTTTTTTCCAGTTGTGGTATGCCTCTACCTGCTGAGTCAGGCTTCCCTGATGATTCATCGGATTTTCCTTCTACACGACTTCCGGTATTCCCTTGGCAGACTCGCTGGGATCCACGTGACGTACGGATTAATTAATTGCGGTTAATACTAGCTTGTTCCCGGAGTTTTTGCGGCTTGATGTTTTCGGGTGTGTGGCAATTGTTTACATGAAGGAGATGGAAAAAAGCCGCAAAATCAATGGGGTGAGCTTGCGGCTTGCAGATCAGGCTTTTTGTGGAGAACTGTTACAAATTGTTCGTTTGAGACGTGGTTTACAGCCCTAGCCCAATAGCCCAATAGCCCCAAGTCCAACTGCCGCCTTCATGTGTTCAATAACAACAGAAAGGACATTCAGAATAATGAAAACGATAATGGGAGACAGGTCCAGCCCGCCCATGGACGGCATCATGTTGCGAACCGGGCGCATCACTGGCTCCGTAATTTGCGCAACAAGCTGAATGGCGGGATGGCTGCTGCCCGGTGCGATCCAGCTGACAACCACTACGGCGATAACCGACCAAAAGTAGATCTTGACGATCAACTCCAGAACGGTCACAGCCCCCCAAACCAAAAGTATGAGTGGGTTGAACGATGGGATGCCGCCGCTAAGGACAATAAGAATCAGAAAGAAGACGATGGCCTGAATAATAACGGCGAGAACCAGCGCCGCACCATCAATCCCACCCCAGCCCGGGATAACGCGACGCAAGGGTCTTAACAGAGGGTTGGTGACCTTTACCGCAAATTGCGAAATCGGGTTGTAGAAGTCGGCCCGAGCCAGCTGCAGCAAAAATCGCAGCAGTATAATGGTCATATAAAAGGTGGACGCGATCAGCAGGATCGGAATCAGGATGTCTGCCAGCATGTAGCTGTTTCTCCGTTGTCAGTGACTGTTTTACTCTTTGCCAGCCAGTTCTTTGGCCATTTCTTCCGAGCGTTTGTAAGCAGCGCTGTACGCCTTTGCGATCAGCTCTCGCATGCCGCCTTCTTCAAAGGTATTGATAGCCTGCTCGGTCACACCGCCTGGCGACATAACGTTTTTCTTCAACTGGGCGGGGTCAAGATCGCTTCTGGCCGCCATCTCTGCCGCACCTGCCATGGTTTGAATGGCAAGCTTCCGGGCTATTTCTGCGTCCACCCCGGCTTCGGTCGCGGATGCCTCTAGCGCCTCGAGCATAAGGAAGAAATACGCCGGGCCGCTGCCCGAAAGCGCTGTTACGCCATGAAGCAGTGCCTCATCCTCAACCCACACCGCCATACCAATGCCTTCGAAAACCGATTGCACCATCTCTTTCTGAGCGCTGCTGACGCTGGCATTGGCAAATAAGCCTGCGGCACCCTTGCCAACCAAAGAGGGTGTATTGGGCATTACCCGCACAATCGGCAGGCCGCCACCAAGCCACTCATCAAGCGTATTTGCGCCCAAGCCCGCTGCAATCGACACCATCAACGGCCGGGTATTCTGGGCGATAGGCGCTATGTCGCGGCAAACGTCCGCCATCGCCTGAGGTTTTACAGCAAGCACAACCATATCAGCCTGCTGGGCGCAGTAACGGTTGTCCGTTGTCACACTGATTCCGAAGCGTTTGCGAATGGCCTGTAGGTGATCGTCGTCCGGCGCGCTGGCCCATATGTTCCCGGCCTTGAAGCCGCTGTCCAGCATGCCGCCAATAATGGCGCTGGCCATGTTCCCGGCACCTATAAACGAAATGGTTGGTGATTTGCTCAAGGTTTGCTCCAACGGTTATTCGGTTAGATATCCGGTTCCGATGATAGCAGGAACCGGTCAATTCAGCTCTTACGTGGCCGTTCGCCAAAGACAGCCGTGCCGATACGAACCCATGTGGCACCTTCTGCCGTCGCCATTTCAAGATCACCAGACATGCCCATGGATAAAGTGTCCAGTGGCCCGGCTTCCGGGTATTCATGTCTCAGCTCTTTCAAGGTGTTGGCGAGCTTGCGGAAACTCGCTCTCAGGGCGGACTCGGTCTGCTCCGGATCGGGGATCGCCATAAGCCCCCGCAGAGTGAGTCCCGGCAGCTGACTTATTTCCGAGACCAGTTCTGGCAGATCTTCAGGCTGGCACCCGGATTTGCTCTGTTCGTTGTTGATGTTGACCTGAAGACAGATGTTCAAGGGTGGCAACCCGGCTTCTCGTTGCTCGCTGAGGCGGCGGGCAACTTTCAGGCGGTCCACACTGTGCACCCAGGAAAAACTCGAAGCAATCTGCCGGGTTTTATTGGACTGTATCGGGCCGATAAAATGCCAGTCGATATCGGTCAGATCGCTGAGTTCGGCCATTTTGTCCAGGGCTTCCTGAAGGTAGTTTTCCCCGAATGCCAGTTGGCCGGCAGTTACCGCTTCTCGTAGTTCTTCTGCCGAGCGCGTTTTGCTCACCGCCAACAGCCTCACAGAATCGGGCTCCCGGCCCGCCTGCAATGTTGCTTTTTGTATGCGTCGGGTTACGCTCCCGAGGTTGTCTGCTATGCTGCTCATATTATCAAATAGTCGCGTTTGGTCAGCCTGTTCTATGGCGATACGTTACTCGCAGGTCACTGAAATGCCAAGTGATCAGAGACGTGTTGTGCCAGACAGACGCAACCTGTGTAAAAGAAAAGCCTTCCGAGGACTTCTATGGATATTACTGAACTGCTTGCCTTCTCGGCGAAACAGGGTGCGTCTGACCTGCATCTTTCTGCCGGCCTGCCCCCGATGATTCGTGTTGACGGTGATGTTCGCCGCATCAATCTTCCGCCCCTGGAGCACAAAGAAGTTCACGGGTTGATTTACGACATCATGAACGACAAGCAGCGCAAGGACTACGAGGAATTTCTGGAAACCGACTTTTCCTTTGAAGTGCCGGGTGTCGCCCGCTTCCGTGTTAACGCCTTTAATCAGAATCGCGGGGCTGGTGCCGTTTTCCGTACCATTCCCTCGAAAGTGCTGACGATGGAAGATCTCGGCATGGGCCAGGTGTTCAAGGACGTTTCTTCTGTGCCCCGTGGGCTTGTGCTGGTAACCGGGCCGACGGGTTCCGGTAAGTCCACCACGCTGGCGGCGATGATTGATTACATCAACGACACCCGCTACGAGCACGTTCTCACTATAGAAGACCCGATAGAATTTGTGCATGATTCCAAGAAGTGCCTGGTCAACCAGCGGGAAGTGCATCGGGATACTCTGGGCTTTAACGAAGCCCTGCGCTCCGCGCTGCGGGAGGACCCCGACATTATACTGGTAGGTGAGCTACGAGATCTGGAAACCATCCGCCTGGCCCTTACGGCGGCAGAAACAGGCCACTTGGTTTTCGGCACCTTGCACACCACCTCGGCAGCAAAAACCATTGACCGGGTGGTTGACGTGTTCCCGGCGCAAGAAAAATCCATGGTGCGCTCCATGCTGTCCGAGTCGCTACAGGCTGTTGTTTCCCAGACGCTGATGAAGAAGATGGGCGGCGGCCGGATAGCCGCTCATGAAATCATGATTGGTACCGCCGCGATCCGGAACCTGATTCGTGAAGATAAAATTGCCCAGATGTACTCTTCTATACAGACAGGCGCTTCGTTGGGCATGCAGACGCTTGATCAGTGCCTTGAGCGTTTGCTTCAGAAAGGGCTGATTTCACGCGATGCTGCGCGGGCCAAAGCGAAAATGCCAGATAATTTCTGATCTTTCGCCCCAGCGTGTTTATCCGGTAGTTATATAAAACGAATGTAGGTAATAAAAAATGGAATTCGAAAAGCTGCTTCGTCTGATGGTAGAAAAAGGAGGATCAGACCTCTTCATCACGGCCGGTGTTCCCCCCAGCATGAAAGTGAACGGTAAAGTGATGCCAGTCACCAGAAATGCGTTAACGCCGGAACAGACGAGGGAGTTTGTGTACGGCTCCATGAACGAAAAGCAAAAGGCCGAGTTTGATGAAACTCACGAGAGCAACTTTGCTATCAGCGCCCGGGGTATTGGCCGCTTCCGGGTGAGTGCGTTCTTCCAGCGCAACCTGTGTGGCATGGTACTGCGACGGATTGAAGTGAAAATTCCTCAGATCGACGAGCTGTCATTACCAGAAATAGTCAAAGAACTGGCCATGACCAAGCGTGGCCTGATCATGTTTGTCGGGGCGACGGGTACCGGTAAATCGACGTCGCTGGCTGCGATGATCGGGCATCGTAACCGGAACAGCCGGGGGCATATCATTTCCATTGAAGACCCCATCGAATTCGTGCATCAGCACCAAGGCTGCATTGTGACGCAGCGAGAAGTCGGGATTGATACTAAGAGTTTCGAAGTGGCGCTGAAAAATACGCTGAGACAGGCGCCAGATGTTATTCTCATTGGTGAGGTTCGTACCCGCCAGACTATGGAATACTCTGTTCAGTTTGCCGAGACGGGTCATCTTTGCCTTGCAACACTACACGCCAACAACGCCAACCAGGCACTCGACCGGATTATTCAGTTTTTCCCTCCGGAGCAGCACAACCAGATCTGGATGGACCTGTCCCTTAACCTCAGGGCGATCGTCGCGCAGCAACTGATTCCGACACCGGACGGTAAAGGCCGCAAGGCCGTTATTGAAGTTTTGATCAATACCCCGCTGGTAGCGGATCTGATTCGTAAGGGTGAGGTGCATAAACTCAAGGGGTTAATGGCGAAATCCAACGAATCCGGTATGCGAACGTTCGATCAGGCCCTGTATCAGCTCTATGCCGAAGGCTCTATTACATACGAAGATGCGCTGGCTCACGCCGACTCGGCTAACGACCTGCGCCTGATGATAAAGCTGGGTACGGATGCCCAGGGGGCAGATCAGTTGTCGTCCTCTGTCGATAAACTGACTATTCAGGATGACTGATAAAGCGGCTGCCGACGAAAGTCGTAAACGGTTTGGGTTTCAAATCAGTAATTTTAGCATTTGAGGCCACTGGCCACTGCTGCGTATACTCCTCCCAGACGACAAAGGAGATATCGCTGTTATGAAATCCACACTGCTTACCCGTGCTGTTCGGCTGGCCACGCTGGCCGCAGTAGCTGCCCCGGCCACTGTTTTTGCTGGTGGTTTTTCCCTGAATGAACAAAGCGCAAGTGCCATGGGCGTTGCCAACGCCGGCACAGCTGCGAACCCGGAGAATGCGACAACCGTGTTCTTCAACCCGGCAGGCATGAGCCAGTTGAAAGGTACTAATATTTCTTTTGGTGCGGCGGTTGTTGATATTAATGCTGAAGCCAAAAATGGCAGTACTAGCGCGACCAACACGCTGGGTGGACCGGTGCAGGGTACGACTGGAGGCAACATTGCCGACCCGGCAATCCTGCCAAACTTCGTCATGACTCACGAAGTTAGCGATTCTATCGACGTGGGCTTCGGTATCCATGCGCCTTACGGGCTGGCTGCTGACTACAATGATGACTTTGTCGGCCGTTACTTTGCAGACAAAACCGAGTTGACAGTGATTGCTTTCACTCCGTCTATTGCCATTAACAATGGCAAAGGTCTGTCTATGGGCCTGGGCTTGAACATAATGTACGCGGAAGGGCGCCTGTCGAGGTATCAGGACATTCGTGGAGCACTGGCTCAGCAAGTTGGCCCTGCCCAGGCGGGCCCGTTGGCTGATATGTATGAGGCGCAGTTCGGAGCACCTTACGCTGATATCAATGGCGATGATATCGCCGTTACCTTCCGCGTGGGTTTCTTGTATGAGCTTTCTGACCGCACCCAGTTTGGTCTGACTGCGCAAACGGGGACCGACTTCGAGTTGGAAGGGGATGTCGAAATCAGCAATTTCCCCGTGGCCAGTGCGCAGTCGCCAATTGGCTTGGCACCGACCACTCTGGAAGAAGATGCGCGTGTGCCCTTGGCTATCCCAGAGAGCATTACTGTGGGAGTCCGTCACCAGCTGACGGACTCTGTGACGCTTTTGGGCGGAGCCACATACGCACGCTGGAGCCGGTTCCAGGAACTGGACGTGTTCAGCCGAGAGGGTGATGGTGGTCAGGTATCTGCGACGCTGGGCCGTCAGGGTGATGACAACCCAATTACCCACGTCACTGAAAAATGGAAAAACAACTGGCAGTTCAACGTCGGCACTGTCTGGCAGGCCACACCGGCTTGGGCTTTTAAAGCAGGCTATGCTTGGGACGAATCGCCTGTCGGTGAGTTCATCACCGCTCGTATTCCATCCTCAGACCGCCACTGGCTGACCCTGGGTACCCAGTGGAAAGACACCAGCAGCGGTTGGACGGTTGATGCCTCTGTGGGTACTCTGTTGTTTACAGATGATCCGAAGATCGACGAGTTCAACTATTTGCACACCGCGCCTACCCAAAAAGATCCAAATGCGGGTGCGTCTAACTACCAAGGCGAATACGAGTTGGACGCCTGGAGTGCTGCACTGCAAATCAGTAAAGCCTTTTAACGTGTGACATCAAAAAGATAATGGCAAGCCGTCATCAGCGGTCTGCCAAAGCCACAAAACGCCCGGTTGAGTTCGCTCACCGGGCGTTTTTATTTAGTGGGCCTGATCCCAGTTATCGCCTGTGCCGGCTTCCACCAGCAGGGGTACAGCCAGCTTGGCCGCACCGGACATGCGCTTAATCAGCCCTTCACGGATCTCGTCTACGGATTCTTCCTTCACTTCAAGAATCAGTTCGTCGTGCACCTGCATGGTCATACGAGCGGTGTCAGGATGCTCCGCAAGCAGCCAGCTTTCTACGTCAATCATGGCCAGCTTGATAATGTCGGCGGCTGTTCCCTGCATGGGGGCGTTGATAGCCGTTCTCTCGGCAGCCTGCTGCAGCTGTTTGTTGCGTGCGTTAATTTCAGGCAGATACAGGCGGCGGCCAAACAGCGTTTCAACAAAGCCATCGTCATGGGCCTGTTTGCGGATGTTGTCCATATATTGCAAAACACCCGGATAGCGTTCGAAATAGCGGTCGATGTATTGCTGGGCAACTTTGCGCCCTACATCCAGCTGACGGGCCAGTCCGAACGCTGACATGCCGTAAATCAGGCCAAAGTTGATGGCTTTGGCGCTGCGGCGCTGGTCACTGTTTACTTCATCCAGCGCCACACCGAAGACTTCCGCTGCGGTTGCTTTATGAATGTCTTCACCCTTCTCAAAGGCCGTCAGCAGGCCCTTGTCTCCAGACAAGTGCGCCATGATCCGCAGCTCAATCTGCGAGTAGTCCGCAGCGATCAGCTTGAAGCCTTTCTCGGCAATAAACGCCTGGCGAATACGCCGACCCTGCTCGGTGCGGATAGGGATGTTCTGCAGGTTGGGCTCCGATGAAGACAGCCGACCGGTGGCCGTTACGGCCTGGTGATAAGAGGTGTGCACGCGCCCTGTACGGTGATGAATCAGCTCTGGCAGCGTATCGGTATAGGTGGACTTGAGCTTGCTCAGGCTGCGATGCTCCAGAATCAGCCTGGGCAGCTCGTGCTCATGGGCCAGCTCTTGCAATACGGGTTCGGCGGTGGAGGGAGCACCTTTGGGCGTTTTCTTGATGACCGGAAGCCCCATTTTCTCGTAGAAAATGACCTGCAATTGCTTGGGTGACGCCAGGTTGAAGTTTTCGCCGGCCACTTCGTGCGCTTCTTTTTGCAGTTCGGCCATCCGCTCTGCCAGCTCCTGGCTGTGCTGGCGCAGAGTACTGGCCCTGATCAGCGTGCCGCGCTGTTCCATTCGCGATAGTACGGGCACCAGAGGGAGGTCGATGTCCTCATAAACCGACTGCAGCTTGCCGACCTTGGCCAGTTGCGGGCGCAAAACCTGGTGCAAGCGCAAGGTAATGTCGGCGTCTTCTGCTGCATAAGGCCCCGCCTGTTCCAGATCCAGCTGGTTAAAAGTGAGCTGCTTCGCGCCTTTGCCGGCAATAGATTCAAAGGTGATGGTTTCCTCGCCCAGATAATTCCGGGCCAGAGTGTCCATGTCATGGCGGGATGAAACCGAGTTCAGCACGTAAGACTCCACCATGGTGTCTTCAGCGATGCCTTCCAGGCAGATGTCGTGATTGGCCAGCACGTTCTTGTCGTACTTGAGGTTCTGGCCAACTTTCTTCTGCTTTGGGTCTTCCAGCAAAGGTTTGAGCTGAGCCAGTACTTCCTCGCGATCAAGCTGCTCTGGCGCTCCCATGTAATCGTGGCCGAAGGGCACGTAAGCCGCTTCGCCGGCCTCTATAGCGAAAGACACCCCCACCACCTCGGCGCTCATGTAGCGCAGGCTGGTGGTTTCAGTGTCAAAGGCGAACAGCTCTGACTTCTTGAGCCTGGCTACCCACTCGTCGAGTTCTTCCTGGCGGGTAATTACGCTGTAGCGTTTTTCCTGCGGAGTCGGCGGGATGTCGTTAGCGGATTCTGCTGCTTGATCTTTGCCGTCTCTGGCAGCTTCTGATGCCTTGGCTTCAAGCTCAGCAATCCAGCCTCGCAATTCGTATTTCCTGAACAGTTCCAGCAGATCGTCGTCGTTCTGCTGCCGCTCTTCCAGGTCTTCCAGTCCAAAGGCCAGCGCCACATCCATCTTGATGGTGGCCAATTCCCGGCTCAGTGGCAAAGTGTCAATGGCCTCGCGCAGATACTCACCAACCTTGCCTTTGACCTCGCCTGCATGCTGAATCACGTTGTCCAGGTTGTCATACGCCTCGAGCCACTTCACAGCCGTTTTCGGGCCACATTTGTTGACGCCGGGAATGTTATCTACTTTGTCGCCTACCAGGGCCAGGTAGTCAATAATCTGGTCGGGGCGAACGCCAAACTTGTCTTTAACACCATCCCGATCCATCCGGGTTTCGGTCATGGTGTTGATCAGCGTTACGTGATCGCTCACCAACTGGGCCATATCCTTATCGCCGGTTGAAACCACCACATCAATACCCTTACTGGTGGCTTCGTCGGCCAGAGTGCCAATCACATCGTCTGCTTCTACGCCCTCCACAATCAGCAGTGGCAGCCCCATGGCCTTTACCATTTGGTGGATGGGCTCAATCTGCGTCGCCAGGTCGTCCGGCATGGGCGGGCGGTTGGCTTTATAGTCTTCGTACAAATCGTGACGGAAGGTTTTGCCCTTGGCGTCGAACACCACAACCAGCTTCGAGCCGGGGAAGTTCTGCTCCAGGCGCCGGATCATCGCGATAACGCCCTTGATGGCGCCGGTGGGGTGGTTCTTGCTGGTGATCAGTGGCGGAAGTGCATGATAAGCACGGAATAAATAGGACGAGCCGTCCACAAGCACCACTGGCGGGGTCTTTTGTTCAGTCATGTCAAAGCGGATCCGGATTCTGATTGAAGCATGGGTTGGCTTGTGCAACTCTGTACTTAATTCGATGAATAAATAAAAGGGTATCACGAAAATGAAACGAATCGCCTGTTCCGCATTTCTGCTTGTCTTCGGCCTTGGGTCCGCGTGGGCGCAGGAAAGTGGTGCTCTGGATGAGGTCATTGTAGAAACGCCAAGAGAGCCGGTTGTGATTTCTGATTATCAGTCATCCAGTGATGGCCCGCAGATTGTTATCAGGCCCGGCGATGATGAGGTGTTCTACGAGTACCGGGTAAACGGCCAGCTTATGGAAATAAAGGTGGTGCCAGAAGTCGGCCTTGAGTATTACCTGGTGCCAGCCGACGGCGGTGGCTGGATTCGGGAAGCGGATTCCGACATGCTGGTTCCGAGTTGGATTTTGTTCCGCTGGTAAGCGGGCTGCTCAGATCAGACCGACCATCACGGCTGATGAGCGCCCGTTTGTGAGTTCCGGTGCGCGTGTGGCAAGTAAATAATCCGTAAAATAACCTATACGCTTTGTGCTTGCGGCACCTGCTTTTAGTATGAACATTCTAATTTTTCCCCGTAACCTTGGCTACAAGATCAAAGAAAAGCTTTCACCTTAGAGCGGATCAAGCAGTCCAAGCATTGGTCAGAAGCGATAGCGATAGGGAGAGGGTTAAAGAGAACTTCAGTAAACCAAGGAGAAGTGACATGGGTAAACTTAAAACTTATCAGGAACAGCTTCAGGAAATCGTAGACAAAGGCATCAACGCTGCTGAAGAGCAGCAGAAGAAGTTGTCGGCCAAGCCGTTTGACTACGCAGAGAAGCTTGAATCAGACGCGCGTGAGTACAGTGTTAAAACTTTGCGCACTCGTTATAACGGCTATAGCGACAGCCTTTTCGGCCAGCTTCGCACCCTGAACAGCCGCTTTGGCAACTTTGCAGCCGACCTGGTTGCTAAGCTTGAGAAAGAAGCCGTTGAAGGCGCAGACGCAGTATCTGAAGCAGCTGACGATGTATCCGAAGCCGCTCAGAATGCCAAGAAGACTGTAGAGGCCAAGAAGCCTGCAGCAAGCAAGACGACTGCGAAGAAGAAAGTATCAGAGAAGAAAGAAGAAACTGCTTCAGCCTGATTTAAGGTGAAGCAATAATACCGGCACGACATTTGTGCTGGTATAAAAAAAGGGCGCCAAGCTCAGCTTTGGCGCCCTTTTTGTATGTTTAATGATGGTCTGGTGTTCGTCGCTACCGAGACAGGTTACTCCGCGGTATTGGCCGGGTCCAGCGACAGCGTGCGGATTTCGCCAGTGACTCTTTCAAGACGCTTTATATCTGCCTCAAACGATTGTATCAGGGCGTCTGTTTCCTGAGTTTGCCAGGAGATTTCCCTCTCTATATCGCGAATCTGTGATTCAAGACGGTTGATCTTGTCGAGAGTTGCGTCCGGTATTTTCTGTCCGGTACGCTCCATATCCGCGGCACGACTTTGCTCGTTGTCGAGTTGGCTGGAGATAACGGAGATGTTGCCCCGCTTGAGCTGAATCAGGCCTCGTAGCTCATCCAATTTGCGGTGCATGGCTCTGATTGCCTGATCCGGGTGGCTGAAGCGTTTTAGTAGCTGGGTGTCTTTCTCGCGTTGAACGGCGAGTTCCCCTTGACGCTGTTTTTCTGCTTCGCGCGCGGTAATTTCATCTTCCGTCGGCGCCGGTGGAATGACTTCCACGACGCGGCCATTTGAATTGAGGATGTCGTAGCCGCGCTTTGTAGCTTGCTGGGGAATGGTGTTGCTGATCACGATCTGGCCGGTTTCGTCTGTGTAACGGTACATGCCCGCTTCTGCATGGGTTGCTATACCCAACGTCAGAAAGAGCGCTGAGGCCGTGGCTGAAAATGCGGTCAGGCGCTTGTGCATCAGTCAGACTCCGTAAAGTGCCCGGTAGCTGGCTACCTTCGTGGCGTGGCCAGAAAACTCCGGGTTGGTCTCAAGATAGTCCAGAACCTGTTCCAGGCGTATGATACTGACCACCGGAATGCCAAATTCGCTCTCCACTTCCTGTATGGCGGAGAGCTCACTGTTTCCCCGCTCCTGTCGATCCAGGGCGATCAGCACACCAGCGGGCTCTGCGCCCGAGGCATGGATAAGGTCGATGGACTCACGTATGGCTGTGCCGGCAGTAATCACATCATCGACGATTAGTACTTTACCCTGCAACGGTGCGCCAACAATATTACCGCCTTCACCGTGATCTTTCTTTTCTTTACGGTTAAAGGCAAACGGCTTGCTGTTACCCTCACGGGCCAGCGCCATTGCAGTCACGGTTGCCAACGGAATGCCCTTATAGGCAGGCCCGAAAATGATGTCATACTCCAGACCGCTGCGGTCGATGGCTTCAGCATAGGCCTTGCTGAGCTGTAGCAGGTCGTCCCCGGTGTTGAATAGCCCTGCGTTGAAAAAGTATGGGCTGGTGCGGCCGGACTTGAGGGTAAAATCACCAAAACGAAGTACGTTACGGCGAATGGCGAATTCAATGAAATTTTGTTGATAGTCGTGCATGGCAAGGCTTCTGGCGGGTGTGGATCTTTTAATAACGCGTAAAAACGGTATCATACACACAAACCGAATCAGGGAACACGTATGCGGGTAGTATCAATCAGCGTCAATGGTCTTGCCCGGGCTGTTGAAAAAGGTTTCTTCGACTGGCTGGCCGAGCAGGATGCAGACGTTGTCTGTGTTCAGGATCACCGTATGCGCGCCTATGAGATTGAAGATCAAAACCTCATTCCTGAAGGGTATGAGGCGTACTTTATCGATGGCGAAAACAATGAGGACGGTGGCGTGGGTATATACACGCGGCACTTCCCCAAGGCCATTATGTACGGTTTCGCCAACGAACAGGCGGATCGTGAAGGCCGTTTTATTCAGGCGGATTTTGATAAGGTTTCTGTTGCTTGTGTGCTGGCTCCCTGTGCTCTTGGGCGTGAGGAAGAGCTCGTCAGCGAGGATGATCTTACCGTTCTCGACCACAAAGATGATTTTATGGACGCTTTCGGTCTGCACATGCAGAAAACCTTGCGAAAGCGCCGGCAGTTCATTTTCGGTGCGAACCTGCAAACTGCACATCACGTGACGGATGCCAGTCCTTTGTACCACAAGCTGGATTTTTCCGGGTTTCTGCCCCACGAGCGTGCCGGGCTTGACCGGCTGTTTGATGAGATGGGTTGCGTTGATGCGTTCCGCGATATCAACAAGCAGGGTAATCAGTTTACCTGGTGGCCGGAGCAGGTAGAGGGTTTACGGAAGAATGCGGGTATTCGGGTGGATTATCAATTGATGACACCGGGTATTCGCAAGACCATCCAGGATGGCTGGATTGACAACACGACCCGCTTTTCGGATCACGCTCCGGTGATCATGGATTACGATATTCAAATCGGCTTTTAAGTCGACTTGAACTTCGGGGGTGTCGGCATCACTGCCGACACCCAGGCTTCTGCGTTACTTCCTTAGCCTTCCAGCGCTTCTTTCTGCAGCACAAATAGCTTTTCAATGCCTTGTTTGGCAAGTGTCAGCATGCTGTCCAGCTCTTCCTGAACAAACGGCGCACCCTCTGCAGTTCCCTGGATTTCGATAAAACCGCCTTGGTCGGTCATGATGACGTTCATGTCCGTTTCGGCTTCGGAATCTTCCGGGTAATCCAGATCAACTACTGGCGTACCTTTGTAAACGCCAACGGACAGTGCCGCTACCATCTGTTTCAGCGGTGACTTCTTCAGGCGCTTTGTCGCGACCAAATAGTTCAGGGCGTCGACCAGAGCCACGCAGCCGCCGGTGATTGCTGCGGTGCGGGTGCCGCCGTCGGCCTGGATGACGTCGCAGTCTATGGTGATGGTATGTTCACCCAGGGCTTTCATGTCGACGGCTGCGCGCAGGGAGCGGCCGATCAGGCGCTGGATTTCGACGGTGCGGCCGCCTTGTTTGCCGCGAGCGGCTTCGCGGCCCATGCGGCTGCCGGTCGAACGGGGAAGCATGCCGTACTCGGCAGTGATCCAGCCTTTGCCTTCGCCGCGAAGGAACGGTGGCACTTTGTTTTCCACGGAGGCGGTGCAGATGACCTTGGTGTCCCCGAATTCAACCAGCACGGAACCCTCAGCGTGGCGAGTGTAGTTCCGGGTAAGGCGAATCTCTCTGGGTTGTTCGGGTGTTCTGCCGCTTGGACGCATAGTGTTTCCTGATACCTGAGGTAAATGTCCGGGAGGCTGTCCCGGTCGAATTCGGGCCTGAAAGCCGTCAAGTATAACACGTTGGGTCCGGTTACCGGGGTGCTGGGGCAGGGCTCTCATCGTTGTTTCTAGTTGTTTCTAGTTGTTTCAATCGTTGCTTAGAGCGGAGTTTGAGGTGGGGTTCGCCGAAGGTGTTCGCTGCCTGCTAGACTCGGGCTTTGCAATCAACGATTGCGACCAACCACATAGCCGGAGCTGCCATGATCAGAAGTATGACTGCATTTGCCCGGAAGGATGTTCAGGACGGCCAAGGAACGCTGACCTGCGAGATTCGTACCGTCAATCATCGTTACCTGGAACCGTCTTTCCGGCTGCCGGAGGCGTTGCGCGAGCTTGAAAACCCGTTCCGGGAAGAGCTGCGAAAGCAGTTGAAGCGGGGCAAGGTGGATGTCTCCATTCGCCTTCAGTCCGCCGAAGCGGGTGCGCCGGGATTTGAAATCAATGAAGGGATAGCGCAGGCGGTTAATGAAGCGGCAAACCACATTAATCGTCTGTTGGATAACCCAGCTCACATCAATGCTTTGGACATTTTGCGCTGGCCCGGCGTGCTGTCGGTGCCTGAGCAGGATTTCAGCTCGGTCCGGGAGGCGGGCCTGAATCTTTTCCGGCAAACGATTGCAGAGCTAACGGTTGTCCGCGAGCGTGAAGGTGAACGCTTGCGGCCTTTGTTCGAGGCGCGCCTGACGAAAATGAAAATCCTGGTTGCGACCGTTCGTGATGGGATGCCCGGGCTGCTGAAGGCGCAGGAGGAGCATCTGCGCGAGCGCTTCCAAAAGGCCAAAGTAGAGTTGGACCCTGAACGTGTTGCTCAGGAAATGGTCATGCTGGCGCAGAAGAGCGACGTGGCGGAAGAGCTGGATAGGCTCGATGCTCACATCAGCGAGGTTGCGGACACTCTCAAGCGCGATGAAGCGATTGGCCGTCGGCTGGATTTTTTGATGCAGGAGCTGAACCGGGAGGCCAACACCCTGAGTAGCAAGAGCATTGATGCCGGTGTAACACGGGCTGCAGTCGATTTGAAAGTGCTGATTGAACAAGTGCGGGAGCAGGTGCAGAACGTCGAATGATCCCGCATCAGGTGATCAGGCTGGCTCCAGCCTGTTCAGCGGCTCCGGCAGTTCCAGTTTCACCCGCTGTCGGCTCAGGGGGCAGTCAAACTCAAGGCTGACGGCCAGCAATTGCAAGGAGACCTTGCCAGGCTTGCCATACAGGCGATCTCCGACAATCGGATGCCCGATACTCTCCAGGTGCTTGCGGATCTGATGTTTTCGTCCGGTTTCGATGGTTACTTGCAGGAGGCTGGTCTGACTGGCCTCATCGGTGTCCAGGGTGGAGGCCCGGCTGACGGCAGCTTTACTGTCAATCGGCGTGTCTATGAGCTGATCCTGAGTGTGGATAATGCCTGTTGCCCTGGCCAGGTAATGCTTGGTCATGGTGCGCCCGGCAAAGCACTGGGAGAGCGCTCCGGCGGCTTTGGAATCGTGGGCGATGAGCATCAGGCCGGCTGCATCGGCGTCTAACCGGTGAATCAAGTAGCAAGGCCGTTTCAGCTCAAGCTCCGCCGATCGCAGCAGGCTGCAGTGATCTCCCCATTGTGAACCTTGCGCAAGCATGCCATGGGGTTTGAACCATACGGTGTAGCGGCTTTTGTCCGCTATCAGAGTTGCCGCCTCGGGCTTTCGGTCCAGCACGTTCTCGTCGTAGTAAAGCTGCAATCGCGTACCAGCCTTGACCTCCCTGGTTGCACGCCGGAGCCGTACCTGCTTGCCTTTAAGCGTCCACCAACACGCCCCTTTGTTCATGGCGTCTTTTATGCGCTGGCGTGAAAGGCCTGACTTCTGGCTCAGGGCGTCAATAGCGGTTTCGGGCTGCTCTGTTGTAACGTCGAATTTTCTACGCATTACTGGCCGATATCTCCGGGCTTGATGGCAAGTAGGTCGGTTCTCAGGTGCGTGAGTACTTTCTCGGCGGTGTTGCCAATCACTCTGGCCTTCAGTCCGGTTTTACCGCTTGTGCCCATCACCACCATGTCGGCTTTCAGCTTGCTGGCTATGCTGGGGATAACCTTTTGTGCCGGGCCAACGGCCAAGTGAACCTGATCCCGGCTCAGGTGCCAGGTGTTGCACAGGTGAGCAATAGTAGGCTCCAGTGCTTCTCTGCGCTTCTGCTCGTGCTCGGCCACGTTGATGATCTCAAGATCTGCAAGCACTTCGGAAATATGCAGCGCGTGAACCAGGTGTACTTCCGTTCCGAACGCTTTGGCCAGGGCGATGGCCTGTTCGATGATCTTTGCATTGAGCGCCTTCTTAACCGGCTTGGTGGAGCTCAAGTCTACGGCTGCAAGAATCGGGTGGGCGTGGTTCCACTTTTGTTCCGCAACCAGCATGACCGGTACCGGACACTCCCGAATAAGGTGCCAGTCGGTAGGGGTATATAGCAGGGTTTCCGAGCGACTCCCGGTTTTGATCACGGCCTTGAAGCGGTTGGGATGGCAGTGTTCGATAATCCACTGATGTATGTGTTTTTCCCACACCGTGTGGGTGGTTACCTGCAGGTCGTTGCAGTCAGAAAGTGCCAGCATTTGGTCCAGCCAGCGCTGGCGAAGTTCAATCAGGGCGTCCCGGGCGTGCTGCTGTACGGCGAGGACTGAAGGCAGAGCTCCAAGGTGTTCATGGGTGAACGCTACGATTTCGAGGTGAGCGCCAGTGGCGCGCGCGAGTTCGATCCCCCGGGCCAGAGCCTTCTGGTGCTTGTAGGCCGGATCCATGACAATCAGAAGTTTATCCATGCTGCCTTCCGTCGTTTTGCTGTGCTTGGGTTTGATGCTGCGGCGTTTAACTGCCTTTTTCCTAATGTTACCAGTTGTCGGGGCGTCCGGGATGCGGTGTTTGGTCAAAGGCCGTATAATTGTTGGCTTTCCGGGCCTTCAGTAATGGCGGCCAGATCCAGTTCAGGAGTTGTCGAGTCATGAGCCAGGCCGGTGAAACGGGTACTCTGTTTGTTATTTCTGCTCCATCGGGTGCTGGCAAAACCAGTCTTGTAGCAGAAATGTTGCGCGCAGACCGAAAGCTGGGAGTGTCTGTTTCCCATACTACCCGCCCCATGCGTGAAGGCGAGAAGGATGGCATTAACTACCATTTCGTCAGCCGCGGTGAATTTGAAACCATGATTGGTCGTGGGGACTTTCTGGAGCACGCCGATGTTTTCGGCAATTACTACGGCACGTCCCAGGTTTGGGTCCGGGAGATGCTGGCCAGAGGGCGCGATGTCATTCTCGAGATCGACTGGCAGGGCGCCGGGCAGGTGCGACGCCTTATTCCCGAGTGCATCAGTGTTTTCATTGTGCCGCCCTCATCTGACATCCTGCGGGATCGCCTTATGGGCAGGGGTACCGATGCGCCGGAGGTGGTGGCGCGGCGACTGTCTGAAGCCAGAGAAGAGTGTCGTCACGCTGCGGAGTTTGATTACCTGGTAGTGAACGATGACTTCCGGGAGGCCCTGGCCGATCTGCTGGCAATTGTCCGGGGCCAGCGCCTGCAGATGATTGCCCAGCAGGCACGGCACGTGCGACTGCTTTCCGGGCTCATAAGCGCAAGCGATAGCCCGGCCTGATACGGGCTTTTTCTGTATACAAATTGTGCCGCTGGCAGTAGACTATGCGGTCTGCTAAATCAGTCATTTTTATATTGTCGGGGAAGTTATGGCACGAGTTACCGTTGAAGATTGTCTGGAACACGTTGATAACCGCTTCCAGCTGGTCATGCTGGCTACCAAGCGTTCCCGCCAGATTGCCACCAAAGGTGCCGAGCCGATGGTTGCAGAAGAGAACGACAAGCCCACGGTAATCGCCTTGCGCGAAATTGCCGCAGGCTTGGTTAGCCGCGATCTGCTGAATGAAATCGAAGAAGATTAAGGTTGATGCGGACATATTTAGCCCGCGCGGCACAGGAAAGCATTGAAATCTGTCACCGCAGTTTTATAGTGTATCTATAGATCGTTGCTGGAAGGACAGAAAAAAGACCCGAATGCATGCATTCGGGTCTTTTTGTTTCTGCTACCGGTAACAGTGGGAAATCGGAATATTACGGAGGCGAGGTGTCGCTTGATGCTACGGTAGAAGGACTGGCGGTTGAGCTCAGTACCTATCTGGATACCAATCGCGTTAATCAGGTGCGAAGGGCCTACTATTATGCCGAGCAGGCCCACGAAGGCCAGATGCGCAAAAGCGGCGATCGTTATATAACCCATCCCCTTGCCGTTGCTCATATTCTTGCCGGCCTGAAACTCGACCATCAGAGCTTGATGGCCGCCATGCTCCACGATGTTATAGAAGATACCGGTATTCCCAAGGAGGCGCTTGCCGAACAGTTTGGCGAGGATGTTGCCGAGTTGGTCGATGGCGTCAGCAAACTGACCCAGATCGAGTTTCGCACCCGTGCGGAAGCCCAGGCGGAGAATTTCCAGAAAATGACCCTGGCCATGGCTCGGGATATTCGGGTTATTCTGGTCAAACTGGCCGACCGACTGCACAACATGCGCACTCTGGGGCCCATGCCCTATGAAAAGCGCCAGCGCATTGCCACAGAAACCCTCGATATATATGCCCCCATCGCCAACCGTCTGGGTATGCATGCGATCTCCACTGAGCTGGAAGACCTGGGCTTCTCATCCCTGTACCCGATGCGCTCACGCTACATCTCCAAGGCCGTAGACAAGCTTCGCGGCAGTCACCGCGAAATCATTGAGGAAATTCGGGGCCGCCTGCAGGAAAAGCTTGAAGAGCGTGGCTTTCCGGGGCGGATACTCGGGCGTGAGAAACATCTGAACAGCATCTATAACAAGATGAAGCTCAAGCAGAAATCGTTCTACGAAATCATGGATGTGTACGCCTTCCGCATCATTACGAATAACGAAGACGACTGCTATCGGATTCTGGGCGCGGTTCACAGCCTTTACAAGCCAATGCCCGGCAGGTTCAAAGACTACATCGCGATGCCCAAGGCCAATGGCTACCAGTCACTGCACACAACCCTGTTTGGCATGCATGTGAACATCGAGGTCCAGATCCGCACCGAGGAAATGGAACATATCGCCAACGACGGTATTGCGGCGCACTGGATGTATAAAAACGAGCCGACCAGCGTAACCAGCGTAAACCAGACAAGGGTAGACCGCTGGGTTAAAGGCTTGATGGAAATGCGAGAGCGGACAGATGACTCCCTCGAGTTTATCGAGCACGTGAAGGTGGATCTCTTCCCGGACGAAATCTATGTATTTACCCCAAAGGGTAAGATCATGGAGTTGCCCAGAGGCGCAACACCGGTGGATTTCGCTTACGCGATCCATACCGACATAGGCAATGCCACGGTGGCCTGCCGGATAAATCGGAATCTGGGTTCTCTTAGCAAGCCCCTGCAGAGCGGCCAGACCGTCGAGGTGATTACAGCACCCGGCGCCCGCCCCAACCCTGCATGGCTCAGTTTTGTGGTAACTGGCAAGGCGCGCAGCAGCATTCGCCACACTCTTAATAGTCAAAAGCAGGCTGAATCGCTCGATCTTGGGCGCGCTCTGCTGAAAAAGTCACTCAATGGGTTTGGTGTTCGTTTGTCTGATATTGACGATGCCCAGAAACAAGCCGTTGTTAATCATAATCAGGTTAACAGCTTTGATGATCTGGTCAGTGATATTGGCCTGGGCAACCGCATGGCCTACTTGGTGGCACGCCAGCTTGTCAGTGGCTCTGAAAGTGCAGAGCCCGGGGAGTCGGCAACGGGTATTAAGGGCGGTGACGATGCCCCTGTAACCATACAGGGAACCGAAGGCATGTTGGTTCACTTTGCCACATGCTGCAAACCGATCCCCGGGGATCCGGTTGTCGGGGTGATGGATTCCGGAAGTGGCATGGTGATCCACTCAGACACCTGCTCTCGCCTGCCGGAAGATAATGAAGGTCGGTCCCGCCTGACCAATCTTACCTGGGCCAAGGATATTACCGATGAGTTCTCCGTAGAACTGCGCGTTGAGCTTGAGCGTCAGCGCGGCGTGATTGCGGAAGTGGCCAACGCAGTAGCGATGGCAGATGGCAATATTGAGCGCATTAACGTAGACGAGCAGAACGCTCGCTTCGGCGTGGTCAGCTTGGTGGTTAAGGTGCATGGTCGCAAGCACTTGGCCCGCGTAATGCGCAGGGTTCGTAACATCAAGGCCATCACGTCGATCAATCGTGTGAAATACTGAGCCCGGCGAAGGTGGGTAGTTGACAGCTCCTGTGCCGAAGGGCGACGATTGGTGTTTTAGATGAGAGGAAATTAAACGGCATGACCAACAAATCCGTAATCCAGACTGAAAATGCACCGCAGGCAATTGGTCCCTACTCTCAGGCCGTAAAGGCAGGTGATACTGTCTATATTTCTGGCCAGATTCCGCTGGATCCCGGAACCATGGAAGTGGTAGCGGGGGATTTTGCAGCCAAAACCCGCCAGGTGTTCGATAACCTTAAAGCTGTATGTGAAGCGGCTGGCGGCGAGCTCAAGGATATTGTGAAAGTGAACATTTACGTGACCGATCTGGCGAACTTTGCCACGGTTAACGAGATCATGGCGACGTATTTTCCGGAGCCGTACCCGGCCCGGGCCGCTGTAGAGGTTTCAGCTCTGCCCAAGGGTGTACCGGTAGAGGTGGAAGCTGTGATGGTGCTGAGCTGATACAGCACCAAACGGTAAGATAGAAAGAACAAAGGCGGCCTTGGCCGCCTTTGTTCTTTCTGGGCCTAGCCCTTATCGATCATTTCACGGTAGCCAGCCCGGAAATCCGGGTAGCGAAAGGTAAATCCGGTTTGCAGTAGCCGCTCATTGTTGCAGCGCTTGCTGCCAGCCCGGCCACCTTTTCGGGCGTCTGCTACTGGCTCCGCGCAAGTAACCTGCTGGCGAACCCAGTCAACCACTTCATCAAGGCGAACCGGCTCGCAATCGCTGGCCACATAGCAGTTATCCAGTGGCTTTCCTGAAAGCGCCAACTCGTTGAGATAGACCACAGCCGCAGCTGCATCTTCCTCGTGAATGCGGTTGCTGAACGGCGCCGGTTTTACCGGATTCATGCGGCCTTCAATCACTTCTTCCAGAAAGCGCCGCCGCGAAGGCCCATAAATCCCGCTGAAGCGAACAATGGTCGCGGGATGGTTGCTGTTCAGCGCCGTTTGCTCACCGGCAAGTATTTGTTGGCCCGTGACACGGAAGGGAGTGGCAGGGCTGGTCTCATCTACCAGGCTGTCATCATTCTGGGCATAAACGCTGGTGCTGCTGATAAAGAAGAGCCGTTTCAGTGACTGGTCGCCTAATGCCTCAAGCAGGTTGGACAGGCCGTTCACATAAGCATCCCGATACCCCTGCTCGTCGTAACTGGAAGGGGTCAGGCAGTAGATAACGCAATCCAGATTCCCCGGCAGCTTGCCAGTCAGGGTTTCCGGGAGAGTCAAATCTGCACTAATACCCTCCACGCCATCAGGTACTTTATCCGCGTTGCGGCGAAGTCCGTAAACCTGCGCAGAGTCTTTCAGCATACCGGCGATGGCGCCACCAAGTTTGCCGCAGCCGGCAATGAGAATTCCCGGCATACTATTGCGTTCAGTGATTGCCATAGACAATATCAATCCTTATCCTTTAACCCATCAATCTTGAAATTTCGACCCGTATCCATTTGACCGGAGATCACCATGACTCTTACCGAGTTACGATACGTCGTTACGCTTGCCCGGGAAAGGCATTTTGGCCGGGCCGCCGAGCGCTGCCATGTCAGCCAGCCAACGCTCAGCGTTGCGGTCAAAAAACTGGAAGACGAGTTGGGTATTCCTCTGTTTGAGCGTAGCAAAAGCAGCATCCGCGTAACGGAAACCGGTCAGCGCATTGTCGAGCAGGCCCAGCGTGTTCTGGATCAGGTGGGCGTGATCCGCGATATGGCACAGGATGGCAAAAGCCAGCTGAATTCGCCGCTCAAGGTCGGGGCAATTTATACTATCGGCCCTTATCTGTTCCCGCACCTTTTACCGGAACTTCGCCGTGCGGCTCCAGAGATGTCGCTGTACATCGAAGAAAACTACACCGCCAATCTGCGGCAGAAGCTGCGCCAGTCTGAACTCGATGCCATTATCATCGCACTGCCGTTCGAAGAGGCGGAAGTGCTCACACTGCCATTATACGATGAGCCCTTTGTTGTACTCCTGCCTGCCGGCCACCCTCTGGCAAGAAAAGAACATATCACCGGCGCCGAACTCGCCCGCGAGCAGTTGCTTCTGCTTGGTCCCGGGCACTGCTTCCGGGACCAGGTGCTGGAATCCTGCCCGCCTCTGGTGGAAGCAGTTACCCGCCGGGCCGGTGTCGGGTCGCCTTCATTGGTTACCGAAGGCAGTTCACTGGAGACCATTCGCCATATGGTTGCATCCGGTTTGGGAATTACCGTACTGCCGCTCTCTGCGGCCACCGTCATGCAGTATCACAAAGATGTACTTGTAACCCGGCCTTTCGCTCCGCCTGTGCCTTTTCGCACGGTGGCTCTTGCCTGGCGGGTAACTTTTCCTCGGCCCAAAGCCATTGATGTCCTCTCGCTTGCAGCCAACCAGTGCCGTGTGATCGAGAAAGCGAAAGCGGACACTCCGGTTGTTGCCGAAACGGCCTGACATCAGCCATGGCATCATTGGATGATATCCCGGTCACTGAGCTTAAGGGCGTAGGAAACTCCCTGGCTGAGAAGCTTGCACGGTTGGGCATAGCCTCCTTGCAGGATTTGCTGTTTCATCTCCCCCACCGTTATGAGGATCGCACGCGCATTATCCCTATGGGCAGCCTGAGGATAGGCGATGTGGCGGTGGTTGAAGGCGAGGTTATGAAGGCGGATCTGGTGATGGGGCGCCGCCGTAGCCTGCAGGTTACGCTGAAAGACAACAGCGGATTTCTGGTGATGCGGTTTTTTCATTTCAACGCCGCCCAGAAAAACCAGCTGGCAGAAGGCGCCCGGGTTCGATGCTTCGGTGAAGTGCGTCCGGGCCGCGCCGGGTACGAGTTTTACCATCCGGAATATCAGGTTAACCCGCCCCCTATGTCAGCAGGCGAGCAGGCAACTCTGACGCCGGTTTACCCGCTGACTGAAGGCATTCAGCAGCCTCGTGTGAGAGGGCTGTGCCAGCAGGCGCTGGGGTATCTTCAGCGCCATCCGATTCATGACTGGTTGCCCGTTGAGTTGTTGGCTGGTTATCAGCTGCCGGGAATCAATGAAGCCGTTCAGTTGGTGCATTCTCCGCCGGCCAATGCCCCGGTTCATCTGCTGATGGAGGGGCGACATCCGGCACAGCAGCGGCTGGTGATGGAAGAGTTGCTCGCCCACCAGCTAAGTATGTTGCAGGTTCGCGCTCAGATTCAGGCGCGCCAGGCGCTGCCTCTATTGCCTGCAGGAAATCTGGTTGAACGCTTTCTCGAACAGTTGCCATTTTCACTGACGGGTGCTCAGCGTCACGTGGTAAGTGATATCCGGCAGGATCTCAGCCAGCCACTGCCAATGCTCCGGCTGGTTCAGGGCGATGTGGGCTCCGGAAAAACCGTGGTCGCTGCGCTGGCGGCAATTCAGGCCATAGGCGCGGGAGCCCAGGTGGCACTTATGGCACCGACAGAAATACTGGCCGAACAGCATTATCAGAATTTCTGTAGCTGGCTTGAGCCTCTCGGCACCCAATTGGCCTGGTTGTCTGGGAAGGTAAAGGGCAAAGCCCGAAAAGAGGCTCTGGAAGCTATTCAGACTGGGACTGCCAGCGTGGTAATAGGTACCCATGCGCTGTTTCAGGATGATGTAGTATTTCATCGTCTGGCGCTGGTCATTGTGGATGAACAGCACCGGTTCGGCGTGCACCAGCGCCTTGCGCTGCGTGGAAAAGGTGTAGGCGGTGCCCTTGCTCCGCATCAGTTGATCATGACCGCTACGCCCATACCGCGCACTTTGGCCATGAGCGCCTACGCTGACCTTGATACTTCGGTCATCGACGAGCTACCTCCGGGCCGAAAGCCGATTGAGACCATTGTGATTCCGGACGGCCGCCGGGAAGATGTGATTGAGCGGGTGCGCAGCGCTTGCACAGAAGGACGCCAGGCTTTCTGGGTGTGTACGCTTATCGAAGAATCCGAAGTATTGCAGTGCCAAGCGGCAGAGGTGACTGCCCGGGAGTTGTCGGAGCGGTTATCGGGGCTGAAAACGGGGCTGGTTCACGGGCGCCTTAAATCGGCAGACAAAGCTGCAGTGATGGAGCGGTTCAAGCAAGGAGAGCTGGATCTTCTGGTCGCGACTACTGTGATTGAAGTAGGCGTGGATGTGCCCAATGCCTCGCTGATCATTATTGAAAACCCCGAGCGCCTGGGGCTTGCCCAGCTTCATCAATTGCGGGGCAGGGTAGGACGGGGTGAGCAGGCCAGCTTTTGCGTACTCATGTATCATCCTCCTCTGTCTGCCAACGGGAAGGCGCGGCTGCAGGCACTGCGTGACAGCCAGGACGGATTTGTGATCGCTGAGAAAGACCTGGAAATACGGGGGCCTGGTGAAGTGCTAGGCACCCGACAAACTGGCATGATGCAGTTCCGTCTGGCAGACTTTGAGCGAGACAAAGGCTGGATTGAACCCGTGCGAGAGATGGCGCCAGGGCTTATGCAACACCCCCGGCTAGTGCAGGCCCTGATAAGACGTTGGTTGGGCGAAAAAATACGTTATGGTGATGTGTGAATCGGCTCTGTATTAACGTTTAGGCTCAAATCATGCCCTATACTGAAGACCCTGCGGCAGATTCTAAACGCCGGATGGCAAGCAGCAATACTCGGGAGAAGATGATGGAATTACCTGTCACGGTTCAGCAGGCTCTGGGCGACGCAGCCAAGGGCGTGTCGCTGAGAGATGCACGCCAGGCGAACAAGCACGAGCTGTTGCGGATGGTGTTGCTCAACGACGGGGAAGGCAACCTCCAAGCCATTTGCTGTAAAGAAGACCTGATTGATCTGGAACGGCTGAACAAGCAATTGGGGCGAGATTTTCGCCTTATGAAGCCCCGCGAACAGGTTCGCGTGAAAGAGCGCGCGGGGCTGAGGGAACTTCCAGCACTGCCTTCGCTTACAGGTTGGCCCACCATAGTGGATCGTCGGGTGGATGATTTACCCTCGGTAGCCCTGGAGCTAGGTGAGCAAAATCTGGCTATGGTAATGCCTGCTGAAGATTTTCGCGCGCTGACGGCAAATGCAGACCGTCGATCGTTTACCGTGGCGTCGGAAAACATAGCGGTAAATCTGGATGATCCTGACAATGACCGTAGCCAGCTGACTTTCGCGATCAAAAAGTTCACCAGCCTGCGCATTCAGCAGCGTCTGGAGGACACGCTGGAACTCCCACCGCTACCGGAAACAGCGCAACGCATCATTCACTTGCGGGTGAATCCGAATGCTGTCATGGGCGATCTGGTGGATATTGTTGAGAGCGATCCCAGCCTGGCCGCTCAGGTTGTCAGTTGGGCATCCTCTTCATTTTATGGGGCCGCAGGGCAAGTTTGCTCTGTACATGATGCAGTATCGAGAGTGCTCGGATTTGATATGGTCATGAACTTGGCCATGGGGTTGTCTCTCGGGCGTGCGCTCAAGCAACCCGGCGATCATCCGGATGGGCATGTGGATTACTGGCAGCAAGCCATCTGGCAAGCCCAGTCGGCCGGTATTCTGGCGAGCATGATGCCCCGTGGTGAACGCCCGATGTTTGGACTGGCTTACCTTGCAGGCCTGCTGCATAATTTTGGCTACCTTCTGCTGGCGCAGGTTTTTCCTCCCCATTTCAATTTGGTATGCCGCTCTCTGGAGGTGAACTCAGTTCTCGACTCTTCGGTAACAGAGCACTATCTCCTGGGTATTACCCGTGAACAAATCGCAGCCCAGCTTATGGAGAACTGGGGCATGCCGGATGAGGTTACTCTGGCGCTCAGGTATCAGAAAAATCGTGGTTATAAAGGCGCTAACAGTGTCTACGCCAGGCTTCTATGGTTGGGCAGACAACTATTAACAGCCAGGGGGATAGCCTTGGGCCCCAGCGAGCCCGTCGGGCAGGAGATTTATGACGAACTGGGTCTGAATCGTAAGCAGGTAGAAGATCAGTTTGATGAACTGGTTGCCAGTAAAGACAACATTATGGCTATGGCCGGCATGATGAATCAGTAACAAAAAAGCCGGCCTGGAAAAAGGCCGGCAAAGCTTCCGCTCATAGCAGAGTCGTCCGAACGTATCAGGAGAAACAAAGCAGGGCGGCAATCGATGCAGTAAAAACTCCCCGCCCTGATCTCAATCTAGACAAGATCCGCAAAAAGAAAAGGCGGTTGAGGGGGTGGGTTGAACCTGAGCGCCACGTCATTTTCTATATCTTGAGCAAGCTTCTGATATTGAATTGATAAAATTATTTTCGGCAGCCTTTCCTGTTACAAAAAGATACAAATCTGGGCGGTCATCAGAAGACGTGGTTTCGGATGGTGGTTGCGGCACGGCGTATTTCATCAGCATGGCGTTTTTCTACCGCAAACCGCTCCTTGTCCATTTTCTCCACAAAGCGCGCTTCCGTATCCTGGCGTGCCTGGTGAGTGGGCATATGGCGAAGCTGCTCATACACCTCCATAAATACCCGGAAAGGCGGCTTTTCCATAAGTTGGGGCGCAACATGATCGAGGAGGCCCTTAATGCGCAGGCAGGCTTCCGAGTATTCGACCTGATCTTCTTCTATGGCCCTGGCAATAACGCGGATACTGTCGATCATATCCTGACGCCGTTTCCTCTGAAAAGCTTCGGCCTTGTTCTGGCGCTTACGGTTTTCAGAAAGCGTGACCATTTGTCGCCGAATAAAGCCCAGCAGCGCAATGATGGCGATAGCGCCGCCAATAATGAGGCTCAATTGTAGCCATTGAGGCATCCTGTTCTCCCTGTTTCGTTCAGGCCGATATGCGTTGCTGTTTCGGCTGCCAGACTCTGACAGTTACCGACTGACCATTCAATACGGATGTACCAGCCACCGGATCTATATTCTGGTCACTCAATATGTCGTTGATACTCGCGCCGGCATGGGCAGACGCCGTGGACTGTATTGTGCCGTCGCGGTCATGACCCCAGCCATGGGGAATGGAAACAACGCCTGGCATCATGTCTTCGGTGACCTCCACAGGCAATACTACCTGACGATTTGCGGCGCTGATTTCGGCCTTGCAGCCCCCTTGAAGGCCAAGCCGGCCTGCATCGTGCGGGTGCACCAACAACGTACAGCGATCCTTGCCCTTCACCAGTCTCAGGCTGTTGTGCATCCATGAGTTATTGCTGCGTACATGGCGCCGGCCAATCAGCAGCAGTTCATCGGATGACTGCGGCGCTGAAAGCTGCTGATGGAGACGTTCTACGTCTTCCAGATAGCGACGTGGAGCCAGATTTATTTTCCCGTCCCGTGTGAACAGACGGTTGGGCAGCGCAGGTCGCAGAGCACCCAGATCAATCCCGCTGGGATTCTCCTTCAGACGCTTGAGGGAAAGTCCCTTGGGCAGCCCCTGCCATTGCGGATTAAGTGAGCTCAGCTTGGCGAGACCACGCAATGGGTGGTGTTTCGGGAGCAGGGCCATAATCAGGCTTGTAGCTGGCTCCAGCATCCCACGGGCTGGACCTGTATCGGTTCCATAGGGCCCGGTTCGAAGAAGCAGATCAATGATCGGATCAGGGCCTGCCTGCTTGAACGCCCGCCAGCCCAGCTCGGAACGGATTGGCAGTTTGCCTCCCTTGCGCAGCTTCTCCAGCCTGTGAGCCAGCTCTAGAAGAATTTGCCAGTCGTGCCGGCTGTCGGGGCCGCCATCAAACAATGCCTCGCTGTATTTGGATACGTTGCGAACTGCCAGCATGTTGAAGACGATGTCGTAGTGGCTGCGCTCAAGAGCTGCGGTCGGGGGCAGGATAATGTCCGCATGGCGAGTGGTCTCGTTGATGTAGTAATCCACCGACACCATAAAGTCCAGACCGCTCAGTGCCTCGTCCAGCCTGCGTCCGTTGGGGCTCGAAAGCACTGGATTACCGGCTACGGTCACAAAGGCGCGAACCTGCCCCTCGCCCGGAGTGAGTATTTCATCGGCCATGGTGCTGGCGGGGTACTCACCGGCAAACTCCGGCAACCCTTTTACGCGGCTATGGCGCTTGCCAAAATGCCCTCTCTGCCCGGACATCGCCCCCAGGGCGATCAGATCAATAGCGGGCTGCGTGAACATGACGCCGCCAACGGTATCCAGTTTTCCGGTCAGAATATTCAGGCAGTAAGCCAGCCAGGTAGTGATACTGCCAAACGTCTGGGTGCTGGTGCCCATGCGGGTATAGAGTGCTGCTTTGGGCGTGTTCGCCAGCTGATGCGCCAGGCTGCGTATGATCTGCGCTGAAATGCCAGTGCGTTCAGTAACGGCTTCGGGAGTGAAGGGAAGGGACGCCAGACGTAAAAGATCCAGGTCTTTGATCAGGTGTTCTGCAGGCCCTGGGTTAATGAGCTCATCTTTAAACAGGGCATTCACCATTGCCATCAGCAGGAACGCGTCGGTACCGGGACGAATGAAATGAAATTCGTCGGCCTGCTTTGCGGTTTCCGTGCGCCGTGGATCCACCACAATCATTTTTCCATTGCGTTGCTTGAGGGCTTTCAGCCGGCCGCGGAAGTCCGGCACGGTCATCAGGCTGCCGTTAGACGCCATGGGATTGCCGCCAATACAAATAAACAGATCGGTGTTGTCGATATCCGGGATAGGAAACAGAACCTGATGGCCGAACATCTCCAGGCTCGCAAGCATGTGCGGTAGCTGATCGTTGGACGTTGCTGAAAAACGGTTCTGGGTTCCAACGGCATGCAGAAACGGCATGGTGGCGATTAGTGAGCCGTGGTTGTGCACATTAGGGTTGCCAAGATACACACCAATGCTGTTACGACCGTGGGCGGTGCGGGTGCCGTGGAGCTTTTCGGCAACCGTCCTGAAAGCCTCGTCCCACTCGATCTCCTGCCATCCGGTAGACGTTTTGCGAACTGGCTTGCGCAACCGCTCCGGGTCTTCATGAAGGTCCTGCAGGGCGACTGCCTTGGGGCAAATGTGGCCATGGCTCAACGGGTCGTTGTCATCTCCGCGAATGGCTGCAATCTGGCCCCCTTTCACTTCGACGGCAACGCCGCACATGGCTTCGCATAAATGACAGGTGCGGTAATGGGTGCCGTTTTCCATGAAAATCTCTCCTGATGTTTTTTGTTGTGACAGGTTGGGTTTCATTGTGCAACCAGATTAGCAGGAAAACGTTAGTGGTGGGAATTTATGGGGAGTGTTTTGGGTATAAAAAAGGCCAGTCTGGAGACTGGCCTGAAGAGCGCAGCAGCGGGCCTACTGCTCTGCGGGGAGATCCTTTACAGGATTTGTTACGAAGTTGAGGTATGTTCCACCAATCGGGATTTCCAGAGGTAGGTTGATGGTCAATGCCCCTGCGAAAATCTTTGCGGTTACAGCAATATTGACCAGATTCTTATTTCGCTGTTCAATCTGCATGCGGCCATCGTCGAAGAAGGTTATGTCGCCTTCCAGATCAAAGTAAAACTCGCGTGCGTACAAGTCGTGAGTGCCCCCCAGCGGGATCACCATATCCGGCGCATCCAGCATTAGCTCCGCTTTGGTCTTGAACACCGGCTGCCCCTTATCCCCCTCAACAATTGCACCTGGGATGAGCTGGTTACGTGCGCAGCCTGCCGTACCCTCACAACTTGGGTCTTCTGCATAGCGCATGCGAATGACCTGTGTATTCGTAATAGACTCTTCCTGCAAGGTAAGAACATTTACAAATACGCTGACAGAGCTGGTTGCAAGTAGCGCTGGGTAAAGGTTTACAAGAATGGCGTCTTCTCCCTCGTAAGTCCCAGGGCCTACCACCTCAGTGTTGAGGGCGTAAGTCTGGTAAATGAACTTGTTTTTCGGGCATGTTTGATTGGTTTTGCATCCTACTCTCGCGTCAAAGACGCCGGCTTTATTATCTACTACGGCAAGTTTGGTCGAGTTAGCGGAAGGGGCCCAACCATCTGCGTCGCTGCCCTCATGATCAAAGGGCTCCAGGCAGTTGGCGCCTGGACTGTCATTCGAATTGCAGTCAGTCCGGAAGTTGGCATTGGTATCGCGGATAGGCAGGTTTCTTAGTGGTGTAAACACAGAATTCTGCGCCGCTATGCCTTTGAAATAGATGACCAACGAGTTGTCGCCACTGCCCCCTCCATTCAGGCCTTCGAGCAGGTCGGCCTTCAGAGCGAGTTCGTTCACTCCACAGATCGATGTCGGGTTTTCCTGATCGCAATCCGGCGTGCCCCTGTCAGCTTTCATGGTGTAGCGGTAAAATGAATCGGGCTCCCACGGCTGATCGGGGAAGAAACGAACGCGCTGGTCATTTTTTTCCAGGCGCCCGGACACAGTCTCAATCGGGGTTTTATCTACGTTGACCTTCTCGACGACAAAGGTTTCTTCAGAGCGGATTGAGCTGAGTTTCATCGGTTGTGAGAAAACCACAACAATAGGCCGGTCTTCTGGCATCTCTGACACGGGGAGTACGTCACCAGCCTGCTGGTTGCCGGACGTTGCGTCCCAACACTGACCATGGATTCCTGCCGCAAGGTCAATGTCGTCGTCTGTCGTCTCACAGGGGAAGCCCGGGTAGGTTGTTAGCGCCAGTGGTGGAGCACCCGAGGTATCAGCTGCGGAGTCCAGTGTGAACGTAAGCAGCCCGGGTTGTATTGCAACGGGATTTCCTGCCAAATCTGTTACGCCATCCACGTTCACAGCGTATTCAACACCAGGCTTCAGCCCGCCTTCGGGATTGAGGATCAGTGCGGTTCCATCGAGCCGTGTATTCACATCGGCAACGGCTGTTCCGCTTTCAGTTAGCGTAACACCGGTTATTGAGGCTGGATCCAATGGCTCATCAAAGAACAGGATGACCGGGTCGCCAGGGCGGTGCATGGATTGCCTCGTGGCGGGAATTGCGTCAGGCGCACCAGGCGTCCAGCTCACCAGCTCCGGGGCTATGCCGTCCAGTTCACGATCCAGCTCTGCATCAAGAGCGGACTCTACATCGGTGGCAGCTTGAAGATGAAAGGCGATGGTGGAGTTTGTGTATTCCTGCCCGAGCAGGTTGGGTTCAACCATGCCAATGGCATCGATAGTGAGTACGCCATCTTTTACGATTGCGATCCCGCGCAGCTCTACGCCCATCAGGTCCTGAGACAGAGCAGCGTTAGGCTGAGCTTCCTCTGTGTTCATAGAAACATCCATGAACAAGGTAATCTGTCGCGGAACGTTGATATCATCGGTATACGGGTTCGGGCTCAGGTAACCGGAGGCATCGGAGAGCATCGTAACCTTGATGTCGCCTGTCGTCTGAAGCATGCCGGTTGCGGCATCCAGAACGGGCACCTTTCCGCCCACGAGAACATCCACGCTGGTACTACGGAGAATGCTGCCCCTTGCTATACGCAGAGGTAAAGCTTCATTTGCTTCAAATGACGGTGCGAATGCCAGCTCGGCAAACAGATCGCCGGTCTGCTGGGAAGGCCCAGCAGTACCCTGAAGAACGGAGGTGAGTGTGACTCCGTTAATGATCTGATCGTTAAGAATGGAACGGGTCACGCTCTCTTCTGGCTCGCCCGCGGCCAGTCCCGAATCCATCGCGCTTTGCTTCAAAACAACTGTCGGACCGGTAGCTCTGGGGGTAAAGCTCAAATCCTGAGTAAGCCGGTTATCTTCGGCAGAATTGGTCAGACTTGCCAGATTGGTGAATTTGAGCGTGTAGGTTTCACCACTGTTAAGGACGTCTTGCTTGCTCCCGCACTGTTGGGGATCGGGTGTCACACAAGGATCAACCGTAATGCGGTTGCCTTTAACCAGAATGGTTGCGGGCACAGGCTGATCATTCTGGTCCAGCATTTCAATTGAACCGCCAAGCTCTTTCCAGTCCGGGTGTACCGGCTGAGTCATGGCAAAACGGAACGTGGAAAAGTTCAGAGCCTGAAAGCTCTTGTCGCTTTGGTCATCATCGGCGGGCACCTTCCAGGCAACACCAAAACTGGTTGAGGTATTTGCCAGACCTGCAGACATGGAAAAACTGCCCCGCGTCTGGAACTGTATGCCGGGGTCACCGACGCCGTTGGGCGTATTGATCATGCGCCCACCTTCAGCCTGAAGAGGCTCGTTAAAGGCGACCGAGTACTCTGATGCGCTGCTCAGCGCGCTGTTTGTAGTCAGCTTCAGGCTTCGGCCATCGTCAACCACTTCTATGTCGAACGGTATGGCCGTGCCATCTGATTCCACGCTGATTTTGTTTGGCAGATCCGTTGTCTTTTCAGTTATCGCGTGCGAAAACCGAAGAATAATATCTGCTTTGGGGCTGACATCTGCTTGCCCGTCCGCCGGGTATGAGTAAATTACCGAGCCGGGCGTGGTTTTCTGGTTTATGGTCTGTTCATCGCCGCCACAGGCTGCAAGCAGCAGGGCGGGAATCAGTGCCAGGGTCTTGTTGTACTTCATGGCAAACCTCTCCTCAGAACTTCAGGGTAACTGAGCCGCTGATGACGTGGACGTCACCGTCTGCTGTTACGTTGGTTTCAGCGCCATCAAAGTCCACCAGAGTAAAGTCGCGTTCCTGTAAGTGCTGGTACTGATAGCCAAGATCCAAACGAATGGGGTAAGCGAGCAGACGAGTGCGGTCGTAGGTGGCGCTCAGGCCCAGGCCAACCACAATTTTGTCGGTATCCAGGTAGTTGATTTCGGGATTGCGGGTAGACTTCAGCGGTGACTCCTCATAGGCAAGGCCGCCGCGAATCGAAAAGTTTTTGTTGAGGTCAAACTCAGCACCGATGCGCGGGATCAGCGTGTCGTCAAACTGTATACGGCTGGCAGCGGCCAGAGTTGACTGATCCTTGATTGTGTCGCTGGTGAACTCGTTCGACAGTTCAGACCAGTTCTGTTGTTCAATGCTTCCGCCAATACGCCAGTTTTCGCCTTTGTACTGTGCACCAACGCCGAATGTCTCCGGTTGGAATGAGTCGATGGTGGACACTGCGAGGCTAAGGCCTGGGTCGGGAATGGTCTGGATAACGGTGATATTGGAATCTACGGTTGTAGAAGCCGACGACTTGGTGCGATAGGTAAATGCGGTCTCCCAGCCTTGCAGGAAACAGCTGCTTTCGGGGCAGAAGGTGCTTCCGAGATCAATTGTGGTGCCAAGAATTGTTTTAATCTGGGGTTGGGCATTTACTGCCAGACGCTCGCGGCTTGTTTCGCCACCAAGAGTCGAGACCGCATCCAATTTAGCGGTAGCGTCCAGAGTTATACGGGCTGAAGCACCAACCGAAATCCCCCTCCAGATCGGCGTAGCCCCGCCGAGGTTCAGGAATAATGGCTCTTTACCATACTGCAGAAACTGGCCATTGGCTGATGTCTGTGAATCGAACGCCAGCATCTCTTTACCGTACTTTTCCACACCGGCAATGAAGCCCAGGTAAATAGGGTGATCAAAACGCGTAAGGGACCCCAGGTTGGTTTTCATGCCGATCAGAACGTGTTGGCTGGGAGAGCTGGAAACCACGTCCCCATTGGCATTCGGGTTTGCCGATCGCAGCTTCTGCTCGGCGTGCAAGATGCCTGTTGTCAATTCACCGCGCTCATCCCGAGTCAATGAAGCCGGGTTGTAGTAAGTGGCGGAAACCTGATCATTGAACATCGAGAGTGATTGAGCGGTGGCAACGTCTATGGGCATTACGCCATAGGTTGTACCGATGTTGCCCATGCTGGCTGAGGCAGACATCGACAAGCCTGAGGATACTACTGCAACCGCAAGGGTCAGCGCCCGTACTGAAAACCGGGAGGTGGGAACCATTGATACACTCCATTATCTCGTTGTTTTTATACTTACAGCGTTACTCAGTTCCCCAAGAAGGGGTTCCAGACCCGGCTGCTACATTCGTTCACACGGGAGTGTACGAGCCTTGTCCTTTTAGGACGTTGGCATTTTTGACACGGTATCGTGTCGGAATGACCATGTATGGTCCGATTTCACAAAAAACACTTTTAATACAAGGTGCTACCAAGAATATTAAATTTAGACTTTGCTCGAAGACGTGTAGGCGAGGATTGTGATCCGCGGGCCAGCTTCAGGAGGAAAAGAGGAAAAGAAGGAGGGGTAGAAGGAGAAAGCGTACCCCGCAGGCAGCTGCAGGATACGCTGAAACTCATCGGACTCAGCTTGCCATTGAAGCTTCATAATCGCGGATCATACCGCAAAGCTGATCTTTCAGGCTCAGCCGCTTTTTCTTCTGCTCATCCAGGTACTCATCTGAAGTGGTCTCGACACCCTGTTCAATGCGGTGCACCTCATGATCAGTATCATGATAGGTTTCGAAAAGCTTCGCAAAATGCTGATCCGTCGTTTTCAGTTTATGGATGGTGTCTTTAGACTCTGGCAGTTCATGTAGAAGATCGTGTTTTTCGAGTGACATTCGTCAGTACTCCTGGGATGTATCAGCGTGTTGCTCAATTCCAGTTTAAGCCGTTTCGCATCGACATGCTTGATCCTCGTCAATGTGTCCGGAATTCAAGTGGGCTGGCTGAAATGGCATTCTTGAAAGGGGAGAGAGCTCTCCCCCTTGTTTTGAGATGCTCGGTGAAGCTTAGTTTTCCCGAGACTCGATCTTGCCGTCTTTATCCGAGATGACAATCTCTACGCGGCGGTTCTGTTGCCGGCCAGCGGAGGTGTCATTATTAGCCACAGGATATTGCTCACCGTAGCCTCTGGTTTCTACACGGCGGCGTTCAACGCCCTGAGAGACGAGTTCATCCCGTACAGCCTGGGCCCGGCGCTCCGACAGCTTCTGGTTATAAGATTCATCACCGGTGCTATCGGTATAGCCTTCCACGCTGACCCTCCGGTCTTCATACTCCCTCATGAATTGCGCGAGGCGACCTATGGTTTGCTCCCCTGATGATTTCAGATCGGCTTTATTAAGGTCGAAGAGGACATCACCTAGAGTCAGAACCATGCCACGGTCAGTTTTCTCAGCTTGCAGCTCCTCCATTCTCTTGCGCAGCATTTCAGCTTCTTTTTGGGCCCGATCGGCCTCCCCAGAGCGTTTGTCCAGCATTAACTCACGGCGACGCTCTTCAGCTGAATCGATCTGCTTTTGCAGTCTTGCACGCTCACCCTGCTCACTTGCGATCTGCGCGTGGCGATTCGCCAAGTATGCCGCATGATCTATGCGAACCGTGTCCTTGCCGTCATCGAGCAATGATTCAGCGCGATTCAGCTGATCCCTTGCACTGCGAAGCTGACGATCGCCACTGCGGGCGACATCCGGGTCGTCTTTGATTTTAGCGTAAGAGGCGCGGGCCTCATTTAGCATCGCGTTGTCTGGCGGTGTTGAGGCGCAGCCGGCAAGTATTACTGACAAGCCCATAGCCATGCCCAGTGTTATGTTGCTTTTTTTCATAACAGTCTCCTTTCCAGATGTGGCAATTACTGGTCTTGATTGATTTGCTTGCGCATCGACTCAATGTTTCGATTGACCTCCTCAACGGCCAAGCTCGCTTTTGCCGTATCAGCGCGCGCGCCTGCCAGTTGGGCATCGACGGAGGCCTGCTGCAGAAGGCGCTCGGCTTCAACAAACTTCTCTTGGTCGATCAGGTTTTTCGCGTCCGCGACCTTATTCTGCGCATTATTCAGAAGCACCGGTTCAAACTCTCGGGCATCCGCCGCGACGGCTTGTTGCAGGGAAGTCTCAGCGGACTGAAGATCTGAATCCGGCCGCTCGCCAGGACTGGCACAGCCACCGAGTGTAAGAGCGATGGCGGTAACGCCAGCGGTGTATAACATCGACTTATGCTTATTCATGCACGATCTCCTTTCAGCGGTATATAAGCTTTGCAGGAACGAGTTGTTAGTAAAAAATATCCTGTCGTCAGGATTGACGGACCCCAGTGAACGGCGAGATATACCGTAAAACTATAGGGTGCCAAGCGCACCTGACTTTAAGCTTAGCAGGCAGTTCGCAATCAACCATGACGGATTCGCAACAAATCCGGGTGGGAGGCCTGTGCAACGCTGCGACACGATGGTTTTCGCGACATGTAAGTAACTGAAATATATAGAGCAGGTTGATTACTAGCGTAGTGAACAAGCTGTCATAGGGGATGTGGTGTGACAAAAGTCGGGGCTATGCCGGGCGCCAAGCGCAGCTGACGAGACATTTTTCAAGTAATGGTGGGCCCACCTGGACTCGAACCAGGGACCAAAGGATTATGAGTCCTCTGCTCTAACCAACTGAGCTATAGGCCCGTTCAGCGAACGCTGTCAGGAATGTGTTTCCTGTGAGGGAAACAAAGCGGGCGCCATTATACCGGGGAGGTGCGGCGCCCGCTACTGTTGTGGTGCTTATCCGTTGCCCTGATCGTCAATAAAGCCACGCAGGTGATCGGAGCGGGAAGGGTGGCGCAATTTGCGCAGGGCCTTGGCTTCGATCTGACGGATGCGCTCACGGGTTACATCGAACTGTTTACCAACTTCTTCCAGCGTGTGATCGGTGTTCATCTCTATACCGAAACGCATACGCAGTACCTTGGACTCACGTGCAGTGAGGCCTGCCAGAACGGAGCGAGTAGCCTCGCGCAAACCTTCTGCGGTTGCGGAATCCACCGGCGAGAGCGCCTGGATATCTTCGATGAAGTCCCCCAGATGGCTGTCTTCATCATCACCGATCGGCGTCTCCATGGAGATCGGCTCTTTGGCGATCTTCAGTACCTTGCGAATTTTATCTTCAGGCATCTCCATACGCTCGCCCAGTTCTTCCGGAGTGGGTTCACGGCCCATTTCCTGAAGCATCTGGCGGGAAATCCGGTTGAGCTTGTTGATGGTTTCAATCATGTGCACCGGAATACGGATGGTGCGCGCCTGATCCGCAATAGAGCGGGTTATGGCCTGACGAATCCACCAGGTGGCATAAGTAGAGAACTTGTAGCCACGACGGTACTCAAACTTGTCGACGGCCTTCATCAGGCCGATGTTGCCTTCCTGGATCAGATCGAGGAACTGCAGGCCGCGGTTGGTGTACTTTTTGGCGATTGAAATAACCAGGCGCAGGTTGGCCTCAACCATTTCTTTCTTGGCGCGACGAGCTCTCGCTTCTCCAATGGATACGCGACGGTTGATTTCCTTGATGTCGACAACAGCCAAGGCTACTTCAGTTTGCACATTCTGTATGCGTCTCTGAAGCCGGACGATTTCATCAATACGCTCGCCCACTGCTGCAGCGTAGGGTTTTTTGCTTTTGATGATTTTGTCGGCCCATTCCTGATTTGCTTCATTGCCCGGGAATGATTTGATGAAATCTTTACGCGGCATTTTGCATTCGCGGACACAGATCTTCAGAATTGCCCGCTCATTTTGGCGTACCAGGTCATTAGTAGAGCGCACTACGTTGACCAGCTCATCGAAAGCTTTGTTGTTTAGCTTGAACGGCGCAAAAACCTTGCCCAGTTCGTTAAGTGCGGTTTGGGTTTTCTTGTCAGCGCGGCCATGCTTTGCCAATAATTCTTCTGCGACTGACAGCTTTTCCCTGAGAAGCTCGAAGCGCAGGCGGGTCTCTTCGGGATCTGGTCCGCTCTCGGGCTCTTCTTCCTCTTCGTCTGAACCGTCTTCGGATTTGCTGTCGGCTGCTACCTCGGGCTTGGCGGGCTCTTCCGGCATGAAAGGCTCAGCGCCGTCGGGGTCGAGAAAACCGGTTACGATGTCGGTGATGCGGCCTTCGTTCTCGATGATGCGGTCGTAGGCCTGGATAACAGTGCCAGCGGTGCCTGGGAAGTGAGCAACGGCTGCCATGACATCACGGATGCCCTCTTCGATGCGTTTGGCGATGACAATTTCGCCTTCACGAGTTAGCAGCTCCACGGTACCCATTTCGCGCATGTACATGCGCACTGGATCGGTGGTGCGGCCGGCGTCGGATTCCACGGCGGCGAGAGCGGCGGCGGCTTCAGCAGCGGCGGCTTCGTCGGCGGTGGAGTCACCGTCGGTCATCAGCAGGGTATCGGCATCCGGCGCCACTTCAGATACCTGGATGCCCATATCGTTGATCATGCGAATGATGTCTTCGACCTGATCTGGATCGGCAATGTCTTCCGGGAGGTGGTCGTTCACCTCGGCGTAAGTCAGGTAGCCTTGTTCCTTGCCTCGTGCGATGAGGTCCTTCAAACGTGATTTCTGCGAATTGCCTGACATAGACACCCTGTGAACTCGCTTAAATAAAGAGAAAATGAGACAGTCATTATAGCTGTCGCTCAAATGCACTGCCACCGAATGGTTAGATGGTGATCAATGCGCCAAGTTTCAAGTGCTGTTAATCCGGGGTTCCCCCGCTGAGCTCTCGCAGCTGCTGCCGTTCCTCGGCGGTAAGGTTTGCGAAGTTGCGTAATAGTGTAGCCAGCTTTTGCTGCCTTGTTGCTTCTTCATTCGGGCTCAGCATCTCTCGTGCTGCGGCCAGAGTGCTTTCCCGTGCAGGGATGTGCTCAATGCCGTCGAACAGATGGTAGAACCGTTCACGCGCCTGGTTGTTCAGAGCCAGTGTTGTTATCAGTGCTTTCCGATTCCGGATTTCGTGCTCCAGAATAAAACCTGCGAAATTCCCGGCCTGATTATACTGGCGGGAATGTCGGGCCAGTTCGGTGACCTCGCTCGCCATGTCTGGCGCCTCTAGTAGTGCCAGGCACAGAATGCTGTCTTTGCTCAGCTTTACGTCGATACGCTCTTCGGTGACACGATCCCGCCGCTCACCCTTCCACTTGCCCCACTGCTGGGGCTGGCGGTTCTGCCACTGATTACGGCCCCCACACAGACGCAGCATTTCGTGCCACATGGCATCCCGCAGGGTGCTTCTGGGCATCTTGTTCAGCAGCGGCTCTGCTCTGGCTCTGAGCTCGCCACGATGTTCCGGCAACTGCAGATCCAGGCCCGCGCTCTGGCGGTCAAAAAGATACCGGGAGAGCGGGGTGGCGCCATCAATGCGTTTCTGAAACGCTTCGGGGCCTTCCTTGCGTATCAGCGTATCCGGATCTTCGCCGTCTGGAAGCATTAAAAACTGCAGATGCAGCCCGTCTGCCATAAGTTCGAGAGCGTTATCCATCGCCCGATCAGCCGCTTTAAACCCTGCCTGGTCACCGTCAAAGCAGAACACTATGTGCCGTACCTGTCTTAGCAGAGCGGTCAGGCTGTCCTGATTTGTTGCTGTGCCCAAGGTCGCGACGGCGTAGTGAATGCCGTGCTGGGCAAGCGCAATCACATCCATGTAGCCTTCTACTATGAGCAGCTTGTCGAGCTGTCTCAGTGCCTGCTTTGCTTCAAACAGGCCGTATATTTCCCGGCTTTTGTGAAATACATCCGACTCGGGGGAGTTGATGTATTTGGCCTTGTCATCGCCGAGCGTCCGTCCGCCAAAGGCTATGGTTTTGCCCCGGCTATTGCGAATCGGGAACATAACCCGATTGCGGAAAAGGTCCCGTGGGCGGCCATATTTGTCAGAAACAGTGCCGGTTTCAATCAGCGGTCCCTGCAGGTCCTTGTTCGCGGCGTCGAACAGGGAAGTGCCTGCTGCTGGCGCATAGCCCACCATGTATTGCTGGATAATACTGTCATCCAACCCCCGCTGTTTAAGGTAGTCGCGGGCATAGGTGCCCTGCTGGCTATCGAGCGAGGACTGGTAAAAGCGGCTGGCAAAGTCCAGCGCATCTGTCAGCGTTCGCGCCTGCTGGATTTCCTGCTTGGCAGCCTGGTCGTAGGGCACTTCCAATCCGGCCCTGCGTGCCAGCTCTTCGACAGCCTCCGTAAAACCCAGGCCCTCAAACTCACGCACAAAACTGATGGCATCGCCATGCACGCCGCACCCAAAACAATGATAGAAGCCTTTATCCGGCCTTACGTTGAATGACGGCGTTTTTTCATCGTGAAACGGGCAGCATGCTTTGTAATTGGCGCCGGCCTTCTTGAGTGTAATTCGCGAGCCGACCAGCTCTGCCAGATCTACCCGGTCGAGCAGGTCTTCAACAAAGCGTTGGGGGATCAGTCCGCTCATAGTGGCTCCACATCAGGCCGGCTACATGCTAGGGCCAATAGCCAAAAATGCCGCCGAAGCCAGGCCCCGGCGGCATTTTATGGTCGCTCTGTGCAGCCTGTGGCTGTACAGGCAATCAGTGCTTTGCAGTCAAGCGGCGTCTGCGGTAACTCAGTACAGGCGCTCGAACTTGCGCTGTTCCCGCTGAAGCTTCTTGAGATGGCGCTTAACGGCAGCGGCTGCTTTGCGCTTGCGAACGGCAGTCGGCTTCTCATAATGCTCACGGCGACGTACTTCTGAGAGTACACCCGCTTTTTCGCAGGAACGCTTGAAGCGACGCAGTGCTACGTCAAACGGTTCATTCTCTTTCAGTTTAACAGCTGGCATTCGACAATCACCTACCTGATAGATTTGGTTTCATTTAGATGCGCGTCTGGCAGTGCCAGACTGGCTCGATCCCTGATCGGATTGGCTAAAACTCGACCAGTTCGTAATTTAGGGCGGCAATGATAGCGCCTGAATCGTGGCAAGGTCAATGTTTGTTGGATGAAAGTGCCAGTGAGTTTCGGGTTTCTGCTAAAATGCACACCGATTATCCATTTACGCCAACCGATGTGGCCAGATTGTATGCTGATCCTGGGTATTGAGACTTCCTGTGATGAAACCGGCGTTGCCTTGTTTGACACCGATAAGGGGCTGTTAAGTCACGCGCTGTTCAGCCAGGTTGACCTGCACGCCGATTATGGCGGTGTGGTGCCGGAGCTGGCATCACGTGATCATGTTCGCAAGCTGCTGCCCCTCTGTGATCAGGTGCTCTCAGACGCCGGCCGGGCTCGTAAGGATATTGAGGGTGTCGCTTATACTGCGGGCCCGGGCCTGATCGGGGCACTTATGGTGGGTGGTTCGGTTGCCCATGCCTTGGGGCTTGCCCTTGGTATACCGGTGCTTGGCGTGCACCACATGGAGGGCCATCTGTTGGCACCCATGCTTGAAGATAATCCGCCAGCATTTCCGTTCGTGGCCCTGCTCGTTTCGGGCGGGCATACACAGTTGGTAAGCGTGGATGGCATTGGCGAATACCAGATGCTCGGTGAGTCCTTAGACGATGCAGCCGGCGAAGCGTTCGACAAAACCGCCAAGATGCTGGGGCTGGATTATCCCGGCGGCCCCCGGGTAGCCGCGCTGGCCGAAAAAGGTGTGCCGGGCCGATACCGGTTTCCCCGGCCGATGACGGACCGGCCTGGCCTGGATTTCAGCTTTAGTGGTCTGAAAACCTATACTCTCAACACGGTCAATGCCGAAAGAAAATCAACGGATGGGCTGAGTGATCAGGTGCGCGCGGATATAGCTCTTGCCTTTGAAACGGCTGCAGTGGAAACCCTCGTGATCAAATGTCGTCGGGCGCTTGAGCAGGCAGGCTCTCACCGCTTGGTGATTGCGGGAGGGGTCAGCGCCAACAAAAGATTGCGCGCAGGTCTTGAAAAGATGGCGGCAAAACTGCACGCCCAGGTGTTTTATGCTCGGCCGGAGTTTTGTACGGATAACGGAGCGATGATCGCCTACGCCGGTGCCCAGCGCATGAAGGCGGGTCAACGCGATGGTGAGCGGATTGTGGCGGTGCCCCGGTGGCCGATGAATACGCTGCCGCCTCTCACGGAGGCACGGGTGACGGGACTTGTCGACTGAGCTAGAGGCCGATTTCCCGCCCCTGGGCGAGCCGTATCAGATTGTTGCGGTGGCGGACGACAATGAGAATCGCCAGCAAGCCGAACATGGGAAGGTTTTCCGGTTCAATAAACGCGCTGATGGCGGGTCCGCTGATGATGGCTATCACAGATGCCAGTGCGGAGATCCGCCAGCGCCATAGTACCAGTAGCCACAGAACGGCCATTGCGAGCGTGGTTGCCGGTGCCAGCGCCAGACCTGCACCGAGGGCAGTTGCCACGCCTTTGCCCCCTTTGAACCGGTAGAATGCCGGAATCATGTGCCCGGTAACGGCGAATAATGCGACCATTGCCTGAACCAGGGCAGATAGCCCTGCGTTGTGTGCGAGCCACACGGGCAGCCAGCCTTTTGCCGCATCCAGAGCCAGGGTGATCAGCGCGGGGAGCCAGCCGCCGGTTCGGTATACGTTGGTTGCCCCCGGATTCCCCGAGCCCTGTGCCCGAGGGTCGGGCAGCCCCCAAAGCCGGCAAACCGGCAGTGCAAACAGCACCGAGCCGGCCAGATAGGCAGCCATACACAACAGAACAGTTACTACTGGGTCACTCAGGGCCATTTTGCGAGCTCGGAGACAAAGACGTATCAAGGTAATGTGTGCGAAAATACCGGCCCTCAATTTGCAGGCCTATGTGGTTACAGTATCCGCAGTCTGTACGTTATTCAATCAGCAGTGTGTGGGATCATCCCGGGAGCCCCCTTGGCAGACAGCGTATTGATCGAAGGCCTGGTTGTAGAGACCGTGGTGGGTGTGTACGACTGGGAGCGCGAAGTAACCCAGACACTGCTTGTGGATCTTGAGATGGCCTGGGATAACCGCGCTCCGGGCGCGTCTGATGATGTGGCGGATGCCCTCGATTACGCATCGGTCAGTGAGCGCACCGAGCGGTGCTTGAAAGAGCTCAGGCCAAAGCTGCTTGAGCACGGTGCGGAGGTTCTGGCGGAAGTTCTGCAGCGGGAGTTCGGTGTTGACTGGCTTCGGCTGACGCTGCGCAAGCCGGGAGCCATGCCCGCAGCCCGGTCTGTGGGTGTCTGCATTGAAAGGTCTGCCAGGAAAGGAGAGCTCGATAATGGCTGATCAGATTCCGGTTTATATCAGTATTGGCAGTAATATCGACAGGGAACGTTATGTGCGAGCGTCTTTGGACGCCTTGGCGGGTTGGTTTGGTGAGCTGGACATTTCTCCGGTTTATGAAAGTGAAGCCGTAGGATTTGACGGCTCGCCGTTTCTGAATCTGGTTGTCGGTGTTCAGACCCATCTTTCTGTGGGCGAGCTGTCACAGCACTTCAAGCAACTGGAAGCAGAAAACGGCCGGCGCCGGGAAGCTCCGAAATTCAGCGCAAGAACGCTGGATCTCGATATTCTGACTTACGGAGAGGCGGTAGGCCGGATGGACGGTGTGGAATTGCCCAGAGGCGAGATTCTCAAGAACGCTTTTGTGCTGCGCCCTCTGGCAGATATTGCGCCGGCAGTGAAGCATCCTGTGTGCCGGAAGAGTTACCTTGAGCTCTGGCAGGCGTACAACACCGGCCAGAAACTGTGGCCGGTGGATTTCAGCTGGCAGGGGCGAGTGATTTCAAAGGCGGTTTGCTGAGCGGAACAGCTCAATAAGATGATCCGTAGCGCTGTCACTTACTTCGCCCGCTTTGTCCGAATCCAGCAGCCTTGGCAGAATGTTTTCGCCCAGTTTTTTGCCCAGCTCAACGCCCCACTGATCAAACGAATCAACGTCCCATATAACGCCTTGAACAAAGGTGCGGTGTTCGTAAAGCGCAATCAGTGCACCGACAGTTTCTGGCGTTACCTTTTTCATCATCAGGGTGTTGCTGGGCTGATTCCCCGGGATCACCTTGTGAGGCGCCAGTCGTTCAATCTCCGTTTCGGTCATGCCGCTGGATGCCAGTTCGGCTCTGGCGTCTTCCAGTGTTTTTCCGGTCATCATCGCGCGGGACTGGCCCAGGCAGTTGGCAAAAAGATCGGCGTGGTGTGTCGCGACTGGGTTATGGGTTTGCAAGGGGATGATGAAGTCCGCCGAAATCAACCGGGTGCCCTGGTGAATCAGTTGATGGTATGCGTGTTGGCCATTGGCGCCGACCCCACCCCAGATCACGGGCCCTGAATGGTATTCCAGGGCTTCCCCCTGCTGATTGACCCGTTTACCGCTGCTTTCCATATCCAGTTGCTGCAGGTGATCCGGCAAGCTGCGGAGGTAGCGGTCGTATGGCAGTATGGCGTGGGTTTCCGCGCCCCAGAAATTGTTGTACCAGATGCCCAGCATGGCCATGACAACAGGCAGGTTCTTTTCCAGAGGTGCATCGCGGAAGTGGGTGTCCATGGCGTGGGCTCCGGCGAGCAGTGCCCGGAAGTTGTCCATGCCGATCGTCAGTGCGACAGGTAGCCCGATAGCCGACCAGAGAGAATAGCGCCCGCCTACCCAGTCCCACATCGGGAATACGTTGTCAGGATCAATGCCAAATTTTTGCGCGGCAGTCTTATTGGCAGTGACGGCCATAAAGTGACTGGCAACCGCTTGCTCATTACCGCTGCGCTCAATGAACCATGTCCGGGCAACTTTGCTGTTTTCCAGAGTTTCCCGAGTGGAAAAGGATTTTGACTGAACCAGGAAAAGCGTGGTTTCAGGGTTTACTCTCGCCAGCGTTTCGCAGATTTCCGTGCCATCAATGTTTGCCACGTAGTGGCATCGAAGGCCCGAGACCCGGTACGGCTGCAGTGCCTCGGTCACCAGTTTGGGGCCCAGAAAGGAGCCGCCGATGCCAATGCTGACCACGTCGGTAAACGCCTTGCCGGTATAACCGATGCGTGACTGGCTCAGCACCTCCTGCACGAAAGTGTCCATGCGGGCCAGCGTTGCGCTGACTTCCGCAATCACGTCCTCACCATCGATCACAATGGTGTCAGTCCCGGGGTTGCGCAGCGCGGTGTGCAGTGCTGGGCGGTTTTCGGTAACGTTCACCTTGTCTCCGCGAAGCAGGGCAGCTCTGCGTTCTTCCAGCTTGCAACTGCGAGCCAGAGCCATCAGTGCCTCGAACACATCATCCGTAAGTCGGTTTCTGGAGAAGTCCAGTGACAAGCCGGCACCGTCAATGAAATAACGCTTTGCTCTTTCCGGGTCGTCCGCAAAGAGTGCCTTCATGGGGCGGCTTTTCAGGCCCTCCATGAAGGCTGCCAGCTTTTGCCATTCGGGTTTTGATGTCAGGGCGGTGTGTGGCGAGGTCATCAGAGAATCCTTTCCTGGTGGATTGGCATAATGTCTCAGCGAATGATTGAGATATTATCAATCAGTCGGGTTGTGCCAAGGAAAGCTGCGGCCAACAGTGTAACTTCCCGGTCTTCTGGTGCAGCAGGTTTCAGGGTCTGGCTGTTTGCGATGTTGAAGTAATCCAGCCTTAGCCCGGCTTCGCGCAGGCGGTGACCGGCTTCCTGCGCAAGCACCTCAAAATCATTGTGACCGCCGGCAATTTTTGCCGCGGTGGCTTCGAGAGTCCTGTAGATGGCGGGGGCGATCTTTCGCTCCTCGTCTGCGAGGTAGGCGTTGCGGGAGCTTTTGGCCAAGCCGTCTTTTTCCCGGACCGTTGGCGCACCGATCACTTCAATCGGCATCATCAGATCCCGCGTCATCTTGCGGATGACCGCCAGTTGTTGGAAATCTTTCTCACCGAACACGGCAAAGTCGGGCTGGATCATGTTGAACAGAACAGAAACCACCGTTGCGACACCTTCAAAGTGCCCCGGGCGGCTTGCGCCGCAGTGCCCGTCACTGACTTCCGGTACCACTATGCGGGTGTGCCGGGCAAGACCATCCGGATAGACTTCCTCGGCAGAAGGTGCAAACACCAGAGTGTTTCCCGCAGCGCCGAGCTTCTCCTGGTCATCAGTCAGGGTGCGGGGGTAGGTATCGAGATCCTCGTTCGCACCAAATTGCATGGGGTTTACGAAAATGCTCGTGACCACAATATCTGCCGCTTCGTTCGCTTTGCGAACCAGCGAAATATGTCCCTCATGCAGGTTACCCATGGTTGGGACCAGACCAATGGTCTTTTCCTGCTGACGGTAGCCGCGCAGAATGGCGCGCAGTTCTTTCAGTGAATGGACGGTTCTCATGCCTTGAACGTATGCTCCTCGGCGGGGAATGCGCGCTCACGCACGGCCTTTGCGTAGGTGGCAATGGCTTCCTGAATGGAGTCGCTCTCTGCCAGGAAGTTTTTCACGAAACGTGGTTTACGGCCTGTGGTAATGCCCAGCATGTCGTGCAATACCAGAATCTGTCCATCCGTATCGGCGCCTGCCCCAATGCCGATTACAGGCGCTTTAACGGCCTGGGCAATTCGGGCAGCCAGCGGCGCGGGAACGCATTCCAGAAGGATAACGTCGGCGCCGGCAGCCTCCAGTTCGCAGGCGTGATTAATCATCATCTCTGCCGATTTTTCATCGCGGCCTTGAACCTTGTAGCCGCCAAACTTGTTTACAAACTGTGGCGTCAGACCCAAGTGGGCGCATACCGGCACAGCCCGCTCTGAAAGCGCGGTGATGGTGTCTTTCATCCAGCCTGTGCCCTCCAGCTTGACCATGTGAGCGCCTGCCCGCATGAGCTCTGCGGCATTCTCCAGAGCCGCATCCACCGTGCCGTAACTCATAAAAGGCATGTCCGCCATGATCAGGGAGCCGCGATTGCCTTTGGCAACACAGCTGACGTGATACACGATCTGGTCCATGGTTACCGGCAGGGTGCTATCGTGGCCTTGAAGAACCATGCCCAGCGAGTCGCCAATCAGAATAACGTCCACGCCGGCTTCGCTGACTACCTGAGCAAAGGTGGCGTCGTAGGAGGTGAGGGCAGAGAAGGCTTCGCCCTTTTGCTTGTATTCCCGCAGGGTATTGATGGTAACAGCCATAAAATCCTTGCCTTTTGGGTAAGTGGGCCAAGACCGTGCCGGGATGACCGGCGTTCAGTTGCTAAGGGTAATCCGGAGATGGAAGTCTGCGCAACCGGTTGTCCGGGCATTGTGCCTTCAGAGTAGCGATTGCGATACCGTTTGGCAGCGTCAGATCAGGTTTCAGGTCCAGTAGAGGCTGCAGGACAAAATCCCGGTTGGGGAGCTCTCGATGGGGAACGGTAAGTCGGTCGTCATTCACCACAAGGTTACCGAAAATCAGCAGATCAAGATCCAGGGTGCGCGGGCCCCAGTGTCTGAGCCGCTCCCGCCCGTGGGTCTGCTCGATGGTTTGAAGCTGATTGAGCAGGGTGTGAGGGTCAAGCCGTGTGCTAAGCCATACCGCGCCGTTCACGAAGTCCGGCTGATCCTGCGGGCCAACGGGATTACTGGTGTAAAAGGGAGACTGCGCAATAAATGTGGTGTCGGGCAAAGCTGCAAGCTCCGCGACAGCCCGTGCCAGCTGGGTCGCAGGTTCTTGCAGATTGCTGCCCAGACCAATGAAAGCGTCCGTTTTCATCAGGGCGCTGGCCGGTTTACCGGTTTGCGGCGACGGCGCTTTTTCGGTGCATCGCTGCTGAGCTCTGAAAGCATGCGCTCTTGCCCACGCTCATCCAGGCGTTGGAACTCTGTCCACCACTCGCCCAGCCCTGGCTCGATTTCACCGCAAGCTTCCCGAACCAGCAAGAAGTCGTAGGCTGCACGAAACCGTGGGTGGCTCATGGTTACAAAGGCCCGTTTGCCCTGACGACGGGGAAGGCGCATCTGAAGTTCCCAGATTTCTTTCATGGGGCCTGAGAATCGCTTGGGTATAGATGTTGCCTGCACCTGACGACCAATGACTTTACCGATTGCACCGTGAAGTGCCGGCTGCACCGGGTCACCGTTATCCTGACGGTGGTTCCATTCTCTTTGCAGCGCAGGCCAGAGCATGGCAGCAAACAGGAAGTAAGGCGTAACGGACTTTCCTTGCGCGATACGGGCGTCGGTGTTGTGCAAGGCATGGCGAATCAGTTCGTCCGACTCGCCGGACTCAATGGCCTTTACGGTTTCGGGGAATAACGGCGCCAGTAGATCGTAGCGGGTGAGAAGATCATAGGTGGCTTCACCGTGCCCGGCAGAAAACAGCTTCAGTACTTCTTCAAACAGGCGCGCCGCTGGGATGTGAGTCAGTAACGGAGCCAGTTTTTTGATCGGCGCTTCGGTTTCCGGCTCTATATCAAAGCCAAGCTTGGCGGCAAAGCGGATGGCGCGAAGCATGCGAACCGGGTCTTCCCGGTAGCGAGTTTCCGGGTCTCCAATCAGGCGGAGTTGTCGGTTACGGAGGTCTTCGATACCGTTCGCAAAATCAACAACGGTAAAATCGCGGATGCAGTAGTACAGGGCGTTGATCGTAAAATCCCTGCGCAGTGCATCTTCTTCCTGGTTGCCGTAAACATTATCTCGCAGCAGCAAGCCGTGCTCGCTGGTTTTCCGGTCATCGTCGGAGTTGTCGTCGTCGTCGGCTTCACCGGCGTTTCCGCGGAAAGTCGTCACTTCAATGACTTCGCGCCCGAACACTACGTGCACAATCCTGAACCGCCGCCCTATAAGGCGGGAGTTGCGGAACAGGTCGTGTACTTCTTCGGGAGTGGCGTTGGTGGCAATGTCGAAATCCTTGGGTCGCTGCCCGAGAAGGATGTCGCGCACACCGCCGCCTACAAGGTAAGCATCGTAACCGGATTTGTTGAGTCGGCTGAGAACTTTCTTGGCTGGCTCGCTGATAACAGAGCGTGAGACGTTATGCTGGTCTCTGCCGATTTCCCGCCGCTGGTAGGCCCGTGCCTTTTTTTTCCCGTTTCCGGGAATGAAAGAACGGAGCTTGTCGACGGATTGCTCGAAGATGGATGAAAGTGTTTTTTGCATTGAAATCCGTGGTTGCGTTGAGCAAAGCCGAGAGTTTAACGGTTTGAGCAGGATTTGCACACGTTTGCCTTGGAATCTTGGCTAAGTTCGGCGGCAAAGTTGTGAGAAAGGCGGGGTGGGCGAGGCTTCGTTGTGGGCTGATTTCTCGTACCCCGGATAATCAAAAGGCGAATTCGCTTTCACGAATCCGCCTTCAAAACGTTGACGATCTGCATTGTTTTTATTTTTTGCCGGGATTTTTCTTCGTTTTTGTACCCCACTGTATATCCCCAAAATTGGGGCTTCTCAGCAGTGCAAACGGAAAGCTTTGAACACAATGAGCAGTCAGAGACATCGAACAAGTCATCGGTAGGTGCTACGTCACCTCAGGGGTGATTCTTCTCTGCATCTCTACAACTCGCTCGCGCCAAGGGACTACCAAAAAAGCAAAGTACCCAAAACACTCAGTTCGCTCACGTTCTCTTTTTGTTTTTGTTGCTGAACGTATTCCCGCAGCTTTTTGTTTTTGTTGAAGCGCTGCTTTGTCACTCTTGTTTTTGTTGTTGTGCGCTTAATAGGTTGCAGTTGCTGTGCCAGTTTTTGAAAGTTCTTCATTAACATGAGGTTAAGTTTTTATGGAATGTAAGTGTTACCCCGTACCTTGTATAAGTGTTACCCGTAACGAATGCTTTCCCTGTGAAGTGTTACCAAGGGGAACATGCGGTAACAGCTGAGTGTCAGTTCACACTTTTGAGGGTAGGGCGGATTGGCCCTACCCTCAAGAAATCAGTTTCCAGAGGCTTTCTTGCGGGGGATGCCGAGGCGCTGTCTGCGCTCCCATAGGGATTTCCGGCTGATGCCTAGCTTCTGGGCCAGTTCGGTTTCGCTCATGCGATCCTGGTTTTCCAGTACAAAGTGCTGGAAGTAATCTTCCAGAGAAAGGTCGCTGGCGCTGTCTGCCTCACGGGTGCGGAGCTGCTCATTATTACCTTCCACCAGGGTTTCCGGGATGTACTCGTCACCACCCCCGCCGTCGAGATCCAGCAACGAAGGTGTGATGATGTCTCCATCGCACAGGATGCTGGCCCGCTCAATAGCATTTTCCAGCTCCCGTACGTTGCCTGGCCAACGATGTCGCTCGAGCGTCCGCATTGCTTCGGGGCTAAGGTTCAGGTTGGGTTTGCCCACTTTATCGCCCTGTGCAACCAGAAAGCGCCGCGCAAGCTCGAGGATGTCGCTCTGGCGTTCGCGCAGAGGTGGAATTCGTATCTGCATCACGTTCAGGCGATAGTACAGATCCTCCCGGAATCCACCGGTACGGGTCATTGCTTTCAGGTTGCGGTGGGTCGCGGCGATCATTCGCACGTTGACCTTGCGGCTCTGGGTTGAGCCCACTTTGCGGATTTCGCCTTCCTGGAGTACGCGCAGCAGGCGCGCTTGTGCTTCAGCTGGCAGTTCACCAATCTCGTCCAGAAACAGGCTGCCACCATCAGCGGCTTCAATCAGGCCGATTCGGGCAGACACCGCGCCGGTGAATGCGCCTCTTTCATGTCCGAACAGTTCGGATTCAATAAGGCTTTCCGGAATGGCCGCGCAGTTTACCGATATCAGCGGCTTTGCGGCGCGTGGGCTTAAAAGATGCAGTGCCCGGGCAACCAATTCTTTACCGGTACCGGATTCGCCCTGCACAAGCACGGTCGTCTCTGTCGGTGCTACCTTGCGTACAAGTGTGAAAACCCGCTGCATTGGCTCGCATTGGCCGTACATGATGCTGGCGGGGTCACCGTTTTCTGACGGCGCTGCGGCATCACTCTGACGCTCCTGGGCCGATGACATTGTGCGCGCGAGAATGCTCTCCACGGCTGCCAGCATTTCATCGTGATCAAAAGGCTTGGCTATGTATTCCACTGCCCCCATTTTCATGGAGTCCACCGCGGAGCGCAGGCTGGCGTAGCTGGTCATGATCAGCACCGGTGTGTTCGGTGCTCGGTTGATCAGTTCCGTGCCAGCAGCACCGGGTAGGCGCAGGTCTGAAATGATCAGGTCAAACTGATCAGGATCGTGGTCCTGTTCTGCCTCTTCCACAGAACCGACATCTTCAACGTCATAACCTGCATGCAACAGCAGCTTGCGGACGGCGGAGCGAATAATGTCTTCATCTTCCACGATCAGAATACGGGGCATGGCAGTTTCAGAACCTTTCATTCGGACGGGTGGCGGAGTTGTCTGTCTCCGGCTCATAAGCGGGCAGTTTCAGTCGCACGCGGGTGCCGAGCCCGGTTGCCGGGTCGGCGGGGCTTTCAACCTGAATATTGCCGTAGTGCTCTTCAATAATACTGTACACCAGCGACAAGCCCAGGCCGGTTCCTTCGTTGGTTGCCTTCGTGGTGTAGAAGGGCTCAAAGACATGATCGAGCTGGTCAGCAGGTATTCCCGAGCCCTGATCAACGACTTCGATGATAGCGGAGTAGCCCTCATCCTTGCCAGCGACCCGAATTGAGCCGCCCTCTGGAGACGCATCCCGAGCGTTAGCCAGCAGGTTGACAAAAACCTGCACAAGCCGTTGCTCGTCACCCAGTATCTGGAGTGTTTCCGGGCAGTCGTTGGTGTAATGAATCCCAAGCCCTTTGTCGCTCAGGGACAATAGATTGATGGATTCATCCACACAGCGGCGGATGCTCACGGGCTCATACTGGTTAGCCTGGGCATGGTTGCCCGTGCGCGCGAAGTTCATCAATGATTGCAGAATGGCTGATATGCGTCGGGTCTGCTGTTGAATCTGGCTTGCGGTATCGAGAATATCCGGGTTGTCGGTCTCCAGTTTGAGATTCTGAGCCAGAGAAGAAATTCCGGTCACCGGGTTGCCGATTTCATGTGCTACGCCCGCTGCCAGGCGTCCAACCGATGCCAGACGCTCGCTGTGCATCAGTTCATCCTCCAGCAACCGGATTTCGGTCTGGTCTTCCACCAGGATGATGCTGCCTCCATCCGGGTGGTCCGGGCCGCTGAGAGCAGCCTTGTGCAGGTTCAGCCAATGGGGTCTGCCTTTGAGATCCAGCCGGTGCTTGTAACGATGCAGATCTTCTCCGCTATTGAAATCATCCAACAGGTGGTGCCAGTGGTCTGGCAGGGCCATCAGCCTGGCGCCAACGACATCGTCTGCTGTAATCCCTGTGAGCGCTTCAATGGCATGGTTCCACATCAGGATTTCGCCATCCTCGCCCACAGAGCAGGCCGGAATTGGCAGGTTCTGCAGGGTTTGACGGTAGTGCCGGCGAAGGTTGTCCAGCTCACCCGCAAGACCGGTCAGACGGTTCTGGTAATCCCCCAGTGCGCGCTCTACGTAGCGGATATCTTGAGCCGTGCCGCCTCGCGCCACAGGTTTGAAACCGAGGTGGCGCACGACCATATCCCGGGCCACTGCCGGCCCCAGCAATCCCGAGAGGTTGATTTCAACCTGATCACGAAGCCGTCTCAGTTGGTAGGGTCGGTACTCGACATTGGGGAGTTTTAGTTGCCCGAGGGCCCGTTCTATTTCCCGCTTCGCAACTCCCATACCAAGAGGTTCGGCCATTTGGCGCACAAAGTCCGCGGAAGAACTTGCAAGCAGTTCGCGCCGCTGAGGGCGCGAGAGTGCGCCCAGAGAACAAGCCTGTGCGGCGCTTGCCTCTTCGCTGGTGCTTGTGCTGAGAACGGAGATCAGTGTGAAGATCGTTATATTCGCGGTCAGGCTGACGAACGTGAATATGTGCCAGTTGCCGTAATCCGGAATCAGAGGTGCGCCCAACCATTCCAGCAGGTTTGCTGTTTGGGAGAAAGGTAGCACCAGCGTGACCACCCAGATCACCAGCCCGGCAACAAGCCCGGCAATCAGCCCGCGGCGGTTCCCCTCGGGCCAGTATATGACGCCCAAGGCGCCAGGCAGCAATTGCAGAGTGCCGGAAAGCGAAATCGCCCCAAGAATGGACAAGTCCAGGTTCTTGCCAAGCGTTTCATGGAATAGCAGTGCCAGAAGAATGATTGCGGCAATCAACAGGCGTTTGGTCCATTGCAGCCAGCGATAGATGTCCCCCTGGTCTTTCGGGGTTTTCAATGGCAACACCACATGGTTCAGAACCATTCCGGCGAGCGCCAGAGTGCTGACAATCATCAGGCCACTGGCGGCAGAAAGCCCTGCAATGTACATGAATAGAGTGAGTGCCGGGCTTTCCAGTGCCTGGGCAACGCCGAGCGTGTAAAAGTTCGGGCCGGTTGTAACCCCCAGTGCCTGGCCGCCCCAAAGAATCAGTGGGACCGGAATGCCCAGCAGCAACAGGTATAAAGGTAGCCCCCAGCTGGCTTTTGCGAGAGCTTTGGGCGACGGGGTCTCGCTGAACGTCATGTGGTACATATGCGGCAACACCAGTGCACCGGCGAATGACATAAGCATAAGTGCGCGCCAGCTGCCGTCGTCGATGCTCATAGACATGGTGGTGGCTGGGGTGGTGTTGCCGGCCAACCAGGTTTCCAGGCCGCTCATGCCGTCAAAGACGCCGAAAAGAATAACGCCGCCAATGACCAGAAGGGCAATAAGTTTGACCAGCGAATCGAAAGCAATGGCGAGTACCAGCCCCGGATGGTTTTCTGCTTCCGGGTTGCGGCGGGCGCCAAATAACATGGCGAATAACACCACGATGAGGCTGAACATAACGCTGATCAGGTGGGGGGAAGTGTCTGGTGCAAGAATGCTGGCGGATGTGGAAACAGCCTGTATCTGCATGCTGAGCAGAGAAAGGATAGCCACGCCCGAGCACAGTGTAACAAGCGTCCCCGCCCATTGACTGCGATACCGGTAAGCGAACAGGTCGGCGAGCGAGGTCAGTTGGTATGCCCGGCCGATTCTCATGATGGGGTTGAGCAGAACCGGGGCCAGCAAGAATGCGCCACTGATACCGAGATAATAGGCAAGGAAGCCGTAACCGGATTCGGCCGCCATGCCGACTGCCGCGTAAATGGCCCAGATTCCTGCGTACACGCCAAGGCTCAGAGTGTACACCAGCGGGTGACGTACCCAGTGGCGGGGCACTATGCCACGCTCGGTCATCCAGGCAATACCGAACAGGATGGCAAGGTACAGCAGACTGGCAAGCAAAAGCCCTGAAGCGCTAAAACTCATTGGGGTCCCGTCGCCATTCCAGCCAGAACCCGATGGCTATAAGCCCTGCCCATACAATGAAAGGGCTATACCAGGCGTTCCCTGGCGAGGTCCACCAGTCGAGAATGTTGGGTGAAAATATATAAATGGCCAGAACCAGCAGAAAAACCAGACGGTATATATACATCAGGCATGATATCCGCGCTGAAGTTTGTGAAAGGCTTTATACCACGTCGGTCACCGGTATGTCAGGTGATGGCACCGCGGCACCAGTGAGTGCGGGCCCATTCGAGTGACTCTTCTACCGACTTCGTCAGTAAAGATTGCGGTGGTTTCTGGCCCAGAGCACCCAGAGCCTCAAACAGGTTTTTTACGGGCATGTTGTTGTCCAAAGCAGGTGCACGGTTCTGTTTGCTTAGTTTTTGACCGCTATCGTTAACGATAACGGGAACGTGTAGCCAGCGCGGAGGCGTTGCGTTCAGCGCGCGGTAGATCTGTAGCTGCTGAGCGGTCATGTCGAGCAGGTCTGAGCCGCGTACCACATCGGTAATGCCTTGTTCTACATCATCCACCACAACGGCCAGCTGGTAGGCGAAAAAGCCTTCTTTGCGCAGAAGAACCGGGTCATCGATTCCCCCCCGGACAGACTGGTGTTGAGGTCCCAGTAGCTGGTCCTTCCACTGGCATTGCTCGTCGTTCAAGGCAAACCGGATGGCGGATGGTTGATTGCTGCTTCTGCAATGCTGCAGATGCCGGCCTTGGTTGGCCTGCAGCTGTTTGCGTGAGCAGCTGCAACGGTAGGCGTTGCCCTTGCTTAGCAGGTACTCGATGGCTGAGTGGTAGGCTTCGTGACGACGGGACTGAAATAGCACTGGCTCGTCGGGAAACAGGCCGTGGGCGTCAAGGCTGCTGAGGATTTCGCCGGTGGCTTCCGGTGGCTCCCGCAGTGGGTCGAGATCTTCAATCCTGACAAGCCACTGCCCTTCGCAGGATTTAGCGTCGAGATAGCTGGCCAGAGCGGTAACAAGCGAACCGAAATGGAGCGGCCCTGTAGGTGAGGGCGCAAAGCGGCCCCGATAGTTGCGAGGACCGGTCATGGATAAGGCTGATTGGCCGGCAGAGTCTTAGAAGACTGCGCCGGCCAAGTCGGGGTTGCCGCTTCAGATGCCAGTCTGGCGCTCGCGGATTTCGGCAAGGGTTTTGCAATCAATGCACAGAGTGGCGGTCGGGCGTGCCTCAAGACGACGTATACCGATTTCCACGCCACACTGGTCACAAAAACCGTAGTCGTCTTTGTCGATGCGGTCGACGGTCTGGTCGATTTTCTTGATCAGTTTGCGCTCGCGGTCGCGGGTGCGCAATTCCAGGCTGAACTCTTCTTCCTGGGTTGCGCGGTCACTAGGATCCGCGTAATTTGCAGCATCTTCCTGCATGTGGTGCATGGTACGGTCCACTTCCTCCATGAGCTGCTGCTTCCACTGCCGAAGCAGCTTTTTGAAGTGCTCCTGCATGTCAGCACTCATGTAATCTTCACCCTTCTTCATTTCATAAGGGGTGAAGTTGGTGAAACTTTCGCTTGATGTGTTTGCCATTGAACCCGGCCTCTTTTTTATACTTCACAAGGATGCTTTGCTTCCCTGCGCGCCAGCCCCCGCTGCGGCGCGGCTATAACTTGGATGAAGCATTCGTCATTCGTCCTGAAACGGGATTTGGCGGAAAATAGCAGATTAGTCACGGAGGTGCCAGCTTTGTGATGCCCACTTCGCATTTGGAGAGCCCATGAAATTTCCCGAACCCTTAATTGAGGGGCGTCTGCTTCGACGTTATAAACGCTTTTTGGCGGATGTGCGGTTGCCCGATGGTACAGAAGTAACGGCCCACTGCCCGAACACCGGCTCCATGCTGGGCTGTCAGCCGCCTGATGGGAGGGTGTGGCTGAGCCGCAGCGACAACCCGTCGCGCAAGTTGGCGTATACTTGGGAGCTCGTTGAAACGGCACCCGGCACGCTCGCTTGTGTCAATACGGCAAGACCTAACGCGCAGGCTCGTGAAGCGATTGAAGCTGGCCGTATCATTGAACTGGCTGGATACAGTCATTGCCGCCCAGAGGTAAGGTATGGCGAAGAGAAAAGCCGGATTGATCTGTTGCTTTCCGGGCATGAGACGGAGCCGGATGCCTGGGTAGAGGTGAAGAACGTAACTCTTGAGGAAAACGGCCAGGGCTTCTTTCCTGACGCGGTGACAACCCGCGGGCAGAAGCATCTGCGAGAGCTGATGGCCCAGGTTGCGCTCCGTGATCGCGCCGTGCTGTTTTTTGTGGTGAACCATACTGGAATTGAAACTGTCCGGCCTGCAGATCACATCGACCAGCATTACGGCCGGTTGTTACGGCAAGCGTGTGATGCGGGTGTGGAGGTTATAGCCTATCGGGCAAACCTGGCCAACGATGATGGCAGTCTATCCGGTGAGATGACGCTGTCTGAAGCGGTGCCGGTTATTCTGGAAGTCTGACTTCCAGAATAACCCCGGTTTCCCGTATGTTCAGCGCAGTAAGTGCGTCACCCTGGCACGGCCCGGCGATGCACTCTCCGTCCCTGGGTTTGAACAGGGCGCCGTGAGTGGAGCACTGAAGGAACAGGTTATTGGTATCCATAAAATGGCCTGGCATCCAGTTCAGTTCAATGCCCATGTGAGGACACCGGTTCAGGTAGGCCCTGGGCGTGGCGTCATCCAGAAACACGAAGCCAGTCAGTGGCAGGGTGTCGGTATCCTGCTCAGTAGTTGCCAGCGAGAATTCGATAAACTGGCCGGCCTGTAACGCTTGTTTGGAGCAAATCGGCTGCCACTGGTTCACGTGGGTAGCTGTCATTGCCCGGCGCTGTATCGCATCCGCGTGCCGTGGGTCAGAGACATCACGATCTCCTCAGCCTCAAGCCTGTGAGGAAAGAAACATCCGGAAATCTTGGCGCCCGCAATGCTGACACCTTCCATGCTTGAGTGGCTGAAATCTATGCCTCTGAGATCCGCGCCCCGAAAATAAGCGTGGCTCAGGTCAAGTCCATGAGCATTCAGCCCGCGCAAGTCCAGCCCCCTAAAGTCTCCATGGGCAAAGCTGGGCAGGTCGCCTCGCGCTGACTTTTCGGCATTAAAAGCAGCAATATCTTCCTTGCGAAGCGTTTCGTAGAGCGGGTCTTTGATATGGCGCACTGCATCGGTTTCCATGACGTTTCCTTATTGCGTTCTGTTCCGAATCTTCAACGAGTATAGCTTGCCCGGATCTCATGCAGCCCTGATGCCCATGTGCCGTTATCTGGAAATCAGGCCAAAGTGCTGTCGGATTCGGTCTGCGACCGCTGCTGCCACATGTTCCTGGTCGCTGCGCAGATGGGCGGTATAGCTTTTTTCTTCATTCGTCAGCGGTTCAAACCAGCCTTTTTGGGCATCCAACAGTTCTTCTGTCGCTTCCGACGCGTCGCCTTTACGCTTGCGCACCCATTCCTTGCGCAGATCCTCTGGGGCCTCACAGTGAATCAGCGCAAAGGGCACTCCCTGGCTTTCTGCGACAGAGGCGAGCAGTGAGCGCTCATGTTCTTTCAGACAGGCAGCATCGACGATAACTGGTAAGCCCGCGGCGAGCAGATCGTTGGCAAGCTTCGCCAGGCGTTTATAGGTTTTTTCGTTGGCCCCGGCAGAGTATAGATTGCCCCCGGTAGGGGATTGACTGTCGTCCAGCGGTGCCAGCCCATGCAGCCGCTTGCGCTCAATGTCAGACCGCAGTCGGATAAGGCCCAGCTCACTCGACATGGCTGCGCTGACACAGGTTTTGCCGCTGGCAGAGAGGCCCACTGTGGCCAGCAGATAGCGGTTCGGGATGCTGCTGTAATCTTCTGCCAGCTGGGCATAATCGCGATAGCGCTGGATCAGGGCCTCTTTTTCATCTTCACTCAGGGACGGATTGGCCAGAGTGAAAAGCGCAATCTTGGCCCTTACCAGCGCCCGGTAAGCCTTGTAGAGGGGCAGCAGGGGCAGGGCCTCAAAATCGTCGCGATATTCCAGATAGGTATTCAGAACCAGGTTTGCCAGAGCAGGTTCGCGTCGGGATTCCAGATCCATCAGCAAAAATGCCAGGTCATTGATGACATCGATCCAGCGGAAGGGCTCATTGAATTCGATACAATCGAAAACCGTGACCTTGCCGTCGTAAACGGTGATGTTAGCCAGGTGCAGGTCGCCGTGGCATTCCCGTACCAGACCATCTGCACGCCGCTTGGCAATGAGATCCCGGTGGCGTTCGAAGGTGGTCTGTGTCCAGGCTTCGAGATTGTCGAGCTGGCTTAGCAGGTCTTTGTCGTCGATCATCGGCCGAATCTGGTCGAAGTTTTCCTGCATGGCCTCGTATACGGCTTCAGGGGTGCCCAGAGGCTTGTCGTCTGCTATCGGTTCCAGGCTGTCGTGAAAATCAGCCACCTGTCGCGCGAGGCAGGACAGTAGTTCCGGTTTAAGCGCGCCGGTTTCCTGCATGTGATCAAACAGTTGATCCTGACGGAACTGTCGCATTTTCAACATGTATTCAAACGGCTCGCCTTCGCCGCCGATGACCGGCTGCTCCGGGGTTCCGGTGACAGGGAGTACTTCCAGGTAAAGCGGTGCTGCCAGGCGACGGTTGAGGTGCAGCTCTTCTTCGCAAAAGTGCTTCCGGCGCTCCAGTGTGGAGAAATCAAGAAACCCGAAATCCATAGGCTTTTTGATCTTGTAGGCGTATTGGCCGGTCAGGATTACCTGAGAGATGTGGGTTTCGATAATCTGGAATCCATCAACAGGATGGTTGTACAGCGCAGGGTTCTGCAGTGCCAGTAACAGATTGCCTGGGGATGTTTCACTCACGGTGTGCTCCTCGCTTCCCTGAACTCATTGATTTCTATTGTCCTATCATAACGGGCAGGTTACAGAAATAACACACAGTTGGTCTGCCCTATGTCGTGCGGGCTTCGTTATAATCTGCCCATGAAAAAAAACAGATCCTCTTCGAAGCCCAATAGAAAATCTCAAAGTAAAAACAGCCGGAACGGACGCAGTTCCTGGTTCTGGAGAATATTTATCCGCGTGTCCGCCATCGCCCTGGTGTTGCTGGCGGGCTGGATGGTCTATCTCGATGCGGTCGTTACCGACCGGTTCGAGGGGCGACGTTTTGAGGTGCCCTCGCGGGTTTACGCTCGACCTCTGGAGCTTTATAACGGTGCGGGGGTGAGTTCCGGAGCGCTAGAGCGGGAGCTGACGCTTTCGGGATATCGCAAAGGCGGTGGCGCAAAACCTGGAAGCTATCGCCGCAACGGCGGCCATTTTATTATCAGCACCCGGGGATTTCGCTTTCCTGATGGTGATGAACCCCGGCGGAAGCTTTCGTTGAATATCTACGGAGACCGGATTCAGGACTTTTCCGTGTCAGCGGGTGACAACGCATCGATTGTGCGACTTGAACCGGCTCGTATCGGCGGGATATACCCTGCTCACAAGGAAGATCGGATTCTGGTACGCCTGGATGAAGTTCCGGCTCTGCTGCCCACCGCGCTGATGGCGGTTGAAGACCGGAAGTTCTACGATCACTTCGGAATTGCTCCGGCCTCCATTGGCCGTGCCATGCTGGCCAATATACGTGCAGGGCAGATCGTTCAGGGCGGCAGTACCCTGACACAGCAACTGGTGAAAAACTTCTTCCTTACCCGGGATCAGACCTTGCTGCGCAAGGGCAACGAGGCTCTGATGTCGATTCTGCTCGAGTCGCATTACGAGAAAGACGACATACTGGAAACCTATCTGAACGAAGTGTATCTGGGGCAGGCCGGCACCCGGAGCATTAACGGGTTCGGGCTGGCCAGCCAGTTTTATTTTGGTGAGTCACTGAAAGATCTGGATCTGCATCAGATCGCCCTGCTTGTGGGCATGGTCAAAGGGCCGAGCTACTACAATCCCCGTCGGCACCCTGATCGGGCTACGCAGCGGCGTAATCTGGTTATTAGCGAGATGGAAGATGCGGGCCTTATCGACCCGTCGAAGGCCGCTCGTGCCCGTGGCTTGGCCCTTGGCGTCAGCGCCAAGCCTTCGTACTCTGAAAACCGCTATCCTGCCTATATCGATCTTGTCCGGCGGCATCTGGCACGGGATTATAAGGAAGAGGACCTGCGCAGCGAAGGGCTTCGGATATTCACCACACTTAACCCGGCTATTCAGTATGCCGCTGAGTTCGCCGTTACCGACACTTTGCCAAGGCTGGCAAGCGGAGACACGGGTAAAGCTCTGGAAGCGACGCTTGTGGTGACCGCCAAGGATACCGGCGAGGTCCTGGCGCTGGTTGGTGGAAAGGACCCGCAGTTTGCGGGCTTCAACCGGGCTCTGGATGCCAATCGGCCGATTGGCTCGCTGATCAAGCCGTTTACTTACCTGACCGCGCTGGAGCAGCCGGAGCGCTATACGTTAATAACACCGGTGCTGGACAAGTCCTTTACCTTGGAATTTGACGATGGGCGGCGTTGGCAGCCAAAAAACTATGACGGCAAAGAGCGGGGCGAAGTTCCCCTGCATCGCGCTCTTTCGCACTCTTATAATCTTCCGGCGGTTCGGGTAGGCCTGGATGTTGGTGTTGCCGAAGTTCGCAAGACCCTGCGAGCTTTTGGTGTGGTGACACCCATTTCCCAATACCCCTCCATGCTGCTGGGCTCGGTTGCTATGAGCCCGATAACGGTTGCGCAGATTTATCAAGGGTTGGCCACCTCCGGGTTTAACACGCCTTTGCGCACCATACGGGAAGTGACAGACGCCGGCGGGAAGGCGCTTTCACGCTACAGCCTTGAGGTTGATCAGGTGGCGGACCCAGCCGCGGTGCATCTGTTGCAGTACGCGATGCAGGAGACTATGCAGGAAGGCACCGGGCGTTCTGTCTACTACTCAGTCCCCAAAGAGCTGACGCTTGCTGGCAAAACCGGGACAACCGACGATGGTCGCGATTCCTGGTTTGCCGGGTTTAGCGGTGACTTGCTGGCGGTAGCCTGGGTGGGGCGGGACGATAACGGCCCAACCGTGCTTACGGGTGCAACCGGGGCTCTGCCGGTGTGGTCGCGGTTCATGGCGCAGGTGCCACAACACGGATTTTCACCGGTGGTGCCCGACGGCGTGAATTATCATTGGGTGAATCCTGAAAAACAGGCATTAACCGACGAGTATTGCGATAATGCGCGCCTTCTGCCGTTTATATCGGGTAGCGAGCCGACACAGAAGGTGTCCTGCTCCGGTACCTTTGAGCGGAAAATTCGAGGTTGGTTTGAAGGATTGTTCCAATGAGTAGGCAAGGTGTTTTTCATGCAGGTATGTTGGCGGCGTTTCTAAGCTTGGCAGGATGCGCCTCCGGCCCAGGCGGCTCTATCTATGTACCCGCAGGCGGCTCCCCGCGCGCGCCGGAGCCGCCACAGACCACGGAAGATAGAGAAGAGCCTCAGGTTTGGCGCAAAAGCGAGCAGCCTGAAGCCCGGGAGCCGGAGCAGCGTAGCAACAAGCCGAGTTACCGCGATGCAGGGGATGAACTGTCACCGGCGGCCCTGAGCCTGGTTCGCGAGGCAGACAATCTTTTGAAACGTGGTGATGCTCAGGGAGCCATTGTTCGCCTAGAGCGTGCGCAACGGATCGTGCCCAGGTCGGCAGAGATTTACTTTAAACTGTCGGAAGCGTATGTGGCCGGTAACAAGCTGGGGCCTGCTGAGCAGTTTACTCTGAAGGGATTGTCGCTGGCGGGGAGTGATGCGCGGCTGCAGCGCGCGGGCTGGCTGTTACTGGCGGATATCCGCAGGGCCCGGGGTAATGTGGCGGGAGCCAATCAGGCAGAAGAGCGGGCCTCTGCCCTGTAACTGACATATTGCTGAATGCTCCTGCCCGAAAACTCTCCGGGCAGGAGGTAGCTGCGCTTACAGCCCGGCGTTTTTCAGCCGGTTAGCATGCTGCTTGAAGACCGCTTTCGGGTCTGTCTCGAACAGGCTGTGAAGGCCCAGCACCTGGTTAACCTCATCCAAATGGTTCATGAAATAGTTGTCGCGGATCACCTTACCGAAGTGGTTGCCGCAACGGCCAACGAGACCGTCATTCTGTTCTAATCCGAAAGCCAGTCGTGTGACACCCAGCAAAGCGTCTGAAGGATCCAGAAAATTCGTCAGAACGCCAGTGCCGCCCCAAGAGTAAAAGCGTATGCCGCTCTCGGAATAGGCGCCTTCGCCGCATGCAGAAGTTGGGACACCCGCAGGAGCAAGGCTGTTGAACTCGATGCTTCCCTGTGTGGTCAGCGATTGCAGGCTGGAGCGTGTATCCTGGTCGTATCCGCCACCGGATAGCAAGTTGATGAGGCCGCCTAGTGAATTGCCGAGAGTAGCCACGAAGCCGTCGGCCGGAGAGTCATAAAGAAGGTCAGCTACGACTGACCCTTTGTGCGGCGAGCCAACCGAGGTTACGGAGGCAACCAGGTCTGGTCGGACTGCAGATATATAGCGGGCAGTAGGGCCGCCATGGCTATGGCCGATCAGGTTAACCTTACCGTGAACGGCCGCAATGGCCTCCACCTGTGGTAGTAAAGCTTCGCCCCGAGCGATGGTGCTGTCGAGCGCAGGAACTTGAGTGGTATACACATCCGCGCCATTCTTGCGCAGATCCTCCGCGATGCCATACCAGTAATCCACACCGGCTATGGAATCAAAGCCGAACATGCCGTGAACCAACACGATGGGATAACGGGTGTCGGCGTAGTCTGCAGGCTTGGAGTTCCACCACCAGGCGGCGGAAGGTGCTGACCAGGCTATGGTCAGAGCGATTGCTATTGTTTTTATCCAGAGTTTCATTGTCTTTCCTACAGTTTGAGGCTGTGGTTGTTTTTCAAACTGTGGCTATAATTTGATCAGTAGGGGAGGTAAGTCAACGGCAGAAGGGGCAAATCTGATGAGTTGGCCGTTAATGTGTGACGGTGTTCGCGAAACTGGCCCGACAGGACATGTTCGTGCGTCAGGTGCTGTCGGGAGCCAGGTCGGAAAATTGCTTATCCGGTTTTTAAAGAGTAGCCATAACTTTTTTCGCAGCTGCGACCGTGTCGGCAATATCCTCATCTGTCAGTGCTGCGCTGGTGAAGCCGGCTTCAAATGCGGATGGCGCGAGGTAAATGCCTTCTTTCAGCATGCCTTGGAAGAACTTCTTGAAGCGCTCTACGTCGCATTTCATTACCTGGTCAAAGCGGGTAATGCTGGGCTCTTCGGTGAAGAAGAAACCAAACATGGCGCCGGCGCCCTGAACTGCCAGGGGGATGCCTGTAGCATCTGCAGCGGCCTTAAGACCGTCACGTACCGCAAGGGTTTTCTGAGTCAAGCGATCGTGGAAGCCTGGTTCTGAAATGGCGTTCAGCGTGGCAAGACCGGCGCACATGGCTAGCGGGTTGCCACTCAGTGTGCCGGCCTGGTAAACCGGCCCGAGAGGGGAGATGTGTTCCATGATCTCGCGCTTGCCTCCGAAGGCGCCAACGGGCAGCCCACCGCCGATGATCTTGCCAAGCGCCGTCAGATCCGGGGTCACGCCGTACAGACCCTGAGCTCCGCCGAGTGATACCCGGAACCCGGTCATTACCTCGTCAAAAATCAGCACGGTTCCATACTCGTTGCAGACTTCCCGAAGTCCTTCCAGAAAACCCGGAACCGGGGGGATGCAGTTCATGTTGCCCGCAACCGGCTCGACGATTATGGCAGCGATCTGGTCACCCATTTTGCGGAACGTCTCACGGACGCCGTCAATATCGTTGAAGTCCAGGGTCAGTGTGAGTTCGGCAAGGCAAGCGGGTATCCCGGGTGAGTTGGGCACGCCCAGGGTCAAAGCGCCAGAGCCGGCTTTTACAAGCAGTGAGTCCACGTGCCCGTGATAGCAGCCTTCAAACTTCACGATCTTGTCGCGTCCGGTGTAGCCGCGGGCCAACCGAATAGCGCTCATGGTGGCTTCGGTGCCGGAGTTCACCATACGCACCAGGTCGATTGAAGGCACCAGCTCACAGACTTTGCGAGCCATATCGGTTTCGATGGCCGTGGGTGCGCCATAGCCAACACCAAGATCTACCTGGGCGTGCAAGGCATCTTTGATGCGCTGGTCCGAGTGGCCAAGAATCATCGGGCCCCAAGAGCCAATGTAATCGATATAACGCTGGCCATCCTCGTCGTACAGATACGCGCCCTGGGCGTGATTAAAAAAGATCGGGGTGCCGCCTACACCGCGGAACGCCCGAACCGGGGAGTTAACGCCGCCAGGAATGTACTTCTGGGCCTGCTCGAACAGGGTTTCTGAGTGCGTCATGTGTGAGAGCTCCTGTTATCGGGGAGTGAAAAGAGTGGGTGGTGGCTGGCAAACAGCCTCTGAAATGTTTTTGCATTCTGTTCTGTCGCTTCAGGGTTACCCCCGAAAAGCCCGCCGACAACGGCCAACAGGTCAGCGCCTGCCCGGATGAGCAGTTCACCGTTTCCTGTGGTAATGCCGCCAATAGCGGTAACTGGCCGGTTGAAGCGTTTTGCTCTAGCCAAAATGTCGGTTGCAGCTGCCGGAGCTTCCGGCTTGGTTGATGATGTAAAGAAGCGGCCAAAGGCCAGGTAGTCTGCTCCGGCCTCCGTCGCCTTCTTTGCCAGTGCGAGGTCTGCATGGCAGGTAATGCCGATAATTGCATCATCTCCGAGCAGGCGGCGTGCCTTTGCGGCAGAGCTGTCTGACTGGCCAAGGTGCACGCCTGCAGCGCCTACGCGTTTTGCAAGCTCGGCATCATCGTTAATAAGCAGTGGAACGCGGGCGGCAGCGCATACTGACTGCAGATTTCTGGCCTGTGTCAGGCGTTCGGCCATCGGAGCGGACTTCTCGCGGTATTGTACCATCACTGTGCCGCCGCGAATTGCTGCCTCCACAGAAGCAATCAATAGTGCGGGAAGTGTAAGTTGGCTGTCCGTAATGGCGTAAAGCCCGGTTGGGACGCGCGTGTTCACCGTTCCCACAGAATGCCCCGGTCCGGAACCGGCTGACCTCTGCCTACCTCAAGTGCGTGCAAAATAGTGCGATGCACGTAGTTCTGAGCCTGGGAAATGGCGGCGCGGGGCGAAAGTCCCTGAGCTCGCCCGGCGGCAATCGCTGCTGCGAGCGTACAGCCGGTACCATGATACTCACCGCCAATGCGCTCGATATCCCACGACATGGGCGTGGAAGAATGGTTGTAAAGTGTATTGGTGATGCGAATGCCAGTGCCGTGGCCCCCGGTTGCAAGCACCGATGTGCAGCCTTTCTCGAGCAGTTTCCGCGCCGCCTCGTCCGGGTTGTCGCTCTCTCCCAGCAGGGCCAGTTCTATGCCGTTGGGGGTGATCATTTCGGCCAGTGGAAACAGCCGCTCTTTCATGGCAGCAAGCAGCTCATCATCTGCAAGGTCGCCGCCTCCCGCCGCCTTGATGACCGGGTCAGTTATAACCGGGATATCCGGGTACTTTTCAAGAAACTCCGCGAGCACATCGACTACCGCAGCGTTGCCAAGGGCGCCGGTTTTAACAGCGTGTATAGGGGCGTCCTCAGAGACGCACCTGAGCTGCTTGCGAATCAGTTCCGGGTTAACGGCTTCGGCACCGTAAACATTGCGGGTGTCCTGAACGGTCAGGCAGGTGAGCACCGGCAAAGGGTGACACCCCAGCGACGTGATGGCCTGAATGTCCGCCTGGATGCCGGCACCGCCGGACGGGTCCAGGCCAGAAAGAACAAGTACCTGAGGGCGGGTATAGTGTCTGATGGCTAAAGCTCCCTAGAAAGGTTTAACGACGGCGAGAATAACAACAGCCAGCAGGATGAGTACCGGCAACTCATTGAACCAACGATAGAATACATGGCCTCGGGTGTTGAGGTCGTCGCGAAACACCGTGACCAAATGTCCACAATAAAAGTGATAGACGATCAGCAGTGCCACGAGAACCAGCTTCGCGTGCAGCCAGCCCTGGCTAAAATAGCCTGATACATTGTAACTGAGCAGCCATGCGCCAAATATCACGGTGGCAATCATCGAAGGTGTGGTAATGCCCCGATAGAGTTTTCGCTCCATGATCTTGAAGCGCTCACGCCCTGGTTCATCCTCACAGGCGGCATGGTAGACAAACAGCCTGGGCAGGTAAAAAATACCTGCGAACCAGCACACCAGAGAAATTATGTGAAATGCTTTAACCCACAACATTGATCAGCTCCGTCGATATTGGTAATAGCTTTCGATATCAGATTTCAGCACCACGCCATAAACCCGTTGGATCATTGGTGCCACAAGGCGTTGCACATACAGAGCTTCGGCACTGGTAGTCTCAAATTCGTGCAAAGCCTCTTCAAGCGTGGCCTGGTATTGTACCGGTGCAATATCACGCCGGTTAGCCGGGATATCCATCAGATCAATGGATTCCGATGGCTCAGTCTCTTCATCAGGTTTCATCTCTTCGGAGTCTTCCAGGTATCGTGCCAGATCAACGGCGGGTAACAGGGAGGTTGGCCCGCTGCTGCCTTCTACCACCAGCCATTTAGGCTCGGCTTTGAGTGCTTTTCGTGCTTCTTCGACCGTCAGGTGTCTTTCGATACGCAAAATGCTCTTGTCCATGATCGCGGCCACAGATACCCGGCGCAAGGCCTGAATGACCGGCGAATTCTGATAGCTCAGGCCTTGGCTTTTCAGCACGGTCAGGAACAGGGACTTTTTCCCGAAGGCCTCGCTCGTGATGAGAGTGGAGGTGGTGATAATAAGCATGCCCGGGAGAATGATGTTCGGGTTGCGGGTTAGCTCCATTAGCGCCATCAGCGCAGCCAGAGGCGCTTGCAGCACTGCGCCCATCATAGCGCCCATCCCGAGCATGGCATAAAAGCCAACCGATGAGGTATGAGCAGGCATGATCTCCGCGCCGATCAGCCCTAACGCTCCGCCAAGCGTTGCGCCCATGAATAGCGTTGGGCCGATAATGCTGCTGGGCATACCCAGACCAACCGTCAGGGCAGTAATCACTAGTTTGGCCACGCCCACGCTGAGTAACAACCAGAAACCGAGCTCGCCATTAATGGTTTCATTGACGGTGTCGTAGCCAATTCCCATTGTCTGGGGCACCAATACAGCGACAGGTACCATAAGCACACCAGCAATAATGACTCGCAGCAGAATCGGTCGGTGACTGAATCGCCCCATGGAATCGACCAGATGTATAAAAATCGCTGCCGAGATGCCGATAATGACGGCAATCAACAGAATCCAGGGGATCTCCAGCAGCGAGTTCATGGTCAGTGCAGGAACACTGAAGGCAGGCTCTGTGCCATACACACTCTGTGTCACAAAAGCTGCGCTGACTGAGGCAAGAATAATGGGCGTAAAGCCCGCTATAGTGTATTCCATCATCACCACTTCCATGGCGAAAATGACCCCCGAAATCGGGGTGTTAAACGAGGCCGATATGGCGGCGGCGCAGCCGCATGCGACGAGAGTGCGTATACTATTGTTCGGCAGTCTCATCCACTGCCCCATCAGGCTTGAGAACGCGGCACCCAAATGCACTGCTGGACCTTCACGGCCCGCGGATTGTCCGGTAACAACGGTTGTGACACCTACAATGAATTGAATAAAAGCGCCTTTGGCGGTGATATAACCTTGATGGTAGTTCAGGCGTTCCATGACATGAACGACACCGACCTTTCGGTCATGAGTTGCCAGGCGGTGCAAAAAAAGGCCGAGACCAACAGCGCCGGCAAGAGGCAAAATCCCTCGTGTAAGAATGTCCAGGCTCTCGAAAGCCTCAGAGGCGAAAGCTTCAGAGCTATCCCCGGGTAGAAAATATCCCAATGGCCACTCGATCGCGTGACGAAAAGCCAGAATCACCCCGCCGGTAACCAATCCCGATAACAGACCGAGAATAGCCAGTTGCGGCAACGAGTCGACGCCGGATAACCTGCGCGGGAACGCGGTGACCAGTTTTTCACTAATCTGATGCCAGAGTTTCTTCATGGATGCCGGTGTTCCGGAACAAGTGGGTGGTCCGCCAGAGGGTTTCTGACAACATTGTAACCGTCGCCCGGTAAGCTGCAATAAGTCGTTGGTTTATCATGATAGACTGCGACATTAAACGTCTGAATTCTGATACGTCGTTGCTGGAGGGCTAGGTGATTAAAGTAGGTATCGTTGGCGGCACCGGGTATACCGGAGTCGAATTGCTCAGAATTCTCGCTGTTCACCCGGAAGTCATTGTGACCTGCATTACTTCACGGTCTGAGGCAGGTATGCCCGTGGTCGACATGTACCCGAACCTCCGCGGACATTTTGATCTGGTATTCTCCGAGCCGGATCTCAGTATTCTGGCAGCGTGTGATCTGGTGTTCTTTGCGACACCGCATGGCGTTGCGATGCGAATGATTCCTGAGTTGATGGCTTCCGGAGTGCGGGTTGTTGATCTCTCGGCAGACTTCCGCCTTAAGGATCTGCAGGTCTGGACGGAATGGTATGGCATGCCCCATGAAGCACCGGAGTGGGTTGAAAAGGCGGTTTATGGATTGCCTGAAGTCGCACGCGATGAGATTTCCAAGGCGCAACTGGTCGCCAACCCAGGGTGTTATCCTACAGCCGTTCAGCTGGGTTTCCTGCCCTTGCTGGAGCATGATCTGGTAGACCCGTCACGGCTGATTGCAGATGCAAAATCCGGTAGCAGTGGCGGTGGCCGACAGGGCAAAATTGGCATGCTGCACGGCGAAATAGGGGAAAGTTTCAAGGCCTACGGCGCGTCGGGTCATCGCCATTTACCCGAAATCCGTCAGGGATTGTCTGCGGCCGCAGGTGTTGAAACTGGCGTTACGTTTGTGCCGCACCTTGTTCCGATGATTCGTGGCATAGAAGCAACGCTTTACGCGGAACTGAAGAACCCGGCTGATTTCGATCGTCTGCAAGGATTGTTCGAAGAACGTTATCGTGATGAGCCGTTTGTTGATGTGATGCCTTTTGGCAGTCATCCGGAAACTCGCAGTGTCCGGGGAGCCAACTTGTGCCGCATGGCGCTGCACCGTCAGGAGCAGAGTAATATCGTTATCATCTCCTCGGTTATCGACAACCTGGTCAAGGGTGCTGCCGGCCAGGCAGTCCAGAATATGAATATCATGTTTGGTCTCAAAGAAACGCTTGGTCTTGAAGCACCTGCATTGCTGCCCTGAGGAACACCAGTGAGCGAACAACGCAAGCCAGCCGATGAATATGTGGTTGTCCGCCATCGGCCGGGATATGGGCTGAAGCGGGCCGTGATGCTAGTGGTATTCATTGTTCTCGCTGCGGCTGCAGGTTATGCGGCCGGATTAGCGCAGGGTGGTTTTCGTTTTACAAGTGCCGAAGCCTCCAGCGAGCGGCTGGAGGATAAAGTCGCGACGCTGGAAGCCAATTATCGCGAAGCCCAGCAGCAACTGGTTAATCTCGAGCGTGGCAAGTTAATTGATGAGCAGGCGCTGAATCAGGCCCGGGAAATTATTGTTGATCTGGAGACCCGTGTCGGCGATCTGAAGTCCGATCTGACTTTTTATAAAAATATCATGGCGCCCTCCGAAACCAGCAAAGGATTGCAGGTTGACCGCTTTTCGCTGGCCAGTGATCGCCAGGCCGGCGTTTACAGTTTCAAGTTGGTGCTGACGCAGGTTGGCAACAACAAGAGTTATATTTCAGGTGTCGTGGCCGTCAACATAATCGGTATGCGTGATGATGAGAAAGAAATCATCGCGCTGCGCGATTTGTCTCAGGAAATTGAAGATCTTGGCGTGAAGTTCCGTTTTCGGTATTTTCAGGACGTGGAAGGTAAGCTGGCACTGCCTGACGGTTTCGATCCACTTGAGGTGCAGGTGGTTGCTCAGGCTGAAGGACGCAAATCCTCGCAGGCTGAACGCACATTCAACTGGGGTGATTTAACGGAGAATTAGAAATGCTTGGCAAAAAAAAGCAGAAGACCCGCCGGCCCACTGGCAACTTTGACACACTGATTTCATCACGCACGACCATAGAAGGCGATGTGCATTTTTCTGGTGGTTTGCATGTCGACGGCCATATTCGTGGCAAGGTGCTGGCTGAGGATGGCAGTGATGCAGTCTTGCGGGTGTCGGAGGTGGGTGAGATTACCGGCGACATCGCGGCTCCACACGTTATCATCAACGGCACAGTTCACGGCGACGTCTATGCGTTTGCTCACTTAGAATTGGCAGAGAAGGCCGCTATTAACGGCAGCGTCTATTACAACCTTATCCAGATGGCCATGGGATCGTCGGTAAATGGTAACCTTGTTCATCAGCGTGAACCCTCCGGGTTGCTGACGCAGGATAAGGCGCCCGCCACTGCGGCTGCTGATGTTCTGCCCACCGCAGGTATCAACGAGTTATCGGAAGATGATGGTGGAAAGTCCGAATAGTTGATTGTTTTACTCAGGAATACCATAATCCATGTCGTTGTATCAGGTAATCCGGAGGCGAACTTGAGTGTAGTTCAGCAGCAAATGGCAGCACCGCTGTTTTTCAGCGACAGTGCCGTCAACAAAGTACGCGAATTGGTTGAGGAGGAGGGAAACTCTGATCTCAGGCTGCGTGTGTTCGTCACAGGTGGTGGTTGTTCTGGGTTTCAGTACGGATTCTCATTCGATGAAAGCCAGGATGAAGAAGACACGGCTGTGGAGCGGGACGGCGCCATTCTTCTGGTGGATCCCATGAGCTACCAGTACCTTGTGGGAGCTACCATCGACTACCAGGAAGGCCTGCAAGGTTCGCAGTTTGTGGTGCAGAACCCTAATGCTAGCTCCACCTGCGGCTGCGGAAGCTCATTTACGATCTGAGGATTGTTGGCGGCCGGTTGTTCGGGAAATGTTCTGTTGGTTCAGGCAGGGTGTATGGCGCCAAGTATCCGGGGCCCCTTAGCTCCGGTTACTTCTGCCAGATTGCCCGGCTTGCGCTCCATAGTTTGCCGAGCCAGCCATGCGAACGCCGTTGGCTCTACCCACTGAGGGTCGAGGCCCAGCTCCGCAGTATCGAGTACGCGGATAGGGCTGAGCGCCTGAGAAAGCTCCCTCATCAGCAGCCGGTTGCGAGTTCCCCCTCCGCAAACATAAACAGCCATGGCTGGCGACTGAGGCATTTGCCGGACTGCCGTTATCACTGAGAGCTGCAACAGTGTGCGCTGAACGTCTTCTGGCCGGGTTTCCCCGTGTCGTTGCACCAGAGTTTTAACCCACTCGAGATTGAATTTCTCTTTCCCGGTGCTTTTTGGGGCCGGGCGATCGAAGTAAGCATCCGAGAGCATATCGGTGAGCAGTGCCTGGTCGACAATTCCTTCCCGCGCCCAATGGCCGTCTTCATCGTAGAGCCGCCCCGTCTGATCATGACACCAGGCATCCATCAAGGCGTTTGCGGGCCCAGTATCGAATCCTATTACCGGGCTGTCGGAGGCCGACGGAATCCAGGTTATATTCGCTATGCCACCAAGATTCAGAATGCACCGGTCTTCTGTTTCGGAGCCAAAAAAATGTTGGTGGAAGGCTGGAACCAGGGGGGCTCCCTGTCCGCCCGCAGCCATGTCCCGGCTTCGGAAATCACCCACCGTTGTGACCCCGGTCTTTTCCGCAATGATGGCTGAGTTGCCAATCTGAAGAGAGAATCTGCCTGGGCCGGAAGGTTGATGGCGCAGAGTCTGCCCATGGCTACCGATCGCCCGGATTGAAGAGTTATCTACACTGGAGTTGCAGATCAGGGTTTCTGCAGCGTCGGCAAAAAGTAACCCTGTCAGCGTATCAAGTTCGCCTATCTCATCGGGTGTTGCCTGGTTCTGGCTAGCAAGCACCAGGCGGCGACGCAGATCTTCTGGGTAGGGGATTGAGTGTGTATCGTGAATACGGACAGTTTTGCCCTGAAAGGACACCAGCACGGCGTCAATACTATCCATGCTAGTGCCAGACATAAGTCCTATCCAGGTATCCATTGGCCTTAGTCTTCCGAGGCCATGGCAAGATGCTGGTAGTTGGTTCTGAAGGCCTCAAATTGCGCAACTTGTTGCTGGGTAAGCTTCTTGAACCGCGCCATTTCAGAGCCCGGAATCGGCTGGGCATCCGGGAGCTTTACAGTCCGGGAGTTACGCGGCGCGCCATTAAGCCGAAATTCATAGTGCAGGTGTGGCCCGGTTACCATGCCAGATGAGCCAACATAACCGAGGGTGTCGCCCTGTTTCACTCGTACTCCGTTTTTCATGTTCTTGCCGATTCGGCTCATGTGCGCATACAGGGTTGTAATGTTGTCGCCGTGCTTCAGGACAACGGTGCGGCCATAGCCGCCCTTCCAACCGGCAAACTGTACTCTCCCGTTGCCGGCAGCTTTGATTGGCGTGCCCGGGGGCGCAGCGTAATCGGTGCCTTCGTGGGGACGAACAACATCCAGAACCGGGTGGCGGCGCTGAAGGTTAAAGGCTGAAGAAACCCGTGCGCTGATCGGAGTGCGCAAAAAAGCTTTGCGCATACTTTTGCCGTCAGGCGCGTAATAGTCGCTTTCACCGTTGCTGTCTGTATACAACAGAGCAATGTTTTCCTCGCCCCGGTTTATAAAGCGGGCTGACAGGATGCGGCCGGTGCTGAACTTTTCTCCGTCGAGGTATAGCTCCTCATAGACCACTTCAAACTGATCACCTTTACGGACGTCGTAGACAAAATCGATGTCCCAGCCGAAAATTCCGGCAAGCTCCATTGTTAGCCGGTCGTTAAGTCCAGCGTCACGAGCAGCGAGATAGAGCGAGCCATCAATGGTACCGGAAGCAAATGCAGGCTTGGGCTCGGGCTCTCGTATATCTGTCTGGCCTTTAAAAGAATCTTCCTGCCTCCCGATGTTCAATGATTCCAGCAAGCTGCGCTGGAGCTCAATCGCAGCAAGCTCGCCTTCGTTGTCGGTTGCGAAGCGGATGGTCTCGCCAGCATAGAGACGCTGCAGTTTATCGGCCTCACCCTCACCGTGGATGACGGAGAGCATGATGCCATCATTGAATCCTGCTTTGTTGAAGAGGGAGGAAAGTGTGTCGCCAGACTTGATGTTGAATGTTTGCCAGCTCAGGCGAGGTTTAGGTTCAGCGCTCACCAGGCTCGGGGCTTTCGGGACGACTTCTGTCTGGTCAGCGGCAACTGCAACTGACAGAGAGGCTGCGCGCGCTTGCTGCGGTTTTTGCGAGATGATCTCCGATGCACCGCTCTGTTCCAGATCAAGGGCATAGGACATTCGTTTTGCCTCAACATCCGAGCTGGGGCTCATCAAGATAGCAGCGGACACTACAACGGTTGCAGCGGCAGCAATGGTAATGTGAGTTTTTGGGAACATTTTTAGCACGTATCGCATCCGTTTTAATCGGTATTCCGGCAGGTTGTACTGCTTAATTAAAGCTGTTGATCAAGCATATACCAACAGATTACCGTATAAAAAGCATGTGGAACAGCGCAGAACATTACGGTTGTTGCGCTGCCCGCCGGATTTCTTACGGCGTCATTGATATAATACGCCGGTCCAGGCCGCCAAGTTTTGTTTAAAAACTGAGCATATACACTGTAACAGGGCGCCGGGTAACTCACAGATTTCTTTTGTTGAAGTCTGTAACAGATAATTTTGGAAACTGATTGGGGGCGAGTAATTCATGGCATCTATTGATGAAACGTTGGCCATTATCAAGCGAGGCGTAGACGAGCTGATTCCGGAAGGCGACCTGATAGCAAAATTAAAGGAAGGTCGTCCTCTGCGAATTAAGGCAGGTTTCGATCCTACGGCCCCCGACCTCCATCTTGGGCATACTGTTCTCATCAACAAATTGCGTCAGTTTCAGGACCTCGGTCATGAGGTGATCTTTCTGATTGGTGACTTCACCGGGAAGATTGGTGATCCCTCAGGTAAGAGTGCCACCCGGCCTCCGTTGACGGACGAGCAGGTGGTCCAGAACGCTATTACCTATAAAGAGCAGGTGTTCAAGATCCTGGATCGCGAGAAAACCCGGGTTGTATTTAACTCCGAGTGGATGGGCACAATGACCGCGGGGGACATGATCCGTTTGGCTGGCCAGTATACGGTCGCGAGAATGTTGGAGCGGGACGACTTCACCAAGCGTTACGGGGCAGAGCAGCCAATAGCCATTCATGAGTTTCTTTACCCTCTGATACAGGGTTACGACTCTGTTGCATTGGAGGCCGATGTTGAGTGTGGTGGTACGGATCAGAAGTTCAATCTTCTGATGGGTCGTATTCTGCAACGGCATTATGGTCAGTCTCCGCAGGTAGTGCTGACTATGCCGATTTTGGAAGGGTTGGATGGCGTGCAGAAGATGTCCAAGTCTCTGGGCAACTATATAGGCGTTAATGATTCACCAGGTGAAATGTACACCAAGCTTCTGTCCGTGCCAGATGAGTTGCTATGGCGTTACTTTGAGCTTTTGAGTTTTCGCCCTCTTGTGGAGGTAAGCGAGTTTCAAAAAGCGGTGGGCGAGGGAGCCAATCCCCAAGACTACAAAAAGTTGCTTGCAGAAGAGATTATTACGCGCTTCCACAATGAAGAGGATGCTAAAACTGCTCACAAGTCGGCGGGCAACCGGGTTGCACTCGGGGAGATTCCTGAAAATGTGCCGGTTGTCGAGGTTTCGCTGGATGGGCAGTCGGAGGTCTTGATGGCCTCGGTGCTGCGCTTGGCTGGACTTGTTAAGAATGGAGCGGCAGCGCGGGACGTTCTTGGTCGGGGTGCTGTCTTTGTCGATGGTCACAAGTTTGAGGGCGATCGGTCGTTTGTAGAGGGTGACAGTTGTGTGATTCAGGCCGGCAAGAAGAAAATTGCCCGGATTTTGATTACTGCTTGACCGATTTCAGGCCATTTTGAGTTTTTTCCAAAATGGCCGTTGACAGATCTGCGTGTGTCTGTAGAATGCGCATCTCCTTCGAGGGACACACCGCTGAGGCGGGGGGTTCTGAGAAGGTCAACTGTTTGAAAGTATTGAAGAAAACGAGTTTCAAGTTTCTT